>Ga0307984_1000055_pt1 | contig 42427 bp, 29 predicted proteins | sample EllFjometageno78_FD_203169 | JGI IMG/M metagenome (GOLD analysis project Ga0307984, IMG submission 203169) | Marine microbial communities from Ellis Fjord, Antarctic Ocean - #78 | ecosystem: Environmental > Aquatic > Marine > Unclassified | place: Southern Ocean | collected 2014-10-09
GTATCCTCATCATTAATCTCTACAGTATCCTCATCATTAATCTCTACGATATTCTCATCAATAATATCTTCTTGTTGTATTTCAACAACCTTAGCGTATTCACAAAGACCATCATCAACTATGGCTTCAGAATTATAGTTTATTGCAATTAGATCCATGCACCCAACAATAACCAAAGGGATGGGAACGATGATTGTAATCGATTTTTGTGTTTGGTCTACAGGGGTGAAGAAAGTGTCTGCAGAATACCTAAATGCGGAAGGGCATTGAATCATATATGAATGTTCACGCAAAATCGTAGTTGACCACTTACCAGTGCTGTCGGATTTGAATTCCTCTAACTCTGGGTTTCCTAGAATCTCAAGAGCAGCATCTATTCCTGGCCAAGGGGACCCGTCAGATTCATGAATTGTTTCTACAAATAAAGTAATCACTGGGTCGTAGTCAGAAAACTCATAGAGCGCATCTATTCCGTGTCTATCAGAGGTGTAAACCCCATGAAACCCTTCTGGATACAGCTGAACACCAAAATCATCTCCTGAAGAATTTATTGGGTATGGAAGGTCATCCACAACATCCAACCACTCTTCAGATACAGCTGTTCGGGTTGCGAAAACAATGTCAAATCCCCCTAAACCCATATGGCCACATGAGCTAAAAAACAAAGTGTCGGGGTGACGTAATGTTGCAAATGCATCGTCTTGGTTTGTGTTAATAATCGGTCCTAAATTCTTAGGATCGCCCCACTCACCTGATGTTTTTTCAGAGCTCCACAAATCCATTCCACCATACCCCCCGGGCATGTCTGATGTGAAGTAAAGGGTTTTACCATCGGGTGAAACAGCGGGATGAGCAAACATGTATTTATCATCACAAAAATGAAGTCTTGCTCCTGTTTCCCAGGTCTTTAGGCCTGTTGAGCTTGTGATTAGCTCAGCCTCAAAAAGTTGAATCGGATACAGTACTTTTTCTCCAGCTGGACGTGCTAATTTATCAAATATTGAGAGCTGGGGAGGAGTGTAGGTTTTACCTAAAACGCCCATCGATTCAGATGAAATATGGGCAACTATGCCATCGTGAAACTCCGTGTTTAACTCTGTTAAAGGTTCTGACAAAAGTTCGAGGGAGGGTTCTGAAGCTGGGGTATCAACGATCACACCTTTCCAAAGGTCCATTAGTCTGTTGCCTGTGTAATCATCAATAAATGTCTCAGCTCCACGTCTCTGTGAGTGATTTCGAGGACTTTCTGCCACAAAGTAAAGCTCACCTCCTACTCTGCGTGGTAAGGAAGCGCTTGCAACAGTGGTGACTTTTGGGTCTTTGCTGATTATTGTAATGGGCCTTACCTTAAAATAGATGCTGTCGGCTTGCCTTTCATCTAAGGAGGATAGTGTCGCTAGTCTTATCTCTACTTTCTGGGAAATGCGGCATTCTTCGTAAATTTCTTTTGCCTCATCGTACCTACCTAAAGACATTAAGGTTTCCGCTTTATCGAATAATAGTTTTTCTGTTAACCCAGAAATATTCTCTATAGAATCAATGCACGCTAAAGCCCTTTCGTGGACATTTAGCTTAAGATATAAAGGGGTTAAAGCTTCGTAAGCTTCGCTCTTTTTCTTTCCTTTTGTAGCACGCTCAAACTGTTCTACTGCTTCTACAAATGCCCCTTGGTCTTCAAGTGTTTGGCCTTCTAGAAAGAAGTGGGTGGAGCATCCCGAAAGAAAAGTGGTTATTATGGATGCATAAAAAACAACTATGCCCAGTCTATATGTTTTGCTAATAAACATCAGAAATACCTAGGGCTTTGAATGACCGATGTACGACCGCCGAAATTGAATCCGATTTGGATTTCATGGGTGGCTCCTAAATATGTGTTTAATCCTTTTCCTGCGAAATCATAAGAATATCCCAATCTGAGATTATAAGGAAGGCTAACCTCTAGAGAGGCTAAATATGTAGCGCTCGATCTATATCCAGCTCCCACCCAAATTTGTGATCCCCCTGGCCCGTTTTCTACAAATAAAGCATGAAGGTTTAAATCAAATAAGATAGGTGCGTTCTCCATGTATCTAAAAAGTACGCTGGGCTTTAAGTCAATTCCAAAAGAAGTCGATTTAACACCTCCTCCATAGAGATAGTAGTGTCTGTTATAGAACCTCTCATCCGTTGTGGATCTTAGAATATCATCTTTTGCATAATAACTCGGTGAAGAGAAACCCGCATACCACTTGCCACTTGTAGCGGACAGAAATGTCCCAAATCCTAGAGTAAGAAATCCCTCCTGAATATTGCCGGTGCTATAAACCGGGTCGTTTTCATCCCAATAAATTAAATCGCTGAGTTTTGCCGAATACCCTACATAACCCGCACGAATCCCGAAGGAAACATTCCCTAAGCTAGTGCGGAGTTTATAACTTAAGTCTCCAGCAAATGTTTTCTCACGAACCACCCCTATTCGGTCTGATGTCATCACAAACCCAAAACCTAGAGGCAGTTTGTTTAATGAGCCGTCCACACAAAAAACCTGTGATGTTGGAGCGCCGTCAATCTTCCATTGACTTCGATACATCGAGCTGAATTGTGTATAAGAATGTGCTCCCGCATATGCGGGATTAAGCATTAATGAATTGAAGTTATACTGTGAGGCTAAGTAATCTTGTTGGGCATGGTTCAAGTCACAAGCACCTGCTATAAATAGAATGCTAATTAGGAATATGTAGATTTGTCTTCTCATTTCCGAAGATCTACATAGGTTGAGAATGCATCGCCGCTGGCTTCAAACACAACGAAATACGTTCCGCTAGGCAGAGCTGAACCGTCACTGTAGGTTCCCTCCCAATCATTTCTGTAGTTTGTTTGCTCGAATACGATTTGGCCCCAACGATTAATAACTCTAAATAATGTGTTGTCTATCCAATCACAGGGGGCAACTTCGCCTACCGCTATGAGTGGGCCTATATCTAAAATGACGTAAGCATCATTAGCGCCATCTCCATTTGGAGTCATGCCAGTAGGCATTGTTGGGAAAAAGGCTGTCTCTTCCACTCTAATGAAGTGGCTTGCTTGCGATTGATTTCCACACCCGTCTTCCCAGAAATATGTTCTTTCCCAAAGGCAAGCCTGCTCCTCGCAGTTTCCTTCAATCACAATGTCAGAGCATGAATAAGTAAGCTCGTTTGAGCCACACTCGTCAACAAAGACAAGGTCCGAGAGCATTTGTTCACAGCTAGGAACATTATAGGAGCAGTAATATGACAGAGAGTCTAGCTCTGTCTCAAGAAACGTGGCTGTTGTGTCCCTAACAAAAATGGTTACACTCGCTGAGGCAGTCAACCCACAGGCGTCTGTAATGGTGTATATCCTAGTCTGATCATACATCTCGTCACAACCGAGATATTGCTCATCAAAAACGGTGTTCAAGGTGAGGCCGTTTGCAGAGCACAGATCATCGTATTCCGGGTCTGTTATTTCAATTTCATTTGTACACCCAACCGTGATGTCGTCAGGAACGAAGGTGAAAAAGGGGGGGTTGTCGTCGATGAAAGTGATGGTTTGAGTTTGGGAAAAGGAGTTTCCCGCATCGTCTTCGATTTCAAAAGTCCTCGACACTACAGATTCGTTAGCGCAGTCCTGATAATTTTCATCTGTATTTAAACTTGATAGGATTGGAGATGGGTCGCATCCGTCTTGAAAGACCGGCATGTCTTCCGGGAAAGTTTCTCCGCATTGTAAAAGCAAATCAGGGGGGAACACTGTGAAAAACGGGGGTGATGTGTCTTGTAAATCTATGGTTTGGACTCCTGTAGCTATGTTCCCACAAGCATCCGATGCGGTGAAGGTTCTTTCAATCGTAAACGTTCCGGTGGACTGAATGTTTACAGTGTCTGTTTCTATTTCGATAAAAGGCGATGCATCACATTGATCTATCGCAATAGCTTGTTCCAACAGAACCTCGTCACCACATTCAACTACAAGGTCTAACGGAATTGTGAGAACTGGCGACTCTGTATCACTCACTTCAATAACCTGACTCGCAGAATCTGCATTCATGCAATTGTCGGTCGCTATAAAGGTTCTGTTTATGGTAAAGGTCTGTGGACAATTACTGAAAACAGTGTCTTGTACTATCGCCATATCTACAGTCCCTAAGCAAGCGTCAAGTGCGGTAGGTAGACCCAATTCGGGTGAGGAATTGCAGGGAAATGACATGTCTAGCGGAATGAAAATAAAGTTGGGTGGTGATTCGTCTTTTACCTCTATGAAATACATTGTTGAGTCCATGTTGCCACAGGCGTCCGAGGCATAAGCCCAGCGGGAGAGGTCCCAGTGGTTGGGGCATGACAGGTTTTCTTCTTCGATGACATCTGACCACTCTACATCCTCTACTTGAGAGCACATGTCAAAGGCTGATAATAAAGGCCAAACCACAAGGTCTTTACATTCAAATATGGGGGAGAGTGCTTGAGGAGGTAGAAATACTATCACAGGGCCAATTGTGTCAATTACATTCACTATGTGGGTGTCGATGCGAGTGTTGTTGCATCCGTCTATAAGGGAAAACTCCCACCAAAATTCAGTTTCAGACACACAAAGTCCGGGTAAGGTATCGAAGATAATTGTTTGGTCTACGTTAAAACAGTTGTCGGCAAAATCAACTTGAAATACGCCACTAAGTAAATAATCTAACAAGTCCCAATTCTCACAGCTAACTGATGTGTCTGCAGGGAAGACTGTGAATTCCGGCGGTTCAAAATCAACAACATCTATCGTCTGAGTCTCACACAAAATACCCATCCCGCAACCATAATCAACATGCTCCCCCGAAGAAGTGTAAAATGTTCTGGTAATTTTAATAACCACATTCGGATTACTCAAATCTCCACAGTTTAAAGAATCTACTTCGACTTGGATTTCGATTTCAGTGTTGAGGTCTACAGGGAAACCTTGACAGGGGTGAACATGCACTCCAGTAGTGTTTGTGTAGATAAAGTCCCAATCTACATCACCGCAATCAATAGAAAAATCTGCAGGTATAGTTAGGCAATTAAGTTGAGCGTATACTCGGCTTTCAAAAGTATTCACCACTATACATGTGATTATGCATAAAAGATGGAGCCTATAAATAATAAAATTAGTCACAACACTAAGATACAGTATAATTCAACACCTTCTTATAAGTAACTTTGTCATATATAAACATTCAATCTTGCAAAAAACAAAAGCGCAATGAGCCAAGAAGACGGACTGAAAAAAGTAATAAGCCACGCGAAAGAATATGGTTTTGTGTTTCAAAGTAGTGAGATTTATGACGGCTTAAGCGCAGCCTACGACTACGGTCAACTTGGAAGTGAGCTGAAAAACAACATCAAAAATTATTGGTGGACGGCGATGGTTCGTATGCATGACAACATCGTTGGTATTGACGCTTCGATTTTTATGCATCCGAAAACTTGGAAAGCTTCCGGACACGTTGATGCTTTCAACGATCCTCTTATTGACAATAAGGACAGCAATAAACGCTACCGTGCAGATGTTTTAATCGAAGATTATATCTCTAAAATCGATAAAAAGATTGACAAAGACGTTTCAAAGGGGCTCAAGCGTTTTGGGGATGATTTCAACGAGATTGAGTTCCGAGCAACTAACGTAAACGTACTACGTCGCCAAACAACCATTGACGAAATAAACGGAAGGTTCAAGGACGCAATGAATGCCGAAGATCTTGCGGGGGTAAAGACGTTGATTGAAGAGCTGGGAATTGTTTGTCCTGTTAGTGGTACTAAAAACTGGACGGACGTGCGACAATTTAACCTCATGTTCAGCACTGAGCTGGGAGCTGTGAGTGGTGATTCTGGGGTTATCTATCTTCGTCCTGAAACGGCTCAGGGGATTTTCGTGAACTACTTAAACGTTCAGAAGAGTGGTCGCATGAAGCTTCCGTTCGGTATAGCCCAAATAGGAAAAGCATTTCGCAACGAAATTATCGCCCGTCAATTCATTTTCCGTATGCGTGAATTTGAACAAATGGAGATGCAGTTTTTCGTTAAGCCAGGTACACAAGGAGAGTGGTATACGTTTTGGAAAGAGCAGCGTAAAAAATGGCACTCTACGCTAGGTTTGGGAGACGAAAACTACAAATTCCACGATCACATTAAGCTCGCTCACTATGCAGATGCTGCTTGTGATATCGAATTCAATTTCCCAATGGGCTTTAAAGAGTTAGAAGGAATACACTCTCGAACTGACTTCGATCTTAAAAGTCACGAAGAGTTTTCTGGAAAAAAATTACGGTTCTTCGACCCAGAAACAAAAGAGAGTTACGTCCCTTACGTTGTAGAAACATCTCTGGGGCTTGATAGAATGTTCCTCGCTGTTCTAAGCAACTCATATAAGGAAGAAGATTTGGGAGAAGGTAACTCTCGAACGGTTCTGAGTCTTCCTTACGCGCTTGCTCCAGTGAAAGTCGCCATTCTACCTCTTGTGAAAAAAGATGGTCTGCCTGAAAAAGCCCGAGAAGTTCTTTCTAAACTACGCCTTAATCACAATTGTCAGTACGATGAGAAGGATGGGATCGGACGACGATACCGTAGGCAAGACGCTATAGGAACGCCTCTCTGTATTACGATTGATCATGATTCGTTAAATGACGCTGCGGTCACCGTTCGTGAACGCGACGGCATGACACAAGAGCGGGTTGCAATTTCTGACCTTCCAGCATACGTAGAGTCAAGAGTCGGGATGGCTACGCTTTTCTAAATGACAATCTCCGATCTAAATATCAGGGGGCGCAGAGCGCTCGTGAGGGTAGATTTCAATGTCCCTTTAGATAATTCTCGTAACGTTCAAGACGATACTAGAATTCGCCGTGCGATTCCCACAATCAAAGCTCTGTTAAAAGGTGGTGCTTCAGTCGTTTTAATGAGTCACCTTGGAAGACCCAAGGGTATTTCGGAGGAGTTCAGCTTAAAGCACATCGTAGCTCATTTAGAAGGCCTGCTTGGAAGCCCTATACAGTTTGCAAGTGATTGTGTTGGTGATAACGCTCTAGATGTAACACAAAACCTCAAGCCAGGAGAAATAGCCCTTCTTGAGAATTTAAGGTTTCATGAGGAGGAAAAAAGTGGGGATGAGTTTTTCGCAGGGCAATTGGCTGAAAATGGGGATCTATATATTAACGACGCATTCGGAACAGCCCATAGAAATCACGCCTCAACTGCTGTAATCGCTCGCTTTTTCCCTGAAGATAAAGCATTCGGTAAACTTTTAGACGGGGAAATTTCTGCTTTGAGTAAGGTGATGACTGCACCTGCAAGGCCACTACTCGCTATTATAGGGGGTGCTAAAGTTAGCAGCAAGCTCACTGTCTTAGAAAATATGGTAGAGAAGGTGGATAAGTTGATGATAGGAGGTGGAATGGCTTACACTTTTATACTAGCTAAAGGCGGAAAAGTGGGTGATAGCTTAGTGGAAAAGGAGATGGTAGAAAGAGCTAAAGCTGTTTTAGAACAGGCCGCAATTAGCTCCACTGAAATTCTACTTCCAGAGGACTCTGTTTGTGCAGATCAATTCTCCGGAGATGCAAATTTTGTGATTTGCAATTCTGATGAAATCAAAGAAGGTTGGATGGGACTCGATATAGGACCTAAAGCTTGTGAAAAATTTGCCGCGGCAGTAAAAGAAAGCAAAACTATTCTTTGGAATGGTCCAATGGGAGTCTTCGAATTTGAAGCCTGCTCTAATGGTACATTCACAGTAGCAAGTGCTTTAAAAGACGCGACAAAAATGGGCGCCTATACGCTTGTCGGTGGAGGAGATTCCGTTGCAGCAATCAACGCTTGTGGACTTGCTGATGATGTAAGCTATGTGAGTACGGGTGGTGGAGCTATGTTAGAATACTTAGAGGGGAAAACTCTTCCTGGGATCGAAGCAATACTAGACTAATACCAGGTTTATTTTTCTATTATTTCGTTCATCACGAACATACTTTTTACCTGTGCAATGTTATCTAATGCCGCAAGTTTTCTTGTGATAAATCTATGGTAATGATCCATGTCTGGGACATTTATCTCAAGCATATAATCTGATATTCCCGTGAGGTGGTAACACGCTCTAACTTCTTTAAAACTTCCTATATCGTGTTCAAATTCTTCAAGAGCTGCTCGTTCATGTAGTTTCAGATTCACGCTGCAAAACGCCTTGAGTTCAAAGCCCATCTTTTTTCTGTCAAGCTTGACGGTATACCTCTGGATTACCCCGTCATTTTCTAAGCGTTTCACTCTGGCAAAAACAGCGCTGCGGCTTAATCCGGTCAAATCACTTAAATCTTGCATACTGCAGCGTCCGTCAAACTCTAAATGTTCGACAATTGTGCGGTCTAAAGCGTCTATAAGATTCATTTGTTCTGTTTACTATCCGATTATCAGCACAAATTAGCACAAACTGATGTAATTTTAAACAATACAACACATTTGTTCTGAACATCTAACTAATAACAAAACAAGTGCATAGCTTTACTTCCATGAACACACATTTAGAGACAAAAGCACTGTTTGCCGGATATAATCCTGCTGACAACCACGGAGCTGTTAAACCTCCTATACATCCAGCTTCTACATTTGTTTTTCCTAGCGCAGCTGTTGGAGCGGCTCACATGGAAACTGCTTACGGAGTAGAAGGAGCTGAGACGCCACCAGAAGGTGGTTTTATCTACAGTCGTTTAGGAAACCCCACTTTAAGTGTCGCAGAAACCCGATTGGCTGCATGGGATGAGTCTGACGCTGCTGCATTTTTTGCAAGCGGAATGGCGGCAATTAGCACTATGTTGTTTGCTTTAACCGGTTCCGACAAACCGCTTTGGTATGTAGGCCCTTTGTATGGAGGAACCCAACACATTGTTGATGACATCCTTCCGTCTATGGGTGTAAGTGTTAAATGCCTGGAAAGTCTCGATGATTTGGCTTCCATGACCGAGGTGGATGGCCTCCCTGGAATGATTTACCTGGAAACCCCAGCTAACCCAACATTACAAATTCACAGTATTAAAACAGCTGCGGATTGGGCAAAGAAGAATTCTTCTGAGGATCACCGCATCATTATCGCTGTTGACAACACATTCTTAGGGCCTATTATACAGCGACCATTAGAGCTCGGGGCTGATTTAAATGTTTACTCAGCGACGAAATACATCGGGGGACATAGCGACCTTATTGCTGGAGCGGTAAGTGGTGAAGCAATAGCAATGGCGAAGGTGTTCGAATACAGAACGTTCTTTGGGGGGATGGCCGACCCGCACACCAGCTGGATGCTGTCAAGGTCTATGGAAACGCTCCAAGTTAGGGTTGAGCGCCAAGTCAGTTCTGCACGCCTTATCCTCGACCACATCCAAGAAACTCCAGGCATACCTGTTGCTGGAATAAATAAAATTTACTCTGCTTGGGCAGAAGACTTAGCGGGGACTGGTGATTTTCGGTCCGCTGAAATCGCGAAAGAGCAGCAGGCTAACGGTGGCGCGATGTTCGCAATGGAACTTCCTGGTGGACGTCCGGCTGCATTTGCTTTCCTAGACGCCCTCAACCACATCCAACTCGCTGTCAGCCTCGGTTCAACAGAGTCTTTAGCTGAGCACCCTGCCAGCATGACCCACGCTGGAGTTTCTGTTGAAGAGAAATTAAAACACGGAATAACAGAAGGTCTCGTTCGCATCTCTATCGGTCTTGAGCACCCAGATGATCTCATCGCTGACATCGATCAAGCGCTTCAGGCGGCTTGCAAAGTTTGCGAAGAGACTTTAGAATGCGTTTAATACTCGCTTTTGCTTTTGCAACTATCTCTTTTGGTTCTTTAGCCCAAACCTCAACATATCTCTACCCATCAACACCTCTTCGGTGGAATGAGGTAATCTGTCACATCGAAGGTGGGGTTGTCAGGGTTGGAAATGGGTGGCGGGGAGAGATTCTCTATACTGTGAATCGCGATCGGATTTACGCAGGATATTCAACCAGCACTTTTGATATTGCCTATACTCTAAGGTATGGAAAATTGCACATCGGAGACTCAAACTTCACAGATGCAATCACATATACTCTTGAGCAGGGTGTTATCTATGTTGGAGATAGTAATTTTCCTTTAGACATCGCCTACACAATTCGCCCAGACGTGTCACACCCAGATGTGATAAACGTCTTTAAAGAAAACAGTATTAACCCTTTTGATATCGTGGCCACATTGCAAGGCTCTCCATCACATACTGAGCTATTCGCCCTCTTGTTGTCTGCACGGTTGCTTTAATTAAATCGAATTGTGACTTACTTCGACTCTTCGACTCGAAAGGTGAAGCACTCCATTATTTGGTTTACAAGGAGTTTTTCACAGGCTTCAACAACCTTAGCCTCGGCAGTCGCTTTATCAGCGGCATCTACCTCAAGAGTAATGTGCTTACCTATTCTTACTCCTACAATCTCCGGAAGACCCATGCTCTTCATGGTGCCACCAACAGCTTTTCCTTGTGGATCTAAAAGTGTCGGAAGGGGCATAATGTCAATCTCTGCTACAAATTTCATGAGGTAATATCTTTCGGGGCAAATATGAGTGCTAAACTTGCGTACAAAAGTACACACAACGACACCGCCGCGTATGCATTTCCCCAAGCAATCCAAGTTCCAACAGCTACTGCGATAAACCCAACCCCTAGACCCATTCTTACCGCATCAATTGTCTTGTCTTTACCCCATGTTTTTAATCCAAAGAAAGGCCTTTTAATCACCATCAAAAGAGGGAACATAACCATACCCACTGACGCAATGACAAGCATCACTTTTATTTGGTAATCACCCCCTGTATCAGCCACCCCCCACCACAACGTCATCCCCATCCAAAACAACCCTGCTGCTGGAGCTGGCAATCCCTCAAAGAACCCAGTGCTCTCTCCTTCCGAGGCGTTAACGTTATATCTAGCGAGTCTATACGCTGCGGCTACTACAAGTAGTGCCGGAAGTGCATTAAGTATTAAGCTGTCACACGCCCCGCTATCACAAATCAACCTATATGAAACAAAGGCTGGGGCTAGCCCACTCGTCACAAGGTCTGCTAAAGAATCTAGCTGTACGCCCATCGGTCCTTCCACGCCCAGCTTCCTCGCGGCCCATCCATCTAAAACATCAAAAAACATTGCAGCCAACCAAACCGCCGCTATTCTTCCGTCTGTTATATCAGCCCCAGAAGCCGCTTCCCAGCACACATAGGCTCCCCCTAATAAATTACCCATTGTCAGGGCGTTAGGTATTAATCTCTTTAAATTCATGTAACGAAGATAGCAATAGGTGTAGCCTTATACTCTCAGTTGTGTATCTTTGTCGTGTAACGGTCCGATGGCCGAGCGGTTAGGCTCAGCTCTGCAAAAGCTGCTACAGCGGTTCGAATCCGCTTCGGACCTCCTAGATAAAAAAGAAAAAGCCCCGTTAACTTTGAGTTGACGGGGTTTTGTTTTTTTATTGTGCTTACATATGCTTTAAGGAGTCTTATGGCAATTGTTTCGCCAACTCTGATCGCCACACTTTTTTCAGAATCATTCACGCTGAACACGTGGTTGGGTAATCAACAATTTTCTTTGAAAAATAAGAAAGAAAGATTATCGTTGTTTAAGCATCATAATTAACTTCGATACTTATCATCACATTAATAGAAAATAGACAAAATGACTAAAAACCACATCTTAGCCGCGTCTGTATTAATGATGTTAAGTGGGTGCACGCCTACCTTCGATATTCACGCTCCATCGAAAGATCTTGTAGAAAATGATGATAGTTCCGCAAAGGAGGTGGTGGACGTTGAGTATGATCTGAGTTCTATTATTTCTGGTTTCGATAAATATAGACTCCTGTATAACGCTGACTGTGTTCAGGAAAAGATTACCAATAACAGGGGTGAGGGGTATGATGATTTGTATGGGACCCGAAACTTTCGTGTTGTTTTGCATGGAGTTGCATATAGAGGGGGGGGGAATAATTATTACCACAAAACTGACAAAAGGGGAAATAAAAATCCCCTGCCAATAGACGGTCTGGAGAATCTGCTAGACAATGGGTTTTCTACATCCGTATATTTGTATTCCGAAAATTTTGAAACCTCTCCGCCGTTTTTAGTTGATGAACAGGGGGAGGACACACTTGCGTACTATCAAATAGGGGGAGGGACAGAAAGTGAGTTGGATAGTATTTTAATGTTTACATACAGAAGTATTATGAATAACGATATCGGGCCGGTGTATTTGCATTGTTGGAATGGTTGGCATCAATCTGGTTACGTTTCTGCTGTAATCTTAAAACAATTCTGTGGATTTGATGATACAAAAAGTGTACACTATTGGGAGGATTGTGCGGATAATTGGACTCGTGGATATGATAGAATCCGAAATAGCATTAGAGACTTTAAACCCAAGGCGGGGTACCAAATTTCAGAAGAAATACGTGATGCTATTTGCCCGTGCTACGAAGACACTAGAAAAGATGATACGGAAATCTATATAAGCCGAGATAAGGAGCTTAAATCACCTAATGTCACTATCTTATTTCCTTCGGGCGGCGCTGTGCTGCCCCCTTCAGTGTCAACATTCCTAGACGAGTATGCTTCAATGTTGAAGGATCACTCCTTTTTACAAGTTGAAATTAGTGGACACAGTGATATTCGGGGTGAGGCTCAAAGTAATCTTACACTCTCAATTACTCGTGCTGAAAACGCATATCGTCACTTAATTAAACAAGGAGTCGATGAGTCTCAGCTAACGTATACTGGATATGGAGAGACTAGAACCATAAGCACAGAGCATGATAAGAATAGAAGGATTGAACTGTCCGTACAAAGTATTTCGTGCCAAATAAATTTCTCTAAGGGTAAGAATCTTATCTCTAAAGCAGATAAATTAACTCTTGATAAAATCGGGGCTGTTCTTTCTTCATTCAGTGGCTACACCATAGAAATTGGTGGTCACGCAGATGGTGGAAGTGGTACTGATTTTGTAAATAAAGCGATATCCTTCTCGCGTGCTGAACGCGTGTACAACTACTTTAGGGACAGGGGTTTTGACCTTACAAATGTGACTTATAAGGGGTATGGAACCTCCATACCTATTTACAATGATATCCGTGACAGGAGGATTGAATTTGTTGTTCATAAAAAGGATTCGCCGTGAAACACCTTTTACTACTTTTTCTTTTCCTGTCTTCTTTCCACCTATTTAGCCAAACCATATCCCTTTCCAACCAGCCAGGTTTTTACAACAGCCCTTTTTATTTGAAAGTAGCTAGTGAGGATGGGGTTGTGAAATATAGTGTTGATTTAAGAAATAGCCCAGCAGATTTCCCGGACTCTCTTTTGATTGATAAAACAACAAATTTATCTATAGAGATCGTTTTGGGAGATACTGTTATTAAGAAGGGGGCTTTTAGCTACTTTATAAATTTTGATACAGATTTTAAGGTTGTGTCGCTATCGATTAATGATGACTTTCTGTTTGATGAATCTGTGGGCATCTACGCTAAGGGTGGGAGGGCGTATTACGATACAACTGAAAAAAGGTACTCTCATACTAATTGGGAGAGGTCTTGGGAGCGAAACACCTTTGTTGAGATTTTTAGTGAGTCTGGAAAACGATTGGTTTCTCAGTCATCCGGCCTTAAAATATTCGGCGGGATGACGAAGTTTTATCCGGAAAAATCTATGAGAATTATTGCTCGAGATAAATACGGAAATGATGAGTTTGGTGCTGATATCTTTGGACTGGGAATTACCGATTATAAACATCTCATATTGCGCCATTCAGGCAATGACTACAGGTCTCTTAGGTTTATGGACGCACTCTTAACATCATTATCCCGTGAATCTGGACTAGATACACAGGCCTCATCACCTTCACATCTTTTCGTAAACTCTGAATATTGGGGGGTCTACAATATCCGTGAAAAAATTAACAAGTACTATATCGCAAACAATAACGATTGTAGCACTAAAGGAATTGATATTTTACAAGGGAACCAGGTGGTTGATGAGGGAGATAAAAAAGCATATAATGAACTATTATATTTCGCTAAAAAAGAAAACCTAAATGACCCTGCTAACTACGAACACATACAGTCCTTAATGGACACCAGAAACTATATTAACTTTTGGGTGCATCAGATTTTCTACTCCAATCACGATGCAAGGGGTAACATCCGTTTCTGGCGCTCCGACTCTTTGGACGGGAAATTCCGGTGGATCGTATACGACACCGATTTGGGTTTCAGGAAATCGTTGGTAAAGGCAAATCTTCTCAGAGATTTTACATCAGCAAAGGGAGATCGCTGGTTTAACCCGCCCTGGGCAACCGTATTAATTAGAGAGCTTCTTGAAAACCCTTCGTTCAGGCAAGATTTTATCAATCAATCCTCAATCCTTTTAAGCTCTACCCTTAGCTCTGAACACATCCTAGATCGAATCGAAGAATTTCAAATTCGTTATGAGGATGAGATGTCTATTCATTACAACACAAGGCGTAAATTCCAACGCTACCAAGGAGGTATCGAAGATTGGCATGAAAACATCCAAGACTTGATGTTTTTTGCGGAACAACGTCCTAGTTATTACATGCGTCATCTAGAACAGAGGTTCGGTCTAGAAAACTCCTTTGCATTAAACCTCTCAGTTAAAAACGCCCTACATGGGGTGGTTAGGCTTAATGAAAACAACGTCGACTCAAGCTTCTTCTGCAATCTATATAGTGACCTTGGTATTCCTCTTTCTGTTCAGGCAGAATTGGGATACCGCTCCGCTATTTGGAATAATTATTCAGAATCAATAGACCCCCTTTCAGGTGAAATATTTCACCAATCCTTTGGCGACACGCTGGTAGTCAATATCGAATTTATCAAACTCCCTAACTCTGAATCTGACATAATCTATAACGAAATCTCAAATTCGGAAAATGCAATAGAGTTTTATAATCGTGGAGATAAGTCCGTGGAGATGGATGGTTGGACGTTAACAAACAATTCCGATTATTCATTAACTATTGAAGACCTAACCATTGCCCCTTCAAAATACGGCGCTTTCTTACTTTCTTCAATAGATTCTGGGAACCTCTTTTCCTCTTCCGCGCTCTATTTATTCGATGATGAAAATCAGTTTGTTGACTCCGTTTCTATGGCGCATTGGAGTTCTAAAGGAATGATTTCTATGTACTCTAGCGGCGAGCTCCATAGAAGCTTTCTAGGAAACTACGGTAGAAGTTTCCCCCACGAAGTTTTAGGAGATAGTTTATACTGCTGGATGAGTGACTCAACAGCCTCTATTAGGTTAGAAAACCCTTCGTACACAAATTATCTTTCGCAAATAAAAAATGAGGTGATTAGAAAAGATCTTGAAAGAAGAAATATAACAATCTTCCTCGTACTGCTGTGTTTTATTGCTTCAATAGCTGTTTTTAGTGTGCTAAGGAGTGGGGTATAGGTTTTGCGCAAACACCTTATAGTAGGTTGATTCTGCTAGCTAAAACATCCTTATATGATCCCCCGATTGGGATTTCTTTATCCATACCTGCCATTCTGATATTTGAATGTTTTATACTCTCTATCGCCTTGAGGTTTATGATATATGATCTGTGGACTCGCATAAACACATTGTCGCTGAGCTTGCGCTCTATCTCCTTCATCGTGCTGTGAATTGTATAGCTTTCTTTACTCGTGTGGATTACCACATAGTCCTTTAAGGCTTCAACAAATAACAAATCATCTTTCTTAATATGCATTAAGCGACTTCTGTTTTTCACAAAAAGAAATTCAGCCTCAGAATTGTGCGCGGCTAAATTTCTAAGAAAATCGGTTTCTTGCTTTAGTTCTTTTTCTTTAGCGTGTTTGTGAAGAGCCATCTCAACGGCTGTTTGAATATCTACATCTTTGAAGGGCTTGAGAATATATCCGTGTGGCTCAGCAACTTTTGCTTTAGAGAGAGTGTCCTCATCAGCATAGGCTGTTAAAAAGATCACCGGAACGTCTATTTTGCTTTTTATTTCTTGAGCGGCCTCTATTCCGTTCATGTCACCCTTAATCATAATATCCATAAGACATATGTTAGGTTCGTGTTTTAAAGCAAGTGAAATAGCATCAGCGCCATTGTCAGCTGTGGCAATAATGTTATACCCTAGCTGAGTAAGACATCTCTCAATATCTTTTCTCACTATAACTTCGTCTTCTGTAACTAAAACATTGATTGCCATATCTCTATTATTTTAAACCTTGTGCCTCAAATCTAATTAAAAATGAACTCCCCTTTATTCCCTGCTTTGTGCTTTTTACAACAAGTTCAGCATTTAGTTGTTCTGCCAGGGCTTGAATTAAGTACATCCCCAGGGAGTCTCCTTTGTTTAATTCAAAATTTTCCGGAAGCCCCACACCGTTGTCGCTCAATTCTATTTCTATTTTATCAGAAACCTTTGCAACCCTAAGAACAACGGCACCTTTCTTTTTTCCTTTAAAAGCATATTTAAGTGAGTTCGAAACCAGTTCGTTTACAATTAATCCGCTCGGAATTGCCTGATCTAATGTAAGAAACACGTCTTCTAAAAGGGTTTCGAGCTTCACATCGCAGTCTGGTGTTGAGTAGCTGTTAATTAAGTTTGTGCTCAGCCTTTCGAGGTATTCAGAAAAACTAATAGAAGAGAAGTCTGTGTGTCTGTAAAGTGATTCGTGGATATAACTCATTGTAGCAATTCTACTTTGGTTTTCATCAAGAATCTGTATCAATTTAGGGTCGTCTATAAATGACTTCTGAAGGCTCATTAAGCTACTTATTACCTGTAGATTATTCTTAACTCTGTGGTGAACCTCTTTCAGAAGAATTTCTTTCTCTTTCAGGGCTAAACGTATTAATTTATCCGCTGCCTTTCTGTCTGAAATATCATACGCAATACAGCTTATTTCGTTTTGCTTAGTATCGTTAGAAATGGGATTTAAGAAAATATGAAACCACCTTGTATCTTTGTTTTCTTGTTTAAGGGGGAGTTCGAAATCATTTGCCTCGCCATTTAAGGCTTTTTCGAATAACTTGATTTGGATTTTGTAATATTCGTCACGAAAAGGTTTTAATAAAGGGAAAAGGGACATTCCAACCTCAGCTATACTTCCAAAACTCTCCAGCGTAAGCCTTCTAAAATTCTCATTAAATGACGTGATTTCATCCTTATCGTTTAAGGTAAACATGATGAGGTTTTGGCTTGAATTGAAGATCGACTCGAGTTTGGCTGATTGGGTTTTTGCATCACGCTCAAGGTATTTCATTTCCGTGACGTCCAGGTATATCCCCCTCATACCTATGGGTTTTCCGTTTTCACCGTGTTGGGCTGAAGAACCTCCGATCAGTGATAGCTCTTCGCCTTTTGAATTAATGAAAATACATTCATTTTGAATGCCGTCTAACGTACTAATCCATTTTTTCTCTTTCTTAGGGAAGTCTTTCATAACATCCTTAATTGTTGTATTCGCTAATGATTTTAGGGTGTAACCTAGTTTCTTATGAAAGGCTGGGTTTGAATATGTGAAGTGTCCTTTTAGATCGACGACAAAAATTATATCCGTGGCGTTATCTAAAATATCCCGGTGTTTTTCCTCGCTTCTTTTCAACTCTTCCTCAGCGATTTTCAAATCCGTTATATCTCTTCCAACAGCCATTGCGCCTTTATGTTCACCGCTTGAGTCTTTCATCATAGCTACTGAAATAAACATTTTAAAAACTTCACCCGACAGTCTCTTTCCATGAACCTCTCCAGAAAAATAACTTCTTTTTTGTAGATCCCTTACCACAGTGTTTATTTCCTTGTCCTTTGGAATAAACATTTCGTAATTTATTGATTTTTCTTTTCCTGGCTCAACCCCAAATTCCACAGAAAAGGCCTGGTTGTATTGCAGAAGGTTTCCTTTCATATCAAAAGCCACAATCATGTCTATAGATGATTCAATAATCGATCTGTTAAACTCTTCTGCTTTAATAAGTCTTTGCTGGGTGATTTTATGTTTTTGGATTTCTTCCTTAAACATTACGTTCGACTCTTCCGCTAAAGTGGCTCTCATTTGCTCACGTACCAACTGCACTCGAGTGCTTAAATCCGTAACCGTTATTTGGATCGCTGGAGATCTATCATGGAAGGATAGGCTCATCCTTAACCCAACTTTTTTTTCTGTTCCGTCTCTTAAAACCATCACAACCTCTCTGTAAGGTGGCCTCTCCCCTTTTCTTATTTTTTCTATATCTTCTTTTACAATTATTCTATCATCTTCGTGAAAGAAATCCGTAAAAACCTCATCGTATATATAATCCTCTACCCTTTCGTTTAGCAATTCTAATCCACCGGCATTTGTATATTTTATTCTTTTGTCTAAAATAAGAAATAAACCAATAGGGCTGGACTCTACAAGCATTCTGAAACGCTCTTTTGTTTGGAGTAAGTCAAATTCAGTTCGTTTACGATCTGTAATGTCATAAACCATAAGAATCTGTTCATCCAGCTTTGAACTTAAATTCTCTTTTATTTCACTTCGGGTAGCTTCGAGATAGATTGATCTTCCTTGCTTTGTTACTCCCCGAAGTTCACACCGCATCCCCCAGTTTCGCCTTGCGGATAATCTTTGCCAATCCCTTTCGTCTATAAAATCTAGAATTGGAAAACCTATCGGGGCCGTGTCGTGTCCAAACATAACGGCAAATTGTTTGTTTGAATCCTGAATTATTCCCTCAGAAATATACACAATTCCCTCCATTGCGAATTGAGATAAAACCCTATATCTCGCCTCACTTTCTTTAATGGCGGAATCGTATAAAATTATATCTGAAACATCTCTCACTTGAAGAACCTCAAATCCTTTTGAAATTTGAGCTATTTTTATTTCACTATGAAATTCTCCACCATCTATCTTTTTTGCTAAAACATTAATTTTAATTACCCTTCCAGAAGCGCGGGCTTTTGTTAATTTACTTAGCAGTAAACTGTGCTCATCGGGCAGGTAATTAAAAATCCCAGATTTTTCAGAAATAGGATCAAATCCTATCCATTTATCTTCCGCACAATTAAAAATCCTTCGCGCGTGTTTGTTGCTGTTTACGACCTTGCCATTTTTAAGAATAAAACGCGCCTCTGACGATTTCTCAAATAAAAGACTGTCTATTTCATCTAATTTATCCACGGGCTCAATTTCGTAATGAATCTCTTTTTCTCACAACTCTTCTGCCATCAACTTTCCATAATTTACCGTAACGGTATATGTATGTGTACTTTAAAATTCCTTCTTCAGTAAAATACTTCCATTTTCCATTTTCAACACCTCCCTCGAACTTACCTATTGATTTTAAAGCGCCATTTGGGTGCCACTCTTTGTGGACTCCCTCTTTTGAACCAAATGAATACTCACCCTCAAACATCTTTTGCTTTTCCGAATATAGGTAAATCCAATTACCATCTCTTTCTCCATTCAAATAACTCCCCAACTCTTTGTGGTCATTTACATGATAAAACCAGCTATCTACCCTTAATCCATTTCTATATATCCCTTTTAAGAGTAGTTTCTTTGAGGAATCGTATTCTATAAATTGCCCATCTTCTAAACCGTTGTCATAGGTTTCGAGTCTTATAACAAAACCTGATTCATCCATCCACTTCCAAACTCCATCCAATTTTCCTGATCTATAAAATCCTGTTTGTTCTAACCATCCATAAATATTAAAATACTTCCATTCACCCACTTTATTTCCGTTTTCATATCTTCCTATAGCTTTAACACTTCCATCGTTGTAATAGAGCTCCCAAGCCCCTTGTTCAAGACCTGAGAGATCCGTTACCCCACTACATGTTTTTATTCCATTCTTAAAAATATTTCCATTTACAATATTTCCCTCCTGGTTAAAAATTCTACTAACTCCATTTTTCAGCCCATTTTTATAGACTGTTTCTTCTGAAATTTCTCCATTATTGTGGTAAGATGTTAGTATGTCTGATTTATTAAGTAACTTATTTTCAATTACTTCTATACCAAATTCATATCTCACAATATTATCCAAATCCCCCCTCGAATTATAAAATCTAAAAACACCGTGTCTTAGATTGTTGCGATAAGGTCCTTCTTCACTTATTCTGTTGTTTTCATGAAAAAATTTCCAGATCCCAGATTTCTCAGAATATCGATTAAACCTGTTAAATTTTTCAATACTTGAAATTAATCCTTTTTTATAAAATTTAAAGGTAATAATTCTTCCATCCAGGGCATATTCTATTGTTTTTCCATTTTTTAAATCAGACTCGTATTGAACTGAATATTTTATTTCACCAGAATCATAAAATATTGTTTGAAATAATTCTTTGTTGTCTAAAACCCAAACAGTAATGCTTTTACACTTTCCATTTTTAAAATATATAATTTCTTCTCCGTTCTTTAAATCTGATTCATATTCAATTTTTCTATCGAGCGTAGAATCCTCATTGTAAAATATCCAAACTCCAGAAAGTTTATTATCTACCCATTCTCCTAAACTTTTTATAGTTCCAGATGTATAATAAGTTTTCCAAATTCCATTTGGAAATTTGCCCAACAAACAACCTTCGCTTGACAATTCACCGGAAGGATAAAAGTATTGAGTTTGGATACATTTATTCTCTGAAAAAATTTCTTGAGAATTTATTTTAAAACTAAAAAGAGATAAGTATACACACACTAATAATATATATATATTCTTTAAAGAATTAGTAGTAGTAGTTAGCATGTTCATATCACGCATAACTATTTTACTTTTATAATCATTTTTTAAAAAAGATAAAGATAACAAGTGTCTATCAACATGTTTTAAACAGGCTTTATACTTATAAATCAGATATTTAAATGGTGTTTTCAACGAGGTCTTATTAAAGTCAAATATTAAAAAGTTTCTTGTAATTTTAAGTTTTAGAGAGTTGATAAAGCTCTAGATTTTGTGTAAAAAGCATGGTAAAATTTAATGTAAAAAATTAGGAAAACTACCCCTGTGATTTGCTTAGGTATTTCACCTTTAAAATCCAAACGGTTTTTATCATTTAATACCAACATTTTTTTTAATGCAATGAACAATGCTTGTTAATTAACTTGCGGATTCTAAAAACAACTACTCTCATGAATTTTAGCATTGGATGTGATCACGCAGGACCGGCATATAAAAGCACAATAATAGAACACCTCAAAGAACGTGGTTTTTCAGTAAAGAATTGCGGAACGGACAGTACAGAGAGTGTTGATTACCCAGATTTTGCTCACGCTGTTGCAATTGACGTGTCTTTAAAAGATTCAGAACTTGGAATTTTAATTTGCGGATCAGCTAATGGAGTTGCTATGACTGCTAATAAACACAGTGAAGTTAGAGCCGCTATAGCCTGGACCCCTGAAATTGCGCATCTGGCAAAAACGCACAATGACGCAAACGTAATTTGTATTCCCGCAAGGTTTGTAAGCGAACAAGATGCGGTCGATATTGTTGATGCATTTCTCGATTCTAAATTCGAAGGTGGACGCCACGCAACACGGGTTGGTAAAATTGCGTGCGGACTTTTAACCCTACTTCTTTGTGTATCATCTTCGTTTTCTTCCCTATCCCAAACCAAATCAATCGATACTCCACCCTCTCTTGGAGCTGCTGAATACGGTCAGATGATGGACTCAACTAAATTAAGAGCCCACCTAAGTATCATCGCTTCTGATGAGTTTGAGGGACGAGAAACAGGAACGAGAGGCGCTGAATTAACCGCGTTATATCTAGAGAACTACTATTCTAAACTCGGGTTCGAACCCTATGATGGTAAATCATACACCCAAGATGTACCAATGCTTAATTCTCAAATACAAGGAGGGTTAATGAATGTTGCGGGGCAGGAATTAAATATGGTTGATGATTTTTTACTTTACCCAGGAATAAATGAAACATCAATGAAAGACATTCCCATGGTCTTTGCTGGCTTTGGAATTTCAAACAACAATACTTATGATGATTTCGCTAAGATTGATGTAAAAGGAAAGTGTGTTGTGGTTTTACAGGGAGATGTTAGAAACCCGGATTCGGAAGAAGCAAGTCCTACTTCAAAAAGAGAAAAAGCCGAATCTCTTGGCGCTGTGGCCTTTATAATTGTAATGCCCAACTCAGACTACAACACTTTTAAAGGAAGGATGAAGTTTTATATGATGCGTAAATCAACTATCCTAAACAGATTAAAGGATGGAGAGGGTGCGAGTATTCCCACGTTTTTTGTCAGAGAGGATGCTGCCGATGTTTGGTTTGAGACATCAAAAAACATCAAAAAAACATCAAAAATCAAGAAGAAAGGTCTCAAAAAAGGCGAAGTGGTAACGGGTGATTTACCCTGCACCTTCACCTATAACTTAGACATAAACAGAACGGAGTTTATTGGAAAAAATGTTCTTGCATATCTACCTGGAACAGATAAAAATTTAAAGGAGGAGGTTGTTGTAATAACATCTCATTACGATCACATAGGTATTGTTAATGGTGAGATTAACAACGGCGCAGATGATGACGGGTCTGGTACAGTAACCGTAATGGAGCTTGCTAGGGTTTTTATGCACGCCTCTAAAAATGGTGACGGACCCAGAAGGAGTGTTTTATTTATGAATGTAGTGGGTGAAGAAAAAGGCTTGCTTGGATCGGAGTGGTATTCGGATCATCCAGTTTTTCCGCTTGAAAACACGGTTGCAAATCTGAATATTGACATGATAGGTAGGGTTGATGAGGCTCACTCAGAGGATGAAAACTACATTTATTTAATAGGTTCAGATAAACTTAGTTCCGAGCTCCATGAGATTTCAGAATCCGCGAACTCATCGTTTACGAACATTACACTTGACTACACATTCAACGCACCAGACGACCCTAACAGATTTTACTACCGCTCAGATCACTACAACTTTGCAAAGCACAACATCCCTGTAATTTTTTACTTCAGCGGTGTTCATGAAGACTACCACGCTCCAGGAGATGATGTAGAGAAGATAATGTTCACGAAGATGACAAATGTCGGACGCTTGGCTTTCCACACGGCCTGGGAATTGCTTAACAGGGATGAAAAAATCGTTGTAGACAAAGTGAACGATTTTAAGAACTAATACCTCAAAAAGCCCTCAATAGTTTCTCTGAAAAAAGCCTCCTCAGCTTCGTAGGCATCCCCTGTTGCTGGCCCGCTAAATCCTGAATGGACAATTGGATCACCTTCGAGTGGGATAAATGCCGTTGTGGGAAAGGATTTAATCCCACCAAAAAAGGCAAGGCATGAATCAGCCTCATCTTTACTGGCATTTCCTCCATGCAATATTTCCCACGGAATCTCCATACTTTCTTTAAACCCAGCGACTCTTCTCAAAGCTTCTCTACCCCTAGACCTTTCGAAAGACATAGAAACAACGAGCATTTCAGGATAATCTAAAGCCAGCTCCTTCAACAACCTCGCCTCATCCATACAGTTGGGGCACCATGTACCCATAACATCCACTACAAGAAGTTTATATCCAGACTTTTTTAACCTTTCCCTAGACCAAACCTCAACCTCTCCTACCGAGTTTATCCCCTCAAACACAACCCTCTCTCCCCTACCCCACTCCTGCTTAGAGTTCCATTTAACTTTTTCATTTTCTGCCCTCACCCCACTCCACGAAGTGCTGTAATGAATCCCACTCTTAAACACCCCATCGGTGATTGAATCCCCCTGGATTGTACCTTCAAAATAAAACAGGTGGACCCCGTCGAAATTTTGAATTTTAAACTCATTCGTTGTGGTATCTATTTTCCCGGCCTGATATCTATAATCCCCCGTTGATGTCATAAAAGTTGCCCAGGCGGAATCACCCTTTTGTGTGAGTTTAAATTTCCCTATCGACGTATCCCAAACGGAATGAGTCAGCTCACCCCCAACTCTAACAGGGTTTATCAAAGGAAGCATCTTAAGCTTAACCCGGTAATCGTTCGTTCTTAACGAATCCACCCACACGCCTGTCCAAACTCCTCCACTCCACACCCCCGTCCAAGATCCGCCAAAAACTGGCACGGAATAACAACCCTCATCCTGTGATTTAACAAAGATTTCCTCAACTCCATTTTTAACAATAAAACCCCCATCAACCTTCTCTGTAAGCACCGTTACACTTGTTGAATCATCAAGCGTAAATACGGCGGAATAAAAAAGGTGCTCAACCGATTTGTTTTGACCAGTTGAGCACCCAATTAACATTATAGCAACGACAAATAAAGCCGCTAAAGTGGAGATATATTGTCTCCTATTCAGCATTAAAGGTCGAATTTTATTCCCTGAGCTAAAGGCAGATCCTCACCGTAATTGATGGTGTTGGTTTGGCGTCTCATGTAAGCCTTCCAAGCATCAGAACCACTCTCACGACCTCCACCAGTTTCTTTCTCCCCACCGAAGGCTCCCCCGATTTCAGCTCCAGAAGTTCCGATATTCACGTTTGCAATTCCACAATCAGAACCAGCGGCAGATAAAAACAACTCAGCCTCACGTAGGTTGTTCGTCATGATTGCAGAAGACAGACCCTGAACCACTCCGTTTTGCATCGCAATAGCTTCTTGAACAGTTTCGTATTTCATAATGTAAAGAATAGGCGCGAAAGTCTCGTGCTGAACGATTTGCATTTCGTTATTTACCTCAGCAATAGCTGGTCTAACGTAACAACCACTTTCATAACCTTTTCCCTCAAGAACTCCACCTGGAACAAGCACCGTTCCACCTTGTTCCTCAACAGCCTTAAGTGCTGCTAAGTATCCATCGACCGCAAGCGTATCGATAAGCGGACCTACGTGATTGTTTTCATCGAGTGGATCTCCGATACGGACCTGTTTGTAGGCCTGCGTAAGTTGATCTTTAACTTTTTCGTAAATACTAGAGTGAACGATAACCCTTCTTGTACTTGTGCAACGTTGTCCACAAGTTCCTACAGCTCCAAACACAGCCGCTGGAACTACAACCTTAAGATCAGCATCAGGCGTGATGATAAGAGCGTTGTTTCCACCCAGCTCTAACAACGAGCGCCCCAAACGAGCGGCAACTGCCTGAGCAACAACTTTACCCATACGAGTAGATCCTGTAGCGCTAATAAGCGGAACACGCTTGTCATGGCTTAACATTTCACCTACTTTATAATCTCCATTAACCACACACGAAATGCCCTCAGGAACGCCATTAGCTTCAGCAACTTCTACCCAAATATTTTGGCATGCAATAGCACAAAGTGGGGCTTTCTCAGACGGCTTCCAAACACAAACATCACCCGACACCCATGCAAGTGCAGTATTCCAACACCAAACGGCAACAGGAAAGTTAAAAGCAGAAATAATACCAACAGTTCCTAATGGGTGGTATTGCTCATACATGCGGTGATTGCGGCGCTCGGAATGCATAGTGAGGCCATAAAGCATTCGACTTTGGCCCAATGCAAAATCACAAATATCAATCATCTCTTGAACCTCACCGAGGCCTTCCTGATAACTCTTCCCCATTTCATAAGAAACAAGAGCACCTAAAGATTTCTTCTTTTCACGCAGAGCGTCACCGAATTGGCGAACTACCTCACCTCGCTCAGGAGCACTCCATTTTCCCCACTCAACAAAAGCTTTGCTTGTTGCATCCATAACAAGCTCATAATCATCTGAGGTTGCTGTAGTTACGCGCGCAATTACTTTTCCGTCTGTCGGCGAAACAGATTCAATATATGGGCCCGAACCTAAGGTGCGGCCCCCGATCATAACACCTGCATTTGTGTCTTTAATACCTAAATCGGTAAGAACTTTTTGAATATCCATCTAATAAGATAATTTTTTGCTGTTATTTTGCGGTGCAAAGATACAATTAGAATTACCGTGGATTTAGAAAGACATAAAGAACAGGTTCGTTTAAAGAGAAAAGAAAACACAACGTTTTTCAAAAAACTCAAAAAGACTAATCCCCAAAAGCTAGATGCTCTTATTCACCCGCTTCACGAAGAGGTGTTTGCGTGTACCGATTGCCTAAAGTGTGCAAATTGCTGTAAAACCACAAGCCCACTTTTATCAGAAAGAGATATAAAAAGAATATCCAAGTACTTACGACTAAGTCCACAACAACTTGAGGACACTTATCTAAAAAGAGATTCGGATGAGTATTTCGTGCTACAGAGTTCACCATGCGCCTTTTTAGGTGATGATAACTACTGCAGCATCTACAGTGTGCGACCTAAAGCATGTCAGGAATTTCCCCACACAAACCGGAGACGCCAACACCAAATACTTGACCTTACTCGAAAGAATACCGAAGTGTGCCCTGCTGCGTTTGAAATTGTGGATAAGCTGAAAAAGAAGCTGAATCTAAACAAACCAGACAAGTCTGGAAACAAGTACTAACTTATCGCCCCAGGTAGATAAGAAGAACACTCACATCAGAGGCGCTCACTCCAGAAATATTAGCTGCCTCACCAAGTGTTTTAGGTTTTCGATCGGAGAGTTTCTGCTTTGCTTCAGAGCTAAGTGACGCAAGTTTAGAATACTCTAAATCTTCAGGAATTTTCAACCCCTCAAGTTTCGACATACGATCTGCCATTACCTGTTCCTTCTCTATGTAGCCCTCATACTTAGCTTGTATTTCCACCTGCTCAATTACATCCTTTTCCATCTCTGACAGCAGCGACAATTCAGGAATTTCTTCTATCATTGATGATAGATTAATATGTGGCCTAGTAAGTATTTGTTTTGCCTTTACGCGCTGCTTAAGTTCAGAGCTCTCCATTCTCTTAAGAAAAGCATTTGCACCCTCAGGATTAATGGAGGTTTTCTCGAGTGTTTTTCTAACACTCTTGACCGACACTTGCTTTTTCTCTAACAGCTGAAGCCTTTCGTCTGAAGCCAAACCTATTTTATGTCCCAGCGGCGTTAGGCGCTCATCAGCATTGTCCTGCCTAAGCAATATTCGATATTCAGCCCTTGAGGTGAACATTCTATATGGCTCGTCAGTGCCCTTTGTAACAAGGTCATCAATAAGAACACCTATATATGCATCTGAGCGGCTAAGAACAACAGGCTCATTGTTCCACGTGGAACGTGCGGCATTTATACCAGCCATTAAACCCTGACATGCAGCTTCCTCATATCCAGTAGTACCATTTATTTGGCCTGCAAAATAGAGGTTGTTTACAGTGGTTGTTTCAAGGCTATGTTTCAGCTGAGTAGGAGGGAAGTAGTCATATTCTACAGCATAACCAGGACGGAACATTTTGGCATTTTCAAAACCAGGGATTAGCTTTAATGCAGCATGTTGAATTTCTTCGGGAAGGCTTGTTGAAAAGCCATTTAAATAAATCTCTATTGTCTTCCTTCCTTCAGGCTCAACAAACAATTGGTGGCGGTTTTTGTCCGCAAACCGCTCAATTTTATCCTCAATACTTGGACAATACCTAGGCCCTAAACCCCTTATGCGACCATTAAACATAGGTGACCTTTCAAAACCACTTCGCAACATATCATGAACAGCTTCGTTTGTGTAGGCTATATGACAAGGCAGTTGTTCACTTAAGTCTACGCGCCTTTTTAAAAAAGAAAAATGTGTAGGATCCTCATCACCCGGCTGTAATTCCATTTTAGTGTAGTCAAGGCTTCTGCCATCAATTCTTGGTGGTGTCCCCGTTTTCATGCGGCCACTTTTAAACCCCAACTCTAGCAATTGCTCTGTTATTCCCACTGACGCTCTTTCCCCGGCACGACCTCCCCCAAACTGCTTCTCTCCAATATGCATAAGACCATTTAAGAAGGTTCCGTTCGTTAACACAACAGCCTTTGCCTTAATTTCTGACCCTAACGCAGTACGAACACCCACGCACCTCCCCCCCTCTACAATTACTCCTGTTACGGAATCTTGCCAGAAGTCAAGCCCAGGAGTTTTTTCAAGCATTTCTCTCCAGGTTGAGGCAAAATGGTATCTGTCATTCTGTGTACGAGGGCTCCACATAGCGGGCCCCTTAGAACGATTTAGCATTCTAAACTGAATAGCGCTTTCATCGCTTACAAGACCGCTATAACCACCGAGCGCATCAACCTCTCTGACAATCTGACCCTTTGCTACACCTCCCATTGCCGGATTACAGGACATTTGTCCAATAACACCCATATTCATGGTCACAAGCAATGTTTTAGCTCCGGTATTTGCCGCCGCCGCCGCCGCCTCATTCCCCGCGTGCCCTGCACCAACAACGATTACATCGTAAGAAGTATGAAATTTCAAGTTTAAATTTATTTAGAATGTTCCACGTGGAACATCTTTAACGCAACATCTTCAGCGGCCCTCATGGTCTTTGCCTCCGTTTTTGTCTTGTCCTTAAGCCCCAACAAATGTAATACCCCATGAACCATAACTCTACGAAGTTCATGCTGTATTAACACCCCCTCATGTTTTGCGTTTTCTTTAACCCGATCATAAGAAATAAATAGATCACCCCCAACAACATCTTTCTCGTTATAATCGAAGGTTATGATGTCTGTGTAATAATTGTGGTTGAGATATTGATTATTTACATCTAACAAGTAGTCGTCAGAGCAAAGAACTATACTTATGTCGCCCAATTTTTTACCACCGGATGAAATGACACCAGACAACCAGTTCTTTACTTTCTTACGATTTTTTACTCTACAAGAAGAGTCTAAGTCGTTAAAATAGATCACAATTTATCAGTTGTGGGTTTACCTAAGCACACCGGTAAAGATGAGCTCGATGATCCGTCCATCATCCTCGAATGAACATTCATCAGCCAGGTTGCGCATAAGAAAGACACCCCTTCCATTGGGACGCTCAAGATTTTCAGGGGCAGTAGGGTCGGGGAGATTCTCATAATCAAACCCAGCACCCTCATCTGTGATTCTAAAAAACAAATCCTTACCCCTTTTCTCATACTCAACAGAAACGCTTTTATTTACATCCAGCTTATTCCCATGAACGATCGCATTATTCACGCCCTCAGTCATCGCAATTAAAATATCTCCGTAATGCTCCTCAATAACGTTGTGGTTTTCACACATCTCATCAATGAGTCGTTCGACGACAGCTATATTTTCTGGCTTTGATTGGAAGCTTAGCTCTTGCATAATTGATGAGATAACATTAAAACAAATTACTCGACGTCTAAAGTATTAAAATAATCGTTGACTTTGTCCCTGTAATAAGGAACTAAATCAGCGGGGACTGTTCGTAACAATTCTAACTCATTAGCCTTATTCCGAAGATAATCAATCATTTGTGGCGAATCAGGGTGTAAAGTTTGATTACCAACCCTTGATTTCCGTTCATTTTTCTCGCCCCTTATTCTGTCCGCTTCTTCCGCGTCAAGCAATCTTGACAATATATCACGCTGTCTTTCAAGTGTGCTAATGTCTACAGTTCTATTTATGAGGTCACGCTCTAACTCCTCCATTTCCTCAGCAATTTTCTTCATTTCATTCCCTTCACCAGATCCATCTTCATTTAAATCTTTTGCCCTTTGCTTGGCCATTTCGCGCAAAGCCGCTTGTTGCGCAGCCATCTCCGCAAGTTGTTTACTCATTCCCTGCCCCTTTTTTCCAGATTCACCCTTGTTAGAATTTTCACCCATCTGTTTTTTCATCTGCTCTAGTTTTTCTCCTAAAGCCTTTTGCATTTTTTTCATATCACTAGCCTTCGGAGAAGGCTTAGATCCAGAACCACCGGGTTTACTGCAATTTCCGGATCCAGGGTTTTTACACTCCTGTTTATTTTGCATTTGTTTAAGCGCCTCATCGAGAAGTAATGCAAGGTTGTTAAACGATGTCATTACATATTGCTGATTGGTCACGATTTCGTTTGTTTTTCTATCAGTAAACCCAACCAAAGCCTTGTCCATGTGATGATTTACAAGACCTATTTCCCGGTTAACAGCACTTGCCAACTGACTCACCCTGAGAGACAACTCAAACAAAGAATCAGCTACCATTTTAGATCCGTCTTTAAGAAAACGCTGCGTTTGACCATGGGTAACATACCTCGGGTCCTGTGTTTCGGTAGCTCTAAGATTAGCCATAAGCTCTTCTTCCTCGAAGGACAGTGTTATAATATTCTCTAACAATGCCCTTAGCGCTTCCATATCCTCTTCTTCACTCTCTTCTTGAGATTGCATTTGCATGCTTTCCATTTTTTGAGCAAGCTCATTCATCTTTTCCGCCGCGCTTTTTTGTTTTTCAGCTGCTTTTTTCTCTTTTCCTTTTTCTAAATCCTCGGTGCTTTCTTTTTGATCTTCAGAAATAGACTTCTCTTCCTCCTCACTATCAAGCATGGGATTGGGATTTTCTAGATCAGTATTGTCCTTTTCCAACTCCTTAATTTTATCCTTTAATTCGTCAAAAGATTCATTCAATTGTTCTTGCTCTTTTTTCAACTGCTCACTGGTAAGCTCTTCTTCCTCAGTCTTTTTTGCTAAATCAGACTGTTTCTCAGCCAAATCTTTCAACTCCTCAACAAGCTCTTCCATTTTAACCTCCCACTCCAACTGTTTAAATTGCTCTAACGCCCTATCTAATTCCTTCTCTAACGCATCTTGACCGACATCCATCTTGTCGAGATGCTTTTGCAATTCATCAGGATTCATGTCTTCCATAAGCTCCTGCATTTTCTCATAAAGGTCACGCAGCTCTTCAGACATCACATCATTCATGATTTTCTGAAGCTCCTCCTGTTTCTCCATAATCCTTTCATTCTGAGGAGAAAACTCATTAAGGCGTTCATTTTTTATTTCATTGGCTTTTTTAACCTCATCAAGCTCATTTTTCAACTCTTCCTGCTTTTCAAGCAGCTCTTCAAGAGCTTTTTTATCCTGCCAATCCATTTCCCGCTCTTCTCTTAACCTCTCTTTAAAAGACTCCATCTCCCTTCTTAATTCCTCCGCCCTTTCAACAGCGTCTTCAATATTTGAGGCAATTTCATCATCAGAATCATCTCTTTCCGCCAACAATTCTTGCTTGGTAGGAGCGGAAAAGACACCTGTAGATGTTTTAGCAGACTTTGCGCCATTTATCCCATCATTGTCCCAAACTTCCATCCAATACTCTATGGTTTCGCCAGCGACGAGCTCTAGATCTTTCATATCCCAAACGAAAAAGATATTGTCATTTTTCCCATTAGGCCTATCAAGGATGGTATAGTCAACCTTTTCCGCACCACCCTTTCTAACCGCAAAAGCCAGTTTAGAAAACCCATAGTCGTCACCAACACTCCCGGAGAAATATTTTATTTTTCTTGAAATACTATCCTCAGCCTCCTCAACTTTTATAACGGGCCTTCTGTCAGCGATAACCCTTATCGAATATCTCATTGAATCCACCGCACCCAAGTCATCGTTTTCCGGAATGAACCAATACGGCAAAGTGCTTACAGAGCGCCACGATGCTGAAAAGACATTTCCTGTAATATTTTTTGGGGCTACCAATGAATCCCCTATCCTCATTCTTAAACGGTCTGCATCCTTTACCCGGCACTCCCAATTTATCGATGTCCCTTCGGCAACAACAACATCTCCGTTGTTATATTGAGTAACCTTCTCAAGACCAGTATATCCGGGAGGATTAGCAACAAGGGTAAATTCTTTAACAAGCGGAATAGGCAATGCATAAAGCGTGTAAACAGGAGAGTCCCACCCGTTTGCAGAACACTTAAAATCGGTGTTTAACCTTAGTGATGTAAAAGTGTAGCGGAACATATCTCCAACCAGATGCTCCATTCGATATCTGTTCCCACCCTCTTCAAGGAAAACCGTCGAGGGTATAGAGGCGCCAACAATCTTTACTATAAAATTAAATCGCTCACCCTTAGGTGCCTTCAAAGGCACAGAGACAACCTCATATCTGAACGGCGCAGGGGTTTCGAATGAGGTTCGGTGGTTAATCAGCCTGTCAGTTGACTCAGAAACCACAAGAGGCCTCCAAATAAGAATGGCAATTAGCACTGCTATAGGCCCGAGCGCGTACTTTAAATATACAAGATTTTCACGCAAGTCAATTGCCTTCGTAAATGTGATGGGGCTGAGTTCCGATATTTTCTGATCGACACTTGCAATTAATAAATCACCGTTGCCAGAGCGGGTGCTGTGATTCATTTGGTCTGAAAGCTGAAGCGTATTTAAAAGTTTATCCCTTACTTCGGGAAAGTGATTTCCAACGATGAGACTTGCATCCTCATGGCTAATAACCCTTCCTAAACGAAAAAGCTTTAACAAAGGAAAAACAACCATTACCAATAACACACCCGCTACAAGGAGCGTAAACCCCCAGAATAAAACGGTTCGCGTAAGAACACCAAACCTCCCGAAAAACTCAATTCCGGTCAGGATTAAAAAACCGACAGTTACAATTCCAGCGGCCACGATAGAGCCTCGCAATGCTTGATTGCGGTAATACTTCCTGATAAAAGCATCTAGTTTTTCTATGAGAGAGTTGTATACCATATTAAGACCCTTAAAGATACGTATCTTACGCCTCCATTTGTTACTAAACCAGAATATCAGCTATGCGTTCGATTTATATTTATTTTTTTGCTGTGATTACAGTAGGCTCACTATTTTCTGCTAATGCTCAAGGTGTTGTAATTAACGAGGTTGATGTTATTGTAACAGAATCAAATTCTCAGTTTATCGAGTTGTATGGCGCGCCTAATTCAGGACTCGAAGGCTATTCTATGGCACTTGTAAGATCTATATGGCTTGGCGGTGGCGCTTATGGCGTTGAGGTTTATTCTGCGATATCTCTTGAGGGAATGCAGTTTGATTCTGGCGGATTCCTAACAATTACGGAAGAGCTGGCTGAAAATGTGGGTGCCGTTGCCATTTACGAAGCAGATGTTTCAATATTTTTAGTGGGGGAGGAGCCTCCAACGGAAGACATCATTGACGCTTTAGTTTATGGAAATGTGGGGCCATCTCATCCACAAGTGTCAGGAATATTACAAGCTTTAGTTCCCCTTGGTACAGGTCTGTTATATGAGGGTGTTGAGGAAAATCCACAAGGACATTCAATGGCGAGACTTCCAGACGGCGGTGAACCCTTTGACCTAAGCTCATATGTGATACAGCCCCCGTCTCAAGGAACGACGAATATTCTTGCTTGTGCTGGCGGGTTTTTAGAAATCACGAATGCAGCAAATGACACTCTTTGTACAGACCAAGGCCCTGCAATTGCTACATTTAACCACATTACAGACGCGCCTACAGCATCCCTAACGCTGCTTGTTGTTGACCCCGTTGATGGAATTATTTTATCATCAGCATCAGGATCTGCAATTAATTTTGAAGGCTTGGGAGACGGACTGCTTGATGTCGTTGCTGTTTCTCATAACTCACCCTTAGATGCAATTTCTATAGAGATGGGAATGCCTCTTTCAGGAGTGACTTCCTCAGGGTGTTTTTCTTTGAGCGAACAGCAATACGTAATTTTTGTTGAAACATGTGAGTCGCCAGCTTGTGATGGAGGGACGATGTTAGATGCAAGCGGTTCAGACGAGGTGCTTGCCTGCTTAACACCTGATGGTACAATCGTCGCTTTCGGATATTACTCCGAGGCGGTAGAAGATGATTTTTTATTTGCTATATGCACAGTTGATGATACAATAATCACAACCATTGAGCTTCCGTTTTATGACTTTACGGATCTGGGAGTGAATGATTACCATGTTTGGGGTATCAGCACGCAAGGAGAAATTAACCCCGCCACTATAGCGCCTGGAGCTTTTGTGGGTGGTGCAACTGCTTTAGAGTGTGATAGCGTTGGAGCATCAGCCTTGGTTATTTCAATTTTAGAGTGTGGAGAAGCAGGGCTTTGCGATGATCTTATTATTTCCGAGTATGTTGAGGGAGATAGTCACAATAAGGCAATTGAATTATTCAACCCCTCTGACGTTGAAATTGACCTTACTCCATATACAATGGAGTTATATAACAATGGAGCGACTGAGCCGAATCAAGAATTAAATTTAACCGGTTCGATTCCCCAGGGAGGAACATATGTAATAGGTAATTCACAAGCGATCCCTGCTCTTCAAAACCTAAGCGACGTAACCTCTCAACTTACCTGGTACAATGGAAATGATGCCTTAGTACTAAGTAAAAATGGTGAAGCAATAGATGTTATGGGGGTTGTAGGACAAGATCCAGGTGATGCATGGACCGTTTCCTCAGGGGGTTCTATGGCGGAACATACCCTGGTGAGAAAACCCAATGTTGGGCACGGAACGACTGATTGGGAAGAAAGCCAAACCCAGTGGGATTCATACCCTCAAGACACTTTTGACTTTCTAGGCTCACACCAGGTTACTTGTGGCGGACTTGGAACAATGTCTGTAGGGTTTGACGCTCCGGAATTGTATGTAAACGAAGGGGGAGGGGTGACAGTTTCTATTTCGCCGATTTACCCAATTGAAGATGTTGAAGTTGAGTTAAATATTGTAGGAGGAGATGCGATTACAGGAATTGATTTCCCGGACGTATTCCCACTTAGTTTTAACTTTGAAATGGGGCTTTTAAATTCTCAGTCGTTCAACTTTACTGCGATTGATGAAGATGATCCAGAGCTCCAGGAGGACGTTCTTATGGCATTAAGCATCACCTCTGGTGGAGCGATTCTAGGCATAGACACATTGGTAATTCATATTTTGCCTTCAGATTTAGAATATCCTGTTTATGAAATAGATCAGGTTAGAGGAACAAACCCCCAAGGAGTTCTTGACAGCATAGGTGTTGCTTGTGAGCTTAGAGGTATCGTTCACGGTTGGAATGACTACCCTTCAGGCCTTCAGTTCACGCTAATAGACCCTACAAACGGAATAAACATCTTCAGCCCAATCAGTGATTTCGGATACAATGTTGTTGAAGGAGACAGTGTTCGAGTTAGGGGAGTCATCGATCAGTATTTAGGTTTAGCCCAAATCAGAATAGACACCCTGCTTTTTGAAGGCTCTGGCTTTCCATCTGACACACCTCAATTGGTGTTTGAAATGGACGAGGAGACAGAGTCTAGAATTATTACCCTAAAGTGTACAGAGCTCGTTGATTTGGATGACTGGACGAATACCACACCCGGATTTGATGTCCGACTTGCGTTCGGTACTCAGGAGATAATAATGAGAATAGATGCGAACACAAACCTATTCGGCACAACTGCGCCTGTTGGAGTTTTCGGTGTCACCGGCATAGGTGGGCAACGCGACCCAAATGCGCCTTTTGTAGATGGATATATGATCACCCCTCGCGGCCAATTTGACCTTACAAACCCTGTAAATGCAGACTTTATAGTTAACTCACCTTGGGACGGAAATAACGGCCCACTCGAGGTCTTCAATCTAAGTACCGGAGCGGGTAATTACTTGTGGAATATGGGGGATGGAACCACCTACAACGAGACAACGCCTGCCCATAGTTATACAGAGGCAGGAACATTTACAATTTATCTAACAGCGTTTAGTGAAAACGGAGACTGTAGCTCTCAAACCTCTTTTGAGGTGGTCTCTAACTGGGTTAGAGTTGAAGAGTTTTCAGGAATTATATTGAACGCTTTCCCCAACCCGACCTCAGACAAACTTCTCATTTCGTCTAAACACAAAGTGTTGTTCTATAATATTTTAGATGCCACAGGACGCGTTGTAAAAAGCGAAGACGAAATTAACAGCAACACATTTGAGGTTGACGTGAGCTCCTTAAACAACGGTGTTTACTCTATTAGCGTGCAATCTGAAAGCGTGCTGGGCTTGGTGAGGTTTATTAAAAACTAAGAACAAATCTCACCAAAAGCAGATAAAACAAACAACAGATCTCCTATTGTAATAGACCCGTCGTTGTTTGTGTCGCCACTGCAGGTTTCGCCAATTTCGCCACTGTTTAATAAATCCTCTGCATCACTCAGACCATTTTCGTTAGTATCGTAATCAAGGGGGTCTGTGATAAATAAAGAAAGTTCAATTCCGTCTGTAAGTCCATCCCCATCAGTATCTTGAATTAATGGGTCTGTGATGGTGATAAGGATTTCAATCTCATCTGAAAGTCCGTCAAGGTCAGAGTCAGAACAAGCATCACCAAGGCCGTCGAAGTTAAAATCTGTTTGGTCTGCATTTGATAAATCAGGGCAATTGTCAAGGGCGTCGAAGACCCCATCTCCATCTGTATCTGTTTGAGAAATTCCACCAACCAAAGCAAGGTCAGCCACGACCATGAAGTGGTCCGAAGCATCCTCAGCATCGTATAGTTCAAGGTTATACTGAGCCAAACTTGCGGGCGGGAGGTCAGAGGTTTGGAGAGTATATGCGCGAAGCACGTCAACTACAGCGTCAGAAATTACAATGTAATCTAATTTCCCAGGCATATATGACCCAGAATCATTCCTCCAAGTATAATCCATAGCTCTGTCTGTCAAGCGAGCTACAATTTGGGTGAGATTGGAGGAGTCCCAATCGGGAGAGAAATCATCACCATAGACATTGTTGTTGAATATATCACCAGTTTCGAGGGTGTTTATGGGTCCAGAAAGCCCCACCATATTTAAATCGCCTCCGTAAATAATCGGGGAGCCCTCAGGAAGATCTAACACGCCGCCCGGCTCTATGGCGTCTCGTAGAAAAGACATATAATCATCAGCCTGCTCCTGCCTTTGGGCATCTCCACCACAGCATTTAAGATGGGAACAGGTAAATAAGGTAGGCACACCCCAAACGCTTTCAGTGTTTATTAAAGCGGGCATTTGTCGATTTATTGTTGGGAAGATGGAGGTGATGGGAAAGCGGCTTGCGATCATTAGATCCCAATCGTCTTTTTCTACAAACCAACTTGCGTCACCCTCTAAAGGAAGCCACATGTTGAGTAAGTCAGCTACAAATGAAGGGGTGTAATCCTCGACTTCAGAAAACCCGATGATATCAGGGTTTGTGGCATCTAAAATTCTGTTGTAAGAATCGTAGACACTTGTGTTGTCCAACTCTCTTTTCACATTCCAAAACGCGACTCTAATTTCTGTATTTTCTGCTCTTTCTAAAGGAGTAGGAGTGATGGAATAGCTGAAATCAGTAAGGACATGACTCTCACCGCCTTGAGGAATACTGGATGCGGTATCCCCATCATACCAAAGAAACTTAAGAGTGCCATCGTTCAGGTTTATGAGGGACCGGTCTATGGCAATTTCGAATTCAAAGGCACTATATACTGGAGCCACATGTACACCAACGCTATTTATTCCTGGTCCAGAAGAGGTTCCGTTGGCAGAAAACATCGTGACCGATCTCGAAGGAAAATTAATGACCATCTCAGCCCCCAAACCCAACCCCAAATAATTACTCCCTGTTGCGATGTCGTTGTCTAAGTCAATTACAAGTCTAATAGAATTGGGAAGGGTGTTTTCATCTAGAGCAACTTCGTTTGTCGTCCTGATATAGAAATACACCCAGTCGACATCATGTGTTATTGCAGCCTTATTAATATTTCCTACACCTTCCTCAGACCAAGACGGCGCTGTGTCCCAATCCTCGAAATGATTGTCGAGAGTAATTGTTGTTTGGGCTGAAAAAGAGGAAGCGAAAAGGAAAAATAAAACAGTGTTTAGAATAAATTTCATCTCACTAAGTTACGAAAAAATCAGACGAGATAGAATCGCCAATAAGCCACATTTTTTCAGGAATACGGTAATATTCCCCAGATTTACAATCCGTTTTTATTAACCCGCCAGAGCCGGTCCACTTCTTCCAAGCTTCATGGTTAACCACAGCGGGATTTACCCCCCACCTCCTCTCTAACTCAACGAAACTAACCCCCTCGTCCGTTCTTAAGCCAGTCATTAGAGACTCATTACACCTGTCTATTCGGTTGAGTTGTTCAGAAGAGTCAGGAAGCAGACCCCGTCCCACTTCAGAAATATATTTAGGGTTGTTAGAAACCACAGCGTACCGAATATTGTCCTGAAAACCGTGTGCCCCAGGTCCCAACCCGACATACGGATCGCCAGACCAATAACCTGAGTTATGTACAGCTCGCCCTTCTTTCCCAATCGCCCAATTCGAAACCTCGTAATGAATAAATCCAGCCTCTTTTGCCGCTGAACAGAGGTATTCGTAATCAGCTTCTATTTTTTCATCTGGAGCAACTTTTTCAACTCCCTCTGAAACTCTGTGACCTAAGACGGTTTTTGGCTCAACAGTGAGCGCATAGCAGCTGATGTGATTTATAGGAAGGTTCAGCGCCTTGTTTACCGTTTCCTTCCACTCTTTGTCACTTTGTGGCAGCCCATAGATCAGGTCTAAGGAGATTTTATTAAACCCCATTTTATGAGCGAGCTCTACGGCTTTAACCGCCTCACTTCCGCTGTGCTTTCTATTCATCCACTCTAATTGAGAGTCTTCAAAAGACTGAACCCCTATACTAAGTCTATCAAAGCCGGCATCCAACCATCCTTGAAGTGTCTTTTCATTTACATCTTCAGGGTTTACCTCTATGGTGGTCTCTTTAAAAGACGATAGATTTTCAGTTAAAAACTCAGCGGTTATTGCGTCTGTGATTATTTTAAGATCCTCCGATGGCAAAACAGACGGTGTCCCACCGCCGAAATAAAGAGTATTAAATTCATGACCATCCCAAACCCCACTTTCTTTCCTCAAGCGAACTTCTTTCAAAAGAGCAGTTACAAACTCCCCAGTTCTCTGCAACGATGTTGAGAAATGGAAATCACAATAGTGACATGCCGTGCGACAAAAGGGTATGTGAACGTAGATTCCTGGCATGCATGCAAGGTCGGGGCTAACTGCTTTATCTTCGCATTATGGCTAAGGAAATTCGTTTTGAGGATAGAATCATATCAGTAGATTCTAAAAACACCCCGCTCGGTGAGTGGACCAGAACATCAGAAGGTTGTTTCAAGGTGTTAATCGACGGTCAGTCGCTTAATGTCGAAGCAATAGAAGGGCCAGATGAAAGTGGCGCTATGATAGTCAAGGTTGGTGGAGTGTTAAGAGAGGTTACCGTTCTTGATGAGAGGGCCCTACTCTTAGATAAAATGGGAATGAATACAAGTGATTCAGGAGCGGACTTACAGCTTTGCGCGCCTATGCCGGGCAAGGTTCTAAGCGTTTTAGTTGAGGCGGGACAGGAAGTTAAGGTGGGCGACTCCTTACTTGTTTTGGAAGCCATGAAGATGGAAAATGTCATTAAATCAGCGGTAGACGGCACAATTGAAGATGTCAATGCTAAAGCTGGATTGGCTGTTGAAAAGGGTGAGTTACTTCTTGCTTTTAAGGGGTAAATGATTCCTTAACTTTCGGCTATGCTAAATAAGCAAATGAAATCGTTGAGGTGTATGTATAAACTATTTTCTGTCGCAATTTTTATTGTGTTTTTACATGGTGGTACTTCAGGCCAAACCTGTGACAACCCCACCTCCCTTTGTGGTGACGAACTCACCCAAACTACAGACTTTTCTCTGTCAAGTTTTATAGGACAGGCAATAGATTCTTGCCTTATTGGTGATCAAGTTTCAGTGCTGAAATTCCACACCACCTATCTTAACTCAGACGAGGGGGTTGATGTTTCTATTTCTGGACTTGACTGCTCAGGTGTAGAGCTAAATATGATAGTTGTAGCCTTTTCTATGCTTGACCCGTGCAACTCTTCCATGTATACATCCGTGTCGGAATGTGTTACGACATCTCAGGCGGTGACCTTCACCACCGAGTCGCTGTACACGAATACAGACTATCTTATTTTAATATCATACACCACCGGAACTATAGAGCTCCCGTGTGGTTTTAATGTAGAAGTTTCAGGGGAGCCCTTGAGCATAGAGGCCTGTTGTCCAATTAACATCCAGTTCCTTGAATCTGCCGATTTAGAGGTATTGGGCGGAGATGGTGGGCTGGGATACGTTTGGTCTCCGGAAGAATATGTAGACAATCCCTCATCATACTCAGTCACCGTAACACCGCCTTCAACAACGTCATTTGAAGTGACAGGGTTCGTGGAGCAATGTGAGTATTCAGACCAGGTTTTAGTTGTTGTGGGAACCGATATAGATGTGCCTAACGCCTTTTCGCCTAACGGAGATAACTTTAACGACACTTGGAAAATAACGGGACTCCCCTCATACACCAGGTCTCTAATTACACTATACGATAGGTGGGGTCAAGAGGTGTTAAGAAGTATAGGATATCCCTTTCCCTGGGATGGAAAAATGCGGGGAAAAGATGTTCCGACAGGGACGTATTATTATGTGATAGAGTTAAACGAACCTGGAGTGGATCTCGATCCTATTGTAGGAAATGTAGCGGTAATACGATGAAGAATATTCCAATTTATTTCTTAGCTATCGTTTCGAGCTTTGCTTGCCTTACTGTAGTTACCGCCCAACAACTCCCCGCTCGTTCAAACTACTTAATGAGTCCTTTTCAGGACCATGTGGCTTCTGCTGGGAATAAACCATGCCTGGATATGAGGCTTGGTTTTCGCAATCAATGGGTGGGGTTTGAAGGAGCGCCTTCGTATTCTTTTGCTAGTCTTTCAGGTAGAATATCTGAGACAAACCAAAGCATCCACGGGGTGGGGGGTAGGATAGAAACTGACGAGGCCGGCCCTTGGGGTACGACCTCTCTTTCTTTCGCGTATGCTTACAAATTAAAGCTGACGAACGGAGGTTGGCTTAGCTCGGGACTGTCTGTGGGGTTTGTGCAGCACAGATTAAATATAGGAAGTTTAAACTTCCCGGATTTTGAAGCGGCTTATGATCCTGCGGTTTCCTCCTCTTCACAGTTTATGTTCCCGACAATAGACGCTGGGCTTTGGTATGAAGATCAGCATACTTTTATAGGAATTACAATGATTAACGCTACTGCAAAGGAGCTTACAGAAATGACTCTCAGCTCTCGTACCTCCCGCCACGTAGTAGCTACTGCTGGAAGCTCTTTCGATTTAGATGGTCGCTTTATGTTTAAACCCTCAGCACAAATGCGCATGGTATCAGGGTTACCGGCTTCTATAGATGTTACGGCATTGCTTTCATACGACAACCAGTTCTCTATAGGTGTAGGATATAGAAACCAATCTGCTCTTATCGCGCACCTTCAGATTGCTTTAATGGACTATATCACACTCGGATATGCATACGATTTCGGGATATCTGAGATTCGAACAGCGGCCGCTAGTTCACACGAAGTAATCTTAGCCTTCAGCGCATGTGACAAACGCTCTAAGCGAGCCCAACACTGCTCTGCCTACGATTAATACGAGATGCAAGCCCGCTCAAAAAAACGATGGAAGAGGTTTCTGCTCGCTTCGGCAGCGGTAATTGTGGGCGCAACCCTTTGGTATGCCAACACCCTCACCAAGCGTGTTAAAATTGAGGAAAGAGCGAAAGTCAAGGTATGGTCTGAAGCCATTATACAGAGGAGTCACCTCGTCGATTACACGGAGAAATTATTTGTGCAGCTTGAGGCCGACGAACGCAAAAAGGCAGACAGGTTAGCCGATGCATATCGGATCATCGACAATCCGCCCCGGGGCATGGACCTCACCTTTGTCACGGATTATTTATGGTCGAACTCTACCGTTCCCGTACTTATATATGACGATTACGGGAGGAAACTCTACGACATAAATTTAGAATCGGGCTTAACGAATTTCGACAGCTTGCGAGACGAAATGGCGTCACGTTTCTCGCCCATTCGCTTCGAGGAAGTAGGCCAAACAGTTTATTACGATGAGAGCCTTCGACTCAAAGACCTGAAAACGGCGATGGCAGACCTCATTTCCTCCTTCGTGTCTGAGACGATTTTAAACAGCGCTTCTGTTCCTGTAATTATGACGGATTCTCTCAGGCAGAAGGTGATTCACTCGAAAGGAGTGCCTGTTGAGGCGTTGGAAAATCCAGAATCCCTTCAGACGAGACTTCTCAGAATGTCTGAGTATAACAATCCTATTAAGGTTTACCTCCCCGGTGAAGGGGCCCGACTTATCTTTTTTGAAGACAGCGTGATCCTCACCTCTATGAGGTACTACCCACTCATCCAACTTATTTTAATCGCAGCTTTCTTACTTACCGCCTATTTGGTTTTCAGCAGCTCCAGGAAGGCAGAACAGAACCGTGTTTGGGTAGGTATGGCAAAGGAAACAGCTCACCAGCTAGGGACTCCACTAAGCTCATTAATGGCCTGGGTGGGTTTATTAAAGGAGGCAAAAGAGATTGACCAACTGATGCTTATAGAAATGGAGAAAGATGTTCAGCGCCTCCATGTTGTCACAGATAGATTTAGTAAAATAGGCTCTCAACCCAAGCTTACGTCAGGCGATATCGGACAATCCATTTCACACACCCTGTCTTATATGAGACCTAGGAT
>Ga0307984_1000058_pt1 | contig 41791 bp, 62 predicted proteins | sample EllFjometageno78_FD_203169 | JGI IMG/M metagenome (GOLD analysis project Ga0307984, IMG submission 203169) | Marine microbial communities from Ellis Fjord, Antarctic Ocean - #78 | ecosystem: Environmental > Aquatic > Marine > Unclassified | place: Southern Ocean | collected 2014-10-09
CGGAAGGCGGCGAGTTCAACGAGATTGTAAAGAAAATGTTCTTTCATGGCGAAAATATAGACGCAGACAGATTGTTTCACATGAAACGCGAACTAGGTGATATAATCTGGTACTGGATTACAGCAGTAGCCGCCGCAGGTTTTGATCCCAATGAAATACTGGAATTAAATGTTGAGAAATTAGAAAAACGTTACCCAGGCGGCAAATTTAGTATACATTATTCAGCAAACAGACAAGAAGGAGATATCTGATGCATCCACTCATGCGGGACCTAACACAACTATCTGACTCAGACTTGCATGAAAAGATTACAACCACGCTGAAACGCATGAACTATTTTCAGCAAGCAGGCAACAATGACGCATACCAACAGATTGTGAGCATATATTGGGATTACATGAACGAACAACAGGATCGTTTAGTAAGGCAAACATTACAGAAAGACGGCACCTTGGACGAATTTGGGGACCTTATTAAGGTAAACAAATAATGTTTGGAACTAGTACATACGGTAACATATTCAGGTGTATGACATATACCAATGAAATGCTCAGCACTAGAGAAATAAGCGTGGACATACAACTTGATATGTCTGGTTGTGACCTACATATTGAAACTGTTGCTTTTGACAGACTAAGTTACTTGTTTGATGTGGCACTCACAGATTGTATTTTAATAAATCGTAACAATCCCGAGCTGGAAAAGATAGATGAATTAAGCTATAATAAACTAGTGTATTGTTTCGGAGAACCATTGGATACATTTGTTGCAATGATGTTGTATCAGAAACTAGTTGCTATTCTAGGAGAGCATATTTATGTGGAAGGTATTTCATTACAAGCAGAACCAGGCGGCGGGTTTAGATATTCATTTAATCACGAGCAGTTAGGAACAACAATATTACCCGAAGATGATGATTTAGCGCAACGCAATCTGGTGCCATACGGAATCGACAAAATATGGTATTATCGAGATGACCTCACATGCAACGACAGATTAACAGAATACTCCTCAGAAGGAATAGCAGCATTGCCGGTAGCAGATTGGGACAATAGTTCTGGTGCTTGTGCTATTGTGCCTGATCTGCTACCGGATGCGTTTGTATTACTAGAAGACGGCGATCTTACATGGGAAGGCGTAGGAATGTCCTGGGCAGAACCCGAAGTAACCACAGAACATGATGAACAAATTGACAACATCAAACAGTTCAGGCCAACAGTGGTAAAATGACTATCAACTGTTGTTATGTAAGATTGTTGTCGAAAAGGTTGACTAATCTGCTAATATAATATATAATAGTATTATGAGGAATGAATATGAAATACAAACACAATTGGAAAATGGTATTAGATCACAGTGTCCATGGCGATGATGTTCACTGCCAGATATGTGGAGATGTTAGTTCCAGTTTAGATAATCAGCCGGAGTATGGCTGTACTCCGCCCAAAGATCAGGACCAAAAACGATTAATCCCAATAGTACCAACTAACGGCGTTGTGGACTTGCCCAATGGATGTACACTATATTGGGAACTAAATGATGTAGGCGGTAGGACATACACAAGTGACGAAATTGGCGATGGCGTATTGGTATGGGACACTGCTCTAATAGATGTATCGACGTTAATGGCGGCAATGACGCATGAAGCAACGCTAGTGAAAGCAGAAGAGCATTGGGCAAAAAAGAGAGCCAAGAACAAATGAGTTATGACCAATACGGGCAGCAATTCCTAACAGAGGATGAACTTGTGAAGATGATTCACATTAATCCTGATCTGGATATTACCAACGTGTTGATGGATGACCCACGGCTGTTTAACTATTGGAATAAAACATTGTACGCAGGCTATTCTAAGATTAACAAACATATCCAATTGGACATACCCGTTGATGAATTTGATCGCATTAGTCAAGCAAAATGGAATATGCCAGAACAGTATAACAAGTTCGACATTGTTGGATGGTTAGTGGAACAATGTCAAACACAACAACAGATCAATCGTGTGGCACAGGAGTTAGTGTTGTATGATGAACGCAATTTAATGTCATTACTACAATTTTTAAAATACATGATTACCATGTTTCGCGAGCATAACATTGTTTGGGGAGTAGGCCGTGGATCCAGTGTCAGCTCATATGTATTATACTTATTAGGAGTGCATAAAGTGGACAGCATGATGTATAATCTAGACGTAGCAGATTTTTTACGGTAAAACAACAAATAAGAGATCCTCCTAAGGAAACGAAAGAAAGAAAAGCAAGTACAATTTCTTAAGATAAATAACATTATGAGCTATAGTAATATACTAACAACAACTGAACTTGAAATAACAAAGGCAGCGCAAACAAAAATGTGCAATATTATTGCTAATGCAGATACTTCACCTGCTGGCATTCGTATATATATGACAGGTGGCGGTTGCAGTGGTTTGACATACGGCATGACGTTTGCCGACAGCACTGGAGAACTTGACAAAACTATGCAGTTTAATGATTGTAATGTGTATGTAGATGTTGTAGCACTTTCATACTTATATGGCGCTCAAGTAGATTATGTTAGTGACGTGGGCATGGAAAGATTTGTGTTTAATAACATGTTTAGCAATACAGATGGTTCAGGTTCTTGTGGTGGTTGCGGATCAGCACAATAAATAACACAGGGATAGAATTTAATTATCCCATATAACATGGAGGCGGCTTCTTGTCGTTTAAATAATTATGGCATATTCAGATAAAGTATTAGATCATTTTGAAAATCCAAGAAATGTTGGCATATTAGATGTAAATAATCCAACAGTTGGCACCGGCATAGTAGGTGCTCCAGCATGCGGAGATGTAATGAAATTACAAATCCAAGTAGACAACGGTATCATAACCGATGCTAAGTTTAAAACATATGGGTGTGGCAGTGCGTTAGCATCTAGTTCGTTAGTGACTGAATGGATCAAGGGTAAAACGTTGGCATATGCAGCAGAGATAACAAATTCCGATATAGCAGAAGAGCTATCATTGCCGCCAGTTAAAATTCATTGCAGTGTGTTGGCGGCTGATGCCATAAACGCTGCTATAAAAGATTACAAACAAAAACAATCGTAACTAAAGGAAAAATAAGATGGCAAGAGTACATAAGACAATGCGAGGAGTGACACTTAACATGGATCAGATTGCAATTAAAAACGAAAAAACTATTGCAATGGGCAACATGAAAGTTAACGCAGCAGGCGACTCCATTGGGTCCAATGGCGTTGTTGTGAAAAGCGCGAGCCAGCGTATTAAAGAGCAAAACGAATTGCATTCGATGGTGCCAACCCGAATGCCTGTGGCAAGTAGTAGCCAACCAGACCCACCAGAACCGGCTGCGGCTGCATTTGAATCGGACGCAGATAAAATATTAGCAGATGCTGGTATTCCTACAGTAGTATCAGATTTAACACCACCACCATCAAAACTGTCACAAGATGACATAAACAACCTTACTAAGGAATAATAATGAAATTAGTAGCAATCAAAGACCACATCATTGTAAGCGATATGAAATTCAACGAACGTGTTTCCACTGGTGGCATTGTGATATTAGCGGATGATAAAACATCCAATGGTATTCGGCCACGTTGGGCCAAAGTGTATGCTGTGGGAAGACTCTGCAAAGATATTCAGGTTGGTCAATATGTACTTATAGCACATGGGCGTTGGACTCGCGGAATTGAGCACGGAGATGATGTTATTCGCCGAATTGACAACGATGACATTTTGGCTGTAAGTGATGTACCAATGCAAGATGAATCTGAAGCAGGAGCAAACATTGTAACAGATTCTGTTCGTAAGGAATTGCCTGCATAAAGGCAGTCCCAGATGTTTGCAATTTAACACTGTATTTTAATACAACAACCAAGAACTTTACTAGTAAATGTCAGACACTGTACACCAGGGCATGTTTGGTCAATCAATAACAATGAATGACTATGTCCTGGTGGCGAACGACTGCAACCCATGTAGCAAAGATGTGTGCAGAGTACATCCAGATCTAGTTATAATTTATGCATTAACACGAAACCCAAATGAGAGATAGATGAATAATAATTTATGGACAGAAAAATATAGACCTGCTACACTGAACGGTTATGTATTCGTGGACGACAATCAGAAAGGACAGATACAGGGCTGGATTAAAGAAAAGTCTATTCCGCATCTAATGTTCAGTGGAGCAGCAGGTACAGGTAAAACCACTCTTGCCAAGATACTAATCAATGAGATGAGTATTAATCCATATGACCTATTAGAGGTAAACGCATCTCGCAACAACACAGTAGAGTATATTAAAAACACAATCGTTAGTTTTGTGTCAACAATGCCTTACGGTACTTTCAAAGTTGTGTTATTGGACGAAGCAGATTATATGTCGCCTAATGCACAGGCGGTGCTACGTGGAATAATGGAGACATACTACGAAACAGCACGTTTTATATTAACTTGTAATTATCCACACAAGGTAATACCAGCGTTACACAGCAGATGCCAAGGATTCCATATTGATCGCATCGATCATACAGAATTTACAGCCCGAGCAGCAGAGATTCTTATAACTGAAGGTGTTGAACCTGATCTGGATATACTTGATAGTTATGTCAAGGCTACATATCCTGACTTGAGAAAATGTATTGGACTAATACAGGCAAATAGTAGCACTGGACAATTACTCATGACAGCCAGCAGTGGCAGCGGTAGCGACCATAAACTTAAAGCAGTTGCTCAATTTAAAGCAGGTAATATCCGAGCAGCACGAAAAACATTGTGTGATGGCATCACTGCCACTGATGTTGATGGGCTGATCACATGGGCGTACAACAACCTTGAGTTATGGTCTGACACAGAAGAAGGACAAGATGCTGCTATATTGGTTATTCGCGATGCAGCGGCAAGAGTGCCAATGGTAGCTGATCCTGAAATTAACCTTAGTGCCATGATAATCGAATTATGTACAATCGATAAATAATTATTATAACACTAACATACAACCAGAGAAAACAACATGGCTAAACCAAAAGATACATTTCTAGTAGCAAACTACATGATGGGACCAAAAGACCCAGCAAAATCATCACAGAAAGATTACATGTCCAATCCTGACAACATTTCTTATGGTGAAGCTGTTACTATTACAAAAGGCCTTAAAGATAAAGATCTTAAAGCAGCAATTATACTAAATGTAACTAAACAATCTGTGATGAAATGCAGATTTGATTTAGGCGAAGTTAACGATTGGGAAACTTTAGCAAAGTATTACTCTAAGGGTTATCCACAATACCTGTCTATGTTACAACCAACAGTTGAATCTTCAACGATCAGTGTAAACGAAGAAGAGCCACAACAAGGATGAGTAATCAACACGAACTGGACAGTGAATACTTTGATCATCAACTAAGACTAATTGTCAACGATATTGACAATTACACCCCACTGGGAATGTTTAGGGTTCTTACTAAACTAGCAGATGTTGCCAGACCCACGGAAACTCATAGTGAATTTATGATTAGAACATACGGACATCCTCCGCCACAAGGACAATAAGGACAATAGCCGTGAGCACAGCAAAAGGAATGCTAATACTCAAGGAAGCAATGAGTCAGGATCCTGGCTTCGCTTATGTGTGGCATTGTGGTATTGCAACGGCAATGTATGATGAGTTACCAGACACATTCTGGATGCCTGATAAATCTGAGTATCATAGAATATGCAATCGGGCAGCGTCACGGTTTATGAAGAATACGTTTGATATTGAAACTTATCATGGCATGCTGGATGGAAAGACATGATATCAGGAACACAGTTCATGCGTATTGCCAGAATAGTAGCAGAATCTTCGCATTGTGTGTCTGAAAACGTGGGTGCTGTAATTACCAAAAATGACAGGATTATATCCTGTGGCTACAATGGCACTCCACACGGTTATACCAATTGCGATGATATATGGTATGGATCAGGTCCTGAACATTCTAAATGGAGTTCCGGACACGAGATCCATGCTGAAATGAATGCTATCATTTATGCGGCTAAGGCTGGACTATCAATCGAAGGTGCTGTACTGTACACTACGTTGTCGCCATGTAGGCAATGTCTCAAGCACATGAAACAGTCTGGTATCAAGCACATATACTTTGAAGATTTGTATCGTAAAACTTCACCTGAACAACACATTAAGGACCTAAATTTTTGTAATGATATTGGCATTGGAATGACACAATTTAGCACAAAAAGTTAAAGAAAGGCTTGCTTTTTAGTTAAAAGTGTAGTATAATACACGTACTAAATAATTAAAGCGAGTAAGGCATGTATATAGACCATAGACCAACAAAGATAATCAATTTAATAGAAACAGTTGCTACAGTGTACGCATCAATGGAAAAACAGGCAGCAATTGTAGCAGCAATTGATCCAACCTTTGATACAGCGGCACACAAACCAACCAGTAACATTGAACTAGTTATGCCTACTCGTCAGCAACAGGATAACACAAGCTGTATAGCATCTGTTTCTGATCATGTTAAATTAACAGTACACGGAAAGAATTATCGTCGAGTCCTCTCTGATTATGCAGAGGTTGTTACTGTTACTAGCCAGCATCGCAAACAAGCCAAGCAAGCAATTGATGCCTTACAACAACACGCTGTAATGCAGACATTACAGGGCAAGCCCATTAGTGCATTTATTAAAACTCTAACAGTTGCATGCGAACAGGAACAATTGCCAGAACGCGACATTGGTATTCTTTGTTATGTGCCCAGGACTGTTTCTCAATTTAAGGCACAACAAAAAACTGCTAATATCAAAGCAGAGTTTACTAACAGCAAGCAGTTGGGTGCAATCGGCGAAAAAGTAACTGCCAATATCACTATATTCGCTGAACGTAATATGACACAATGGGATAGCACATTGTACGAAGCAAACGACGATAAAGGTAATTTAATCACATTTTTCAAAAGTTATCACAGCAAAGGCGATGATTATGTTGTAGGTCAAACCTATCGTATTACAGGCAAAGTTAAAAAAGCAGAAGCATCAAAATATTCTTTTAATGCAATTGTAAATACCCTGAACTTTGTTAAGATTGCTAAATAAAAGATAGCAGGGTTTAATCATGGTATGTCTTAAACACATCGTTCGAAATTATGTCAACTGCAACTGTCCTAAGGGATATAGTGATTTTTTGGGGGCGGCGACTTCGTTTGACTCCGTGTTCGACGCAATGAAATACCTAATGACAATAAGAGAAAATGTTTCTCATTTTGAATTCATAGACGACGAGCCTACGCACGTTTACATATCTTTCGACGAACCTTCATAACTAACACACTAAGAGTAAAGCATGACAAAACTGATTTTAACTGACGCCGACGGTGTACTATTTGATTGGGTTACAGGATTTAACCATTGGGCCCGTGTTGTTAAAAAAATAGAACTAGTAATAGACCCAGACCAATCATACGATATTTGTGAGTGGTTTGGCTTATCACAGCAAGATGGTATTAAACTAGTAACCGAGTACAATGCCAGTGCTGCTATGGGGTTTTTGCCAGCGTACAAGGATGCAGTAAAATATGTACAGCAACTACATCGCATACACGGATATCAATTTGTTGTGATCACAGCAATGGGAAATGATCCATATGCGTCAAGGCTGCGTTGGAATAACTTAAAGGATATATTTGGACCTGATATATTTGTAGATATGCATATCACAGATATTAAAGGTGACAAAACTGAATATCTCCAAGCATACCAATCCACTATCTGGATTGAGGATAAACCAGCTAACGCAGAACTTGGACATAATATAGGACATACTACGTTTTTAATGGAGCACAAACATAACACACATGTAGATACATCCGAAGGTATACATAGAGTGCATAACTGGAAAGAGTTATATAATCAAATCGAATGTGTGCAAGCAAGACGGGCGTTTTGGCCACAACACACTGACCTTATTACAGGACATTAATATGAAATCAATTAAAGAAGAATTTAAAGGATCGATTGCGTCAATGGAAAGAGCATGGTTAAGAAGGACCTTAATTGTAGCCACAGTTTTGCCGATATTGGTAATATTCCTAATAACACACATTAGCCGTGGCATTGCAGAATATATAGACAAAATATCCAGGGCTTGGTAATATGAAAATTAATATTGGACCGTATATAAACTGGACAGGCCCATATCAGATAGCTGATCTGTTACAGAAGGTTGGTGTGTCTGAAGAACGGTGCTTTGCCATTGGCGAGCGTATGCCAAATTGGATCAATGAAGTTTGTTTATGGGTCGAATCCAAACGACATCGCAGACTTAAAATTCAAATTGACAGTTACGACACCTGGTCCATGGATCATACACTGGCACTTATTATTGTTCCATTATTACAGCAACTCCGCAACACAACACACGGCTATCCTGCTAATCTTTGCTCATCTGGTTACAGCGGGCAAGTGCATTTTAAGGGTGAAGGGTTTGAATATCCGGAAGATCACGGTGCTGGAAAATGGGATGCTATCCTAGCAGAAATGATATGGGCATTTGAACAAGCAAGTGCCGACGATTGGAAAAACCAATATTATTCAGGCGTCTCTGATATACAATGGGTAGAAACAACTGCTGAAAGCGACGACAAGGGTAATAAATTTAGTGAGCTGATTTACGGTCCAAACCATACAGTCAAAATCGACCAGATTGGAATGGCTGCTCACGCAAAAAGGATGCAAGATGGATTTGATTTATTTGCCAAGTATTATACTTCGCTGTGGGACTAGAAACCCATATTTAGTTGATGCAGCTCAGCGTTTCACTTAAAAACTTGTCATAGTGCAGATATAAGTGTCCGATTAGTTATAGAGCGGGAAGATGCCGAAACAATGTGTCCCGCTCTGATATTTATGTACTTATCATTTATGCATAGAGTTTGAGTACCTCTTTTACGACTTCGCTTCGTTGAACGTCTTTGTCAGTGAATGCCACCATACCTAACAGGCTAGCTGGCTTATTACTAAGAATAGACAATATATGTTTCAACCCGTTATTTCGTTGAATATCGGTTTGATCAACATCGCCGGTTACCACAAGTTTACAGTTCTCGCCTAAGCGAGTTAGGATCATCTTCATTTGATTTACGGTTGTGTTCTGCATTTCGTCAGCCACTATATATGCGTTCTTGAAGCTTCTTCCTCTCATAAATGCTAGGGGAGATATTTCTATGATTTGTTCGTCTAGCATTCTTGCTGTTTCTTGTGTTGAATAATACTCGTGTAGTACGTCAAATAACGGTCTAGTCCATGGCTCCATTTTTGCGTTGATATCTCCAGGCAAGAATCCATGCCTTTCATCGTCAGTGCCAACGGCTGGACGCGTCAGTATTATTTTTTCTACTTGCCCTTCTTTATAAGCTCTGATAGCCGAGAGCATGGCTAACATGGTTTTACCTGTACCTGCTGGTCCTATAGCAAATACAATTTTTTTGTTGTCATCTAACAGTTGTGTTATATATTTTTCTTGGTTGATGGACTTTGGTATCATTGCTACCGCTGCCTTCTTTACGGGTGGATGAAACGCTAGTTGCTCCAATGTTTTACTGGGCTTCTTTGCGAATTTTAACGATCGTTGTTTTCTTGACAAGTTGTTTCTCCTTTTGTAAGTTACACTATTATTTAACCTTAATTTAGTTTGTTAATAACTCAACATAATAATAAAAAATTTAGACTAAATAAGCACACATAAATACATTATATGAATATTCCTTATAATCCAACACGCCTTTTTACCTTCGGGTGTAGTTACACTAGTTGGTCATGGCCAACATGGGCAGATATATTGGGTGCAGAATTACAACGCCGCGGTGATTGCGAAGTACATAATTTTGGAGAAGGAGGAGCAGGCAATCAATTTATTGCACAACAAATTTCCATGGTTGACTTGACTCATAACTTTACTAAAGACGACTTGGTAATTGTATGCTGGTCTGAAATTTTTCGCGAAGATAGATATATCGAGAATACTCCTGGTTATTCCGACGGATGGGTATTGGCGGGCGGAATTCAGGATGCCAGCATATATCCTTTAGATAAATTGGCAAAAATTACTGGCCCTATGCATGTTGGCATACGAGATTATAGTCTTATGTATTATGTCAATTCACTCTTAGAGAAAACTACAACCAGGTATATCTCAAAGTTTGATTTTTCTAAGTACAATGCGATTGTTGATAATATATTTCCTGAAAAATCAAATGATTTTTTAGAATTAACTAACATATTTAAAACAGCAACGAAAAACATACAACATTCATTTGAAGAATTAACAATGGCCCCTAGAAGAAAATCCCTCAGTAAAGAATTCTTGGACCTGCATCCATTTCCATTGGATCATTTGACATTCTTAACCGACATATGCGATATAGAAATAAGCAGTGATATTAAAGAAGAGGTGTATAATGCACAAGATGCATTATATGAGATGATCAATGTTTATCTCGCTGATATATCGCACCCTCTGGAGGATATTGTTAAATACAATGGCGATTCATTGACATTGTTGGCATATACTTACAAAAAGCACAATTTAATGTCTACCAGAGCTCGCGAATTGCCATTTTAAACAAACCAGATAAATATAACTATGAGCAAAGAAACCTTAATAATTCGTGATGTAATAAACAACACAAAGGACATTTACATGTCAGATTCGTCCCTGACAATTCTATTAGACTTCGAACGAGTATTGGATTCGTTGGATCTATATGCTTACCAAAATTGGCAGTTCGGCGAATTAATACAAGGCCCTATAATTGAGAAATATTTTGTGTCTTGTAAATTTATGTGGCCGTACAAGAAAATGCCAGATCCACGCGGTGGAATTAGATTGACAGGCTACGAATGTGAAGTGAATTTTCAAAAGACAGAACTTAACTATCCAATACAAATTAAAACAGGCGGTGATTTTGAAGCTGGTACAAAGGTTGCCAAAATGGAATCTGTTAAGGTATGGATTGTTGAAATTGTTATGCCAAAGTCATTAATGAACGATATACACCAAGGCAGCGTGGAGAAAGAATCTAGCAATGTTAATTTAGATGATCTTGCAGATGCGTACGAGCAAGGTGTAGACGATGATATGAATACCGCATCGGCCGACGATCAAAGTTTAGCAACACAGGACGAGGATGCTGTCAATGAAATCTAATATAAACGAAGGCAACTACCGCGGCGATCTGCAACGATTGCTAGAACCACAAATTCACATTGATCAACACACTAGTAAAATGGGCAACGACGATGACACTATTGTGTGTAGTTTCAAGGTTAAAGGCAAAGAACCTGCAACTGATTTAATGAGCTTTTTGGAAACAGGGTATAGTTTTATATTGGACGCCGACGTGAGCCCAGGCGAATTTAGCCCAGGTAAATTTCTAGTATTTTTTGAATTGCCACGCAGAAGCAAAGCAGCGGCACAAATATACAGTATTATAGAAGAAGTGCTAAATCTTTCATTACAAGAAATGAGTGAATGGACCTTTTCATATGGCAAAGTACAAATTCGTGGCTCCAGGCGACGAGTTACAACACACCCGGTTACATTGGAGAATTTAGAACGTATGATACCTTTAAGCCCAAGAACATACAGAGACACACAAGAAACAGCCAAACACGATTCCGACGATATAGCAGCAATGAAAAACATTGCAGGCATTCCAGTTAACCAGACAGCTCCAGACGACAACGAGATGCAAGCACTAAAACAAATGTCTGGGCAAATATAATTGAATAACATTATAAGCCGATAAATACCTACATAATAGAGGTATTACATATGCAACTTTCAGAAAATTTTTCCTTAAAGGAATTATTACGGAGCGACACTGCAACCCGAAAGGGCATTGTCAATGAGCCCGACGACCAACAACTAGAAAACTTAAAACACCTAGCACAAAATATATTGCAGCCAGTGCGCGATCAGTTTGGCTCAACCACAGTGAACAGTGGGTTACGTGTGCTGGAACTAAACCGAGCAATTGGCAGCAGCGACACTAGTCAACATGCTAAAGGCGAAGCAGCCGACATTGAATGTCGTGCAGTTAGCAACCTTGAACTAGCACAATGGATTCGTGATGATTTGGACTTTGACCAGGTTATACTGGAAGCATATGATGGTGTAGATCCACGCAGTGGTTGGGTTCATGTTAGTTACAAGGCAGATGGTTCCAACCGTAAGAAATGCTTAACAGCCACTTTCACAGGCGGAAAAGCTCACTATTCTAATGGGTTGCCAGACTAATGTTTAGTGCTATTAAAATTGCAATAATATTAACTTTACTTGCTACAGCAGCAGGTGGGGTTCTTTATGTTAAGCAACTACAGAGTAATCTGGAAATAGCCCGAGCAAATGTCGCGCAAATGGAAGTGGCTGTACATATAAGTGAAACCAGTGTTGCTACTTTGCAACAAGACGCTGTTCGCAATGCAGAGCTTAATATAGCATTACAGCAGAACTTACAACAAGCAGAGCAGTACGGAGATGAACTCCGAGCCACTCTAAACAAACACAACCTAACACACTTGGCTAACAAGAAGCCGGGCTTGATCCAAAAGAGGATGCAAAATGCAACTGACAAGTTATGGGATGATCTTGCTGCTATTACTGACCCTGTCGGGGTGCAGCTTATTGACTCCAGAACCCAAAATACAAATAGTAACTAATACTGTAAAAACAATTGTACCTATAGTTGCTCGTCCCAAGCAAGTACAACTCAACAAGGTGAAGATCTATGTTGTTAATAAAAACAACTACGACGAGTTTGTGGCGGAGTTTACTGCAAAGAACGGTGCAGATGCACACATTGCTATTAGTATAAAAGATTACGAAAATCTGAGTTTAAACTTTGCTGAACTAAGACGCTACATTGTACAGCAAAAACAAATTATTGTTTACTATGAAGACGCTGTTGCACCCGAAGAAGTTGCCTTGCCCGAGTAAAGTCCCAAAAAAAACAGATTATTTTATTCAAATTTGTTGTATTATACACATAAATATTGTATAATACAACAATATGACAACACATCACACTATACTAGAGATAAACACAGACGCATCGCAAGCTGAGATCAAGAAGGCTTACAGGCGTATGGCTAGCAAATATCATCCAGATAAAGACGGTGGCAGTGATGAAAAGTTCAAACAAATACAAGAAGCATATGATCGGCTATCTCATCCAGATAAGTATCAGCAAGAGCACACTAATGTTAACTGGAATGACGCCAGGGTTGTAAATTGGGAGACATTCGGCGAGAATATATTCCGACAACAGCAACGACCTGTTATAGTACAAATAACAGTTGGTTTAGAATCCACTCTACACGATCAGGTTCGCAATATAGATCTAAAAGCACATAACATAGCACCAACACAAATAACTATTCCAGCTGGTGTTGGGCATGGCGAATCGATACGTTATAATGTAAATCCATTGAATCCGAATAACTACAGTACAAGCCAAATTATTGTGCAATTTAACATCGAACAGCATCCTGGCTTTGTGATTGCGCAGGGACATCTTGTAAAACAAGTCGAAGTTGATGCGTTTGATTGTATGTTGGGTAAAGATCTGTTAGTTAACACACTGGACAACAAAACATTAAGAATCAAGTTACCGGCCGGATCGCAACATGGTGCAAAATTAAAGATTCCTGGCAACGGTCTGATGAGAAGAATGAATAACAAACGCGGCGATTTGTATATTGTTGTTAACATTATTATACCGCAGCTAACAACAAAACAGAAAGAAATTATTACTAACCTAAGAGAAGATATTAAATGAGTGACGAAAAGCATATAGACCATTCGGAAATCGAAGAGATCATACGACGAGCTACAACGTATGCATTGGAAAACAGGCAACAATATGTCACAGTGGAGCATTTGTCACTTGCGTTGCTGACATACAAATCGTTTTATATGCTAATCCAAGCTGCAGGTGTTGATGTTGATGCAATGGTTGCTGAACTAGCAAGACATATAGCAAATAACGAAGAGATTACTTTGTTGGACATTGACGACATACAGCCAAAGAAAACACACGGGCTAGAGCGCGTGTTTAATCGAGCATTAACTCGCGTGCTGTTTAGCGGCAAGCCACAAATAGCACCTATAGATTTATACTTTAGTATTCTGCAAGAAACAAATTCACATGCTGTTTATTTCTTTGAAAAATATGGATTAGATCCAGACGATCTTGAAGAGATGGTGTACGCAACATACGACGGCGAGTCTGATCAGAACGCAATGGCACTCAGCGACAAGCAAGTTAATGAAATACTAAATGAGTATTGCGATAACTTAAATAACGCCGCAATACACGGCAAAATAGACCCAGTGATTGGTAGACAGTCCGAATTGGATGAAATCATTGACGTACTTGCTAAACGTAACAAGCGCAACATATTAATGGTCGGCGACCCAGGCGTTGGCAAAACTGCCATTGCAGAAGGATTGGCATTAAAAATAACACAAGGACTAGTACCTAATTATTTAAAAGAATATATCGTATACAGTTTAGATATCGGGCACATTGTGGCTGGCAGCAAATATCGAGGCGACTTCGAAGAAAAGCTAAAACAAATTATCGCAGCACTTAAAGCAAAAGGCAAATGTGTATTGTTTATAGACGAGGCGCATCAGATGTCAGGTGCCGGTGCAACAGGTGGCAAGTCTGGTCCAGACTTTGCTAATATGATCAAACCAGCCTTAAACAAAGGCGACATTAAAGTTATTGCCAGCACTACATGGGAAGAATATGGACAGTCATTTGAAAAAGATCGGGCGCTTATGCGTAGATTTTATCGACTAACAGTAGACGAGCCATCAGTGTCAGACGCCAAGGCAATCCTGCGCGGATTGAAACCCTACTTTGAAGAATTCCATGGAGGCAAGATTGCAAACACTGCTATTGATGCTGCTGTTGATCTTAGTGTTCGTTACCAGCATGACCAACGGTTACCGGACAAGGCAATTGATCTTATTGATACAGCGTGTGCTAAGATGAAAGTCAAAAACAAATCTTTTACTATTCAACGTAAGAACATTATTGCAGCTATTAGCAAGGCAACTAAAATACCAATGGATCAAATCGGAACATCTAATAACAATAAGACGTGCGTTGACTTAGACGCAAATATTAAAAAAGTTGTGTTTGGACAAGACGGCGCCATTGAAAGATTAGTAGAAAAGGTTTATGTGGCTAAGGCAGGACTCAAATCACATGAAAAGCCAATGGGGTCTTTCTTGTTTACAGGACCAACGGGTGTTGGTAAAACCGAACTTGCTAAACGATTAGCAGAAAGCCTTGGACTCAAACTGTTGCGTTATGACATGTCCGAATACATGGAAAAACACACAGTGGCCAAATTGATTGGTGCTCCGCCGGGTTATGTTGGATTTGATGACAGCAACACTGGCGGCGGGCAGCTAATTAACGATATTCAGCATAGTCCAAATTGTATTGTTTTGTTGGACGAAATTGAAAAGGCACACCCAGATGTTCTTAATATATTGTTACAGTTAATGGATGCTGGGCGATTGACCGGATCTAATGGTAAAACAGCAGACTTTCGTAATGGCATACTTATTATGACCAGTAACCTGGGTGCAAAGGAAGGCGATGCGAACAGAATAGGCTTTGGTGCGCAACAGAAATCAGGAGAAGATGACAAAGCAACGAAGAACTTCTTTAGCCCTGAATTTAGAAATCGCCTAGACGCTATATGCAAGTTTAATGCATTGGATACATTGCATGTTAAGCGTATTGTAAATAAATTTGTTGGCGAAATGAATGACCTTATACGAGAGCGCGGACATGCTATTCGCTTAACAGAGCTAGCCACCGACGAGATTGTCAGACTGGGTTATGATCCGAAGATGGGTGCTCGTCCAATTGAGCGTATGATAAATGATCATATTAAAGTTCCTGTTAGTAAGATGATGTTGTTTGACGAATTACCAACAAAGTCCGTTATTACAGTTGACTTTCTAGACGGAGATTTTTTGTTTAGTCACAGCACAGCACAACCAGCTATTGCTAATAATAGTCAGCTGGTATTAAGCCATGACAATAGATAAATAACGTATATAGGAACCATAATATGGCACAAATTAAAGAAGAATTAGTGATAATTAAAATATCACGGTTAGTTAAAGACGGCATGTCAGCCGAGACAGCAATCACAAGCACTATAACCGATACAGTTGAATCTGTAGTCCAGGAATTAGTTGGCGTTGATGTGCTTGTAGAAATAGTTAAAGAAGAGGATTGAACCAGTAATGTCACGTTTAAGCGCAAATTTGCTACCAACGTCAACCGCACCCGCAATACCCGGTACTCCACAAAATGTGTTAGGCAGTAAAGTCAAAGGTAACGGATTTTATGGCTTTAATGACGGACTTCATACTGTTGCTCATTTTATTACTGGCGTTGTTGGAGTTCTTGAAGTCCAAGGGTCGCTAGCAGCCGAACCAGTGGAAGCTGATTGGGTTACATTGGACACACGGACCGGTACTACCGACGTTCCGTTAACTGAGAACGCAACATATAACTTCACCGGGAACTTTGTTTGGGTTAGAGCCAAGGTAACCAACCTTGCAAATGGTACTATAACCAAAATATTACTTAACCACTAAGGAATCCATATGATCTTTGTCTTTGACAAATACTCTGATAATATAGATTCTACTCCACCATGGAATAACTACTTTAAGTACCAGGCCAACGTTGCAGGACAAAACAGTCAAATGCTAGTTACTGCACACGGCGGTATACTATCAGAATCTGATCGGATAGCAGCCGATATCAATGCAGCTCTGCTATCCGATATAACAACAGAAACAGATTTACTATATCTAATAGAACCATGGCCTGACTTTGCTGGCATATCTGACCAGCACCCAGACATACATTGCCCTAACAACTGGCATCTTGCGTTATTACACATAAATCCTCGGGCATTAGAATTAGCCAAAGAAGGCAGATTGACAATTGTGTTTCACATTCCAGAGTTTCTTACTGGCCCTGATCACTTAGATAAGAACATAAAATGCACAGTTAAACAGCTTGGGATTCCCGAATCGCAATTTAAAATTGTAAGTGGGTTGAAAAGATCACCCTGGTATTATTGGCCAGGGTTTGAATATAGCAATTTAAAAGACGTTGAGAACGAACCACAGGTTGCAAGTGTAAATCTTAAACCACGTAATAGGAAATTTACATGTTTGAACCGTATAGATAAAGTTCACAGACGTTATATAGCACTTATGTTGTGGAAAACCAACTTAATTAAAGATGGGTATTTTAGTTATTCCGCTGCCGAATATGCGGACAACATTGTTCGGACGCGAAACAGCAATGAAACAGTTATGTATTTGCCTGAATGGAAAGGCGACCTTACTAAATGGAAGGAGTTTTTTGTTGCCTATGTGCCACACAAAGCAGATACCTTAACATTGGAACAACATAACGATCACGGGCATTGCGAAACAGCACATTTTACAGATGCGTATTGGAATTTTGTTACAGAGACAGGTATCGAACACGATACGTTCTTATCCGAAAAAACATTTAAACCAATTTCAAGGTTACAGCCGTTTGTAATACTAGGCAGTTATAAGTCCTTGGAATTATTACATGATCTTGGTTATAAAACGTTCAGTAGCGTCATTGACGAATCATATGATCTTATTTCGGACAATAAAGAAAGGATTAAGAAAGCAACCGAAATAGCACTCCAGGTAGCCGAGTGGACTCACGAAAAGCATATTAATGTAATAAAGCAGATTAAGCCTATTCTGGAACATAATCAGCAGCATTTCTTTAAGAAGAAACGTCGTGTTAATACATTTGTTAAATACGTGGCAGGGCAACTACCAGCTCATAACTGGCTTAACGAGTGCAAATATGATTGAACCACTAGAAACACCAACGTTTGTTATAGATGATTTTAGCGATAGCCGAGATATACGTTTTTTTGATTACTTAACACACGAAAACATTCCATTTGAAATATTAGAATTATGTTCGTCTGAATTGCCTTATCGGGATATAGTATATTATCCGGTTATATTAACGCATGTAACTGATAACACAGATATATTTGAAAATGTCAATTGTCGTGCGTTACAAAAAGCACAAGACAACGAGCTCACGATTGTGTTTATTTACGATGGATTTGATGATGTTACACGATCTGCATATGCGCTACTAACTCAACTATTCGAGCATAATTTATCTATGGCCGATGTGCGATTTATAACACAAATAAAACCAGCATGCGACAATTATCCGTTTGTTTACTTTTCGTTTGCAGAAATCGAAACACATATGGCGGCATTCGAGGATGATTATGTAGAGACAATTCAAGAAGGTGAACGCGACAATATTGCTACTTTGCAGGTATCTAACGACACCGCGCATGCTAGATTATTTTGCGGAGCACTGTGGTACCACGCACTTAATAATTATAACTATTTTAGTTATGGAGCAGCAACTTGCGATGTTATGCACTCGCCTATATATACCTGGGATGAACACTGGCAAGCTACAGGGACTTTACTAGATATGTTTGGGCAGCAGCTACCCATTGCATGTAAAGAAAACAACAAACTAAAACACTTCAATAACGCATATTGGAATTTAAATGTTCAACCAAACTTCCATGCTGGAGGATTATCCTTAGGTCCGCAATTATTTGAACCTATTTTAAACATGCAACCATTTATTATAATTGGATCAGCATATTCTGCAAAACTATTGCGGTCGCTTGGATACAAAACATTCAGCAACGACGTCAACGAAAACTATGATGCAGAAGACAACGACGAGTCCAGGATGCAGACATTGTTCAGACTGGCGTATGATATGTGTTACTGGACTTCAGATGAGTTACTGGAATTGTCCAAAAAATTACATCCTATTATCAGACACAACCAGCAGCACTTGTTGTCATCCAAGAAATTCAGACTATTAACGTTACTGCATGAATTAAAAACCGACAATACTGTATAAATATAGGTATGAGATTATCAGAAGTGTCGGCAGACAAGCAAGTAGTAGTTATACTCCCCGGACGGTTCCAACCTTTCCATAAGGGTCATAAGGCTGTCTTTGATTATTTGTCTGGTAAATACGATAATGTCTATGTTGCCACAAGCGACAAAGTAAGTCCTCCACGATCACCATTCAATTTTGAAGAAAAGAAAATGATGATGGAATTAACCGGTATGGATACCACTAACGTTGTATTGACCAAAAGCCCATATGTTGCTACGGAAATAACACAACATTTCAACAAAGAGAATACCATATTACTATTTGCTATTAGTGAGAAAGATATGGCACAAGATCCGCGATTTACTTTTAAACCAAAGAAGGACGGTAGCCCGTCATACTTTCAAAATGCTAAGGATGGCAATTTTGAAACTATGGATAAACACGGTTACATGATTACTGTCCCCACATTCGAGTTTAGTGTACTAGGAAAACCAATGAAAAGCGCAACAGAAGTCAGAGCACAATTTGCGCAGGGTGATGAAACAACCAAACAGCATATAATAAAAGACTTGTTCGGGAACTATAGCGACCAGGTATTTGAATTAATGAACAAGAATATCACTGAAGATATTAGTGAAGGCGGTTGGACCGATACAATAACACAACAAACAAAATTAACGCCCAATGTAGTACGAGCAGCATTAGGCACAACACAAACGTTCATTAACGGATTTAATCGTTACCTAGAACGAGATGACCTTGGCGGTCCTGTTCGAATGGGTCCTCCGACCGGCAGCTCGGCATATTATAATGTGGATGATCCTGGAAAAGAATACGGCGACATCGACTTATCAATGATTGCACCAGACGAAGAAGGAATGACGGTTAACCAGCTATCAGCAAAATACAACAGGCTGATGGACCAGTTTATATCAGACCAGAAACCTGATGTAATACACAACCAAGGAAAACCAGCAGGTGGGCATCCTATTTTTAATATAGGAGACGATGCTAAAGTACAGATCGATATGCTATGGACTGGTGCTAAAATGAGCGACTGGAGCAGATGGAGAGTTACTCCTGAACGCGGAGTTAAGGGATTAGTATATGGTAACATGTATTCCAGCTTAGGCGAAGTATTGGGAATGAGTATACAACTAGCAGGCGTTCAATTAAAGACAATAAACGACTCGCCAGTGCCATTTTCTAATAGAAAAGGCACAGAATTGCACACTTTATCAACCGATATTAGCACTTTTGGTGTCGATATATTAAAAGCAGTATACAAGCAAGTTAATGGCACATTGGACAACATTACTATTGACCCTGTGTTACTGCGTAATCCTGGGCTAAAGAAACAGGAAGTAAAGATTAGTGATCTAGCACTTACCATCAAAGGACTTGCTAGTAGTTTTACATTAAACGATTTATACGGCAAATTTATATTGGCCAATTACAACACCGAACAAGAACTACTAGCAGCGTTCCTGACGCAGATTAATAAGAAAGCAGATGTTGCTCGAAACGCACCAAAATTCAACAAGGCCAGCACGCCAGCAGAGCTGGATCGAGTTAAATCTATACAGGATCAGATCAGCAAAGGCATGTTAATTGTCAATTCAGCATTAACTGAATCTGCTAGATTGGGCGGGTACCGACCGGACGATCGTCGCGTGTTTAGTGGATTAAACGGCGAACTTAAAACAGCAATTAGTTCACTAGATGAATTATTCACATCCGTACGAAATGCACCAGCGGGTACTAAAATTAAGCAACGGTTCTTAATAAAGTTTCACACTATTATCGCTAAAATTAAACAACAGCTAACATCTGTTGAAGTACAGGAAAACAAAACATACCCAACATTAAAATTAGGTGTCTTTGCCAATGAGAATGCTAAAGTAAGCATATGGGAACACAACGGAACTATTATATTAGTCGACGACAGTACACATAGATTTCAGGAAGCAGTTGATGTTACTACCGCAGTGAATATATTGTATGACCGTGGTTACACATGCAAAAGTGTGTGCGAAGAAGCTGCCACTCGTATACAATTAAAGTCCAATCAAAAGAAAAACTGAAATACTAGCGTACTAAAATAGCACTCTTTGCAATAAATAATAGGATGTATGCCGTATTATTACACATAATGACCATCTACTTTTTGGTATGGCTTACGCAGTTCATAACTGGCAGTATTTTACTAGAGGGTAAACATTTAATGGCAACTAAAAAAACAAAAACAGTAACAGTCGACGAGTCGGTTGCACTAGCAATGGATGTAAATGGCGATGGTCACATCAGCGCAGAAGAAATGGCAATGGACCTTGAGTTCAAACGTAAAAGTTTAGAAGATGCTGATGCGATGCGTGATGCACAACGTAACATGGCATGGTTTGCTCTATTCGGCATGCTACTATATCCCTTTGCTGTGTTGATAGCAGTGGCATCAGGGTTGGAAAAAGCAGCAACAATATTAGGTTCAATGGCGCCTACATATTTCGTTGCAGTAGCAGCAATTGTAGCAGCGTTTTACGCTAAAGAAGCAATGATTAATAAATAAACACTGTTACACCGTAGCATAAGTAGTGTTATGTTAACACCATGCTCGATATTATTTTATCTTTACTGTGATTGGAAACACTTTTCTCCTACTTATCGTGTGTATTTTAACGACGAACTTATGACTGAGCGCGAATACATATGGGATAATAAACATCACATATTACAAGAACATATACCAGTTACTATTGATGTTACAGTGCCGCATACTGTTAGAATCCAAGCTATACGTCCACTGAGCGGCACGTTCAGAGTACAGGGCCTTGTAGCCACCCCTGGCGCAAGGGTATTCGTTGAAATCGTATAAATACTATTATGAAAATAAATGAAATAATACGTGAAAATTCAGCAGCAGGAACCACAACATCTGGCAATGTAGCTGTATCTATAGCAGCCAATGTTGCTACTCCAGGCAAAAAGAAACCCAAGTCCGACAAGTTTGGCAACTCAATAAAGCAACTAGAAGACGTGTCGTCACTTATTCTGCGTCGCTAACAGTGTCTATTCTTGTGGATAGATAAATATAATAAATTACAGGAATTAATAATGTCAAACGAATTTAACATCAAGCAGTTTTTAGCCGAGTCTAGTACAATAACAGAAAATCCAATACTAACAATAGCAGCAGGTGCAGCAGGTGCCATGATAGGCAATGCGCTATCTGGAGATAATGAAGTAGAAGAGCAAGCAACATTGTCACCGCCTGTACTTGGAAAAGGTTCACGTTGTGTTGTCAAAGATCACGTTAAGAAATACGGCGGTGCAACTGGTAAAGTTATTTGCCCAATGGGAGATAATTATCTTGTCAAGATTGCCGGGCGCAGAGCAGCCGAAGTTGAATTCTTAGAAGACGAACTCACAGCAAGCATGGATGAAAACTTCTCGGGTGCTTTTGCATCGGCTCCTGTAGCAGAAGGTTCAGCAGAAGAAACAATGGTATGTAAAGACTGTGGTGATGAAATGCACAAGCCCACATCAGATTGCAAACACGATTGTGATGATGAAAGCGGTAGCTGGTGGATGCCAAAATCCGAATCAAGCTACAATGAAGAATATAACGATTATATGAAAGTGCATGGCACTAGCCAAACCGAAAGTGACTTAGCAGAAGCAGTTGCTATAGACGAAGTATATTCGGACGACGATGAAGAATTTAAAGGAAAAGGCGAAGAAGATTTAGGTGATATGGGCATAGATACTACTATTATGCCAGGCGACTCAGTTAGTGTTTCCAAAGAACTTGGAAATGAAGCGACAGTAATTGCGCAACGTGCAGGTTACATTGTTGTCAAGTTACCAGCAGGCGGCATGAAATTACTAAAAGACGGTGAATGGTGGGTAGATGATGCCAAAGACATGGAATCAAACGAATACGCAGATATTGATTATGATGATTCTGAACCAGAAGAATTACAGTTCGAAGCCAAGAAGAAAGGCGACAACACATATAGTGTACATGATGGCAAGAATGTTATTAAGACTGGAATAACACGCGCCGCTGCAATTAAAATGGCAAAAGAAAAAGGATTGGAATACGGTTCAGCAGCACATGTACAAGACAAGTTAAATGAAACCACTAGTGTAACAGATTACAATCCTAAGTCTCCAGACGGAACACGTACAGAAATACTCGCTAAGATACGAAAAGCCGACAAGGCCGGCGATGCAAATGAAGTAAGCAGATTAAAAACAGCAGCACAACAGGCTGGTGCAACTCAAAAGGAAATGGCTTCAGAAGGACGTTTTGGTAATGATGAAGGGCAGCCTCATATGAAACACATAAACAGAAAACGAGAAATGGACCAAGAGCTCAAAGGTGAACTAGGCCATCGCGAACCAACAGATGCTGAAATGGATGCCGCAGCAGAAAGAAATAAAAAGAACCCTCCATTTGCCAAGAACACAAATGAAACCGACGACAATGAGTCCGATTCATACACTGCCGGTTACAATGATGGCAAAGGCAATGACAACCAAGCACCAGAGTTTAAAACACATTGGGGACCAGGCGGCGATGACTATCAACGTGGTTACGCAGATGCAGCGAAAGATCACGCAGACTTACGCCGTAATGCAGGGTTAAATGAAATTGAAACTGCTACTGATAAGTTGGACAAGGATCGTGCTCCAGGCGAAAGTACAACTCCAACAGCTCCAACAACTCCAACAACTCCAATGACAGATTCAGCTGCAACCCAACTTGCAACTAAGAACACAATAACTGACATGGTTGCAAATGACAAAGACACACAAGATGCAATTAAGTTGGCGATTAACCCTGAGGGCGACAAAGAAACAAAATTAGATGACCGACAGTTGGCATCTCTACAGAAGTTGGCCGGGTTGATCGCATAATGAGATCAAATGAATTCATAAAAGAAGAAAGTTACCAGATAGCCAACGAGTCAACTGATCCATTGAATGCTACAGTCTATGAAGTTACTGAAGTGTCAAACATAAAAAACCAACCAGCAGAGTGCATTGAAGAACTTGGCGATTTAGAGACGAAGTAATGGATGAGTTAGAACTTTTAAAGAGAAATCTTAAATCGTTAACTCAACCAGTCGACTTTGTGCCAGAACTTGGACAAAGTGGACGCATAGGCGGTATGATGATGGCAGATCGTGTGCCACCGCCAAGAAAGAAAATAGTAGAAAGACAACAACTAATCGAAGAGAAAATCAATGGCGAAAGCATTATCTGGGTATAAACCAAATATAACTGCTTACTGGGAAGGTACAGACACTCAAGAAGCATTCCAAAAAAACTGGCAAAAACGGCAAGCTGCGCTAACAACGGCAGGATACACAAACAACACTACAATCGAATACAAATCAGATCGTTTGGGTTTTAGAAATCCCAAGGACATTACCATAAACGATTCTGTACTAGCACTAGGCTGTAGTATTACATTTGGCACTGGCTTGCACAGAACGGAAACTTGGCCGCATCTATTATCAGAACAATTAAGCATTTCTGTGTACAACGCAGGTGTTGGCGGTGGATCAAATGATCGCAATTTCCGCATGTTGGATGCCTTATTGGGCACGCATAAACCTAAAGCTGTAATGTTGCTAGCCACATACGCACACCGATATGAACAGTATGATTACAAGTCTAATGAACACGTTACATTCTACGCACAACATCACGACGATCGGTGGTTGTCAGACGAGACACATAGTCTATTGCATCAGAAAAAAAATATATTAGCAATGAATATGTTGTGCCATCAAAGGAACATACCGTTTATTTGTATCGATCTAGAAAATATATCCAGTGACGGTTTTCAACAAGATGCCAGAGATCTGATTCATCCTGGAGCAGCGGACCAACAGAAGTTTGCAGAATCCTTTCGGTTAAAATATTTACAGCATTTTTGCTAACGCTAAATATCACTACAAATACAGCACACCTACACTACAACTGGAGAAGTTGATGGATCACGTTATTACAGAAGAGCAAAAAGCAAAGTTAAAGCAAATTGTCAACGAAGGTACTGCTATCATGCAGGAAATCGAAGACCTTAATGAAGGGTTAAGTGAAACCATCAAAGCAATTGCCGAAGAAATGGATATCAAGCCCACTATCCTAAAGAAAGCAATCAAAACAGCACAAAAAGGAACATTTGAAGATCAGTACGCAGATTTTGATACACTAGAAACTATCCTGGATGCTGTTGGCAGAAAGTAAATGCTATCGCATCTTCCCTGTGATCATATAACATATTGGGATTTGCCAGATAGTAAACTGCTATTTGATAGCAACTGGGGGAACAAAAAAGCAAGAGCATTATTGGTCTCTAATGGTTATTATCCAGAAACAGTAATCAGCTACAGCACAGACCAATATGGCTTACGCAATGAGCCATCTGTTGACATACACAACAGTATATTAACATTGGGTTGTAGCTTTACATTTGGCACAGGATTACATAAAAGTGACACCTGGCCTAGCTTACTGGAACAACGTACTGGCCGGTCTGTGTATAACGCAGGCTTGCCGGGCTCATCCAACGACACATCATTTAGACTCGTGGCTAATCTGGTTCCTCGGTATCAGCCATTGGCAGTTGTATTATTGAGCACATTTTCACAACGGCGTGAATTCTATGATGACAACAACAAGGCATACTACAACTATAATGAACTAACACAAGACCATGGAGCAACTTATGTGAATACCAATCACAGTCAGAAGTTCTCAATAACAAACCACAAGGACAACAGTATTAATTATGTTAAGAACATATGTGCCATTGGGTATATATGCCAGACATATGACATTCCATTTGTATATCAGTCAGTGGATAATGTTAGTCCAATACCGCAAGATTTGGCTCGTGACCTACAGCATCCTGGTAAAAAAACACACCAAATAGTTGCCGAACAGATGCATTTATTGCTTGACAATCAGTAGCAATAATGTTATAATACGCTTATGAAATTTACTAAAGACATAATTGCGATGTGGAAACATAGTTATCGCACAGATAAACTTGTATTCTGGATCGGTGCTACCGGTACAGTTGCTTCTATAATTGCTTCTGTAATATTAAACATTACAATACACAATCCTTGGATGTGGACTGTACTAATTTTCTATACATATGGCAGCATTGCGCTGGGATATACATCGTATCTACTGCGAGACAGCTGGATGGTTGTTCTTATGACATGGTACACATTTATCAATACAGTAGGAATGGTGTCTTTAGCAATAGGCAAATAACAACAACAGATCAGAGGATATTAGATGTCGTACGTCGACGCGCTGCACGAAAAAGATATAATAAGAGTAGTAGAACGAAAAAATGGCAAACGTATATACCAAGTTTATCCTGCTGACTATACGTTTTATTTTGATGATCCAAATGGAAAATATCGTACAGTGTACGATACGCCTGTCAGTAAATTCACAGCCAAAAGCAAACAACAGTTTATCAAAGAAGTTAAGATCATGAATGGCAGAGTATGGGAAAGTGATATTAAACAGGTTAACAGGTGCCTTGAAACACATTACTCTGGCGACGTGGCTCCTGACCTGCATGTATGCTTTTTTGACATCGAGGTTAACTTTGATACTGAACGAGGATTTGCTCCTCCAGAAGACCCATTCAATTACATTACTGCGATTACTGTGTACCTGCAATGGCTAGATCAACTGATAACATTGGCAATTCCTCCACCGGCTATGTCCATGGAAGTGGCCAATCGTGTAGCAGATAAATTTGAAAATACCATCATGTTTGCAAAAGAAGCAGACATGCTATCTACATTTTTAGATCTATTAGAAGACTCCGATATCATATCTGGTTGGAACAGTGAGGGCTTTGATATTCCATATACAGTTAACCGTATTGCCAGAGTGTTGAGCAAGGAAGACAATCGCAAATGGTGCTTGTGGAATGAGAAACCCAAGAAGCGCATGTTTGAAAGATATGGACAGGAATCATCAACATTTGATCTCAAGGGCCGAGTGCATTTGGATTATATGCAACTGTATCGCAAGTACACATACCACGAAATGCATTCATATGCACTAGATGCAATTGGCGCACACGAAGTAAATGACACCAAGATAGCATATGAAGGAACACTGGATCAGTTGTATAAAGAAGACTTTGAAAAGTTCATCGCGTACAATAGGCAGGACACTTATTTACTACACAAGCTGGATAAGAAACTAGATTTCATATCACTTGCTAATTCCATAGCACATGAAAATACAGAATTATTACCAAAAACAATGGGAGCGGTTGCAGTTACAGAGCAAGGTATTATTAACGAATCACATAAACTCGGCCTTATTGTACCTAACAAAACAAGAGTACAAGAGACTGAATTTAGTCAGGCAGCAGGTGCTTATGTGGCTTATCCTAAGGTCGGTGTACACCAATGGATTGGCTCAATTGATATAAACTCACTGTACCCATCTGTATTACGGGCGTTGAATATGGCGCCAGAAACAATTATCGGTCAACTACGACAGACAGACACTAACGCAATGATACACGCACACATGGCATCTTCCAAGAAGGCTACCTTTTCCAGTGCATGGGAAGGACTATTTGCTAGTTTAGAATATAGTTACGTTATGGACCGGCGACCAGACACTAACGTAACCATTGACTGGGAAGGAGGGGAAAGCAATGAAATGTCCGGTAAGGATGCATATAACTTGATCTTTGAAAACGGCATGCCCTGGATAATGAGTGCTAATGGAACTATATTTACATATGAAAGGAAAGGCATTATTCCCGGACTACTGGAAAAATGGTATGCTGATCGTAAGGTTATGCAGAAGTGTAAGGGTAGGTTTTATGATCTGTCACATCACATTGTGTTGCCCAACACAATGAAAGATCTGCAATTAACACAGGGCACAGAGCCGTTGCGTGAACTGGACTTTGATACATTGTTTGAAGCGTTTGAAGCAAATGACACAGCAACAGCAGAAACATTATTATGTCGATACAATGTATCCATTGAGGATGGCAAACTGGTGCCCGATGTAGATGATATTAGACTTGCTATAAACTATTGGGATAAGTTACAGTTGGTACGCAAGATTTCATTGAACAGTTTGTACGGCGCATTGCTTAACGAACATTGTAGATTCTTTGACCAACGACTAGGGCAGAGTACAACACTTACAGGACGAGCAATAGCACAATTTATGAGTGCGTATGTAAACGAAAGTATAACAGGAGTAAAAGACCATACTGGAGATGCTATCATATACGGGGACACAGATTCGGTTTATTTCAGTGCATGGCCCATGATTAAAGATAACATCACAGCAAGCGGGCAGGAATTTACAGCAGACACAGCAACAGAGTTATATGACGCCATAAGCGATGCAGTAAACGAAAACTTTCCATTGTACATGGAAAAGGCATTTCATTGTCCCACAGAACTAGGAGAGATCATACAGGGTGGCCGTGAAATAACAGCATCCACTGGTTTGTTTATTACAAAGAAACGTTATGCGGCACTAGTAGTGGATCTAGAAGGAGAACGAAAGGACTGTGACGGTAAACCCGGTTATCTTAAGGCGATGGGACTAGACCTAAAGCGCAGTGACACACCGGTAATGGTACAGAATTTCTTAAAAGATATTCTAATGGACTTGCTTACAAATGTTGAACGAGAAGATATATTTGAAAAGATACGCGATTTTAAACGTACATTTGCGGCACTAGACAGTTGGACCAAAGGATCGCCTAAACGTGTTAACAAGCTCACAAAGCATACAGCAATATATAACAAGACTGGCAAGTGTGGCGTTGGGCATGTATTGGCATCCATTAACTATAACATATTGCGCAAGGTGTACAGTGACAACAACAGTATGGAAATTATGGATGGTCAGAAGGTAACAGTGTTGCGGCTGCGTGACAATCCAATGGGCTTTACTAGTATAGCAGTACCAGTGGACGAAGACAAAGTTCCATCATGGTTCAAGGAATTACCGTTTGATGACCATGCTATGGAAGATGCTGTTGTAGACAAGAAAATTAATAACTTGTTTGGCGTATTGAAATGGAACATTGCTGATTTTACAGACACTCGCTCTACGTTTAGTAGTTTATTTGGATGAGTAACAAACACTCTGAATTATTATTCTTTCGCAATGCGCTGGAAGGCGATGCGTTAGTGGAACTGGAGCAATTGATTATTAAGAACAGTGCCAAAATGCAGAGTGTTGTTGGTACTTTTTTACCAGACAACAAGCCCAATGTATTTGGCAAGCAGTATAACCAAGAGATGGTCGCAGTTGAACAAGGGTTAAGTAATTTATTTCAACTAAAACAAGAACAAATTGAACTTATCAACAACACCATCGCTAGTGAGATACCAGAAAAGGTTGCACTAGACAATGTGCATTTTGCGCAAACTTCCGTGTCAAGGCACACGTTAGAATATTTTAATGAATATGATGTACTACTTATTACAGAAAAAACCAAAAAGTTAGTAAAGGCGCGTATCGGATATTACATTGATTGGCGATTTCCTGGATTAGAGATTGGTCCTGGCACTGGCACATGGACAAGGGAGTTGGTCGCATCGGATCCACTATACATCATTGATTATAACAATGCTGCTCTGGAGAAAACAAAAAGTCGGTTTAATTTACAGTATCAAAAAAGGCTTCGTTGCTATACTAACATGGGCAGTGGATTGCATACACTTCCACAGAATCAATTTGGGTTCGTGTTTAGCTGGAACACCTTTAATTACTTTCCAATGGACCTGATTATGGAATACACAATTCAGATATATAATGTGTTACGTCCAGGTGGAGTGGCCATAGTTAGTTATAATAATGCGGAGAGACCACAATGTGCAAAACGAAACGAAGACAGGCTAATGTCTTATATAACAGCAACTATGCTAGCAGAACATCTAACATCTATAGGATTTATAGATATACGAACATATGACGAAGATTCAGCAGTATCCTGGATTGAATTTTCGAAACCAGGCAAAAGAATATCAAGTCGTGGTGGGCAAACACTTGGTAAGATAATTTCTGCGTCCAACATTAGGTAAGATATTTTTAACACACAACATAAATGTATAACTATTATAACAACAACTTTTCTAACGGAGAAAACAAATGAGAGATCAATTGGTGGATATTGTAAACCACACACACAAACTTGGTATTTTTGATACTATTAAAGTAATCGGCACCGACACAAACACAGTATTAGAAGCAGAAGCAGAAGATAAGTCTGTTATTATGCGAGCCGAATTTGTTACACCAATGCCTGATTTTATAGGTACGTTTGGTATGCCTGGTATTGGACAATTGTCTACATTACTCAACTTAGACGAGTACAGACAGGATGCCACCATCACAGTGAATTCCAAAGACATGAATGGCATTGAAATGAAAACTGGTGTACGGTTTGTTAACAAAAATGCAACATTTGAAAATGATTATCGTTTTATGTCTTCTGCACTTGTTAACGAGAAGCTAAAAACATTGGAATTTAAAGAGCCTGCATACGAAGTACAGTTAGAACCCTCTATGATTAGTATTCAACGGCTGAAGCAACAGAACTTAGCTAACGCTAACGAATTGTTATTCACATCTGTTGTAGAAGATGGCAACCTGGTCTTTAACTTTGGCGATCCTAGTACAAACTCTGGCAAGTTTGTTTTTGCTGAAGCATCTGATAGCAAGTTAAACAAACGATGGGCATATCCAGTGGCGCAAGTTATGGGCATCTTGGCACTTTCCGGCGAAACAGAAATGAAATTTAGCAATGCAGGCGCATTGGTTATTACTTGTAACTCGGGTCTAATTAAATATACATTTATCTTACCAGCACAAGCGAAATAAGGGGTAACGCAGTATGCCTAAAAAAGAACAGGACAATTTAACAGCAAAACAAGGCGATTCCGCTATGTTTTTGCCTTCTATTAGCAGTTTTTATGTTAATTATATCAGTAAACAACGCCATGGAGAATTTGTCAAGAAGTCTCGTATACCATTTGCCAATGGCATGGAAGGGCTAAACTTCTTTAACGAAAAGGAAGGCAATTTTACATATAAATGGGCGTTATATTCGGGCGGGCATGCTGTGCTTGATGTAAATAAATCTGTCCCAGGAGAAGACATGATTCGGAAACGTGATCGAGATAAAACTTGGTTACTGGGCGACTCTGGAGGGTTTCAAATTGCGAAAGGTGTATGGGACGGCGATTGGAAAGATCCTGCTTGTCCAAAGGCACAAAAGAAACGTAGGCTAATATTGGAGTGGTTGGAAGCATACATGGACTATAGTATGGTTTTAGATATTCCTGCTTGGCTATGTAACGTTCCAGGCAGTAGTGAAAAAACAGGCATACATTCGTTTAACGATGCTGTTGTTGGTACAAAATATAACCATGATTACTTTATGAAACACAGAGTAGGCGTTGAAAACGGCGGCACTAAGTTTCTTAATGTAATACAAGGCGAGAATCATCAAGATTCTGCTAACTGGTATAGCATCTTTAAAGACTATTGCGATCCAATGGTATACCCAACAACACACTTCGATGGATGGGCTTTTGGTGGTCAGAATATGTGTGATATATCGTTGTCACTAAAACGTATTGTTGATTTTCATTTTGATGGTCTCTTAGAGGAAGGTGTACATGATGTAATTCACTTCTTGGGTATGAGTAAATTGGAATGGGCTGTAGTATTAACAACCGTTCAACGAGCAGCTCGCAAGTATTACAATCCTAACTTGTTGATTACATTTGATGCTGCTAGTCCATTCTTAGCTACAGCCAATGGCAGAATTTATACAACCACTAACACAAAGCATGATACCAAATGGACTTATCGTTCAGAAGAATCTATAGACGATGTGGCTTACACTAGCGACACTCGTAGTTACAAAGATGCTGTTTTAAACGATGGTCTTTATGCAGAGTTCGACGAAGGTCCTGTGATGTCTGAGGTCAAGATTAACGATATATGTTTCTATCCACCCGGGTCCATTAACAAACAAGGCAATGTGGCAAAGACATCCTGGGACACATTTAGTTATTGTATTCAAATGGGCCATAATGTGTGGAATCATATTAATTCTGTACAAAAAGCAAACACCGAATATAAAAATGGTAGTACACCAAAGATGCTTATATTCGACGACAACATTAAATCTGTTAGAATTGAAGATGTAGTAGATAGTATATTTGCTTGCAAAACTCGTGAAGAAGCGTATGCTATTATCGAAGATCCTACTATGGAACGATTTTGGAAACAAATCGTTGGATCACGTGGGAACATAGGTAAGAAGATCCAAAATGCGAAAACACAATATCATAATATATTTGATGCAGAAATAAACACAGAGAAAGCAACGCAAGAAGAAGTAAAGGCAGTAGAAGACGCTAAAATCGCGTTGAAAGAACGCAATAAGTCTAATACATCTGAAACATACCCAACACTATTTGGATAAGGCAATGAAAGAACTAAATGTAATAACTAAAGGTAAGGCGCAAGCACAAGGTAAATCTGTACTATTATTTAGTGGCGGGATGGATTCTGTTATGTTCAATTTGTTACTAAAACCTGATGTGTTGTTATACATTCCAACCGGTTCTAACTATGAGACTGTTGAAACTGCTAAGATACAAAAAATGGCACAGGCTGGTATTATAGATAAAGACAAGTTAGTTGTACTTGACAAAGAACTAAACTTAGGTATGTTTGAACGCGATGATCTTATTGTGCCCAATCGCAATGCACATCTAATCTTATTGGCATCACATTTTGGAGAAACTATTTACTTAGGTTCTGTATACGGCGATAGATCATTTGACAAAGATAAAACGTTTTACACGTTAATGGAAAACTTGCTGAACCATATGTGGGCCGAGCAACATTGGACCGAGGAACGTAAGTTTACAGTGACTTCTCCATACAAAGATACAACTAAAACAGAACTCATTAAAGAGTACGTTAAGGAAGGCGGCAATATACAACACGTATTAGATTCCTATAGTTGCTATCGTGGTTGGGAACAGCCGTGTGGTATTTGCAAGCCGTGTGTTCGCAAAGCAGTATCGTTATATTGTAATGATATTAAAGTTCCAAATAATTACTTCGAAGAGCACCCGATGTCAGCTGCTTGGATTAAGGAAGTATTACCGTTGATGGCCGATGGTAAGTACAGAGGTAGAGAAGATAGTGAATTTTTGTTAGCAATGGATAAGACTGGATTTATGCCAGATGGATCATGAAGAACTGCATAGCGCACACATAAGTGAAGGCCTTAGGAAGGCAGTTACTAATGCTCACATTATTGCCGAGTGTGCGTTTGAGATAGCAGATCAACAGTCTGTATATTATTTCAATGTGGGCATACAGATATGGCAAGACAAGGACTGGGAATATAACGAATTTCGCCTATTATGCGAAAGATATATCACCGAACATAATTTAATAAATAATAGTAGTTATAAAGAAATAGCAGATAAGCTGTTTACATTTTTAGCCACAGACTTGCCAGGACGGCACATTGTAATAGAAATTAACAATGGCGTTAACGGATTAACTATCAACTACAACCCATAAATTATGGAGAGCCACGATGGCCTATAATAAAAAGAAACCAATCGAAACAGCAGGCATGAAACCAGAAGTAATCAAAATCTTTGAAGAGCTCGAAGATTACCAATGGCATTGTCGTTTTAACTTAAAGAAGTTCGACGAATCTGATTTGTTCAAATCACCTGAATGGCAACGATTTAACGAAGCAAGAAAACGCAAGGCAGCATTTGAAGCCCGAGAAGCAAAGCGAGCTTCAAAGCGAGCACATTCTTAAACCAACACAGAAGGTCATAATATGATCACTAACGTACCAGACGTAGATCTAGGCAGTTACGCCATGTCATTAGGTAACCTATCTATTAGCCAAGACATGGTGGGCTCACAGACTATTAATATGTCGTTTTCGCTGCCTTACGCTAATAAAGATAACGATACTAAATTGGATCAATTCTTTACAGACTTGCGTATCATGAATACCCTGCGAAGTAATCCTACTGCGGTCGTTAGGGATCATTATGAACAACTGTTATCATTGCTAGCTTTGACGAGTAATACACTGCCCACAGCCAAGTAGCATAAATAAACACAGTACCAGCAAGAGGTTGGTACTAACTTAAACAACTATAACTGGAGGTTATAATGTCTTTAAACAAGCAAAAATGCGATCCTGCACTGGGTCAAAAAGTACACGCACATCTTGAATCCTTAGGATTAGAAACACCACAAATCGAAAACTCTTTGTCGGTTAAAGAACGTATCGCTACGATCGAAGGTCATTTCCATAAGATCATGACAACACTTGGGTTGGATTTAAGCGACGATAGTCTTATTGATACACCCAAACGTGTGGCTAAGATGTATGTAACAGAAATATTTTATGGCTTAGACTATGATACATTTCCTAAATGTACTGCAATTCTTAATAAGTTTGATGCAGACGAAATGATTGTGGAACGTAATGTAAACGTAATGTCAAATTGCGAACATCATTTTGTTACTATCGATGGCCTTGCCACAGTTGGTTACATTCCAACAGCAAAGGTTATTGGGCTTAGTAAGATCAATCGTATTGTAGAATACTTCTCAAAACGACCACAAGTACAAGAACGCCTAACAGCACAGATTCATGCTGCATTATGTTTCATTCTTGAAACAGAACATGTTGCAGTTATGATTGATGCCAAGCATTACTGTGTAGCCTCGCGTGGAATCGAAGATACTGGATCATTTACTACAACTAGTAAATTGTCAGGTGCATTCAAAGATACCAACGAAGGCGCAAGGCAAGAGTTTATGGCAATCGCTAATAACACTTACAAGTAAATGTTCTTTTATCTCACCGTAGATAATTCTAAGGTGGAGTTGTTACCCGAAGCGTATTCGGTTAATAGCTCCACGTTGTTTTTAGATTCTGGCTGGAACATGAAAGAAGACACTAACACCATTACGTGGCGTAAAGGTTACAGTTTAGAATGTACAATGGAAGATATCCATCCACATGCACAATGTCGTGGACATTATTGTATTATTGAGTTTACCAAGGTCGGCGGAGAATGGAATATATATCATGATACATTACGTGGCTTTCCAATATATTACAATAAACACAACATTACTAATTTGGTACCATTCGACCAAACAGTTTCCATTAACGATGCTATAAGTGTTACAACGCATGTTGCACTTAAACCAGGTCATAAAGTAACATTTGATTACACTCCACAATCATTGAGTATAGACGACGCAGCAGACTTGGTAAGTGACGAACTAGCTAGCAATATATTAGATTATATAAAATACAATAACAGAAAATTATGTCTTGATATGTCAGGTGGATACGATAGTACAACTCTTCGAGCTATTGTAGAATCAAGAAATATACCTTGCACTATAAGAGATGTGGTTATTAGAGGATTACCAATAGAACAAACTAAAGAGCCACTGCTTAAATATCTACGACAAACGCATTGGGGATACAAGCAGTTAAGAATGGAAATAAGAAAGCCTCCTGCAGGTAATGCATTGGTAACTGGTTATATGGGCGATGAGTTCTTAATGAGAAATCCGGCTTATGTATCGTACGTGTTAAATCTACATGGAATGTCATTGTATGACTATATCACAAAATCAGTAGAAACAACATATATGACTGATTTTATCAAAACGTACTACATGGAAAAAATTGCAACACCTAAGCCAGATGGCTATACATTAGATGATGTTATAAATGCATTAGCAACAGATTATCAGATGTGGCACTACAATGAGCAGATAATGTTACTACCATACAAATCTAAGAAAATAATGGAATACGGCTTTAGTTTAGACATTGATAGTATAATTAGCCAGGTAATGTCCGCAACGATACAGAAGACGATAATTGAACGTAGTAACCCAGCATTACTAGATACGATATACAAACATAAAAATGTTTATCAAAACAATTGATATTTAACCCAAACTACAGTATAATAACAATATGAAAAAATTAAAAATAAGCGAATCCTTTTACTCTATACAAGGCGAAGGGTTTTATACAGGTGTTCCTAGTGTGTTTTTAAGAACATTCGGCTGTAACTTAACTTGTGAAGGCTTTGGTATGTTAGCAGGAGAAAAATCCAAAGACCGGTTTAATGTAACAATTGACAACTTGTTAAAGACAGCAACATCAATACATGACTTGCCACTTGTCAGCACTGGATGTGATTCATATGCTAGTTGGGATGTAAGGTTTAAAGGACTAAGTCCAATGAAGACCACCGACCAAGTAGCAGACGAGATTACAGCATTGCTGCCATCTCCTAACTGGGACGGTGTGCATTTGATTATAACAGGCGGCGAGCCTTTATTAGGATGGCAACGTGCGTACACTGAACTATTTGAACACAGTAAATTATCAACATTGAAACACGTGACATTTGAAACAAACGGCACACAAGCATTACACACAGATCTTAAAGAATATACAATTCATTGCGATCAGCAGTTTAACTTTTCAGTAAGTCCAAAGTTATCGGCAAGTGGAGAGGATCCTGCTATTGCCATTAGGCCAGACATTGTTGCCGAGTATCAGTATCACGGCACCGTTAATCTTAAATTTGTGTGTAACACAGAATCACACATCATAGAGGCACTTGACGTGGTGTCACAGTACCGAGCAGCCGGGCTTAAAGAGCATAACGTCTGGATCATGCCTGAAGGTGGAATGAGCACACGTTACAACGAAAATGCCAGGCCAATGGCAGAGTTATGCTTAAAGTACAAATTAAACTATAGTCCAAGACTTCATGTTGACCTTTTTGGAAATGCCTGGGCTACATAATGGCATATATAAAGCCAAATGCCATAACAGATCCAGATCTGGTTGGGCTCACTCGAACTGAATGGTGGATGGTGCATGACATGTACGCCCAGGGCGGAATTGTAAAGATGGGCGCAACAAAACACTCAGCGTTAGACTTGATATTTACTTGTATAATAACACCAGGCGGCGACATTTACGAACTAGTAGTAGATACAGAATCCTTTCGACGCAAAAAATCGTCAATTGTAAAGGTTAGTAAAATAACAGATGCAGAACACCAGGAAAGAATGATAAGTTGGGATTCAGAAAACAAATAACAGCATTAGCAAACTACCATGAATAAAGTAAAAGAAATTAAATGATAACAGTATACGATATACAGCAATTCGCAGACGAATTAACAATTCAAGTGGAATCATCCAAAATATCAGATTGGGCTGCTAGAAAATCATTAACATCTACTTGCATTGTATTGAACATGATGTCTGATTTAACCAAACAGGCCCAATTTTTATTGGACGGTAAGATTACAGCAACACAATATAACAAACGAGTTGAACAATTGCGGCTGGTGTTTGAGCCGCAATTAAACGACCGATAAATAGCATTAACGGAGTATAATATGTGGTTTTTAAAGAACAAAGAAAAAGAACGAGCTGATGCATTACAAGTACAGTTACAGATGCTATTAGACGAAAGACAAGTAGAGAAAGATGCAATGCAGGCAGAAAAAGATGCCTATGCCGAAGAACTATTTGCCGAAGAAGAAGTTGAACGTCTAGCAGCAGAAGAAGCTAAACGCAAAAATGCCGAGAAAGAGATTGCTACCAAAGCAAAGGAACCTTATATTAACATTGTTAGTATGGACATGGACCCAGCCAATGGTGCAAATGTTGGTGCCATAGAGATGGATTGGAATGTTCACTTTATTGAAATGTTACAGAAGAATGGATATGTTGGCGTTAGCGACGAAGATGCTGTTGATCAGTGGTTTCGTGATGTATGCAAACACGTTGTACTAGAGACATACGAAAACGAAACTAACAATGACAATGTTACTCGCGCGGATTTAGGTAACGGACTAGCAGAATACTCGTAGTATGGCTACTGAAGTAGAAGCACTTCTTAAATCCATGCGTATGAAAGTTGTGGGTCAAAAACGCCAGGCTGTTTACGATGACAGGTTTTGGGCTGTAGACGAGCCGTTGTCAACAACTGTAGAGTACCGCACCGAGAATGTGTACGTTGTGGAGATTCCAGAAAAAGAATTGGAAACTATGGTCGACGTTCGCAATTGGTACAAAGATAATCTCAGTGGTTATAATATAGAACGATTTGATCAAATGATAACCGACCATTACCACGAGCGCAATCTACGCGCACAAGATCCAAGACTTAAAGAGTTATATGATCAGTACACTGTGTTGCTGGCACTAATTAGCGATAGACAGTATTTGACCAAGTGACTGAGCAATACGCAATCTATTACAGCGGCGGCTCCGGTGGTTATATGTTCTTTTGGACTCTTCAGATAGCACTCGGGTACAATGTCCAACATGCCATTAAAAAGAACTGGGATATAAAAACTTATGCTACATGGAAAAGATCTGAGCAAATTAAATTCAATGGGCCAGCCGTTAATAATGTGTACTTGTATTGTAATAGTAACAAACTGCAAGCTAGCAGCAGCGGCGACATAACAACAATGTTACTATATACAGATATCACAACGCAACTCAAATTGGCAGAGCTTAAAGCAGCTCACTGGTTTTATAAACCCCCAATGCCAGTTGTTAGCCGTCTCATAATGGCGGCTAACACGTATAACGACATTGAGTTATCTTCGAACGCTGCTGGTGACAATAGCTGCTTGTTCACAGATTGTACACATTCATTTATGTTGCAAGAAGTAATACGCACGAAATTTAAATGTGTGTGTGATGTGTTAGGGCTAGCACACACACAGGAAATCGTCGACCACATAGATAAATGGGTGCAATTACATCCGTTCACAATACAACAACGATTGGTAAATAAACCCTGAAAAGCCTTGACATCCTTCTCTAATAGTAGTATAATAACACATGAAATATATAATTATAGACACAATGAACATGTTTTTTCGCTGCAAGCACGTAGCTCCAAGAGGCACCGATGCTTGGACAAAATGCGGGTTTGCTTTACACTTAACACTAACATCGGCTGCTAAGGAGTTTCGCGAACACAAAGGAGATCATGTAGTATTTGCATTAGAAGGCGGAAATAGTTGGAGAAAATCTTTCTATCCACCATACAAACGACATCGCGCAGAAGCAAGAGCAGCATTAAATGAAGAGCAAGTAGAAGAAGATGCCATGTTCTTTAAAGCATACGACGATATGGTAGAGTTTCTAAATCGAAAATCTAACTGCACTGTGTTATCCACGCCCAACACAGAAGGCGATGATGTTATTGCGCGTTGGGTACAGACACACCCAGATGACGAACATGTTATTGTAAGTAACGACACCGACTTTGTACAACTATTGGCACCCAATGTAACACAATATAACGGTACTGCAAAAAACTTATTAACAATTAACGGCATCTTTGACGACAAAGGACAGCCAGTGTTTGACAAGAAAACGAAGCAGTTAAAGGAAACACCTGATCCTGTTTGGGAACTATTTTACAAATGCATACGCGGCGATAAAACAGATAACGTATTCTCAGCATTTCCGGGTGCCAGGGTAAAAGGAACCAAGAACAAGGTTGGTATTCGCGAAGCATACGAAGATCGGGTGTCACAAGGATATAATTGGAACAACTTTATGTTACAACGATGGGTTGACCATATGGACGTTGAACACCGGGTTATGGATGATTATAACAGAAATATTACTATTGTTGATCTTACACAACAACCCGATAATATTAAAGATGCAATGGATAATACAATTGCAGAAGCATACGCCAAAGCACCTGTTCCAATGGTCGGCGCACATTTGTTGAAATTCTGCGGCAAATACGAATTAAGTAATGTTGCGAAATATGCCGACAGATACACAGACTTCTTAAATGCTAAACTACCAGATCTTAAGGCATAAACATTATTAATATTGGAGACAAATAGTGGATAAAATAACGTTAAGCAAACGAATAAGACCCAACAGCGAAATCCTACCCTGGATTCACAATGAAATTGTGGCACTGGAAGATGAACTGGAGTTTTTGGCCACTGAATATGATACACAGGGTCAGCATTTTTATCGCATGGAGGCTGATATTGAGAAGCTGCAAACAAAGGTCTACAGACTAGAAGAAATGTATCGCAGACTACAACAAAACAACTATGCACTGCTAGACGAATTAACCGATCGCTACTGGGCTAAACTGGAAAACGCAGATGAAGAATAAGCCAGAATATATATATGTTACAGGTGCGCCTGGTTCCAAGTGGAGTTCAGTGATTAAGAATATCTACTGGAGCGACGATGTAAACCACAGTGATTACTCTAAAGAACGTACTTATTACCACGATGCAGATTCTCCTGGTCGGCCGCAGTTAATGCATCTAGGTGCTTATTTAGACCCAGGTATGGAATTTGGTACATTTGAGTTTGATGCGCCGTTTACTGGTGACGGCATTAAGATAGTTAAATCACATACATTAGCACATTCTCTCAATCACAGTAACTGGCCAAATGAGTCCGAACGAGGATGGCATACACCAGGATGTCCTCTTATTCTAGTATACAGAAATGATGTAGAATGTTATGAATGGTGGAAGAAATGTGGTGGCTTTAATATAACATATCCGCTGTATAACGATTATTATACAGACTTAGACAGCATGTGGGATCATATTGTAAGACAAAATAACGACATTATGACATTTGTCAAACGCAATTTTAACAGGGTACAACGAGTATACAATAACCAGGCGTTGTGTGAGATACTAAATATATCACACAACATAGCAACAGACGGCGAAGATGTTAGTGTATATCATGATTACACTAAAAAAGATATTCAAGTATATGTCTATAAATAATCTATCAAGAGGAAACACTATGTTAGCAACACCAGTAGTTAAGAACAAAGTTTGGATTGTAGAAAACCAAGGTAACAGGTTTGGTACGATTGTATCCACATGTGATGGGTCTAAGAATGTTGTACTAGTTACAAACGAAACACGTACTAAATATCCATCTATTAAGGTGTTAAGTCAAAAACACAATATTAAATTTAGCAACTCAACTAAAAAAGTCAAGACATTACCTACTACTGTTTATGGGTATAGTGCCGACGGCGCAGTACATAACGAGTTGTTTGACGTATCCAAGAATCTGCCAGTGTACACTAAGTCTGCAGACAGTAAAAGTTTATTTTGTGCTGGCTATTACATTATTAATTTCTGTGGCAGTTGGGTTAAGAACCATTGTCCTAAGTTATTGACACTAGAACGTAATCTGTATCATGGCCCATTTTATACAGAAGAACAAATGAAAGATGCATTGGCAGTGGCAAGGAAAAAATGACACCTTTACACTTTACCAAGTTTAACGACAAAGTTCATCAGATGAACACAGGGCACATTAATGAATTAAAAATGTCTTCTGCGGAAGCTAGAGCATTACTCCACGACATGTTTGCTATACTAGCGGAACTTAATGCATTTAGGGCAGCAAGCATAGATGAAGTTATTGAGATAGTTATTGATGCTGGAAACAATTCATTATAACCAACTATTATTGCATAAATACTGTACAATAATGAGGTATTATCCATGAGTAGACCAAAGCCTA
>Ga0307984_1000059_pt1 | contig 41556 bp, 38 predicted proteins | sample EllFjometageno78_FD_203169 | JGI IMG/M metagenome (GOLD analysis project Ga0307984, IMG submission 203169) | Marine microbial communities from Ellis Fjord, Antarctic Ocean - #78 | ecosystem: Environmental > Aquatic > Marine > Unclassified | place: Southern Ocean | collected 2014-10-09
AATTTTTAGTCATGAGCCGTATTTGTCAGATATCAGGAAAGAAAGTGATGGTTGGAAACAACGTAAGTCACTCAAAAGCGAGGACGAAGCGTCGTTTTTATCCAAATCTTCAACGCAAACGTTTTTATATTGTAGAAGAGGATAGATGGGTAACGTTACGTGTATCCGTAGCTGCGATGCGTACGATTAATAAAATCGGTATCGTGAACGCGATGAATCGCGCCAAAGAAGCTGGTCTTCTCGTTGAGAAAGCGTAGTCGCATTGCTCAATTATAAATTGACTGGGTTTTGAATCCAGTTGGTTAATCAATTCCCCACTCTACATTAAGAATAAAGCTTAAGTATGAAGCATTAAAAAAGGTTCGCTGTAATAGCGAACCTTTTTGCTGGGTCAATATTTTTTCGGGGTCTGTCTAGTTGCCTCCTAAAATAAGCGGAAGACCGTTGTCTCCAGATCCGATGACTACCACCTTCGCGTTGTTGCTTTCAGCGAGAATTGTAGTGGCCTCAATGCCTTTCCATTGGAGTAGTTCATCTGAAATACTCTGAGAGACAATGTTCTGGAAATCTCGGATACCTTCTGCTTCTATTCTCTTTCGTTGGGCTTCTTTAGATGCTTTCTCTATACGAAATTCATATTCCAAAGACTCTTGTTCCTGTTGTAGCTTTCTTTCGATCGCTTGTTCTAAGGTGAGAGGGAGTTCGATGTTTCTAATAAGAACGTCATTCAGTTGAATGTAGTTGTTTGAGAGTTTTTCTTTCAACTGCTTTTCTATTTCCAATTGAATCTCCTCTCGTTTTGTGGTATTAAACTCTTCAGGTAGATATTGAGCAATAACCTCTCTGGCAACCGATCTCATTGCAGGCTGAATGACCTTTGCTTCGTATTGGTTTCCTCTTTCGATCTCTAAATAACCTAGCTTATCGTATGTCGGTTGATAAAAGACGGTCATATCCATCTTGATCTTAAGTAAATTGGATGAAAGGACTTCAAGATTTTCAAAAAGCTCTTGTTGTCTTATTTCGTATTCGTATACTTTGTCCCATGGAGCTTTAATGTGGAATCCACTTTCCACTGCAGGCGCTTCAGCATCCACTCCGTTGCCGAAAGTGTGGAAAATAAGACCAGCATGTCCTGAACTAATTGTGTAAGTTAATGAGGACCATAGAAAGATTAAGGGTAGAATGATTACTGCAGAACCAACGATAAGTTTGATTCGTTTCTTTTCTGCTTCTTGTTGTGTTGACATGGTATAATGATTTATTTAAATTCTTAAAATGTTTTATTTAGTTCTGATATTAATATCCTCCTTGGCGTCTTCTAACCACCCATTCAATAGACAAAGCTACAATAACAATCCACAAAATGAGCTCGAACCGAATTAAGTCAAGACGCTCTGTAAATTCATGCAATATGCTTCTCTTTTGAGTTTGACCCAAAACTATTTCACTCCATTTGCTATTATTAACGTTTAAAGAACTTAATGCCCCGAGATATACACCTCCGGACTTTACGCTCAATCTCTTTAGTAGACCATGGTTTGCAGGGAGTGAGCTCATCTCAGCTTTTAAGGTAGTAATGACAAAAGAACCGTTTTCTTCATGAATTTCGCCATCGAGTAAACATGATGAACTCCATGTGTATTCACCTGGAGCCAGCCTGCCGCAATCTAAGCGGTATCTCTTTTCTGAAACGGAGAAATAATAATCGTATTCTTGATCGTTCTTATTTCTAATTGTAAGGGGGATATCTACTTCTGTAGTGGGCTTGAGTGAGGCATCATAAACCTGGGCAGAAAACCTCACACGTTCGTCTTCATCAAGTTTTGATGGAGCCTCAACTCGAAAGCGTCTGATATCGTCTCGGCTTACCAGATATTGTATCGACCCGTTGATGAGTTCGTCAAAAACATCAAAATTCTCGTCACGTAGGAAATTCTCCATCCTCCATCTCCATATCCCATCGCCCAAGATGATTCCGCTTCGTCTCCCCGCAGCGTCCTTATTGAAAGCCCAAAGAGGCCATTCGGTTTTCAGTGCGCCCAGTGTTTGGTACAAAAGAACTTCCAGTGACCCAGATGCCTTCACCTCACCAAAGATTGTGTTGACAGGTGCCCAAGTCATGAGTTGAGATGCCATCGATTCTGGTGTGGAGAAAAGCGAGAACCCAGGGTTCGGAACTCCTTCCACAGTCTCTAACAGGTCTGAATCTTCAATCTCAACTCCAGTCCGCTCAATAGGTAGCTGGGATAAATCTGAGATAGCTCCCCCGATGAAGAAGATGGGTATGTCCGAAACGATTGCCTCAGAAATTGTAGAAGGCACTGGAGAGATTCTGTTGGGGATGTTGTGCAGAATTAGAATGTCATGCTGTGGAAGGATGTCGATTCTTGCATTTTCAAAGTTGAGTAATTCACTCGAGAAAATCACCTCTGCGGTTTGGTGTTTGTTAGCAGACACCGCATTTCTAATCGCTGCAACATCAGGGTGAGGAGCGTTTGCTACTATTAATACTTTGCGCTTGCTTTCGAGGACATCAATGAAAGTCGCTTTTGAGTTGTTTGCGATCAAGGCTTCATTTTGTTCACCTTGTAACCTGCATGCAACATCAATTTTGAATGTGCCAGTTGTTGATGCATCTAACTCAAAATGAATATTCTCTGAATCCAATTGAGTTTTTACGGTCCAAACCCGTTCTTCTTTCAGAGCTCCATTGATATGGACGGATGTGATCACTGAGGCACCTTCAAATCCCCGCGCTTGTATTTTCGCTTCCAGTGGAAACGTGTTTCCAAGATACGCAACCTCGTTGCATAGAATATCTGAAACTTGAATATCTCTGAGGGCTGTCGTGTCTCCTGTGCCCACAAAAAAATGGGGTACTTCTAATAATTGGGAGCCGAATTCAGGATCTCGTCCTCTGTTGCTTAATCCATCCGTTGTGAAAATAACGCCAGCTATATTTCTGTGCGAAAATTTATCGCGTAGGCCCTCTAAAGCCGATCCTATATCCGTGCGTGGATTGTCAAATAAAAGTTGTGTACTTTGAATAGAATCTTCCCATTCATTCATATTTAAACCAACCAACTGAGTTCCGAAAATATAGTTTTCTACTTCGAATCCTTTTTCAATAAATGGGAGTGGCGCTTTGTTCACCCAGTCTGCAAGTGCCAACCTGTTCACGGTGCTATCTTTTCCCACCCACTGGGACGATGTGCCATCGTGAACCAGAATCACTGTAGCTGGTTCGGTCTCTACTGTGATTGTCTTCAGGATAGGTTCTAAGAGTAGAAAGCAGAGCAAACTGAGTACGCTTAGTCTTAACAATCCAAGCCCCCATCTCATCCATGCTTTCTGCGGACCATCGGTTCCTATCGCATATCTAAGCAACGTTAACCCAAGTGCCACTGCGAGTGCAATGAACCACTTCCAGAGTGGAACGTCAATGAGAATGTCAGGCCAAATGGAGCTCACTATCATTTTCCGTTTAAGCAGTAATCATTCCGCCACACACATTAAGTGTTTGGCCTGTAACATAAGAACTCATATCGCTTGCGAGGAAAATGCATGCGTTTGCTACGTCTTCTGGAGATCCACCTCGTTTGAGTGGAATCGCATCACGCCATCCTTGAACAGTCGCTTCATCTAGTTTTGCGGTCATCTCGGTCTCAATAAAACCTGGTGCGATCGCATTGCATCGAATGCTCCTCGATCCGAGCTCTAGGGCTACAGATTTCGTAAAACCAAGGATGCCTGCTTTGGAAGCTGCGTAATTTGCCTGGCCTGCGTTCCCTTGGACGCCCACGACCGAACTGATATTTATGATGGAGCCTGAACGCGCTTTAAGCATTGTACGAAGTACAGACTTTGTGAGATTGAAACAACTTTTCAAATTCACATTCATCACACTGTCCCACTGGTCTTCAGACATTCGCATCAGCAATGTGTCATCGGTGATGCCGGCATTGTTTACAACAATATCTATTCCTCCGAATGTCTCAAGAACCTCTTTTACAAGATTTTCGGCATCTTCCATTTTTGATGCATCGGACTTAAATCCCCGGGCCTGTCCTCCTCCGGCCGTCAGAGATTTCTCCAGTTCTTTTGCTTTTTCTTCGGAGCTTCGATATGTAAAAGCGACAGTAGCTCCTTGAGCGATGAAAGATCTGGCAATGGATTCTCCGATCCCCCTAGATGCTCCCGTAATAATCGCAATTTTCCCTTTTAATAACATTTCTTAAGTTCTTTATTCTGGTACAATACTCACTGCGGACGCAATCATCTCTGCGATGTCTTGAACATTCACTGTGTCGGATTTTTCAGCACTCTTAACGCCGTCAGTCATCATCGTGTTACAGAAAGGACATCCTGTAGCAACAATTGTAGCTGAAGTCTCCAAAACATCTTCTGTACGTTGATCGTTAATTTCTTTGTTGCCTTTTTCCGCTTCTTTAAACATTTGAGCTCCTCCCGCTCCGCAACAGAGCCCCTTTGTTTTACAACGGCGCATTTCCACGAGTTCAGCATCAAGTGCTTCTATGACAGATCGAGGTGCTTCATATTCTCCATTACCTCGGCCCAAATAACAGGGGTCATGGAACGTAATGCGCTTCCCTTTAAACGGGTGGTCATCGGCCAATGTTATTTTCCCCTCTGAAATAAGTGTGGCGATAAACTGACTGTGATGCATCACTTCGTACTCACCACCCAACTCAGGATACTCGTTTTTCATGATGTTGAAGCAGTGTGGGCACCCCGTAACTATTTTCTTAATTCCATAGCCATTGAGTACGGCAATGTTTGTCGCTGCTTGCATTTGGAAAAGGAATTCATTTCCGGCTCTTTTTGCGGGATCTCCAGTACAGCTTTCCTCAGCCCCCAAGACCGCAAAACTTACTTGTGCATGATGTAATATTTGGACGATGGCTTTTGTGATTCTCTTTGCTCTGTCGTCAAAACTGCCTGCACATCCCACCCAAAACAGCACCTCAGGAGATTTGCCTTCAGCGATCATCTCCGCCATTGTAGGAACCTTAAATGTATTCATCTCAAAAGTATATTTATACGCATCGTTCTAGGCATCTTTTATCCAGTCTCCACGAGATGCAGCCGGAAAAGCCCAAGGTGCACCATTGTTTTCTATGTTGTTAAACATATTTGTGATGGTCTCAGGCGATTTGCTGTCCTCCATAATCAAACTTCGGCGCATGTCTAGAATGATTCCCATGGGACTTATGTTGATAGGGCAAGCATCGACACAGGCTTGGCATGAAGTACAAGCCCAAAGTTCCTCTTCACTGATATAACTCCCTAGCAACGTCTTTCCATCGTCCTTAAATTCACCGTCGTTGGCATCCCGGTTGTGTCCGATTTCATCCACTCGATCCCTGCAGTCCATCATGATCTTTCTTGGAGAGAGAAGCTTCCCAGTCATGCTCGCTGGACATACAGATGTGCACCTTCCACACTCCGTACATGAGTAAGATTCCATGATTTGTTTCCAGTTTAAATCGGTGCCATCTTTCACGCCGAAGCTGAGTGGTGTTTCAGGTTCAGCATCATTGTCGGCTGGAGGTGGAGTCGCATATGGGTCAGCAGTGGGGTCCATCATGAGATCGACTTCTTTTTTAACAGATGCCATGTTGTCCAACGTTCCACTCCCGTTAAGATTAGAGTAATACGTGTTCGGGAAAGCAAGTAAAATATGAAAGTGCTTTGAGTAGGGCACGTAAACTAAAAATGAAATAACACCTGCAATATGCAACCACCAAAATCCTCTTTCCGCGATGACAATTCCAGCCTCACTTAATCCAGAATAAATTGGAACTAGGAATTGACTGATCGGGAAACTTCCTGCCTTTACGTAGTGATCTACATCGAGACTTTGAGCGATAGCATCTGTGGCGTTCATGCTCAGGAAGGCAAACATCAATACAATCTCTGCAACAAGGATAATGTTGGCGTCCATTGAAGGCCATCCACGCATTTCGGGGGATTTAAACCGTGCAAGCGCAAGAATATTTCGCCTCACAAGAAATATTGCGCAGGCCACCAGAACGGCAAATGCAAGAATTTCGAAGACGGCAATTAAAACATTATATACAGGCCCCAAAGACGAAAAGATGCGATGCGTGCCCAGCAGACCGTCTAATACGATCTCGAGCATTTCGATATTGATAATCACGAATCCGACATACACGAAAATGTGAAGGATTCCTGCTACCGGCCGGACAACCATTTTGCTTTGTCCGATGGCAACACGAGCCATGGTTTTCCATCTCTCGGCCTTCCTGTCTGAAAGGTCTATGTCACGTCCCATATTAATGTTACGCCCCACAAAAGCAACTCGTTTGGTAAACAGGAAAACGCCTGTCCCTAACATCGCAGCAAAAATTATTTGTGCAAGATGTGCAATAATCATTTCCGTATTCAGTCTGCTTGGTTTTCCATCTCCTCACGTATCATCTTCTCCATACGTTTGATGTCACCTTTTGACATCTTTGAGTCTTGCTTCCTGCCAAACAAACTCACCCTCACATATTTCCATGGGTTGAGTTGCAAATCGTCTAGCAGGTCTTGAATTTCTGTATTGGTATCCACCAAACCATTATAAAGACTGTCATTTACCAATAGTTTCCCAAGGGTTCCTTCTCCTCTGTTTATGCGATTTGTCACCTCTGTGACTTGCTCCATTGCTTTCTCGGCCTTCACTAACGTACGCGTAATATCTACCGATACGAGAGAGTCACTTAGGTCTGAGAAATTTGTAATTATATTAGAAATCTGCGCGTTATTGTCGTTGAGATTTTGAGTGATTTCATTGATGTTAGACATCACATCTTTAAAGATAATTCTGTTTTCAGCAACCAATCCATCGATGTTGTCTGCAGTATTCTCAAGCGTCCTTACAGTTCTTTGCAAACTTTCAAAGGCTGAAGGAAGTGATTGAGTCGCATCGTCATCAAATACAGCTTGCATATTCACAAGGATTTCGTCGACCCCCTTGATGAGTTCTTCGGTTTTCCTTCTGAGTGGTTCGAGCTCTTTTCTGACAGCCTCAGAAATATCGATCTCTACAGAGGCAAAAAGAGTATCTCCAGGTTGTGCGTAGGAGTTTGTAATTCCCGGTTCAATCTTGATCGCTTTTGTGCCAAATAAGTCAGAAGAATATATTTTCGCATCCGAATCAATCGGAATTTTTAATTCAGACTCTTCAATGGTAAACTCGACCAAGATGGATCCATCGCCTTTGTCAGAAAATCCAATGTCAGAGACTTGTCCCACTTTAAATCCATTTACGAGCACTGGATTAGATATGGATAGCCCTTCAATCTTACTGTAAACAGCATAAAGGGTTATTTGTTTGCTTAATGGATTAAAGCCCTTGAGGTAATTAATGCCAAGAAACAGAAGTGCTACCCCAAAAATCATCAGGGTGCCAATTTTGAATTCTTGCGAAATACTCTTCGTTCTTGCTTCCTTACTCACGGTGACTTTATTTCCTCTAAGATACTCGACATAGGTACTCTTTTACCATCCTTAAATGCCGCAACAAATGCACCACTAAATCCCTGGTCTCGCAGTTCTCTCTTTTTTACATGAGCATCCTCAGCGACACCAAATAAACCTGTTGTGTATTTGTATTGACCGCCACTAAGGTACATATCTACGTTTTGTAGACCTCTAAAAAAAGGGTCACTTTTATCAAGTTCTGTTGGGGAAGATGCAATCTGAACTCTAAACGTTACTACATCAGTATGTTGAGGCTTAGGTTCGGTCTCAAGTTCATCTGCTTGTTCAACGATTGGTTCATTTGTGATTTGAGGTTTGTGAATGTTCCTATACTCCCGAAACGCTCGGAAAAGGGCAGATGCCATATATGTCTTGCCGTCTTCACTCTGTAGAAAATCTTCTTCGTTTGGATTTGTAAGGAATCCCAACTCAACCAAAACACTTGGCATTGAAGTAAATGAAATCACATAATAGCCAGCTTGCCTGACCCCGCGATCTTTTCTGCCTACTTTATCTCGAAATTGATTTTGAATGAGGGAACCAAGTTGCAGAGAATTGTCAAGAAATACGTTTTGTCGAAGCGACAGAGCGATATACGTGTCAGGGTCGTTTGGGTCAAACCCTTCATAATTATCTTCATAATTTTCCTCTTTGAAGATGCTGGCATTTTCTCGCATAGCGCTGTTCAGACTCTGCTCCGTTTTGTGCATTCCCATGACATATGTTCCACAACCTCGCGCATTTTCAGTCGTAAATGCATCACAGTGAATGGAAATAAAAACGTCTGCTTCGGCGTTGTTGGCAATTTTAACGCGTGAACTGAGTTTGGGAAAAGAATCACCTGTTCTTGTGAGTATGACTTTCACATCGGGCATATTTTTCCTTATGTATGCTGCGAGTTTATTCGAAACATCCAATGTTACATCCTTTTCTGTGAGAGAATATCTACCGGTCCCCAAATTTCCAGGATCTTTACCCCCATGTCCTGCGTCAATAACCACTACCATTGCTGGTTTTAGAGGTGTAAACGCAGCCGAAACGAAAACGACAACAATTGCTAGGGCAAGAACCGCTGGTTTAAGTAGCTTTGAGGGTTGTTTTAAATGCTTCATGAATTACCGCGAAATTAAACTACATATTCGAGATTTAAGTAAAGGTATGTTCTTCCTTTTCCTATTGTTTATGTTGAAAAATGGTGAGGTTTGGGGGCAAGATAACGACCTGTCATATACTGCTTCCGATAGCATAGTGATGATTGCAGACAGTAATTTGGTCCTGTTGTATGGTGCTGTAAAAGTGACAAGTGGTGATATTGAACTCACGGCGGATAGGGTTGTGTATAACACTGATTTAAAAGAGGCTTGTGCTTATGGAACGCAGGATTCTCTGGGAAATTGGAAAGGTCGACCGATATTTAAACAAGGTGGATCGGTTTTTACGCAAGATCAATTGTGCTATAATTTTACTACACAGAAAGGATATAGTCACCACGCAGTGACTTCTGAGGGTGAGATTGTTTTTCATGCAGAAAATTCCAAGCGTCTGCCCGGAGACCAAATCCATGTCTTAGGCGGAAAATTCACAACGTGTGACGCTGACAACCCTCATTTTCATTTCCACCTTACAAAGGCAATTCTTTATCCAGATGACAAAGTTGTTTCGGGTCCATTGTATTTAAAATTCAGAAAGATACCTACACCTTTTGCCCTTCCTTTTGCGTGGTTTCCACTGAACAAAGAAAAGCGCTCCCATGGTTTGCTGCTTCCGAGTTATGGTGATGGAGGTAGTCTGGGATTCTTTTTGAAGGATATGGGGTATTACGTGCCTATTGGGGACAATATGGACACTCGGTTTTTATTCGATGTCTATTCTGGGGGGAGCTGGGCCGCAAAAAACATTTCCCAATACAATTATCGATATCGCTCAAACGGTAATTTCTCACTGAGTTATAACAGGAGAGTGAGTGGTTTTCGTGAACTTCCAGGCTTTGCTGCTGAAAACAACTTTTTTGTAAGATGGGCGCATACACAAGATCCCAAGGCACGTCCCAATCAAAGGTTTTCAGCGTCCTTAAATTTCGGGTCCACCGATATTTTCCAAGAAAACCTAAACTCCTCGATGGAGGATTACCTGTCGAATACTTTTCAGTCGAGTATTCAGTGGAGTTATACTTCTCCTCGCGCACCATTTTCACTGACTACGAGCGCCCGACATTCTCAGAACTCTGTCACTGGAAATGTAAGCGTCACACTTCCTTCTGCTGCTCTCACGATGGGTCGACGTTCCTTCAGTGATCTCTTGGGAATTGAAAAAGGACGAATTAAATTACTCGATGGGGTTTCTGTGAGCTACAGCTCTCAATTCGAAAATGTTGGAGAGATCGCAGATTCGTCTTTGGCCGCATTCGATTTCAGTGACATGCGTATTTCAAACGGTCTGAAACATAGCATTTCTGCTTCTTCGAGCAGTGCGCTAGGTTTTCTGACAATCGCACCTTCATTTCAATATGATGAGTTCATGTCATTCTCGCAACTGGACAAATCACTTGTGCTCGACGAGGGGAATTACATCGAATTGAATGACACGCTTGGGGGATTTTCGTCAGACAGAGATTGGCGTGCATCTTTAAGTGCGAATACGAGATTTTATGGAATGTTCTCCTTTGGAAAGGACAGACGTATTCAAGCCATTCGGCATGTGATCTCTCCCAGTTTATCCCTTAGTTATGCGCCTGAACGAACACGAACACAAATCATCACCTTAGACGATCAGGAGTTAACATGGAACCCTTGGGAGCTTAGTCGTTTTAAGCCTTTGGATCTTCGTGAATCTGGAGCGATGAATTTTTCTTTGGGCCAAAACCTAGAAGCAAAAATCACAGACTCAGAATCAGGAGAAATTAAAAAGGTGAAAATTATTGACAGTTTCACATCATCCGCAAGCTATAATTTTCTAGCCGATTCCTTGCAGCTTTCAGACATTTCTTCTCGGGGATTCACGAGTTTATTTAACAAGGTGAATCTCAATATTGCGATGACTCATTCGGCGTATCAACGTGATTCTTTGGGAACGGAAATATCGGCTTTTCTGGCAAGCAACGAAAACGCCAAACCCGTCCGCTTAAAAAGAGCTACAGCTTCTCTCGGGACTAATTTTAATGGCGGGAACGATGGAGGATATCCGTGGAATATGAGGTTAGATTACACGATGAATCTCAATCGCGTTTTCGACACCTCTCAGCAATCTGACACGACTTCCATCCGTCATGGGATCGCGATGAGGGGAGGCGTGAAGTTGTTCTCAAAATGGGACCTGGCTGTCCAAACTGGCTATGACATCAAGTACCGAGAATTTACACCAACTGCGATAAATGTACACTGGGATTTACACTGTTGGGAGTTTACTTTTAATTGGATTCCTTTCGGAACAAGACAAAGTTTTGCGCTTAAGCTCAACATTAAATCTGCCCTCCTCAAGGATATTAAAATTGAAGCGAGGGGAGGGAACGGCGACTTCCTTTTTTAATTCACTTTTGCGATGACACTTATTTCAACGATGGCGCCTTTCGGAAGGCCCGCTACAAAAATCGCCTCACGTGCGGGGTATGGTTTGGGAAGCGTAGATGCATACACTTGATCCATCCCAGTGTAATCGTCGGAGTTGATCATAAATACGGAAGCCTTCACAATGTTTTCTAAGCCGAGTCCTGCGCCGTTAAGAATGCTTTTAACGTTTGCCAATGACTGAGCTGTCGCGGTTTCGATGGAATCAGCAACGAGTTCTCCCGTATCAGGATTAAGTGGAATACATCCGCTTACAAAAACCAATTCACCTGCTCTAACTGCTTGAGAATAAGACGCTACAGGCTTGGCAGCATCTTCGGAGTGTAAATGGTTTTTCATTGAAATGTCTTTAAGAATATCTTTGCTGCTAATTAAGGGAACATTTTCCTCAAATGCATATACTTCTATTCGATAATCACGATTCTTTTACATGGAATCTATCTCACGACCTTGAAAGAGCGGGCGCGGATGTGATGGTAGCCAGGGCAGAGGAGCTTCCTGTTGATGGAAAGGAACAAAGAGCGTTCTTGTCTCAGTTTGTGGCTGTTGTTCTTTCTCCTGGAGCGGGCATGCCTGCTGAGGCTCCTATGTTGATGGCGGTTCTGGATTTCTGTGTCAAGAACAAGAAACCTGTGTTGGGCGTATGTCTCGGGTTTCAAGCGATTGTTGAATATTTCGGCGGGGAATTAGAGAATATGCGCGAAGTATTGCACGGCCGCGTAGGCAGAATGGTTTTGTCTGAACAATATGACATGATAAACGGGCTTTTTGAAAACGTACAATTCCCATGTGAAGTGGCACATTACCACAGCTGGGTTGCAAAGGAGGGGTCTCTTCCTCACGTCCTGATGGTAGGAGCCCGAACTGAACAGGGAATGATTCTGGCCCTAAGGCACAAATCCCTGCCCATTTCGGGCTTCCAATTCCATCCTGAATCCGTCCTCACCCCAGATGGAAGGGTGATGCTTAATAACTGGATTCAATCTATCTAGATTTATTCATTTCTTCTTCGCTCCATCTCTTCGTCGAATGTTTTCTTAAAGTTATCGTAGTTGTAATCAGCCTTAATTCTTTCGTCTTGAGAAAGACGTTGGTTATATGCTTGAGCTATTTGCTCTCCACTTAATTCAATTGCTATATAGTACTTGAATGATCCATCAGTTAATTGAGTCAGCTTGTTGCAAATCGTAACAGCACCTCTTAATTCTTGGCTCACAATTGTTTTTGCCATGTCATTGAACGTTTCTGTAATTTCTTCCTTGCCGTTAAACTTCGTGCTACTTACGTAGTTGTCTCCAACTATTTCCATAGTGGTGGATATAGATTTAGCAAGAGCCGCATCAGCATTAGAACGAGCCATTTTCTTAGCGGCTTCGCTGCTGAGAGATGTTCCCGTTGCTGTCGCTCTAAATGTTTCACCATCTGAAGTATAATCTTCGCCAGAGCAGAGTTCTATTATTTCGACTTCTCCTCTTTGTTCTGCGGTGATGCCTTGAGGACCTTTACAGCCAGCTATGCTGAAAGCTATTGCTGCTGCGATGCTTAGTGTATGAATTGTTTTCATAATTGAATTGATTTAAATTGATTTTGTTTTTATCTATGCTAATAGTGTGCCAAACTACAACTTTCTATTTATATAGTGCTTTTATAAAGGCTTCAATAAACCGTCCATTGATTTTATTTATTGCTTTTCGATAGGCGTCATCTCCTGCCTTACTCATGTTTTGTTGATTTCCTTTGATTCTTTCGAAGTCTCTCGCCATGACCAGCTTCTGATCGGTGTCGAGTAATTCTAAAGTGGCATTGAAGTACGCGGTGTAAATCCCATATCCAACTCCACCTGCTTTGGTGTCTGCGTATACTCTGAGCGTAAGAGCGTCTGAACCAGAATATGATCCTTCTACAATTTCCACTCCTTGTTCAGACATGGCTGCCCGGAGTGCTGCAATGAAAATATTTTTATCTTTTTTGATTCCAAACATTAATTCGTCTCCCACAACTCGAACTTTAGGTAACTCTAGCGTAATTGGAATTCTCAGAGGTGTTGATTTTAATCCTTTTATGAGTGGAGCTAAGGGACTTGTTGAAGATAGAATCGACTTGAGTGAGGCGAGGTTGACTTCGATGATTAATTCGCTCCTTGTCGTCCCTGGGTCGAAACCATTCATGACAATGAGGGCTTTTCCGTTCCCTGACGTTACTGTGCTTCCTCTTGCAGGGATTGTCCCTCGATTGTATTTGTAATTTAGAGAAATCCCACCTGCAGCTTTGCCATTCGAAGTGACTTTCACTGAGTACTCACCTGTATAACCGTTTTCAAGGGAGATGGCGATTGCGGACAATTCATCTGCGCTTGAAATTTTAAGTTGACTGATACAGTCTGAAAGTCCATTAAATAATTCTCTGTCAAGCTCAAAGACGGCACCGTCTTCTCCTGTGTAGGGATTGAGTTCACCTAGATACCCTGACATGTGATCTAGTCCGATAAGATATCTTTCTACTGCAACGGAGATCTCTCCTTCTGAGTGCTTTCTTGAGGCGTCTAAGTAATGCCCATATGCCACGCCAAGTGTCGCCTGTTTTCTGTTTTCTAAAATTCTTGCATACTCTGATTTGGACAAACTATAATAGACAAAGACTTCATCCTTGTTTTCGAACTCACCAATAAGGTTATATCCTTCAAGATTTTCAGCTACTGTTGACTCGATGCTTGATACAAAGCTCTCCTCTACCCATTTATTTACCTGTAGAGTTGATAAAAGTGACGTGGAGTTTACTTGTACTCTGATCTCTCGAGCCAAAGAGTTGAGCGCGTTTTCTTTGGCTACTTCTTTCGCGGTGTATGGAAAATCACTCTTTAAAACCCCAGCAATTCCAATGTAGTAGTTTGGATTAATGGGGCTCTCCGAAGTCCAACTGGGTTTGTCCTCTCCCACATTCTTTAATCCCGAACATCCACTTAATCCAAATAACCCAAAACTCATTACAAACAGGTACAATGCAGGTGACAGGAAATGAGACGGTGTTTTTTTTGACATCATTTGACTTGGTCTTGTATAATTGACTCAATCTCAGTTTGGACTTTAGATGCAATCACCTTTGTCATGTCATCCACCAATAGATTGTCACTTTTTAAATCTCGACGCTCATTTGTCAAGCTTACAATCTGGTTGTGACTGTTGGAAGAAGTGTTGACAGATCCATTCGTGTTGGCAGCGTACAAGTAGGAAGCCTCACCACCATATTTAATGTATCTGACTTGATCTGACTTGGTCGTTTTCACTGTTTCACTCGAAAGGATAGCTCCTGTTTCCATAGAGATAAGTTTGAGCGTAAATGACATAGATGCTACAGTTGATTGGTAGTACTCAGCGTAACCTACAGACTTGTATTTTGTCGTGTAGCCCTTCTTTCCTTCTGTATCCACTGTTGCAACGCGGTATCTTTTAAATCCTCGTTTGTTGTCGTGCCTGAGAGGAGTCGTAGAAATAGAGCAGTCGGTGACTGTTCCTTTTAAGATTGCTTTTGCTCCGAGAATAGAACCGATTTCTAATTCCGAACCTGAAGTTAACCCCGACAGCTCGAGGTGTTGTTCTTGAAGAATCAACTCCAATGACTCCCTATCTACAACCATGAGAAATGGGTCATTTGAATTCAAGAGGAGTTCCTCTACGGTCGAGCTAAGCTTGGTGTTGATATTTCGTCGGTTTGAACCGTTTTTAAACTTCATAAGCGCAATCGTGTATCTGCCTGCAATGAGTGCTTCCTCTCTGATTTGACGCGCGTCTTCAAATGACGCATCTCTTTTGTAAACCTTGTCAAACTTCTCATAGGCAGTCCGGTATAAATTATTCTCCATGGCTTGTATTCCGAGTTCATATGCGGGCTTACAAAATGAATAGTCAGCAAGTTTTTTTGCGTCCTTGTAAGCCGGAATGAGAGATACGATTTCCTCAAACAATCTAAGAGATTCAGCATATCTGTTAGATTCGAGGTGTTCAGTAGCGACTCCATATAACTCTTCTACGTGTGCATTCTTTACATTCTCATATACTGCTCTTTTTGAATCGGGAAAAAAGAGAGTGACACCAAACGCAGCGGCCTTTTTATTGTAACCTTCTGCCTTTTTGAATGCTTCAATCGCAGATTGTCTGTCGTTTAGGAGGAGTGCTTGGTCAAAAGTAACGAGAATGCGGGACAGTACTTGCTGTCCTGTGCGCTTGAGCCCAGTCAAGGCATCGATATAAGCTGGTTTCTTTTGAAGTGCGGTGAAATAATAATCGGCGGCTTGATCGATCATGCCGGCGGACTCCATTTTTGCTCCTTTTTTAGTGTAAGCTTTGGCACCGTTGCAGCTGCTCAATCCCAAACCAAACAAAAGGCCTATCGTTAGAACCCAAATAAGTGATACAGTTTTATTCATATTGATCTATTTCTGGTCGCAATATAGTTTTGAATGTGATGAATGCTTAATTGTGAAGAAAACAATATACGTGCCATAGTTAAAGATGCAATGTGAAATGTACCTTGCTCATGCAAATATTTAATAAAGGTTTTCTATGAAGTCGATTTTAGTTTTAGGTGCAGGGCGGTCGTGTAGCACTCTGATCAAGCATTTGTTAATGCGCTCAGAAGAATGTGAATGGAGGGTTGTTGTGGGTGACATTGATCTTCAAGTTGCAAGATTAAAGATTGACGGTCATCCAAGAGGAGAAGCATTTGAGCTTTCTTCAACAGACAATTCCGAACGTGACAAAAGAATTGCAGAAGCAGATCTAGTCATGTCAATGGTTCCTCCTTTTTTACATGCAGGTGTTGCAAAGGTGGCTATTCGGGCAGGTGTTTCAGTGATTACACCAAGCTATCTGTCGGATGAGATGATTGCTCTTGATACGGAAGCACGCAAAGCAGGAGTGTTGGTGCTGAATGAAATCGGATTGGATCCAGGCATTGACCACATGAGTGCAATGCAAGTCATAGACGAAATCAAAGCTGATGGTGGTGAGATGATCGGTTTTGAGTCTTATTGTGGCGGGTTGGTTGCGACGGAGTCCGACAACAACCCATGGCATTATAAAATATCTTGGAATCCCAGAAATATTATTCTCGCTGGCCAAGGAGGTTCAGCGACGTTTAAAGACAATGGTAGAGTGAAACTCGAACCTCCGCATCGTGTTTTTAGACGACTTCGACCGGTAAATATAGATGGGTGTCTTTACAAGGGATATCCAAACCGAGACTCCCTGGCGTATGAAAAGATTTACGGTTTGGCAGGAATCCAAACGTTAATCAGGGGAACACTTAGGGTGGATGGGTTTTGTCGTTCATGGGATATTCTCGTTCAACTTGGAATGGTTCGTGACGACGTGCAGTTGTCTTGGAGTAAGGGGATCTCATGGAGTGAGTGGACCCGTTCGTTTCTTCCTGCAAAGACGGCCGACATGAGCGTTTCTGATGCGATAAATGCAACCGTTGTGAGCGATCATGAAACAAATGAACGGCTGAAATGGCTCGGTCTATTTGATATGGAGTCGGGGCCATCTTTGGTGGAAGGGACTCCAGCCCAAATTTTAGAGGCGCATCTTGTAGAAAAATGGGTTTTGGAAGATGGCGATAGAGATATGGTCGTCATGTGGCACCGTTTTGAATATAAAAAAGACGGGAAAAGGTTTGAAAGGACGTCAGAATTTTCTTTAGAGGGGACAGATTCAATGTATACTGCGATGTCTGATACAGTCGGGCTTCCAATGGCTTTGGCTGCTGAGCATATGTTGGTTGGAGGGGGGTTTGATAGGGTGGGAGTTGAAATTCCCGTATCTTCGACATACTACGAAGTGCTTTTACCCAAATTAGAAAAGCTTGGAGTAGTATTCAAAGAAAATCACAGAGAGCTTTAACTTATATGATGTTTTTGGTTACTTCTATTTCACCTTGGTGGTGCTTTGCTTGCATGATATGTGGCGGTGCTCCAGATTGGCCTGAGGATGGTGTGGCGACAAAAAGTTGGGTGGTAGAAGCTTTAGAATGGCGTCTTGAAAGGGGTGTCGAAGATTGTGAGGATTATATGCCGGCAATCGATGCTTGGACGCTTGAATGGATCGCAAACAGTTCTGAGGTCCGTGTGGAAATAGATACAGAAAAGTGGCCTGTTTTTACGCACGAACCACTTTTGCAAGGGCCTTTGATTCAAATCATTGCTCTAGAATCGTTAAACGGCAAAGCGTTTAATGAAAACAAGGTCTTCAGGAAACTTAAGAATTTTGCAAGAAAATCAGATGGGATTTGGAATGATGCATTAAAACAAAAGTTCCAAGAGACAAAAGACATTCAATAAAAAAGGGGCCGAAGCCCCTTCTTTTTTAGATCCCCTTTATTCCATTCAAGGTTTGCAAATATTTACATAAATACGATGACTTCCTGAAAATGTTTCGTGTGAGACGAAGTTTTTAGATATATTTTCGCCATATGCGTAGTTTTGATATACCAGATCATTTTAAGAGTCCTATTATCAGTAAGGTAAAGGATAAGCGTAAGGAATTGGACACTAGAAAGTTAGATTTCTCTCCGACCTTGCTGGATTTTGGGAGAGTAAAAATTCAGCTTGCCAGACATTTCGGGTTTTGCTTCGGTGTAGAAAATGCGATTGAAATTTCATACAAGGCCATTTTTGAAAATCCAGGCAAGCGTATTTTTTTGTTAAGCCAAATGATTCACAACCCAGAAGTCAACGAAGATCTTGAGAGCAGGGGAGTGAGATTCTTAATGGATACAAAAGGGCGTGAGTTGACACCTTTACGTGAAGTACAGTCAGACGATATTGTCATCATTCCTGCCTTTGGGACCTCTTTAGAAATGGAGGCCAAATTGAATGCGATAGGCGTTGATTGCAAGAAATACAATACGACATGCCCTTTTGTAGAACGGGTTTGGAATCGGGCCTACAAGCTAGGGGATGAAAACTATACGGTGATTATTCACGGAAAGCCAGACCACGAAGAGACGCGCGCTACATTTTCCCATGCTTCCCATGCCGGTGCTGCATTGGTTGTGTCGGATCTAGGCGAAGCCCTTGCCCTTGCCTCTTTAATGGCAAATAAAGATGCGGTACATGTAGAAAAAACGTTTTCAGAAATGTTTCACGGGAGAGTAAGTCCGGGTTTTGAGTTTTCAAGGGATTTAGAAAACATAGGCGTTGTCAACCAAACAACGATGATTGCCTCCGAAACGCAAGAAATTGCGGACTTGTTGAAAAAGGCATCTAAGGGGTTTGCGAATACGAAAGACACATTGTGTTATGCGACAAATGACAATCAAAAGGCCACACTCGGTGCGTTAGATGAGGGAGGAGCCGATCTGGTCATCGTTGTCGGAGGATACAACAGTTCCAATACAAGTCACATTGTAGAAATTTGTGAGAAAAAGAAACCTACGTTTTTCATTAGAAATGAGCTAGAGATGAAGGACGGTGGCGTGATCGACCACTTTGACATTCACAAACAGGCGCACGTTTCAAGTGAGGATTTTATGTCAGAACTATTTGACTTAGAGAGAGTTCCTACCATTCTCTTAACGAGTGGGGCCTCTTGTCCCGACGCCTCTTTGGAGCGGGTTTTGCATAAAATACTGGGTCGTTTTGATTGTGGAAAGGATGTTGATTCAGTGTTAAATAATTGGGCTTTAAATCTAGGGTCTGACTAAGAAATGCGCGTAAATTCGCCTCTATGGAAGCACCTAAGCTTCGGGGCATGTTCCGCAATGTGAGAACGAAACCCCGAACATTCGTTTTTAAATCACGTCACCTGCCTGATGGTCGTCCTGAATGGGATGAACGCAAGCGTAGAATTGATGCTGAGATAGCGAAAGAAAACGGTGAGGAAATACCTGAAAGTGATAGCCTGTCTGACATCAGGTTTCGCAGGAGCTCTGGTGCGAGTAAAGACTCTGTTAGAAAAAATGCCAGAAGGGCGAACCTCCGGGTTGTTTTAATCGCGGTTGTTTTGGTGTATGTTGCATATAGAATTTTAATCTGGACAGAACAAACAGAATTCGGTGAAATGTTAGAATTTATTAGAGACAATGGCTGATTATATCGTTCAATTATCTGATCAGGTAGCAAACCAAATTGCTGCTGGGGAGGTTGTAGGCCGCCCTGCTTCTGTTGTTAAGGAGTTGGTGGAGAATGCCGTAGATGCTGGAGGAACTGATATTGTGGTTTTTGTAAAGGATGCTGGAAGGACTTTGATTCAGATCATTGACAATGGCAAGGGGATGAGTGAAGAGGATGCAAGGAAATGTTTTTTGCGTCATGCCACATCGAAGATTACTTCTGCAGATGACCTTCTGACGCTTGTGACAAAAGGGTTTCGTGGAGAAGCGCTCGCCTCGATTTCGGCAATTGCCCACGTCGAACTGAAGACCCGGGAGTCAGGAGCTGAAATGGGTGTGAAAATTTGCGTCTCGGGGGACGAATTTACGGAAAGCGAACCCATATCCTGTTCAGAAGGGAGTTCCTTCTCGGTCAAGAACCTCTTCTTCAATGTGCCAGCCAGACGCAACTTTTTAAAATCTGACCAAGTCGAAGTAAGGCATATCGTGGATGAATTCCAACGGATAGCAATGGCTCATCCGCAGCTGAGTTTTCGCCTTCAAAGCAATGGCAACGATCTTTTTAATCTCAAGCCAGGAACTTTAAGACAAAGAGTGGTCGCAATTTTCGGCGTAAAACACGATGAACGTTTGGTGCCAATAGATGAAGAAACGGACGTCGTAAAGATTTCAGGATTTGTAGGTAAGCCTTCTTTTTCACGTCGGACCCGTGGGGAGCAGTTTCTTTTTGTCAACGGCAGATTTATTAAGCATCCGTTGATGCACCGTGCGATTATGAAGGCCTATGAAGGCGTTCTCACCCCTGGAAACTTCCCGCTTTATACGATTTTTCTGGAGGTAGATCCATCAAAAGTAGATGTGAATATTCACCCGACGAAGATGGAAGCCAAGTTTGAGGAAGACCAAATCATTTTTGCATTCCTGCGTTCTGCCATTAAGCGTGGATTGGGACAACACAACGTGTCTCCATCGTTGGATTTTGACTCAGAGTTGAGCATATCGATCGAAGGTTTGCCGCATGGGAAAATCGTCTCTGAACCTCTTGTTCAAGTGAATGCGGATTACAATCCATTTTTATCTTCTCAATCAAAATCCCCTTCTGGAAACTACAAAACGTCAAGTCCCTATCGGCAGTCACCAAGTGCAATCCCCAAGGACATTGATGCGTTTTATAACAGCCCCGCTATTGAAGTGTCCGAACCTGAACAGGAATCCTCTTTACATGAAATAACAGAAGGGAACACGGCACTGAAGTTGGATGAAATATTCCAGCTACAGAACAAGTATATCGTGACGTCTAAAGATGATGTGTTGGTGATCATTGATGTGAAGAGGGCCCACGAACGTGTTTTATATGAAGGATATTTAAATGCGGGAAGAGGAGGTGAGTCAGAGGTCGCTCAGAGACTGTTGTTTCCTGAGCCCGTCACCTTATCTAATGCCGACATTGACCTTCTTCTCGGAGCGGCGGACGTACTTAAGATCTTCGGACTGGTGCTTGCCAAATCGGCAAGTGGAGGTTTGGAGGTTTTGGCTGTTCCTTCGGGGATGGCTGACAAATTACAGAATTGCATTGATTCTGTTCTAGAGGCACTACAAGATGGTACTTGGACCGATGTGGAGGGAAGGAGAGAAAGATTGGCCAAGGTTTGGGCTGAAGCCTCAGCAGTCAATAAAAAAGTAACGTTGAATAAAGAAGAGATGGTAGGTCTTGTAGATCGACTATTTGAGTGCGAGTCCCCAGGCATAGATGCTAGAGGTCGCTCAGTCTTTACAAATTTCACAGTTGATCACATTGAATCAAAATTAAAATAATGTTTGATAGAGTTACACCAATCGTAAAAAACCTATTAATTATTAATGGGCTGTTTTTTATAGCAACCTTGGCGTTTCGGATGAAGGGGATTGAATTGTCGGACTTTTTGGGCTTGCATTCTTTCCGAAGCTTAGGGTTTCAGCCTTTCCAAATGGTGTCGTACATGTTTATGCATGCTTCATTCACTCATCTTCTCTTCAACATGTTTGCGCTTTTTATATTTGGGAGTGCACTTGAAAGAGTTTGGGATGCCAAACGTTTTCTGATTTACTATATGGCCACTGGAGTTGGAGCAGGGCTCATTCAAATGTTAGTCGCTCACATTCGCATAAATTCTATGTTTGCAGAAATCCCTCAAGAGGCAATCGATCTTATCCTGACTGATGGATACGGTCTTCTTCAACAAGGGAATAACTATGCTGATATTTTAATGGGGAATGCAAATATTTCACTTAATATTCCTACAGTAGGCGCTTCTGGAGCTGTGTTTGGAATATTATTGGCTTTCGGTATGTTATTTCCCAATACAGAACTCATGTTGCTTTTCCCTCCTATTCCGATTAAAGCGAAATATTTCGTAATCGGATACGGGGCAATAGAACTCTGGATGGCCTTTAGCAATAGTCCTGGGGACAATGTTGCACATTTCGCCCACCTTGGAGGAATGCTGATAGGTTACATCCTCATCAAAAAATGGCAAAGAGATCGCCAAAATTTTTATTGAAAAAATAGAAAATGTTAGACGGTATGTGGGAAGACATCAAAAGAAGTTGGACATCGGGAAGTATGCTATATCGACTGATTTGGGTGAATGTCGTTGTGTTCGTCCTCGTGAATGCAGCCTTGATCATTACAAAACTTGGCGGGGTAGAATTGTCTGTGGGGATTGAAGATTGCTTCGGACTTGCGACGACTTCTGATGTTGACGTTTTGATGCGCAGACCGTGGTCGGTTTTCACCCATATGTTTGCCCACACCGATATTCTCCACCTGATTTTCAACATGATACTTCTTTGGTGGATGGGAAGTTTATACCAAGCAGAGGTAGGGTCTCGACGTTTGTTGAGTACCTATTTGACAGGTGGGCTTGCGGGTTTTGTATTTTATATTTTGGCCTTTAATTTCCTACCCGGGTTGAAATCCCAAATCACACCCGACACAGTACCCTTTGCACTGGGCTCTTCTGCTGCTGTGCTATCGATTTTCACTGCTGCCGCCACACTGAACCCCAACAGAAAAGTGAGATTCATCTTGTTTGGATCTGTCCAGCTCAAGTACATCGCACTGGCCTACGTGTTGTTTGACTATTTCGGTTTAAGCCAAGGAGATGGAGTGAATGATGGAGGTAAAATAGCTCATCTCGGGGGTGCACTTTTTGGGTATATGCTTGTTACGTTGGGTCGCAAGGGAATAAACTTGGCTGGCTGGCTCGAAGTTGTTTTGGATTTCATCATGAGTCGCCTTCCCTCAAAGGGCAAGTCGCGTTCAAAGCTTACGTTTTGGCGCAACAACAATTGGAAGAAAAAAGCGGGTTCCAACTCTACCTCTCGGGTCCCGAAAAGCGACGCCGAGTTCAATCTAGAAAAGCAGGAGAATACAAAACGTTTGGACTTAATTTTAGAGAAGATTTCAAGGCACGGTTATGATCACCTCACGAAAGAGGAGAAGCAATTTCTCTTTAACCAATCAAATAGATAGGTGGGTCAGAAAGGCAAGTCACGATTTGGAATAGATACCTTTTTTCTCGTTCCTGCTGGAACAATTATCGCAGGTGCCAAATTGTCTGAGTGTATATCTCCCGAAATATTTTCTTTTCTTGCTTTTTGTGGTTTGGTGTTCCCCGCAGCACTTTTGATGTTTGCGCTGGGAGTCGTCTTGCGATTGTTTCGGCGGGATTGGAAGGGAATGATTTGGCCTGTATTGTTCATGTTCTGTATTCAAAATAGCGTCACCCTCACAATCGGAGGGTGGGGAACGTATTCTGAAGTGAGCGCGGACTCAAATCAGATCTCTATAGGGACGTACAATGTGCGAAGAATGGATGAGTACAAGTGGCTGGAAGGTGACAAAACGCGTGATGAGATTGTTTCTTGGCTTTCCGAAAATAAATTCGATGTGATGTGTTTTCAGGAATTGCCATCTTCGATGAGTCGCAAGGTGTCAAATGCGCTAGGGGCGAAAGAAATAGTCATCAATAAAACAGGCTCCGGTCCGGCAATTGCAACGTCTTTACAAATCGCCAAATACGGACCGTGGTTTGCTCCTGGAGAGGATGAGCCACGTGGGATTTTTGCCGATTTAATCCAGAAGGAAGATACGGTGAGAATTTTCAATGTCCATCTGCAGTCTGTGGGTCTGGAGGGAGATGATTATGAAGCTGTGAGAAAGGTGCCTGATGCGGAACAGCGTACAAGGCTATTCTCTAGGCTTTCAGCTGCGTATGTCGCGCGCGCCTCTCAAGCTCGTGCCTTGCGGGAGGAGTTAGATACAAGTCCATACCCCGTCATTTTATTAGGAGATTTCAACGATACCCCCGTTTCGTTTGCGCTTTCGACATTAAAAGAGTCTGATTCATGGCCGCTTTTTGACGCTTTCTCAAAAGGGGGAGAGGGGCTAGGTTCTACTTATGTAGGAGACGTCTTAGGACTCAGGATAGATTACATCCTTTACTCAAAGAGATTTGAGCTTCAATCGTTTCATACTTACCCAGTAGAACTAAGCGATCACAGGCCCATTTCTGCTGTATTTTCATATTAAAGTTGAATTATTTCAGGGTGTTCCTCTGCGCTGCAATGACCTTGTCTACACTTGCTTTAAACCACTCTGTATAGCGGTTTGGTCTGGAGGCTAAATCTTTTAAAAGCCAGTCAATATTTACATATTCGAAGCACTCTACCTCCAGGGGGTTAATCACGGGAGTACTGTCGCTTTTTCCGATAAAAACGTGGTCCAGTTCCCATTCTGTCAAATCGTGGTCCAGATCGGCTTTGTACTCGAACGAGAAAATCTCTTGAAGCGCGCAACTCATGCCCATTTCTTCCTGGAGACGTCTGTTCGCGGCGTCGGAAATATCTTCATGTGGCCGAGGGTGGCTACAACATGTATTTGTATACAATCCGCCACTGTGATACTTGGAGATGGCTCTTTGTTGTAAAAGCATTTCTCCTGCAGTGTTGAACACGAAAACAGAGAACGCGCGGTGAAGGGTCCCGCCAAACCTATGCGCGTCCATCTTTTCCATGGTGCCCAGTTCGTTGTCGAAGCTGTCCACAAGGATTACTTTTTCTATGTCTGTGCTCATCGTTTTACAAATGTACGTGTGTCGTCATGAGAGGCGTAGCTTTGTGACATGAATAATCGATACGACGTTGTGGTTTTCGGAGCCCATCCTGATGATATTGAACTTGGTGCAGGAGGGACTGTGGCAAAGATGGTTTCCCAAGGTCTGAAGGTTGTCATGGTAGATCTGACACAAGGAGAGCTCGGTACGAGGGGGACGCCAGAAATCAGGCACCAAGAGGCGACATCTGCGGCTGAGATTTTAGGTGTGGCGGAAAGAATCAATCTAAAGCTGAAAGATGGGTTTTTTCAATGCGATGAGGCATCTTTGCTCGAAGTGGTGAAAGTGATCAGGAGGTACAGGCCTAAGATCGTCCTTGCAAATGCGATAGAGGACAGACATCCCGACCATGGAAAGGGAGCAGAGCTTGTGATTCAGGCCTCTTTTTTATCCGGTCTCGTCAAATGTGTGACTGGAGAATTAGATGACGTTCACAGGCCCGATGCGATCTATCACTATATTCAGGACCATGCAAGGGTCCCGGACGTGGTTGTAGATATTTCCGGCTTTGAAGACATCAAGATGAAATCGATTCTCGCATATGGTTCTCAGTTTTTTGACAAGAACTCATCAGAGCCTGAGACGCCGATATCTTCACCTGAATTTATGGAGCATATCAAGGGAAGGCACTTAAGTATGGGCAGGCCATGTGGATTTACTTCTGGCGAGGGCTTTGAAGTGACTCGTCCAGTAGGGGTCAGTTCTCTTTCCGATCTGCTTTAAGGTAGGCGATAACAAGGCCTGAGGTTTGGGCCAAATACGCACAAGACGCTGCAAACGCCGCTCCGGGAACCCCATATAACGGAACGACAAACCATCCGATAGAAACCAGAACGAACAGCCCGATTCCAGAAGTGATGGCATTCCATTTGTGGAGACCTATGGCACTGAGGTGGTGGGCGAGTATACTCGATGTTGCTCCGGCCAACATGCCCGGAATGAGGATGCGAAGAGGCAGGGAAATGCCTTCGATCCCAAAGACCCATGTATACATAGATTCCGGAATAAGCCCTGCGAGGAGGGCCAAGGGGAGTGTTAAAAGAAGGGTGCGGTGCAGGTATCTTCTGGTGATTGAATGTCGTGCTTCCCGCGAGGAAGCGGAAGCTACCTCAGTATTTACAATGGGAGCGAGGGCTCGTGCAACTGTCCAAACCGCTTCTACGCCATAATACACCACCGAATAAACGCCCGCTCCGGCTGCCCCGATAAAATGATCCAACAGCGAGAGGTTTGCTCTGTTCGTAAGCAGCTGAAGAACCGATCCTGTAGAACCCTGCGCACCGTATTTTAAGAGAATACCTCCGGGCGAATTTTTATCTTCTTTCCCAGATGTAGGGCCTTCTTCCCAGCTGCCTTTTAATGCAAATAGGGAATACATAAAAGTCACAGAGAGCGCACCTGTAAGTGCCCACATAAAGCCTCTGGGCGTGGCGATTTCGAAAAGGATGTAGGTGACAAATACAGTCAGAAGCAGGGTGGAGGTTTGGGCGATTTGGAGGTAGTTGTTTGAACGAATTCTTCCCGAAGCGATCAGAAGCTGCGAATGAAAAACCACCAAGCTTTGTAAGAGACCCAGGCCTGCAGAAGCGTAAAGCCACTTCGTGGGAATCACACCCAACCCGACCCCGATCCCAGACGCCACAATCGCAGATATGACACACCACAGATACGCCACTTTTCGGATATCTCGCGCACGATGTGACCTTCTGACATATACGACAGCCCCAGCAGCTACAAACCCCGCCATTCCTGTTACGAGCAAGAGTCCAAACTGCAAAAGAGCCACCTCTCCAAGTCTTTTTTCTCCGAGGAAGTGGCTGTTCAAGAGTACGGTCGTTAATGTCACGACCAGGAGAATCAATCTCGCCCCAATGGAGTGCGATATGTCAGAAATAATCTTCAACGTTAAATCGATGTGTTGCCCCCCAATGCTTCTCGATACACTTTGTCGAACGCATTCGACACGGCTTCGACGCTGAAATGATCGACTGCGTATTTCCTGATTTCGACAGCATCGATTTTCGCTTCCGTCCCGAGCTTAAGCAATGCGGACCTCAAGGCACTTTCATCTTCGTTGGGAATTAGAATTCCGCGCCCACAATTTTCGGTGAGGTGTTCTGAGATCCCTCCTACATCAGTCGAAATCACGGGAACCCCGGTCGCCCATGCTTCTGCGATCACGCAAGGGAAATTTTCTTTTCTACTGAACAGTATCAAAGCATCTGCCATCTGCATCCCTTGGGCGACCTCATCAATGTTTTTTGGCCCCGAAAACGAAACACAAGGTTCGGTCAGGTTCATAGACGCGGCATAGTGACGCAGTTTTGTCAATCGCTCAGGGTCGCTTCCTCCCATAAATTTCGCGGAGAATTTAAAATCCGGGTGAGATATCCTGAGGGCAGATAAAGCATGTATGATTCCAGTAATGTTTTTTTGGCTTTCATCAAGAGAGCTGACATGTAAAATCCGGAACCCCTCATCCGTTGTGTCTCTTTCAGGGGGTGGCTTGAAACGGTCAGTATCCACAACGTTGGGTACAGTTACATAGTTGCTTGCACCTCCAATGTTGACCATTTTAAACGTGCGCATTTTGGCGCCCAGCTGGTCCGTTACAGGACAAAAAGCGGATGCATATGCCGCCGTCCGTCTCATCGAAATGCGACGCCACAATGGGATGTGCTGTGAATCGTGATAAGCGGTCCAATGCTCTGTAATGATGAGCGGGACATCCCAGCTCTCGGCCAAAATTCTCGCGGCCCTTCCAGCCGGAAATGCAACGTGAAGGTGCACCAAATCGGGCATTGAGATTTCTTCTCCAGGAACCATCTTTAACAGCGCTCGAGTCACTGCGACAGACCCGGGTTTGGTCGCTTTCGGATACACGATACGTTCTAAAAACCCGTCCCCTTTTTTCACTTCCGAACGTCCAAGCAACGGGCTTTCATTTGATACGGGTGATGCATACCAAACCTCGCTTTGATGCTTCGTTCCTACAGCTGCGATATGTCTTTGTATGAAGTTCCCCAATGAATCGTGAACCTTACTCGGGTACCAACTGGCAATATGCAAGACTCTTATTCCTTGGGTATTTTCCATGACGACAAATTTGGCACATTTACGAGTACGAACAAAACTTAAGTTTATCTGCTCCCCACATCTTCTGTGAGACATTAGATTCATCCGGTTTATTTGAGTATATTGAAAATAAAATCACAAAAAAATGAGGCTGTTCATTGCTGCTTTTACTTGTTTGCTATCTTCTGTAATGTATGGTCAAGGCGTTATTGACACATTGGATTATTCATCGTATCCTTCTCAAGCTCGCTCGGAAATCATGTCTGTGAAAGTGGATTTTGAAAAGATAGACAATCCGTTTGTCGCCATTTACTTGGGATCTGAACTCCATGATTACTTCTATTTTCCTTTTCAGGGTCTCGATGGTACTTATTATGACTTTGCATATAGCAACAACAGTCTCGGTGACATCCCATTTGGTGAGGATGATGGTCTCCTCGAGTACGATGATGATGGAAATATCTTAGAAAACACTTCAGAAGGGGCGAAACTGGTGGGAAGGAAATTTCTCATCACCTGGGAATATGAATTGTCCTATATCGTATGTTGCGATGGACAAAATATATCTTACCCTGCTTTTCTGCCTCGTATTTCTCATATTGAGTACGACACAAAATAGTCGGTCAGTCATTCGCCGTATTTTTTTTATATCAATGATTGAATTGTAAGTCGACAATAGATAGATCTATTTGACACATTAAAAGGTCTACAAACACTTGCACGAACAAAACTTAAGTTTATATTTGCACCCCCTACGGGGATTATGGTGGGTATAGCTCAGTTGGTTAGAGCACTGGTTTGTGGTACCAGGGGCCGTGGGTTCAAATCCCATTATCCACCCTAAGAAAACAGAAAGGTCTTGCGCAAGCAAGGCCTTTTTTTGTTGCTTGTTTACTGGGGATTCAGCTTATCTATATTCTTTAGTCTTGGCTGATGAAAAAACATTGCTAAAAAGCCCTAAGAAACATAGTGATATAGTTAAGAAGTGTTTCATGATCAGTCTTTTATTCGCAAGTACTCCCAAATTTACTTAACAAGTTTAACAGGTCCTGAATACTTATGTGAGCGTTGAATTTAACTAATAACCAACAAGATACAACTATTAGTTGATATGTTTGGGGCCTTTTATTTGGTACATTTTGAAAATTATTTTTTTTAATGCCTGTTTGTTTTTATTTTGTGCAGAATTCACCTTTTCCATGATGATTCCGAAAAATATTTCTACCACAAGTAGCCTCTTTTTCATCACCTTATTTTCCTTTTTTGGGACTTCCTTTGCACAAACTTGTCCTCCTCTTACATTAGATTCCAGAGGTAATCCTGGAGAATACACAGTGGCTTCATTCACTGAAGCTGATGGCCTTAGAAACGGCCCGGATTATAAAAGTGCTACCGTCTATTACCCTACCGACGCTCAGCCTCCGTATTCCGGAATCGTCATTGTTCCTGGTTTTGTGTCTCCACAATTCTCTATTCAAAAATGGGGCCCTTTCTTGGCTTCGCATGGCATTGTCACAATGACGATTGGCACAAATAAACCTTGGGGATTGCCTTTAACGAGAAGAGATGCGTTGCTGGATGCCTTGGTGACGTTAAAAGGAGAAACCACACGTGCAGGTTCGCCACTTTTTGGTAATATAGACGTCAACAGCCTTGCAGTAGGGGGGTGGTCGATGGGAGGTGGAGGTGCTCAACTTGCAGCCGCAGCAGACCCCTCGATCAAAGCTGTAGTGGTGCTATGTCCCTGGTTGGATGGCAAAACATTGTCACCCTCAGATATTAATCATGCCGCTCCTATTTTGTTTTTCAGTGCTGAAAACGATATAATAGCTCCCCCGGTGTCTCATGCGGATGTACAGTATGATTACACCCTGCGATCGACCAGCAAAATGCTGTTTGAAATTGAAGACGGTCGTCATTGGGCTGCCAATGATCCAACAGGTGGTGATGGATATGTGGGGAAGATTGCGGTGTCTTGGTTAAATTATCATTTAGTAGGTGACCCATGTTATTGTCCCCTGGTATTCGACACGCCTCCTACTTCTTCAAAGTATTTGATGAATGTCACATGCCCGCCTTCCGTCTCTGTAGACTAGCGAACTTATACGAACGATGCCATAGGAGCGCGTTGCGGTTAGCAGACAGTGCCGAACAGGGCTAATAAATCTAGGATATCAGAAACGTTTACATAGCCATTCCCATCGATATCGGCCGTGCAGTTCGCCATACATCCGAATTGAGAAAGCGCCAACAAGACATCCGCTACAGTAACCGCGTAGTCGCCCGTGATGTCGCCAGGGCAGGTACACGATTGTGATTCACAACTTCCGTCGTCGACTGTTGCGTCAGGGCTGTAGTTGCAGGCTGTCGCGTCAGTACATCCCTGAACAAATAAGGTCTCGCACACAATGTTGTGGGCGAAATCGGACGCTGTAGCAGGAATATTGAGTAGGGGTGGGCAGTAGCAGTGGTCGGCGTTCAGGAATGCTTCGAGCCAGCACAGTACTTTTGAACCTACTTCTCCATAACCACCATAAGGCCCTATTAGAGGATCGTGGCCGGTGTTTTGAACTTCATACCGTTGCTTGGGGGTGCTGTCTGGTGTTGCGGCATAATGGACGTTAGCATGCAGATTTGGGATTGCGATGAGATCGATTTCCCCAGCGATCACAAGCAATGGACTGCTGTGGTTAAGCATTGCTTCGCTCACGTTGTTCAGATAGGGGTAGAGTGCGATGACCGCCTTAATCGAAGGGTCGCTTGCTGCTGCGAGTTGCGCTCCACCACCGCCCATAGAAAAGCCTCCTACCGCAAAACGATTGATGTCAAGTGCATTGTAGAGCGGTGAGCCGACTCTGGTTTGCTCTTCTTTTAAAGTGACAATAGCATCTAACAAAGCTTCTTTTCTTTGCGTCGGGCTGTCGGTGAGGTAATTCGTTCCGATCGTCATTGTAACAATGCCATGGGCCGCTAAAAAAGGTCCCCAATTTTGAAGTGTGGATTCAAAATTCATAAAGCCAGGTGCCAAAACGATGCTGCCAAGTGGGCCACTTGCATTCGTAGGGTAATAAATGTTTGCCCCGAAATACTCTGGTCCGTTGCGAATGTTGTCTGATTCGTTGATGCTGCTATAGCTGAAAGGCCCGGGGTTGTTCAGCGCGATTTGTGCCAAAGAGTCACAACTTACCGACGTCTGTCCGAAGACGCTTAAAGAAAGCAAACAAGCCAAAGTCGCAACGAAATACTTCATCATCTAATTTTAAGACTTACAAGATAAGACGAATGCGGAGTCTAGACATCATTGTAACTTTAAAAAAAGAAGGTATCTATTTAGCAAAGAATCATTTAACTTTGAGACATGAAACTTATTTCCAAAATGTTTTTTCGTGGTCTTGTTGTCATATTCACGATCGCTACATTAAATGCGTGTGATACATGTGAAGTGAAGGGTGTGATTATTCTTGAAAACCCTCGTCTTTGGTGCAATTGTGAAGTCGATTTCCCCAATGGAGATGAATATGTAATCGCTCCTGGAGAAACGATGACTTTTGAAATGTGGAGGGGATTTTACACACTAGAAGCGGACTGTGGAAATTCGGCTTTCGGAAATAATTTATGCGGATTTGAGGACGGCATCCGCACGCAAACATTTGACATTGACTGCAGTGACGAACTTTACTGGTCTTTAGACTGGTGATTTATCGGCGCCTCAATAGCCCCAATTCTCCGCACTAAGACTTGGAGTCGTAAATGTTGCGATAGTTCCTGCAAAGGCCATCTAAATCGAACCCATACCCGACATACCATTCTTCACCCATGTTGGGAAAGCATGTGAAGTCCACGGGGTATGTTCCAGATTTCCGATCTACCAACGTCACGACTTTCACATCCGCAGGTTTCCCCTTGGCATTTGGCGCCCCTCCCTTTAATACTTTTTCCTTGACGGCTTTCATGGTTTTTCCTGTATCCACCATGTCATCCACGATATATACGCGCTTGTCCGAAAGGTCAATTTCTAATTCTTTTGTGAATGATACGCCAGCTGAATTGTCTGTTCCGGTATAAGAACGGGCCCGAATAAAGTCCACTTCAATCTCTATGCCCATGTCTTTCACGAGGTCAGAGAAAAACATAAACGCTCCGTTAAGTACACATATCAAAACAGGGGGGTCAGGGTTACCAGAGGCTTTGTGATCTTCGGATAACTTATGAGCCATGGCCCTAACTCGTCTTTCAATCTTGAATTCCGCGATGACTATTTCCATGGGGACAAGGTAACAAACTTGTTTTTGTGTAGACGCTAGGTTTGTCTTTTTAATATCGTATTTAGCATTACGGCACAGATGATAATTGACGCACCTATATAAAATCGAGTGCCCATAATTTCTTCGTCTCCGAAGATTATTACCGCTAAAATGATTGAGTAAATAGGCTCTAAATTGATAGCGACAGACGTGGTAAAGGGCGTGAGGACTTTCATGACAGATGTAAATGCGATGAAAGCGAAAGAGGTCGCAACGAGTGCGAGTATTGTGATCCAAAACCAATCTTGGCCAGAGAGCACAAAGAGGTCCCCATTTACTTCGCCTGTGAAAAACAACAGAATGAATATGGCGGCACTCGCTGAAAGAAGTTCTACCAATGATATGTTACTGGCATCGTGTGTTTTGATGAGAACGCCATTAAACGTCGCAAAAAGCGATGCAAAAAATGCTGAAATGATGCCAAGGATCATGCCCTCGTGATAGGTTGTGTCAAAACTGAATATTGTACCCACACCTACCAGAACCACACCTGCCACAGTCAATTCTCTCCAGTCGATTTTCCGCTTAAAAATGAGTGGTTCTAGGAATCCGATGAACATGGGGCTCGTCGCCAGCATCGTCAATGCCACACTGACGTTGCTGATTTTTATTGAGGCAAAAAAAGTGATCCAGTGTATCGCAACGAGAAGACCTATGCCGCCCATTTTTAGTAGATCGGAAGTTGATTTTTTTGATACTTTCCGCCTCACTTTAAGCCAAACGTAAATTGCTCCACCTCCGATCAATGTTCTCCAGAAGACCAAAGGGATTGCCTCAATGGTGATCAGTTTTCCTAAAATCCCAGTAAACCCAAAAATCAGGATTACAAAGTGCATCAGGAGAATGTTTTTTGCTCTGGAATCCATGGTGCGAAGATATCCATTTTCATTTGCATGATGACGGATATAAGCGCACGTTGTTTTAATTTATTCGAGGTCTAAGATTCTGATGCCGTTCACGTAATCGTTGATGATTTTCACTGAATCAGCTTGACTGGCTCCTTGAAACCCTCGAATGTCTTCCGTTGAAATTAATGCGTTATAGGCTTTCAGCATAGGGATAGAAATGGGCGTGTACGACCAATGCCATTTCTCCTCTTCATATCCTGAGCGAGGGGATTGAGGTGTTTCCTTAGAGGTGTAAACTTGCTGAAAGCCAAACGTGCTCGCACATCGATTTAGAAATTCATACACTTTAAGTCCTTCACCACTTTCGAAATACTCATTCTCAAAGGAGTTTAGATCAATATCCGTACCCCAATGATGGCGAGAGGTTCCGGGCATAGAACTGTACGTGAGTATGTCTAAGGCTTTGTCTAAATCATCCCACCCCATATATCTGGGTTTCGCCCACTTCCGTTCCCAAATTGATTGTTGGTAAGTGAAAGACCGTGTTCCACTTAATATTTTGATTTCTAGTCCTTCATCTATAGCTGCTTCGTGTAACGCTTTAAATTCAAACAAGACTTCCGTCCTCAAATAGATGCTCGATTTTGACGCGTATTTTTGAGGCACAAGAGAGAATGATGCATGTGATTCAGCTTTGATTTGGCCTAACAATTCCTCCTTGGAAAATTCCCCCTCAACAACGGTATTTCGCGTGTGATCCTGGGCGCTAAGATGAATGAATAGCGTGCACTCTACGAATAAAATGAGCGCAACTCTAAACATCTAGTGCATGCCTTTTGCAGCCAGATAACGCTCAGCGTCAAGTGCAGCCATACAGCCAGATCCGGCAGCAGTCACAGCTTGCCTATACACCTTGTCGGCACAATCTCCGCTCCAAAAAACGCCTTCTACATTTGTGTAAGAAGAACCTGGCTTAGATTGAATGATGTATCCTTGTTCGTCTAGATCTAACCAATCTTTGAAAATTGCGGTATTCGGCGTATGTCCGATTGCCACAAAGAATCCAGTGACCACAATGTCTGCTTCTTCGTTCGTAATGTTGTTGCGATATCGCACACCTTCAACCCCTTCTGCGCCTAGAACTTCAACGGTTTCAGTATTGTATAAAACCTCGATATTTTCGATTGATTTCACACGATTCTGCATTGCTTTCGAGGCCCTCATTTCATCACGACGTACAAACATCGTCACTTTTCGACAGAGCTTGGCGAGATAAGAAGCTTCCTCACAAGCGGAATCACCAGCGCCTACGATTACGACATCTTGTCCACGATAGAAAAACCCATCACATACCGCACAAGCACTTACGCCTCCACCGATGTCACGAAGTCGAATTTCGCTCTCCAGTCCCAGCCACTTTGCCGAAGCTCCAGTGGATATGATGACTGTATTTGCGTGAATTTCTAATGCATCGTCGCCATCTCCCACAAAAACCTTTTTCACATCCCCAGAAAAATCGACCTTGGTAATCCAGCCGGATCGGACATCCGTATCAAATCGCTTTGCCTGAGCTTCTAAATCCATCATCATTTGTGGACCATTGACTCCATCAGCATATCCTGGGAAGTTGTCAACTTCGGTTGTTTCCATAAGCTGGCCACCTGGCTGCCCACCTTGGTAAAGTACCGGTTTCATGTCTGCTCTCGCAGCATAGATAGCTGCAGTAAATCCTGCGGGACCCGATCCGATGATCAGACAGTTAATGTTTTCTGGAGTACTCATATATTTTGCGTTTGTTGAATGTTCTTCTTCGCTGACATCTAGAAGCGAAGACCAAATTTACATCTTCTTTTTCCTATCCCAAGTAACTTTTGTTACTTCCTGTTAAGCTTTAAATCGAGACTCACAAACTCATCCCAAATTGTATCTTCCTGTGGAGGAGCTATAATCGTGACCGCCTCGTGTTTCACAGGGTGTATAAAATCGATTCGCCTCGCGTGTAGGTGAACAGAGGCGTTGTCGTTTGTGTTTTTTGCTCCATACTTCACATCCCCTTTAATCGGAGAACCTAGCGAAGCAAGGGTCACTCTAATTTGATGATGGCGTCCCGACTTAGGCAGTACTTCTACAAATGTGAAATGGTCACTTTCTCCCAATACTTTATACATCAGTTCCGCTTCCTTGCGGTCATCCCCAGGACGAGAATGCGCGAAGCTTTTATTTAGCTTGGGGTTTTTTTTAAGGAAGTTAACGACGTGACCTTCTGCAGGAATGATTGTAGGTTTTACTACGGCCCAATAGGTTTTTTGGATTTCGCGGTGACGAAACATGATGGTGAGTCGTGACAGTGCTTTGGAGGTCTTTGCATATAGAATCACACCACTGACCGGTCGGTCAAGACGGTGCACCGTCCCGATAAATGCTTTTCCTGGTTTGTTGTACTTCTTAGCAACGTATTCTGCGACGACTTCACACAAGCTTTTGTCCCCCTTTCCATCGCCCTGAATAATGTCGCTTGAACGTTTATTTATCGCAATAATGTGATTGTCCTCATATAGAACTTGCAAAGTAGAAGCCGTACTCATGACGATGGGCTTCTTGGGTTGACGCGCAAACTTTCGAGACGCGTCATTTGAATTTTGCAATTTATCTCTGTTAGTATTGCTCATCCTTCGAAGGGAAGTCGCGTGAACGAACGTCGCTCACGTAATTTTGAATGGCGTCGAGCATTTGATCTCCTAGATTTGAATACCGACGGAGAAATCTCGGTGAGAAATCTTGTGTGATTCCGAGCATATCATGCAGCACCAAAACCTGTCCATCACAATCCGCTCCAGCACCAATTCCTATTGTAGGACAAGCAACTGAAGCCGTAACCTCTCCTGCAAGCGAAGCGGGGATCTTTTCAAAAACAATTGCAAAGCAACCGATGTCGTTCAGCATTTTCGCGTCTTCTCTTAGAAGTTTTGCTTCCTCTTCTTGTTTCGCACGAACGGAATAAGTCCCGAATTTGTAGATCGATTGTGGCGTGAGTCCCAAATGGCCCATGACAGGTATTCCAGCAGATAGAATCCGCTCAATGGACTCTCTAACCTCACGTCCTCCTTCAAGTTTTACAGCATGCGCTCCGCTTTCTTTCATGATCCGAATCGCGCTATTCAAAGCTTGCTTAGAATTCCCTTGGTACGTCCCAAACGGCAAATCCACAACGACCAAAGCTCTCTTTGCTCCGCGCACGACCGAAGAGGCATGGTAAATCATTTGGTCTAGGGTAATTGGAAGAGTCGTCTCGTGCCCAGCCATGACATTAGATGCACTGTCACCAACAAGAATGATGTCAATGCCAGCCTGATCTACAAGTCGCGTCATGGAGAAATCGTATGCAGTTAACATCGCGATTCTCTCCCCACTTTGCTTCATCTCATGGAGCACTTGGGTCGTAATACGTTTTGCGTCTTTATGTACACTCATACTTGCGAAGTTAATGTTCTTATTGGAATCATCAAATTTATTATGTCAGAGCAAGCCAAACATATACGATATAGCACGTGAGATAAATCGCACCATGAACTCGGCTTACCTTTTTTCCGATTGTGAGGATAGGGTAGAGAAGAGCTGTAGTCCCTAACATCCACCAGAAATCTCCTGTGATCATACTCGGGTCAATATCGATTTCGGAAACAGTTGACGTCACACCTAACACGAATAGAATGTTCATGATATTCGATCCGATAATGTTGCCTATACTCAGCTCGGATTGGCCTTTCAGAGCTGCTGTAACTGAGGCGACAATCTCGGGGATACTTGTTCCAAATGCGACGACTGTGAGGCCTATAACGTGTTCGCTTATACTGAAGTTGCGGGCCAAATCGGAGGCTCCATCGATAAAGAGACCGGCTCCATAATAAAGTAAAACACACCCTGTTGTGATCCAAATAAACAATACACTGTAGTTCTTACGCGCATGTTGATCGAAACCGATAAGATTCTCCGAAGGTTTTTTTGATGCGACTTGCGCCAGTTTCATTTTGCGACTCCGAACCACTTGGCCAAACATAATGATCGCCATCACCCCAAGAAATACGACTCCGTCCACTTTAGAATACACGCCATCTAACGCGAGCAATCCGAATAGAACAGTCACTACCATCAAGATCGACCAATCCAATGTCACGACGATGTCTTTATCTATTGTCAGCGGTTTCACTAAGGCTGTAAGCCCCAAAGCAAGCCCTAGGTTGGCGATATTGGATCCCACGACATTTCCTACAACGATTCCCGAAGAGCCACTCCATGCAGCTTGTAGGGACGCGAATAGTTCAGGAGATGATGTGCCTATAGCGACGACAGTTAACCCCACGATGAACGGAGAAATCTTGGACTTTAGAGCCAAACCAGTGGCATTCCTCACCAGTGTTTCTCCTCCCAACGCCAGAAGTACAAGGCCGCCTAATAACAAGACATAAGGATTGTTCAGAATCCCTCCCCAAAATTCAATCATGCTCCACTTTTCTTTTCTTCCGTCATATTCTTGGCACTTTGCACTTCATCAGGAGAACTTCTCTTGTCTTTAGGTTTACTTCTTAAATCAGTGGATTTTTTAAAATCTGATTTGAGATCATTTGAGCCCTTCATGATTTCTCTTTGGATATCATCTGTTGCACTCCTGAAGTGTCTTATGCCATCACCCATAGATTTCGCAAGTGAAGGAATCCCTTTCGCTCCGAAAAGCAAAAGATAAATAACGAATATGAATATGATCTCGGTGGTCCCCATTTACGTCTCAAGTATAACGCAAAAGTACTTTAAAAAGAAAGGGCTCCGCTGAAAATATGCGGAGCCCTTGCATGCATTTGTTTTGGTCAACCCATGCTTTACATTTAAGTGAAATGTATTATTGATATACGACTCCCCATGCCATGAGGAAGTCAAGTAAATCTTGAAGTTGAACGAGTCCGTCTCCATTGAGATCTGGACACGGAGTGTACTTACATGTACCATCATCCACATTGGAAATTGAATTGTAATTTACAGCCTCAGAGTCTGTACATCCAGGGAATACACAGAATCCAGCATCTGAAGTTGCTTCAGCATCGAAGTTTAATGCAAATGGGTAAGTACATCCTTCATTTGGATAACAATCTGCCTCAGGATCATCCTGTGCAAATCCCATACCCTCAAGTAGAATGCTGTCGTCGTACGGTGTTACATCACAGGCTTCTTGAGCCCAAATCGTGCCACCATAATCTGGAGCGGATGTACCATATACAATCAGGAATTCAAGTAAATCTTGAAGCTGAACGCTCCCGTCATCGTTGAAGTCAGCATTCACAGGAAGGTCCGTGCAGATGGCCTCACCCGATTCGTTTGCAAATGGATTGTAGTTTGAAAATTCGTCATCAGTACAGCCTTCGAATAGGCAACTTCCGTCCTCCATACTCGCATTGGGGTCGAAGTTCAAAGCGGTTGAGTATGTGCAACCACTGCATCCTTCGTACACGCAACTTGAATCGTCATCCGTCGCATCCGTCGCGAAGTTACATGCACAAACATCTGTACATCCTTCAACTTCATCCGCATCACAAATCCCATCTCCGTCTAAATCATCCAAACAGTTGCCTGCACAATCGTATCCATCTTCAGCAAAATAACAAGACCCATCGTCGAACATCGCTTCAGGATTGTAGTTGCATGCAAGCGTATTTGTACAGCCTAGAATAATACATGAAGTGAATTCACACGTCCCATCATCCTGGGTAGCACTTTCATCGTAGTTACACGCATTTGGAATCGTACAACCAATGCAATCATATGTACAAGACCCATCATTATTTGTTGCTAGATCACTGTAGTTGCATGCGGTTGTATCTGTACATCCATTGATTTCAAATTCATCACAGAGTCCATCTTCATCTGCATCATTCACACAGTCTCCATTACAATCATATGGAGCATTTGCGTAAGTACAAGACCCGTCGTCGAAATCAGCATTGGCATCGTAGTTACAAGCCAATGTATCAGTACATCCGAATTCTAAACAAGAGGTGAATTCACAAGATCCGTCATCTATCGTTGCTTCTGAGTTGTAGTTGCAAGCAAACGAGATCGTACATCCCGCACAGTTTCCACTGATACATTCACCCTCACAGTTGTACCCTTCTTCTGGCCAAACACAATCTCCAGAATAGATCGCCGTCTCATCATAGTTGCATGCAGAACTACTCATACAACCTGCACAACTCTCAAATTCACAAGAATCGTCATCATTGTTAGCGCCTCCGTCATAATTACATGCCGAAGGGTCAGTACATCCATTGATCGACAAGACACATGATCCATTGTCTTCTGTCGCATTTTCATCGTAGTTAATCGCATCAGTATCTGTACAACCTGATACCTCATCGGCATCACATACGCCATCTCCATCCCCATCGTTTAGACATTCTCCACTACAATCATATCCAGGTGTCGGCCAAATACACTCAGCTGAATAAATCGCACCTGACACATAATTACAAGCTGCTGGAGCCAAACATCCTGCACAACTTTCAAATTCACACGATCCGTCATCTTCAGTGGCAGAAGGCGTATAGTTACAAGCAGTAAGGTTCATACATCCTCCTGAAGTAAATTCACAAGAACCATCATCATCAGATGCAAGTGGGTCGAAGTTTAATGCTTCCGAATTTGTACATCCTGGCACCTCATCTCCATCACAGACACCATCTTCATCTACGTCACTTGCGCAATCTCCAGTACAATTAAATCCCGGCTCAGGGAACGTACAAGATCCAGCATACTGCGCTGAAGGATCATAATTACAAGCTGCATCATTCAAGCAACCGATACAACTTAAAAAGTCACAAGTCCCATCATTTGTATTCGCCTCACTGTCGTAGTTACATGCTCCTTGAATATTACATCCTCCAAATTCACAGAAACCTTCCATTGTGGCTGTCGGATCATAATTGTCAGCTGTAATTTCCATACATCCAATGCAACTTGTGAAGTCATAACAGGCCCCATTAATCGTCGCTGTTGCATCGAAATCGCACGCGTTTGGATTCATACACCCTATACAAGTTAAATACTCACATGTTCCATCGTTGAAATCAGCAGCTGCGTCGTAGTTACACGCAACAAGCGAATTACATCCGAAAGTGATACAAAGTTCACCATTTTCGTCAACGTATACACAAGCTTCATTTGTTCCGAAATTACAAGCCGACGGATCTATACAAGAATCACCTCCTCCCGCAGGCATAGCGCCTAAGCAGCTGAAGTCACACGATCCAGGAAGATAGTAATCTGCAGCCGGATCATAGTTACAAGCAAATGGCAAAGAACATCCACCTACCTCACTATATACACATGTTCCATTTTCCTCTGTAGCAGCTTCGTTGTAGTTAATTGCGCTACTGTCTGTACATCCATAAATCTCTAATTCATCACAGATTCCATCACCATCAAAATCATTGTTACACTCCCCATTACAATCTACAAACGGACTTACTGGGTAAGTACACAAGTTGTTGTTTGCAATCACTGTATCCGGGTTGTAGTTACAGGCTGTAGCGTCAAAACAATCAGCACAACTCGTAAAGTCACACATTGAAGGGTCTAAGTAATCCGCATTTGGATTGTAGTTACATGCAACAGGGATAATACATCCACCGATAAAACAGCTTCCATCATCCTCTGTAGCCCATGGGTTAAATCCAGGATTAGATGGGTCAGTACAACCAAGCACCTCATCTCCATCACACACCCCATCACCATCAGTATCGTTTAGACATTCTCCATCACAATCGTATCCTTCATCAGCATACTCACATGACCCATTGTCCAAAGTTGATCCGTCATCATAGTTACAAGCGGTCTCATCTGTACATCCCTGACATGCAGTAAATTCACAGTCTGTGAAAATGATATAGTCTGCATTCTCGTCGTAATTACAAGCAAATGGAAGCGTACAACCTCCTACCAGACAACTTCCATCGTCTTCTGTAGCCCATGGGTTATATCCTGGGTTACCTGGATCAGTACATCCCATCACTTCAAATGCATCACAGACTCCATCATTGTCGGAATCATTAAGACACACTCCATCACAATCATATCCTATTTGTGGATATGAACAAATTCCGTTATCCTGTGTAGCGTTTGCATCGTAGTTACAAGATGCAGGGTTCATACACCCGACACAACTTGTAAAGTCACAAGTTCCGCCTATTTGATAGTCGGCATTTACATCATAGTTACATGCCGTCGGGAATACACATCCACCGACCAAACAACTTCCATTCTCCTCCGTTGCATTTGGATTGTATCCTGGATTGTTCGGATCAGTACAGCCCTCTACTTCTAATTCATCACAGACACCGTCTCCGTCACTGTCACTTAAACATACGCCCTCACAATCATACGCATATTCAGTATAAATACACGCACCGTTGTCTTGTGTAGCCAAAGCATCGAAGTTACATGCGCTCTCATCTGTACAACCGAAGATCTCATCAACATCACAAACTCCATCTCCGTCTGAATCGGCCACACAATCTCCACCACATACACCAAGTGCATCGAGTTGGTTTCCGTCACAATCACAATCTCCTTCTGGTACACTCGCTTCAACTGTAATTGTTTGGATTTCAATTGCGACATTGCCACAATCATCTGTAGCCGTAAACGTTCTTTCTATGGTAAAGCTGCCCATTTCCACTCCAGGAACCTCAATTTCACTTACTTCAATGCTTACTCCTTCCGAGCAGTTGTCGGTCGCAGTTGCACCTTCAAGTTCGATATCTAGATTACAAGCAACTGTATAATCCGCTGGGATTGTAAGCTCTGGAGCCGTTGTATCTATAATTGTAATCGTCTGTGTCGCAGAAGTTGCGTTTCCACAATCGTCCGTCGCAGTAAACGCACGAGTGATCGTGTATTCTCCCGCACAAGCGCCATCGGTCGTCGTTTCAACAACAGAGATCGTTGC
>Ga0307984_1000065_pt1 | contig 39381 bp, 45 predicted proteins | sample EllFjometageno78_FD_203169 | JGI IMG/M metagenome (GOLD analysis project Ga0307984, IMG submission 203169) | Marine microbial communities from Ellis Fjord, Antarctic Ocean - #78 | ecosystem: Environmental > Aquatic > Marine > Unclassified | place: Southern Ocean | collected 2014-10-09
AGTTGTTAGTGGCCTTGTCGATAGTCGCGATGTAGCGAGTGATGGCGCTAAAGCAGTCACTGCTCATGGCTGGGGCGATCATGCTGGCCTGTATGCGACAACGTCATCTGTTAGCTCACAAATAACCACCGCGATTGGCACCAAACTCAATTCATCCGCTGTAAGTACCTACGGTCTAAATCTGATTAACGATACTAACGCTGCGGCTGCAAGAACTACATTAGGGCTGGGCACAGCAGCGACCACTGCGGCTAGTGCTTACGCGACATCTGGACAAGTTTTGACTAACGTGCCGTCTGATGCTTTATTCACAGATACCGTTTTTTCTTTGCCCTTTGCAAACAACTCCGCTAACTGGAACACTGCTTACGGCTGGGACGATCATGCTACCGCTGGATACACCTCTAACATAGGCGACATAACTGGTGTAACTGCGGGTACAGGTTTGACTGGAGGAGCTACTTCAGGCACTGCAACACTTAACGTCATTGGTGGTTCAGGCATTACTGCTAGCGCAAATGATGTTGCTGTTGACTCTACTGTATTGAGAACTAATACGGGCGCTCAAACAATAAGTGGAGACCTTAAATTCGATAGTGGCAAGTCTCTTTATATAGCTGATGTAAGTACTACTACTGGTAGAATCCCCGCCCCCGGAGGAGGGCTGCTCACTGTCAGTTCAAGTCCTGCTACCGGAGCGTTTAAGATAAAGCTCCCCGTTGCAACTGCTAACAATAGTTCAATGATAAGTTTTGAAGTACATATTTTTGACTATGGCGATAAAGAGAGCGTTAATCTGCGTATTTCAGGATACGCACACGGTAGCGGAGTCAACTGGAATCGCCAAACTGTTACTATATTGTCCGCAGTAACAGGTAAAGATTACACAGTCCGTTTTGGTTCGGACGGCACTGGCAATTGCCTATGGATAGGAGAGCTTACTTCAACTTGGAGCCACCCAAAAGTAGGTATTTTTAACCTAATGGTTGGACACACTGCAAACCTTTCTGAGTTTGCAAGCGGCTGGAGTATTACACTGGCGACAGGTTTTGACACTGTAGAGGACACCATATCTGGCAACCTTCCTTATGGAAAGTTATTACCAGATTCCGTAAACGGCACTAATATTGCTAACGATGCTATCAACTCTGAACATTATGTATCAAATAGTATTGACCCTTTACACCTAAATGTAACAGGCAACGGAACCAACACGCAGTTTTTACGATCTGATGGCGATGGCACTATGTCTTGGGTTACACCCCCTGACACTAACACTGTCTATACCTTTCCTCACACAATTAGTTCTGCCGCTGGCAACAGTTCAGTGGTTCAAAGAACCTCGGCGGGGCATATAAAGGCGAATTATTTTAACACCACCCCCGACACTGTTGGTAGTGGCGTGACTCAGGTTTGTGTTGAGACAGGGAACGATGGGTTTATTCGCCACGGCACTGCCGCAGCTATAAGAACTTTTCTTGGCGTGGCCGCTAGCGCAAATAATTATGTGCTTCCCTCTACTGTTATCACTAGCTCCGCCGCGCAATCTAACAACATAGTTATAAAAAATTCATCGCCAACTATAAATTTGAGGGATACCAACCATCGTGGTGCCCACCTGCACTGCAACGAAAACCGATTCTATATACTTAACGCTAGTGCGGTAAATTCAACATCTTATGCGCCGGTAGGCGGCCACTTTGCTTTCTATATCAGCACGACCAACAACGCCGCCAATTTTGGCGGCTCGCTCACAGCGGTAGGTAACATTACTGCGTACTCTGATGTGCGCATTAAAGACAATATCGAAACGATTGATGGTGCTTTGGAAAAGGTCACTAAGATGCGCGGTGTTTACTACAACCGTAATGACCTTGATGAAAAGGAAAACGCAGTTCGCAGGACAGGAGTTGTTGCACAAGAGATAGAAAAAGTGCTTCCCGAAGTTGTGCGCGAGAACGAAGAAAAAAATGTCGATGAAAATGGCGCTACTCTGGATGGTGGCCGCAAGCGTCTTACTGTTGACTATGGAAATATAGTGGGCATTCTTATAGAGGCTATTAAAGAGCAGCAAGTACAGATAGACGAGCTAAAAGGAAACTGATATGGCCTTACCCGCAGCTAATCAGCCTATTTCTTTTTTGGATTTGCAAAATGAGTACGGCGGTTCTGGGCCTATAAGTCTCAGTGAGTATTTTAGGTCTCCCAATGCAAGCAATACGAAGGCTGTGAATTTTGGCTTTCAGGGAAACTGGGGGTACAACTCTGGCTTCAGCAACAGCGGCTATAGCGAAACCAACAGGCACATGGTTATGGATTTTTCCACTAAATATGGCTCCGAGCTTTTGGCCCATCAAATAAGATGGGTGTTTAACGGCGCTGTCGTGTCTAATACTTTGCCCGCAGTAAAGTATTCAAGCTCTGACTTTTGGGCTAACAACGGAGGGCAATCCTATGTTCTGACAGTCGGGAGCGCGCCCCAGTCTCAGCTAGCGACCAAGAATTATGGCCGTTCGCCTTTTACTGGAATGACGGGGCCGCCACAGTACTATAGAACGGAGACCTATTCGGCTACCGGTTCCAAAGCGAGCCAAGCGGGGGGCATCCTGTTCTACTACTACTACTATAGTAAAACACAAACCAGATCGTTTGTTAATTACAACAGCACTGTTCCAATTAGCAGCACAAACAACGCTACAATATCTATGTCCAACTTCGCTAGTCAGGGAAACTAATGCGAGCTATTGGCTATACCATTCTTGCCGACCCACCATGGGGGAGAACCGTTTATATTAAAACGGGGGTATGGATTATGGCTATACACATGCCAGAAAATGGTGGCAACACTCCAACAGAGGAAGAAGTTAGGGCGGTTGCTGATGTTGTAGTGGAAAGCTATAGACCTCAGCATCCAGACGAGGCTATCAGAGTGCAGTACGAGACTCGCGATAACGTAATATCCGTGCAGGAGATTTAGAAATGGCGCACTCTGGTCTGGTTTATAGCACCGACACAGGCGGCAATATAGATGAAAAACTGTTTGTTGCAAATTGTTTTGATGTTTCTGCTGGTGTGTATTTTGATCGAGACAACTGGGATTCGATGCCCAATGCTGAAAAGGGCGATGAGCGACATTCCGTCTATAATTTTCTAAGGGTAGCTTGGGCAGGTCAAAACATCGTCGGTGCGGTAACTGCTACGCATACGTGGGAGCAAGATGATGATGTTACTGCTGAATGGTTTGTCGCGCATCAATCTGTAGTTACAGCAGCACTCGACGGACATGGCAGCTTTACTTACACAAATGTTGACATGGAAGCCAGAGTAGCCGTAGCGCGGGTTGTGCCTAGCACGACACGTACGCGCTGGATAGATTACCCGTACAAGTACGCGCCCGACATAGACTACTTGAAGGTAGAGATGGACGCGGGCGCGTCGTTAATATGCACGATTGCTATCGCTGATAACTGGGAGTCATGGGTGTCTGAGGAGCGAGATGTAATCGCGGATATGACTGAGACAATTGAAAGCCCAGCCATCGGAAAGCCTGTATACATTACATTCAGCGCAGACTGCGAGGTTAATGGCAATGCTGTAGGGAGAGGGGACACTCTAAAGTTAACGTCTTCTTCGTTTAATATTACCACTGCTGCTAATACTAAATTGATAGCAAATTATAGTCTAGGAGAATAAAAATGAGTCAGTATAAAGAAAGATTGGACGCCGCCAAAATAGAATACGTTTCTACAGACGGCGTCGCGGAGGCGGGCACTCGGTTGTGGTGGTGCGTCAAACAAGTCGGGCATAGCTGGACAAACATGGACGTTGAGAATTTACGGTACTTGTTCCCAAAGCTAACAAAAGAAACTCCTTTTCCTTTCGGCAAGGATTGGGCTTACATCATAGGGCATGTGTCTCAGTTTTTTATTGTGCCCACTATAGTCTTGCAGTTTCTAGCCCTAAGAAAAGCTAAGTAGCTTCGCCTTATGCCCACTAATTACCCAGTCGAGAAGATAGTGATTCACGGCTCAGCCAGCCCATTGCGAGGAGATTCTGCTGAGGATGTCCACCGCTGGCACCTACAAAACGGGTGGGACGGGGTGGGGTATCACTGGCTAATTGGCGAAGGTAAGTGCGAAGCAGGGCGGCCTGAGTATTGGATAGGGTCTCATGTGCGAAGGCACAACACGAACAGCATAGGCATTATGTTATTTGGTATGGGGCCAGACGAGTACACCGAAGCGCAAATGAGCATATTGGCTAACAAGTGCAGAGAGATTTTAGCTAGACATGAGACCATTACTGACGTTTGCGGTCATAGTGATTTAGACCCTGTTAATAAGCCGTGTTGCCCCGGTTTTAATGTCAGATTGTGGGCTAAAGAAACTGGAATAATGCCAAGGAGCAACCGATGAGCATTGCAGCGATTACCAGCATGTTAGTAGGGCCAGTGGCCGATTTGATAGGCAAATTTATACCCGACAAAGATCAGGCGGCTAAATTAGCCCACGACATAGCAATCATGGCAGCCACTCAGGCCCACCAACAGGCAATGGGGCAAGTAGAGGTAAATAAGGTTGAAGCAGCGCATAGATCAGTGTGGGTTGCGGGGTGGAGACCCTTTATCGGCTGGACTTGTGGGCTAGGACTCTTTTACAATGTACTGGCGCATCCGATAGCTTCTATTTGGTACGAAATGCCTGTAGTAGACCCAGACTTGCTGTACCCTGTAATGCTGGGTATCCTTGGCATTGGTGGTATGAATGTCGCAGCTAGAACTTATGAGAAAGTTAAAGGCGTCGCCGTATAATAAGGAATTTTTGAAATGAATAAGGAAAGACGAAGAAGTACGGATGTAGGTTGGCAGAAGTTTTTGACCGTTGAAATTCTCATGGGCATTTTTGCAATGGTTTTTGTGGCGGGAGGAATCTGGGTCACTCTAAGCTCTGATATTTCTTATGCTCAGTCGTCTACCGCCGAGAACACTGTTAAGCTACAGAATCTTGCCCGTCAGGTTGCTTCCATAGACACTGACTTGCGTATAATTGCGGCAGACGCAGAGCATAACAAAGATACAGCCGATGAGATTAAAGCTGACCTTAAAGAGCAAAGAACCGACATAAAAGGAAAGAAAAATGAGCGAGCGCGTGAGTATATCCATTGATGTTTTAAACAAAGTAATCACAGTTTTAGCGGGATTACCCTACCAACAAGTTAGTGGGATTATCGAAGAAGTGCAGATAGACGTAAAGGCTGGCGTTATTGATGATAGTACCCACGAAGATTCTGGTGAATAGGTATGGTAGCAATCCGCGCTAGCTCGTTTGGAGGCATACGCCCAAAGCTCAACGCTCGGTACTTAGGCGAAGATGGCGCGCAAATAGCCAACAACGTAGATACTACTCGGCAGGGCGCTTTAACCCCTGTACATGATTTAGGGGATAACGTACTTGGTGGTAATGTCAGCCTTGCTGTCAGCGGCTTCGTACCTAAAACTCTTTTTCGGTATGGCATAGATTATCTAGTAGAAGACGACAAGAAGTGGGTATCTTCTACAAGGCACGTCAACTTTGCGCGCGGGCAGATTACAGGCGACGAATTTGAAGTGCTGTATTTTACCGACAACAGTGACAGCGGTTTTAAGCCGCAGTTTACAGATAAAAACAAAGTTGGCGCGAAAAATCAGACTATTTTGGGCGGCACTGTTAGCGGCCTTACGCAATCTTTTCCTTTGGGCGTAAACGCCCCAACGATAGCTCCAAAAGTTGTAGGAGTTACAGAAGCCGGTGTCATTGAGGGCCTCACCATAGAGTACAGAACTTATGTCTTTACTCATGTCTACACAAGGTCAGGTAGAGAAATGGAGTCCGCACCTTCGCCAGCTTCACCCCCAACAAAGTACTATTTAGAGTCGGGGCAACTCGATAAAGTTAATACACTAACTAGAGCCGTGCCCGAAGGGGGCGGGCACATGGCCGCCAGCGAACACAAAAAACGCATTTATAGGGCAGTAGCTGGCACTTTTCTTTTTGTAGACGAAATACCCGGAAGCACGCAAGAATATACAGATAGGAAGGACGCTGCGGAGCTAGGTGAGCCGTTGCCTAGCCTTACGTGGTCTCCGCCAGACCCTGATATGAAAGGGCTTGTAAACATGGCTAACGGCATTATGGCTGGGTTTAAGGGTAGGGATATTTTCTTTTGTGAGCCGTATATACCTCATGCTTGGCCTATTAACTACACCGTCACTGTCGATAGCCCTGTTGTAGCAATAGTCAGCCTAGATACTACGTTAGTTGTGCTAACCAACGAGCGACCTTATTTTGTTCAGGGCAGTGACCCTTCTTTTATGACTGTAGTAGAAGCTGACATTGCGCAAGCCTGTATAGCTCCCCGTAGCGCGGCTAAGTTAGGAGGGGAGTGTTATTTCTCTAGTCCTGATGGCCTTGTTACTGTTAGCTCGCGGGGGTCTAAGATAATTACTGAAAACATATTCTCTTACAGGCAGTGGAACGAGTACTTTGAAACAGACAGCATTATCGGTTACGTACATGACTTAAAGTACTATGGGTTTTTTAAGTCTAAGAACACAAACATTCGGCCGAACGGGGTATTTATCTACGATATACCTACTAGGCAGTTTACTATGTCTACGGTAAGCGCTAGTGCGGCTTTTGCCGACCTTCGTTTTGACAAACTTTATGTAATGGATGTTAGAAAAGTAAGGGCGTGGGGTGAAGGCGCTCCAATGTCGTACACATGGAAGTCTAAAATCTTTGGTATGCCTAGCGAGGTTAGCTTCTCTTGTATGCAAATAGAGGCTGAGTCGTACGATAGCATGACTTATAAATTGTACGCGGACGGTTCGTTGCTCCAAGAGGGCGCTGTAACAAGCAGGAATATGATGCGTATAAAGTCTGTTTTGGCCCGCGACTGGGAAATACAGCTAGAAGGCAAAGGCGAAGTATTTAACATAGCGTTAGCTCAGGCAGGGCAGGAGTTAGCTAGAAAATGAGCAAAAACTCAAAAAGCAATCTACCAACTATAACGTCTAATATAGATAAAGACCTGCGTATTTGGACAGACAGAGCGCGGGAGCTTTTAGAGGGAAAAGGCGGGTTTATTGTAACTAGAGATGCGCTGATAGGCAGTGGCCTTGCGAGCGGTGGCCCCGGGGGCAGTATAGCCCCGCCCGAAGGAGATAACGACACTGAACTTATCCCTATATTTACACCCCCCGCGCCAGCATTTTTGAGGGCCAACGGTGGGTGGGCGTATATAAATTTAGAGTGGGGTCAACCTCCTTACTACGGCCACCTCCGATCTCAAGTGTATAGGGCAGAAGGGGCAGTAGCCCTAGATGCTCCTGTTGAAAGCGAGCTTACATACGTACATGGGCAAGGAGACCACGCGAGTGTATGGTCTGACAATGTAGGTACTGGCAAAACATTTACGTATTTCGTGAGGTTTGTAAACTTATTGGGCGTCAAAGGCCCATATAGCGAGGGAGCTACCGCTACCACTGCGCTTGATGTAGAGCAAGCTCTGGACGCACTAAGTAACTCGATAACTACCAGCGAACTAGCTTCTGATCTTACCGCGCTTGTCGATGGGCTAGAAGATAACTACATTGTAAAAATACAGAAAGGCGGCGTTGCTTCTGGGTTTGGTCTTGTGTCTACTGAAGAAGCTACTACAGGTAAAGTAGAGAGTACTTTTGCCATACTCGCTAATAGATTTGCTCTCCTGCCCCCTGTGGAGTTTGACCAGTACAGTCAGCCTTCAAATTCGTTGGTCAAAAACGGAGATTTGTGGAGGCGCGCAGAACTTGATGAAGACGATTCGGTAGCTTCAGTTACCTACAAGTTGCGAGTTAAGAACAAGTGGGAGGATTTTGACCCTGTCCCCTTTGTCGTGCAGTCCACTCCTACTACTCTCCCTAATAGTATAGGCGATGATATAGAAATCCCTGCGGGTGTCTACATAAGGGACGCGTACATTATGGACGCTTCTATTAAGAACGCGAAGATGGGCGTCGCTTCTATAGACAATGCAAATATAGCCAAAGCTGCTATTACCCGCGCTAAGATAGCCACATTAGACGCAGCTTCTATTACTTCAGGCGCAATAAAGTCATACAACTTTAATGCTATCAGTGGAGCTGGATTCTTTTTGCAGTTAGGGTCAGCTCAACTTGAAATTGAAGAAGGCGTAGAGTACCCACAAGAAGAAGTCGCTTTTATATTGCGAAGCGCGGGGAACTCTAAACCCGCACTGCAACTAATAAGCGGAGTGGTTACTATATCTGGTTTGGTAATACGTGATTTTTTGCAGTCTATAACTTATAACGACCCTGAAAAAGCGGGGTGGCAGTTCAATGTAGAGGACGGCACTTTTAGAATTAAAAACGCTGCCCAAGAAACTATATTAGCATCTGGCGGAACTGAGGGGCTTGAAGACCCTAATTTTATTCTGACTATTATAAAAGATAAAATTGCCGAAATTGAAAAGGCTAACAAAGAGGCAAAAGATGACGCTAAAGCTGCCAGTGATGCGGCAGGAGGCGCTCAGGGCACAGCAAATACAGCCGATGACACAGCCTCTACAGCAAAAAGCCGAGTGGATATACTTAAAGAAGACCTAGATGCAACCTTTACGCGTTCGCCGGGTTCTCGAGCGGGGTATACTTTTACTAACGATTTTAAGGACTTTTTTACCAATGATAACGACCTTAAAGACTTCGCTTTCTTAGAGAAAATAACCCCTGCGAATGTTTCTACTTATATAGCTAACGCCTCTATTAAACAGGCTACCATAGCCGCGTTGGCGGTAGGCAGAGCGCAAATAAAAAACTTGGCAGTTTCTACTGCCAAAATAGCAGAAGCAGCAGTAAAGACACTTCAAATTGGTGAGGACTCTGTGGTTGTCGCGAAGGCTTTTCCCGGCAGGGGTGGTAAGGCTTCTTCCAGCGCTGTGGTTGCCGCGACTGGGGGCTTGAACCCGCTGGGAGGTAGAATATTTGCTTCAGTGAGCCTTTCTGCTTCTGCTCGCGATAACGGGCTAACTGTCTCATTGTCGTTTTCTAGCGGCGGAGGCGCAACCGCGCGCGTATCTGCAAATGATAATTCCAGCAGTGGTGAAGGCTCAATTGAAGCCCCTTGCTCAGTTTCTGCGGTATCTGGCTCGTCAGAAATCGGCGTTATAGCGTATGTTACGGTATCGGGAAACGGTGCAACATACAGTAATGTACTGCTAAGTATGTCGGCTTACAGGAGGTAGGCATGGACTACCAATTTGTTTTGTATGAAGTACGTACAGGTAGAATAATTAGTTGTGCGGATACTGTTTCGACAGAAAGCATCGTAGAGGGGTTTGAGCTTGTGGTGGCCGATTTAAACAAGGGCAACAAGGTGAGAACTCAAGGGGAAGCAGTAGACTACATTTGTTCGGGCAGCTACTCAGATTTAAGCCCCGACAGGTATTATGTGCAGGATAATATAAAGGTAATGCCTAAAAGCTCGTTCCCAAAGTTAGATACGTCGCGCAACGGTTTAATAAGGAATATACCTGAAGGGACAGTTGTAATGTGGCCCGACTTACAAGAAACAGTCGAGGATACGGGTATTCTGGAGTTTGACTCCAATGTTAGCGGGGTGTTTGAGTTTTATTTTAGTCACCCGAAATATTTATCTAAAACTATAGAAGTAGAATTTCATGTCTAAACGATTTATTAGCCGTGACCCAACAGTATCGCGACGCAAAGAGTATATGAAGCTGGAAGGTGAAGGCGTGTCACAGAAGGCACTTTGGGCTGCGCTAGAGGCTTTACAGGCGCAAGGTATAGATATTGGGCCAAAAGCAAAGGAAGTACTAGATAAGAGGGTTGCTATTAAGCAAGGCGCGCCTAAATAGTGTCTACTGGTAAAGTAGTTAGCCCTGTGTATCAAAACAGGTTAGTTTTTGACCGTAAAGACCTTATAGGCGCATGGGTAGCGGTTAAAACTGGGCAAGATACAACGTGGGGAGACTACTACGCTATGGGTATTATGAGAGGAAGCACTGTTATTTCTGGGGTAGTGTTCAATAATATGAACGAATCCAACTGCACAGCGCACATTGCTGTTGAAAAACCTACCAAATTACTACTCGACCTTATCGCAGCGGCGTGTTATTACGCCTTTAACCAGTGTAGACTAAAGCGTATGACAGGCATGGTGCCTACTAGTGACGTAGATGTTATAGCTTTCGACAAACATATAGGCTTTGAAGAAGAATTCATAATGAAAGATGCTGCCGCCGACGGCGATATGCAAGTTTTAGTACTAACCCCAGTGACCGCGAGTCGCTGGCTGGAGAGGGCACATGGGTAAGAAATCAAGCGAAGCTCCTGACTACACAGCTATGGCTGACGCCGCACAGTTTGCAGCGGAAACTTCTAGGGACTTAGGCGGAAGGGCAATAGACTTTGCGGAGCGGCAGTATGCAGAAAACAAGCCTAGGTTTGACGCAATTGGAGATGGGCAAATTGCTGCGCAAACTCAGCAGTTAGAACAAGGTAAGGACTACTTTGACTACAACAAAGAAACTTTTAGGCCGTTAGAACAGGGCTTAGTTTCTGACGCTCAGAACTTTAGTAGCGCTTCTTATGGCGAAAAACTGGCAGGGGAAGCCTCTGCCGCAGCGGGTAACGCCTTTGCTAATACGCAACAACAACTGGCGCGTTCTGACGCAGCGCGGGGACTTAACCCCAACTCACCAGCCGCTAGGGCCGCTAGACAACAGGCTTCACTAGGTTTAGCCGCTTCCAGAGCTAACGCTATGACAAACGCTACCAGTCAAGCTGAGCAACTTGGTTGGGCTAGACGCCTAGACGCAGGTGGCTTAGGTCGTGGTTTGGCGGGTGCATCTTCCGCAGCCTACCAAGGTTCTGTGGGGGCTGGCTCTGCGGGTGTTAACACTTACCAAGCTGCTGGGCAGAATTATCAGGCGGGTATTTCTTCTGGTGCGGGCATATACAATGCTGGTTCACAGACTCAAATGAGTGGCTTAAACAGCATTATGGGCACTCAGATGGACGTGTACTCATCTAACCAAGAGATGGAAGGTGCCAAGTTTGGCGCGGTTATGGGCTTAGCTGGTGGGGCAATGGGTGCATCTGACCGTAGACTTAAAGAAAATATAGAGTTCCACCACAAAGATATGAACTTGAACCTTAACTTCTACACGTTTAACTATATATTAGCGCCAGATCGTACGTTTGTAGGTCTTATAGCTGACGAAGTTATTACTAGTTACCCACATGCTGTAGAACTCGGCCAAGACGGATACTACTCTGTGAATTACGGCGCGCTTAACACGCGTATGCTTGAAATAACTAGCAAGGAGACCGCGTAATGGGTTTTGCAGCAGGTATGTACGCGGGCCAAAAAGCCGCAGAAAGCGCGATTGATAACTTTAGATCAGCTAGAAAAAACCGTGACGAGCGGCAAGTTCAAGCTGAAATAGAGGGCTTGCAGACAAAAAACGCCGAAGAAATAGAATCTTCCACTGCCGCTGGCGGCGCTTATGACGCTGAGCAGTTAAGACTGGCTAGTATGTCTCCACAGCAGCTAAAGGCGCAACAAGTTGGCTTAGGTAGAACCCCTGCCGGCAGCGTCCCGCAAATGTCTCCTGTAGCGAATCCGCAGTTTAGACCAGACCCAAATCAGACAGTTGGTGCGGGGCTAATGATGCAGCCAAACTCACAGCAGTCTCGCTCTCCTGCTTCTGGGCAAGCTATGGGCATGGGCGCAAGACCAGAACAAGTTGCCGCTATAACTCAATCGGAGATGTTACGTAAGCGCGAAGGGTTACTACGTAGTCGCGGGCAAACAGAGATGGCTGACGATGTAGCTATCCGTGCATCGAACCAAGAAGACATTGATTACAGACAGGGCAGAGATGTTAAAGAAGACGAGCGTAACGCGGTTCTGGACTCGCAAAGAGACCAGACGTTTAAACAACAGCTTGAAATTAACGGATACCAGCTAGAAACTCAGAGGGAAGCGAGAGCTGTCAAAGATGCTGTAGATAGCCTGAGTAAATTTGGCTCAGTCGATGAAGCGATGGCGTCGTCTTTATACAACGACCTTCCGGCATCACAAAAGGCAGCGGTTGCTGGCACAATGACTGGCGTTGCTAATGCGGAAATGTTAGCGAGCCAAGCAGGGATTAAGAAGCAGTTTAGTAAAGCTACTGACATTGGCGGCGTAATAGGTATATACAACGACGATGAAGCGCTTACTGAAGGTACTACTATAGAAGGCGTAGAGTTGGAAGATGGCGGCTATCGGCTAGATACTTACCAAGATCAGGGCCTTCCGCCAGACGGCGATGAAGGCCCATCCCAGACTCGCGATAACGGGCTAACAGGCTCCATGACATTTCCAGATGCCGAGACTGCTGACCTTTACTTGCGCCAAAAAGCGTTAGACCCAGTAACCGCTGCTATGTATTACCAAGAGCAGAAAGCTGCTATGAGAACGGTAGCGGCTGAAGCACTTGCGGATGCTAGTGACGACCAAGTTAAAGCGTTAGACTCACTCATAAAGATGCGCATTGAGTTCAACAGCGATACCGGTGCTTTCTTTGGCTTGCCTCAAGAAGAAAAAGAAGAAGAATGGGGTAAAATCGTATCAATGTATGCGGGAATCTTGACCCCCAAGCAAATGGAAGCGCAGATGGGCGGTCTTAAAGACGCGCGTGAGACTCCGGCTGGTGCTAACTGGTTTAAAAACCTCATCAGCTCTGATGAGGGCGAAACTGCTGAGGGCGAAACTGCTGGGATTCCCGGTGAAAAAACTAGGGGAGAGCAGATTTCTAATATAGGAGGCGGGTTAGTGGACGCAGGAGTGGGCGCGCTTAAAACTACTCCACTAATGATGGGGGCAAGAGCAGCGCTATACGGCGGAGGTAAGGTGCTAGATGCAGCAGACTATCTTACAGATAAAGCCAGAGGGCTATCGCCGGGAAAGTAACGGGAGGGTCTCCTAGCCCTCAAGCCTCACCGCCACAAGCCTCACCGCCACAAGCGGCTACGTCAAAAAAAGGGCTGACCAATACCCCTACCTATAACCGTTTAGAAACGAAAGGTGGGTATACCCCTGCATCTACTGGCGACCCCTCGTTTGATAAGTTTGTTGACCAGATTATTCTCGCAGAAAGCGGCGGAGACCCCCGTGCGGAAAGCGATGCAGGTGCGAAAGGGCTTATGCAGGTCATGGACGCTACTGCCAGTGACCCCGGCTTTGGGGTAGAGCCTCTCAAAAACCTATATGACCCTGAAGAAAACGTACGTTTTGGGCAGCAGTATATAGGCGCTTTACTTAATCGGTATGGCGGCGACAAAGAAGCTGCGTTAGTAGCTTACAACGCTGGCTTTGGTTATGCAGACAAATGGTTAAGGTCAGGTAGAGATTACGCTTCGCTGCCGCAACGGCAAGAAACTGAACCTTATGTTAGAAAAATAATGAAAGGGTTTATCGGATAATGCCTATATATAACCTAGAAGGGCTTAGGGAAAGCGCAGGGAATCCTGACGTAAGCGACGAAGTTCTTGTGAGTACGTACGCACAGGCCACAGGCCAAAACATGTCTGAGGTGGCAAGCTATCTTGGTATGGACACTGGCATAGATGGCGGTGCGTTTAGCACTGGTCTAGCTGCGGGTTCTGACCAAATACAAGGCTTAGGTTATGGCGCACTGGCTGCTGGCGCTGACGCGTTAGGGTTTGACGGCGCAAAAGACTATCTAAACGAGCAAGTAGAAACTCAGAACATACAGGCGCAACTGAGCAACAACCCAGACATAGCCCAGCGAGTAGAAGATATAGACGGCGTTGGCAGCGCGTTTAGTTTCGGTGTGAACCAAGTAGCTAAGCAAGTTCCTATAATGGGCAGCATTGTCGGTGCTGGCTTAGTTACTGGTGGACTAGGTGCAGGGGCTGCGGTAGGTGCGCTTGGCGCTGGTTACGGTATTGGTGTCGGCTCTCTATACAACGAGTCTGTAGAGGGGGGTAATCCTGACGCTGAAACCTCGTTCATAAAAGCCGTCCCCTATGCCGCCGCAGAAGCTCTGGTTCCTCTAGGCATTGGTAAAATGCTAAGAGGGGCGTTTAAGGGCAAATCAAGCACTGTCGCTGCTGGTGCCGATGAGCAAGTTGACTTGATGAGTAGTTTGGTTAACGACCCTTCCAAGTTAAGACGCGTTGGTAAAGCAGCGGGCACGGGTACAGTTGCTGAAACTATTACTGAACTAGGTCAGACAGAACTAGAAATTTCTATGCGGGACGATCTTTCAGACGAGGAGAAAGGCTCTCGCAGGTTGAACGCGGCTGTTACTGGTGGACTTGTTGGAGGAACCTTTAGTGGAGGTGCTGCCGCACTAACACCTAAACGTAAACCTGCGGTAGACGAGACTCTCGACATAGACCCTGAAGCAACGAACGATAACGCTGAGCGAGAAGCTGCTGAAGCTGAAGCAGAGGGAGTCCCTACAACTACTGCAACGGAAAACGAAGCGGGTGAGCTTGACCTCGCTCCAAACACAGGACAAGACCAAGCCGCTGAAGATGTTGAAGCTGCTGAAGCCGCCGCCGTTGCTGAGGCGCAGGAACAACGTGAAGTAGAAAAAGAGAAAGTTAGGCGGGAACTGGAAGTGCAAGTAGGGGGGAGCCTAAACCGTCAACAACAAAAAGAGAAAACAGGGGAAATAGAAAACCTAAAGTATGACCTAGAACAAGCAAAGCAAGCTCCCCCAGTGCTGACAGGTAAAGGGACGAAGAAGCAGCAAAAAGCCGCAGGGGTATCCGCAAAGAAAAGCATAATAGAAGGAATAGAGGGGCAAATAGCTGCTCTTGAAGAACAGCTTGCAGCTAACGATACTGCTAATACTGCGGGTATTGATCTAGCGCGCTTAAATAACGAAGACGTACTGCCGTCTGAATATAAAGCTGAGCAAGAGCGCCAGCAACAAGAGGCGGTTGAGGCCGCTAGAGTTGCGGCTGAGCAACAGAAGCAGCAGCAGCAGCAGCAAGAAAGCGAGCCAATAAGTGACCCCGTTACAGGAGCTGACCCCGTTGTAGAAGGCGACCCCGTTACAGGAGCTGACCCCGTTGCAGGGACAGGCCCAATTGACGTAACTGGACAAGAACAAGAAGGCTCGCCAGAAGAACAAGGGCAGACAACTGACGAAGTAGTGTTTAATGAAACAGAAATAGCGTCAATAGTAGAAAAATCTGAAGCGCAAGCTGCTGCGGAAGTAAAGCGAAGCGGGAAGCTAAAATCTGAAGTTACAAGCGCTGAGGGTAAGGCAGAGGGGAGGGTTACTAAGTCGCAGAGCTTTTTAGCTGCGGTAGCTAGACACTTGAGAAGCCCGACTAAAGGTGGCTTTAACAGGATGTACAAAGCTAATCCTGAAGGCGAAGGCGGTGTCATAGTAGATGAAGAAGGAACCGCTGCTAATAGCCAAGAGATAGATAACATACGCGCGGCATACCATAATATTCTAAAGCTAGGCTCTATTTTCCTAAACGATGGAAAGCAGCTTCCTAAGAAAGAAGATGATGATTCAGCAGCAGCCTCAGCAGAAATACGCTCGGAACAAATGCCCGCATTAGTGCAAGCCGTAGAGGAGTTCATAGAACTTGTAGGTGGCGAAGCAAACGCCAACGCTATTATGGCTGTTATAAAAGGCGCTAAGGAGTCAAGGGGCGGCAAAGACTCGACTTCTAATAGGTCGGTTTTTAGCTATGCTAATACTCTGTTTGGGAGAGGTAAAGCCGACTTAACTACCCGTGAGGGCTTTGCAACTAAAGCTGACACTATCGTGTCGTCTTTGTTCGCTGCGTACAAAGACGGGCGGCTAAACGAAAACTTCGACATAGCGCCGCAGGGGCGCGTAGTACGACCTAATGATAAACAGCAAAGCAAGCCTACTGGCGCGCAAACCCATAAAAGTCTAAAAGACGCCTATAAAGACGGGTATGTACCCAACGGCAATCGAAATCTAAAAAAAGCGAACTACAAAGGTTTGCTCGGCGTTATGAACAGGGCCGCTGATTCTGGCACCGCGACAGTAACTTCTAGGATGCTTAGGAAGCTGCTAGACCGTGTGATAAAAAGCCAAAGAGCGGCAGGGGTAGCAGAAACAAAAGTAGTGTTTGACACTAAAAAAGGTGCGAAGCCTAGCTATGACCCCAATACCGATACTATAACTTTTCCTGAGTTAGTAAGCGCAGAAGTAGCTTTGCACGAAATACTGCACGCTATACTCCAAGGGTATGTCTATACAAACTTTGGCAAGAATAACGCAGCGGGGGCAGCCATAAAAGTTCTTGTTAAAAACGTAGAAAAAGTAATCAATACTGATATTACCAAAGTTAATGGCTTAACCGACCAGCAAAGGCTGGAAGCTGTTGAAGTACAAAACATACTTAAAGACTTACGAGATAGCGGACAGGACAACGACCAAGGCATGAAGAACGCAGTGCTTGAGCTTATATCTTATGGCAACACGCTGTACTCATTTAAGTTAATGCTCAACAACTTACCCGCGCCTAAAACCAAAACAGCTAACAAATGGAGACTTGATGTTAAAGCTGTTTGGCAGGGGATAATAGGCGTCTTGCGTCAAGTTCTGCCGCAAGTAGAAGGAGTAGGCGAATCTTCAGCTTCTCAGGTACTAGATGCCACGATAGCGCTATTACAAGAAGCTCACGACAATCCTACTCAGAGCGTCCCCTTGCCCGGAACAGTGCTTAAAGCTGATGTAACTAGCGAAAGCGTAGCTGCCAAGACTGATAGAGACATGCGGGGATTTGGCAAAGGCACTACGTACGGCATAACTAAGTTTCTGTTTGATTTTGTAAACGGTATGCTGCCTGAAGGCACTCCAGCTAAGTACCAAGCTAAGATAAAAGAAACGCTTGTGGACTTCACAAAGAAGAATCCCAACATAGAAAAGATGGTTCGCTACATGAACGGCCAGCTAGCTTTCGGAATGAAGCTAAAGCAGGTTTTTGAGACATTCAAAACAGATAAGCACACTATCGTACAGCTTGCAGAACTAGTTTCGTCTAAGCTGAAGGTGCTTATAGAGACAGACATGGACAGCGCGCAAGCCTACTTAGACTACTTGGACGGGAATAAGAACGCTCTGGACAATGTAACAGGTGGCAAGCTCATGGCAGCTCGCGCTGACAACTTACTAGAGTCGCTTAGAGAGAAAACAAACGCGCTGCCTGAAAGTATGCAAAACTTTTTCTCAGGTAAATTTACTGAAAACTTAATATTTGTCGAGAGTGACGCTGACATTGGTTCTAGCAGTCCGGGTAAGCGCAAGCTAACCACCATAGTAGGCGAAGACCGTAAGAAAGATGAAGAAAACTTAACAGACGAATGGGTTTATAGCTCAGAAGTTCAAGACGCGGATGGTTCCGTGCCAGAGGGTACGCCTCTAAACACAGGCGCTGAGTACTACCGCGTAGTAAAAATGGATGAAAACGGCAAGCCAATGCCCGACAAGCACCAAGGGTACGTTCGCCGTGACATTGCCGAGCAGTTTGGAGGAGAAACTGTACTAGACGCAGATGGTGAATCATTCGCAATTTATAAAAACGGCGGATTGTGGAAAGCTGATGATTCCAAAGGTGACGGCACGGTTACGTTTACTACCAACAAGACCGTAGCTCAAGCACTGAAAGACGCCAAGACTTTACAAGAAAAGATATTAGCCGCCGACAGTATTGGGGTTGCCCTGCTTAACACAGCGAACACAATAGGTACGTACTACGCGTCTGCTCGGTTCTTCAAGGGGTTGTGGGAAACAGGACGAGTGAACGGCGAAATAGACTTGGACGCTGAAGAAAGAGGCGAGGTGGCGATAGCGTGGTCGAGTCTCGAAGAACTTAATTCGTACTTACAAGCCTCAGCAGAGCGCGATGAAGTTCCATTCACACCAGTACCCGCAGATAGAGTACAAAAGACCAAAGACCTAAAATCAGTTGCTACGTCTTCAAAGCTACGCATAACAAGCTCATACGTACAAATGCCTGACACTCAAGCTATGAAAGACCAAGGCATCCCTGTAGAAGTTTGGGGTGATATATCAGGCAAGATAGTCACTGGCCCTGTATACGCTGCTATGAAAGACATGGCATCTAGGGAACAGTTGTTCAGCAGTTCTTTTGGCAAACGCTATAGCTCGGTTCTTAGGCAGTTTAAATTATCCAAGACGACGCGTAACCCCGGCACTCACATGACCAATGCCATATCTAATCTATCGCTTATGATGGCGCACGGCATATCGTTTGGGACAGTTAGGTACGCAGCGGAAATCCTATACTTGGCAGCAAGGAATCCCGATAAACTTACTGACGCTCAAATTGAGTTTCTAACCAAGTTTGAAGCGTATGGCTCTTTGCTGGGCAACTTCTCTGCCACTGAAGTAAGCCACAACGTAGCCGAGCGTATGGCTAAAGATATGACTGACCAAAACGAAGGCGACTTAGCGACTAAAACGCTGACTATGCTAGGTATTGAGGGCGGGCATATAGAAAACGTACTTAGGAAAGCGGGCAGGAAAGCGGGCCGAGCAGACAAAATGTTTCTGGATATATACGCTGCGGAGGATAACGTATTCCGATTAGCTGCGTTCCTGCATAGCGCTGGTAAGTCACAAGAAATTAACTCTGGCGGCTCTACAGACATTACATCTGACATGAATCTCACAGACGCGCAGTGGGACGAAGCTGGTAAGTTTGGTCGTGAAGCGTTCCTTAACTACGACATTGACTCTGCTGCTCTAAACATGGCGCGACAAAGTGTTATGCCTTTTGCGTCGTGGACATACGCTGTTGTGCCTGTACTGACAAAAATAGCCCTAACTAAGCCGTGGATGCTTGCCAACGTGCTAGCGTCTTATGCAATGGTCGACGCGTTTGCTTCTATGCTTGCTGGTGAAGACGACGAAGATCGCAAGAAGATGGGTGAGATGTACCAAGAAAGATTGTTTGGTTCGTTCGGCCCTCACACTATGATTCGCATACCCTTTCTAGGCAGTGATAAAGACCCTGTGTACTGGAAGATGGGCGACTACATACCGCTAGTTAGTACAGGACGAGGGGTGCCGGGAGGTACGTTCGGGTACGACAACTGGCCCGGAGGTCTCGCACCTAGCGGCCCGTTCGTTATAGCCGCTAGTATGGCCCTAAGCGTTGATGCCTTTACGGGCAGAAAGACTAGCGACCCCACCGACACTGGTATGGACACCACTATGCGCAATGTGGGTATGGTGTTTGACATGTTTATGCCTCCTGCCCTCAGTAATAGAAACTGGGAAAAAACTATGAAGTGGTTTGACGACACTAAAGACTTCACAGGGGAGCCTATGGACGGTATGTTTGCTGCTAGGGCGTTTGGCTTTAAGTTCTACAACCCCACCACAGACAAAGAGCGTCAGATTAAGAGTAGCAGTGCCAAATTTATTAAGCGGGACTATGGTATGGCTATCTCTAGGGCTAAAAAAGCGGAGTATAGGAAAGGCACCCCAGACTACGCTGGCCTACGTGAAGAATTAGCCGACCTCAGAAAAAGACGGCGAGATGAACTGGACGAGCTTTTCGGCAGAGAAAGAGAAGACGACTAAGCATTTCTAGTTTGCTTCATGCGAGCAGTTTTTGTCCGAGCAAAAGAGCGGTTAGTGCCTTTAGCGACTACTCTTAGGTTCGCTACGTCACGTTTAGCCCCACCCATAGCCATCGGAGTGCTGTGGTCTACATCCATGCCGTCGCCCTTACTTACTCTCCCAGCCTTAGCCATCATGGCGCGGGTACTGTTGCGGGCGGCGCGGTTCTTCTTTTGCTTAGGCTTACTGTGGTAGTTATCATATTCTTTGCGGTAGTTACGATTCTTCGACGGCATTTGTTGGCCCTCCCAGTATAGCCTCAAGTATTTTGCTGTGCTTTATAGCCTCAGTGCCAGCCAGCCCATCTATGTATCTCTGGTGCGTAAGGTCTACCACTAAGCAGTAGGCTTGTCCGGGGTTTCTTCCGGGGCACCCTTTATACATGGTCACACGTTCGCGCGGGTTAAGTAAAGCGCCCATTTCTGACAGCTCGTTCGTTACCCTAGACAAGCCGTCCTTCTGCCTACCTAGCCACGCCTTTAAGGCTTTTTGATTTATAGCTATGTAGCTGCCCTTACATATCTTGTCGCCATCCTGCACTACCTTTATACGAACATTGGCTATTTCAGTCTGTCGCCCTTGGACAAGATTCTCTTTAGACGCGCTGCTCACATCAGCAGTAAACACCAGAGTCTTATCATTCTGCTCAGACAAGAACTGCCCTATTATATCTAGCGCATCGCTCCGCTGCGAGTCAGCTTCTTGGTGCGTATCTTGCAGGTGGGAGATTAAGTCTAGTACCGCCTGATCTTCGTCAAAGCTAATAAGCCCCAAGTGCTTGGCTACCTTGCACATCATCCAGCCAGAAATAATCATAGGCTCGGCGTACTTATCTACTTCTTTAAACACCCTGCCAAACTTCTGGTGAAACTTGTCGCGGTTCCCGTGCCACAGCTTAGCGTCACCGCCGCTTCTAATTACAGCGTCAACTAGTTCTGGGTAAGCCCAGCCATAGTTAGCTGAAATATCGTCAAAGAACCTATCGGACGGGCTGATACCGTCCTCACCTTTCTGTACCAGCCGCCTATCGTCATGCACTATCTCTAAACAACGTGCCCGTAGCGCGCTGTCATTAGACTGTACGATGTCGAATTGCTGCGTTAGGGATACGTTGGTAGTTACGAATGTCGGGCCTGTCCAGCGCACAGGGTCGCGTAGATCACGGGTCTGAGTCATAGAGTTCTTCTCTACGCCAGAGCTAAAATCATACGTCATATCCACAGCTTTCTGCGGCTCAATAGTTGTAAGCTCATCTATAGTACAAGGCAATTGGTTGAGTATTCCCCGTATCTTATACATGGCGTTTGCTGTATCTCGGTGCTGCATAAGGAGTTCTTTGGGGTGGCCGAACATACTGTTTATGGCGTACAACGCGAGAGTCTTACCTGTTGTCGTCTTGTGAGAGTATATAGACACCAGCCCAGTGCTGTTACCAGCCGCACGGCTTAGCACACTGCCCATAGACAGCAGCATAACCATGCGGAGCATCTTGGCGTCGTCCCTGTTGAGGATTTTCATAGCCTCAACCCAGCCCTCCCGTGACCCCTTGCGACCAATGATACTGTCGAATCGTTTGGCACCGCCGCTTAGCCTTCGGGGGATGCCACCAGACGGGCCACCTATAACTAGTTTACCACATAAGAAAGAATCGTCGTCTTGCCAACCAAAATACTGGTAATCAACGCCTGATTGGTTAGCTGCTTGCACTTTTGATAAGTAATCCATCAAAAAGTCCTTTATGTTGTTCATCTGCGCTGGGCTTCGCCCATCAAATATCTGCCTGTGCAGCAGGAAACCCTGTATTTTTGTAAGAGTTAGCACATCCGCATCGTGATCTTCTTCCTGCCAACCGTCTTTGGGGTATTTAATTGCAAGAGTAAACTGTGACTTCCCATCAAAGTGGTTTTTAAACGTATTAGTAATGTGCATCTGGTAATTAGTTATCAGCTTCCAAGACTTGCTATCCAGCACAGTGCCGTCGTCAGCCTCGACTTGCTCGACAATTTCTTTGTATATCTTGTTGTCCCTTACTACATAACTTTCAGGTAACTCAATCTCTAATTCTTCGCCTTCTTCGTTCTCAACGGTAACAGAAGTCTGCGCGCTAAGCTGGGCGGGGCTTGTTATGTTGCCCTTGTAAGGACATTGTTCGCAGCCAGAAGGGCAGTGTTGCTCAAAAGACTTGCATGTGGGCGGCCCAGTACCTGAGTAACCCTCCATCTTCTCAATACTCGCTGCCATATCAAAGTCAGGGTGGTCGCCCGCCATAGCTATGATAGATGCTTCAGGGTCTACGGTAAAACTAGCGAACCCCATGGTGGCACGCCACAGCGGTTCTTCTATTTGTTGCCCCGCTGCGTCAGTAAACCCACCACTTGCTATGATAGAGCTTAGCTGGTGGCAACTTGCGGCGACCAATGATAGTTCCACGTCGTTGTTAGAACCAAGTATAGCGTCAGCTACAGATGACAGCTTGCCCGCTGCTTTTTTCTTAGGGGCTAGGTCTATCCACGGATTTAGAATACCTGTCAGGAATGCTACGTCAAAATTTTCATCGGAGTCGTACATTACCTTAACGTCTAGCCAAGGTGTCTGCTTCTTATGGTGTGTACCTACAGGGCGAAGCACCATAGAGGGGTCTTTGATCTTACTTGTGTCGAACGTAAGGTCATTCGCCAGCAGTGCCGCGCACAACGCATCGGACAGCATAGTCCACGTTTCAACACCAATTTCTTCTTCTAGGGGCCAGTAAGCATGTAGCCCTTTACCTGACGATACTAATAGCGGCATAGGCATTTTGATCGCGCTGAGTGCCGCGCTTAGGGCTACCCACCCTTCTTTCTGTGTGTCGTGCTTTCCATCCCCTATGTCTAGGTCTAAACATAGCGTCCTAAATTTGGTAGCGTATTCCTGCTTTCGTTTCCACTTAGTCTTGCCGTCTTTCTCGAAACTATGCCCTGCAAATGAACCTATAGAAAAGTAAACTGTTGTGTTGGGTTCCGCATCCCACTTACTTATCGCTGCTACCGCCTTATCTATATCGCTGTAACTAAATGACCCTCTGTTCCAGAATATGCCTCTAGGTGTTTGCCCTGACGGGTCTGGCCTGTGGGTACTAATAACTAAGTGATCGGTCTTGGCATGTACTCGGTCTAAAAATTCTCTGGTGTCCACGTTTTACCTCGCTTTATTATGCCCCCCACACTTGTGGGGGGATATTATACCTAGGGTAGACGCCCTATGAGTCAAACAACGCTGCTATGTTAGCCGCCAAGTCGTCAGAGGCTTTTACAGGTTCAACCTGCGGCTTCTTCTTCTTAGGTGGCTTGGCTGGAGCGGCGGCTAGTTCTTCCTCCTCCTCATAAGCGTCATCAACTGGCGCTTTCTCCTCAATTGCAGGTGCTGCCGAGGTAGGAGCAGCTAGAGTAGCACTAGGTTGCATCTGGCGGGTAGCAACTTTCACAGAATCGTGGTGAGAAATCTCATCCACCAATTCGATCACCCGCTCAGGCACATAACCTTTATGCTTAAACACTATCTTAGGATAGCTAGCTTCCTCATCAAAGCCTAACTCAGTAACTACTTCTTCAGGAGACAGGCCATAAGTGCCCAACTCTTTGAAGTACTCGCGTAGTGACTTCATGCCCGACACAGGCACAGTCAGTCCATACACCTTACTGGGGTCTGCGGCAGCCACAACAGCCATGTGCCGCTGGTCAGCACACATCTTAGACTTGGCACCAGAAGGCAATATTTTGGAACCTAGCGCGTTGTGTGGGCAAGCTGCGCACGCCTTAGCTACTGGTGACTCCACACTATCGTCAGGCTTTAGGCCATCACTTGATGCACAAGCTGGGGCTGCGTTCTCCCCCTGTACATACTGCCCTGCGTAGAAAATCTTGGACACGCGGGGATTAGCGCCGACGATAACTACGTCTAGCACTGGGCCTATAACGGTCTCCACTCCCCCCTCAGTCAGACGATAACGGCTAGAGCGAGTGCTGATTCGCGGAAACCCACCACCATCACTCCCTACAATTGCATCTGCTACGGCAGACTTTTTACCCGACTCTTGACGAGTACGGATGCGGTCAGCGATATGTGCTGGTACGTTTTTAGTAAGTGCATTTGACATAATCTAGCTCTCTCTTTGGTTGCGACGAAAATTAAAGACACGAATGGTGCTGTAGTTTAGCCCCGGTGGTACTTCATTGTGGGACTCTAAGTAGCTGCGAACAGCCGTTTTAGACGCGCGCGACTCAACTAAGTCCCAAGCGTCATGCTCTTTACAGAAGGAAAAGAAGTCCTCACGGGAAGCAACAGTCGCAGACTGGTGCGTTGCCCAATAAGCTGTCCCGAACGGAGTCTTGATTGATTCAAGTCCATCCTCCTGTGCGCGGGCCGTAAACCAGTTTTCAAGAGCAACTAATTTCTCCTTTAGGCCAGCCTTGGCAGCTTTGTATTCTCGATCAAGAGAGTCTATTTCACCGCGTACTAGCGTGTAGCGTTCCGCTGCTTGTTCATAGTTCATAAGTAAGTCCTTAATCCCATGGGATTAGTAGTTAGTAAATCAGTAATCGTCGTCGGAATTTACGCCGTTGACTAGGTCAAGAAACGCAGCTAAGACATTCTGCTTTTGTCGTAATCGACGGTACAGCTCGGCCTCAAACTTCGTCGCCAGTATGTGCCATACAGTAGTCTTGCCTTCCGTGCTAATTCTACGTATGCGCGCATTTGCTTGCTCATATTGCTCTAATGAGTAAATCGGTGCGTACCAGATAATGTCTTTCGCGGCAGTGAGCGTAAGTCCGTGCGCTGCTACCTTGGGGTGCGCCAACAATATAGTAGGCTTATCCGTGTGCTGAAAGTCATTAAATATCTGGTCGCGTTCTTTGCCTTTAACGTCCCCGTTAACCAGAGCGAGGTCGTAGCCATCTTTAGTAAGTGAATCACGGAGCCAGTACTGTACCCCTTTCAACGGCACAAATATAATAACTTTGCCGCCAATCTCGTCAATCAATTCAGTGAGTAGATTATACCTGAACTTAGCATCTAAGCAAATAGAATCAGTCTCCGAGTACACCACGCCGCAACAAATCTGTAGCAGCTTGGATAGCATAACTGCCGTGTTCGCTGCGGTTACTTGCCCACCTGCGAAAGTAGTTACAGCCTTAGTCTGCATTTCTTTAAATGCCAACTTTTGTTCAGCGGTTAACTCACATTTTCGATTAACAAAATTAGTATCAGGTAAATCCTTACACTCATCTAGTGAGTACCTAATGGAAGGCTGCAATACCTCCTTGCATGTCTCCAATGCTGTTGGTCTGGGCAGCCAACGAAACTGAGATACCTTTTGCATCACGGTCTCTTTAAATGCTGTATAGCTCTTGGATACATTCTTAGACTCGACTAGTCTAGCTAAAGCCCAAGCATCTGCTGGGGTCTGCGATATTGGAGTACCCGTTAGCAGCCACACCCAAGGCTTGTGTTTCTTAGCCCAGTTAAAAAATGTCTTAAACCTGCGCGACCTAGGCGACTTTAAGGCAGTAGCCTCATCATAAATAACTACGTCAAAGTCATTTAGTTCTGCGCTAAGGTTAGTGAACCCGTCATGGTTAATGATTACATACTGCACCCCGGGGGTATCCAATAACCTCAGTCGTTTCTCTCTAGCACCTGTACATATAACAAACGTCCTATGCGGCATGTGCTGCTTAATCTCTCTACCCCATACTTCTTTAAGCGTAGACAGGGGCGCAATAATCAAAACCTTCTTAGCCTCTTTAGAAGTAAGTAGGAAGTCGGCAGCCCATAGCGCACTTATAGTCTTACCTGTCCCCGGAGCGTTTAAGCATAGCGCCCTCTTGTTTACAGAAAGGAACTCAGCAGTACCAAGCTGATGTTGCATCGGCTTAAATCTAGCAGGGAAATCATAGTAGTAGTGTATGGGGGCGGGTATGGATATGCCCATGTTCCTTAGAACCATAAACTCCTGCACGCCATGTGGCACTACTACTAAGTCTTTGCCGTCTTTAGTGATTCGCTTAGAGTGGGGTATCACTTCAGCGATCACGTCGTTAGCAGACGTATCAAGTACTACTTTCTTTTGTTCTTTAATTATGAGCATAACGCCGCAAAGGCTCTAACCTCTGCCTCCCAATGCGACAGCGTTGTGTCCCTAACAATCCAGCACGTTGCGCCCTTCTGAACAATACTAACAACTTCGCGAGTCTGGTTAGCCGTCAAGTCACGACTGCCGAACTTAGTCTCTATACCAAAAAAGTACCCGTTTACATGCCCAATAAAGTCAGGTATTCCCGAACGACCATAGCCGTTAGCTGGCGGCATAAAGTAGTAGCATTTAGGCAATGAGTCTAATACTTTACGCACTGCTTTTTTAACATCTGCTTCATTGTTCATCCATGTACTCCTTAAATTCTTCATCGTTAAAGTTTAAGGCGTTCTGTAATAGCTCTCGCAGCCTAAGAATAGTTGCATCGCGTTCCTCTATTATCGGGCGCAATTTTTCTGCTACCCCCTGCGCGGCGGCCTTAGCTATGTTTTCTTCTACTTTCCACTTCTGTGTCATCTGTGTTTCTTCCTTGCATTAGGGCAAATATCTTGGGCAGGACACCACGGACATAAGCCACTAGGCTTAAAGTCAAATACTCCAAGGTCTATAGCGTCATGCACCGCGTCAAGCCTTGGCTTGAGTGCGTCCCACAATGGCGCTAGATACCTGCGCTGGTACTCTGAATTAGTCGTTTGGTTAAACCGTAGCCATATAAATGACGTTTTAACAGTTGTAACCTCTGGAAAGTGATACATCACTATTGCAGCAAAAAACTGTAATTGTGTTGGTGACTCTCTCACCTTTCCCGTCTTGTAATCTAAACAGTAAGCTGTGTCCCCGTCAACTACTAATACGTCTGCTATTGACCTAAAGTACACATCTTTATCAAACCACCCGACAGGTTCTAGTTTCTCGTTTATCGCCATCTGGTACTCGAAGTATTTAACCCCGGGCCTAGATGTTATTACATCGACTATGCTCCCCCACTTCTTAATAGAGAGAGTATCTTCCTCAGTCATTACACCTTCATCTAGTTCCCCCTTTCCATGCTTCTCCAACACCTCATGCACGCGGTTGCCATAGTCCATTGCTTCACTACCGCGTATGCTCACTGACTTGGATACGTTCACATAGTCGAATTGTGCTGGACAGTTTTCAAACGTACTTAGTCTGCTGTATGACAGCGCCATCTTGCTCATGGTGCTTCCCCTATACCTTTGCGTCTTTAATCATGCACGCCACAGCTTGAGTCATGCTGACTTTAAAGCCTACTTTTTTAGATAGCTTTTCCCTGTATGTAACAAGCACGGCGTATGAGTCTTTTTGTACAGCTACAGACACGAACTTATCGGCTCGCACCTTAGTCATTTTCTTTTTTACATTCATTGTTACTTCCTTCTTTAGTTAGTTAACGCCACTCTTAAAGCCCGCGCTTATATCTTTTAAGTAGTGCCACTTTATAAGTATACTTTCGCAAGACTGCTTGTCTACTAAACTTATTCTGTAGTCTTGCTTACTCATTTGGCAGCTCCATAAGACCTACCTACCTCTACTTCACCCACTACAGGAATCTTACCTTTGCACCACTCAGGGGTAGTGGACAAGCAATCTTCCATCCACGCTACGCAGTCATCGACTTCGGAGTCTGGAACAATACATACAGCTTCGTCATGCACGGACAACTTAACTGGATACCTCTGGTGTATCCTAGCCGTCTGCCACATAACAATCTGCATAGAGGCGTGTTGGCACAGATTCTCCACTACTTTAGGCCCGTAAATCTTTTTGCCTATGACGCGCCCTTGGTCATAAATATACTCATCTTTTTCAGAGTCGAAACGCAAGTTGTGGTAAACAACTCCGGGTTCCCCGGGCCTACCAAACCCTTCGTACTGCGTCACATACCAGCCGTTTACATCGACTCGCAAGTGGTCACACCGCGTAGCTATATCAGGCAGTATAGAACGCTCACAATGCCTCCACAGGGCAGTTACCCTGCTGTATATGCCGCGATACAGCTCCACCGTTTCATACGCCTTCTCCAACTCTATAGGCTCTGCGCCCATAGCCTTTCCTTGTATGCGAACCATCTCTGCGAACCTAGGCGCACCTGCACCGTACTGTAGTCCCAGCATAGCCGTCTTGCCTAAGAACCGTTCTAGCTTGTCGGCCTTGGTTATCTCTCGCCCATACAAAGTACTGGCGAAATGGCAGTACATATCTACGCCAGCACGTAGCTTCTCCAGCGCGTCCTCTTGCCCAGCCAGAGCCATTACCGTACGTAGTTCTATATTAGATGAATCGCCAACAACTACCGTGTATCCCGGTGGTGCTTCTAGCGCATTACGCAGACCAGCGGATAAACCGCGCGCGGGTAAGTTCTGCCAATTAACTTTGTTGCCGCCAGAGTAGCGACCAGTCGTCTTTGCGCCCCACCACTGCAAGTACACAGGAAGCGGGCCTCTGTCGGTCATTTCTATAAACCGCTCAGCGCGAGTCTGGGCAATAGTAGTTTTCGCTCCGACTCTCGCGCCTACCAATGCCTGAACCTCACTGTCTGGATGCTCTAGCAACTCCATAAATTCTTTGTCAGTCTTGGCAAACGCGAACGTAGTTTTACCTGTGCGCGGGCTTACTTTAGTTGGTGGTGTAACTGCCAAGTCCCGCAGTCTTTCAGCAAATTTAGCGTTGGACATTATTTCATCCCGCGACACCATTGCTAAGGTCATTAGTCCTTCCTTGCGGGCTATCTCCTTCTCCAGTAAGTCGGCCATCATAGGTTTATTACCTACGAACAAAGGCTCTGTAAACATGCGGATGGTCATATCTACAAGTACTTGACTAAGCAGCGGGCAGAAACCTATTACCTCGTTATATATTTTCTCGCACAAGTCTACGTCGTTAGTGCAGTATTCTTTGTACGCCTCGAAATCTGCGTCACTCATGTCTGCCCGATGCACCCCCTTCATGTTGTGTACCGCGTGCCCTTTCTCTTGGAAGCCGAAGTACTTAGATATATTAGACAGGGAGTGCGACCGCAAGAATGGCTTAACCATCCTAGTAAGTGCCAAAGTACATAGCCACATGCGGGGATTTATGCCGTACCTCTGCGACATAATATAACCGTCAAACATCATGTTGTGCGCCACTACGGCGTACTTAGACCAGTCTAGTAAGTTAGTAAGTTGGTACTGTAAGGATTCCTCTGTCCCGTGCAAGGTTACAGTCTTGCCGTTCAACCGTATGCTTACCATGATGGCCTCAAACCTATCGTCTAGCACGTAGGCATCGGTCTGCATCTTGCTAAGTGAGTATTCTTGGTCGTAGTAAGTCTCAAAATCTATGAATATTACATCCATAATAGTTCCTTAATCCCATGGGATTAGTTTGTGTATTCCTTGGAGGGGGACTGTGGCATCTAACAACTTTTCTCTACCTACTGTTGTTATCCAGTGATTGCACTCTTGACACCACCAGCCTTTCCTTGTGTTAGCTTCTGCGTTTATAACTTCACCCATGTTGCTTCCGCACTTAGGGCATCTTATTATTGCTAAGCTATTCATTGTCAACATTCTTAGGTATTTTCCAGACGCTATCTAGTCGCCTAGATGCTAGTTTGGGCGGCGAAACCATATCCTTACCTGCTTTTATGCGACTCACCGTACATGCAGACACACCTGTTTTTATTCCTATGTCTTTATGTGACCCTTCCATGTTAGTCACAGCTTCTTCAAGTTCTAAGCGAGTTTTATACACTCCAGTAGTCATCAGTCTTTCTTGCCCTTTCATTTCTTTCTTCCTTAACTTTTGTCGAATTCTTTTAGCGAGGGCCATGCGTTGACTCTCACATTGAGAACACCCGAATACATCTTCCGAAACTTCTTCTCAGCAGACTCAGCGTTCCTTGCTTGAATGGGTTGGTAAATAATCTCGACCCATTCGCCCCAACATTCAAACCATTTCATTTTTTGCTCCATGATAGTTCCAACGATTTAAACTGCCCCAGTATCGGGGCAGTACAGAAACCCCAAAGGGTAGTTAGCTTTTGTCCATACAGTTATTCATAGCGTAAGCCATCCCTTCAGGGTCGAGTATGTTCTCTACGCCGTTGGAATAGAGTACGTACTCATACTGGTTAATGCGTATCCCCGTACTTTCAATTGGAGTATTAGGTTCTTCTAACGCTAGCTGAGACATAGGGACAATAAATTCGGGAGGCATTCCCGACATAGGGGAACTGTGCATAGCACTACAAAGATCGTAGTTGGCACCATAACGGAGCGCGCGCGGGTCGTCATTATAATTGTTTTCATCCGTAACCGCGAAATAGAATGCGTAGTCTACTCCGCCGTCAGTGCGCATCTTCGCATACATTATGCAACACGATATTTTCTTATAAGCTGCCTCATCAGCGCGCCGACTAGTTATCTCGTCAAACAAACGGTTAAGTTCTCCGTCACCAAAGCAATGTCCGTCGTCATGTAGCCCTCGCAACAAGGAATAGACTACTTTAGATATCTTGTTGTTGCCGCCATAGCTACTTACCTTGCGAGTGGCGGTACGCAAGTCGTAAGAATTATCCCTAGCTTTTTCCTCAAGCTCAGATTTTGACGCGCGAGTGAACGCAACGTACGGCGCTATTTTCGCTGGGACTCTATACTTAAAGTACTTCCTAGCTAACGATACAAGTCTATCGTCGTTCTCTGTAAAGTGTCTGCCGTTACGAACATCAGAAGTTAAAGGGCAAAACAAAAGCCACCTGTCGTAATAGCCTTCCCAAGTTATGGCACCACATGGGTAATCATCCCCGCTGTGAATAAAGCATACAGAGCCAACGCCATACTCTGACTCGGTGTACACGGCATTCGGTTTGAAGTAGGGCAGGGGGCGTAGGTACGGCATTACTTCGAGTATTTTATCTATTACCGCGTGCAAAGTGAGGCTCACATTGAAACCATATTTCTTACGCGATTCTTCGTAAGCAGCTATGCGATCTGAGAACCCCTTACTTTCCAATGAGGCACTGACAGCTTCGTTATACTCCTGAATAACATTATCAAAATACTGCGCGGTCTGTGCAAAAGTGTCGGTGTTGGAGCGCCCGTATCTACTGTTGCCGTTGTTACTCAAGCCGCTTATGTAGCAATTAATAGAAAATTTGGCGTCATCGCCACCAAGTAAAACCTGCTTAGTAATTCTTTTCATGTGTTTCTCCAATAAATAAGTAAGTAAGTAAGTAACATTTTTAATCCCATGGGATTAAACAACCTTCCGTAATTCTACCACTGCTATAGTGACACCCTTGTGTACCACCTCATAGTTGTCACCATAGTGAGTGGCCCCTAAACGCCCCATGTCAGACAGCAGCACCATCAGTGAACGCCCAATCGTGCTAACGTAGACTATACGTGCCGCGTTGTCCACGGATAACCAGTCGTCGTCTTTGTCGGTGCTAATACCTAGCTCCTCAAACCCACGTACCAGTTTGCTTTCTACTCTAACCAAGCGGCTAAGAGTTTCTTTCTCCAGCCTAGATAGCCGTTTGATAATACCATCTTCGTTGTTCATAACATCTACTCCTAGCTAAGTTCATTGATAGCATCATCAATAAATTCTGGCGTTAGGGTTGCCCCCGCCGCCAATTGCTCCCGCAAAATAGATACAAATTCTTTAAGAACCAGTACCGTTTCATTACGGGAAGTTTCGCGTATCCGCTCGCGCAAGTTATCGCGTTGGTCTCTGATAGAGTCTTCTACTCTACTCAGCCGCGCGCCTATTTCATTTGGGTTACTCATCGTTGTTCTCCCTGTAGTGCTGCAAGAGCCATATCGTGAAGCTCCCGCTGCCCTAGCTCGTAAGCGCGTATCTTTATGTTGTCTACACCACGCCGTAGACGTTTGTTGTCTGCTTCCAGTTCTTCATACGCCTCTACGATAATTACCCCACAGTTTTCGCAACAGCCTCCGTAACCACAAACATGTTTGCAGTCACCCATCGCCGTTATCCCTCCTGTACCTAGTAATCAAGTGATGGCGAAACCACTGTCTCGACTTGTAAGTGCTAAACGTACACGTATAAGTTAGGCACAACTCCACAGCGTAGTGTATATCCGTATCAGAGTGCGCCATCACTTCGTCGAGCCACTTATACGCCGCGCTCATGTTGCCGACCATCACAGCTTAACATCCACAAGTACACCAAACGACGGGGGGTTTGCCTTGCCGTAACATCCGCTTGTGTCAGCCCAGATAACAGGTATATCAGGCCGCGCTAAGTGAGAAGTGCGCGCACACATGTCTGTAAAGTAAATTATGCCAGCGTACTGCTCCTCGCTTGCTTCTAAGTAATCAAACACAGGGCCAAACTCAGTGCCACCACCCCCAACTACATTAAGCACTACATCGTCACCTTGCTCAAAGCGTTCCACTTTTGTAATGCGGGTATCACAGTACACTACTTCTATAAACTCAGGATTCAGGTCTGCCCCGATAGCCGTAATTTCTGCGGCTACTTGGTTAGCTTCTTCCTGTGACATAGAACCTGACACATCAAAGCCAATAAGCAACGCGCCTACTGCTTCGCTAAGTAGGGAAGGCATAAAGATATTCTGCCACACATACCTACGATTAGGTCGTGAGAAAGAGAAGTCAGTACGCGCGCTGCTAGTCAGCATCTCCCTACAAACATCTTCCCAGTTTACAGACGGCTTACCTATGTCACCGAGTATGCGGTCTATTAACGACGAACCTTGCCCGCAGGTTTTAGCCATTTGGGCAGCAGTAATAATAGTCGCTTCGAGATCAGCTTTACTCGCTTCGTCATCCGCGTCCAGTAGGTCGCCACTGTTGTCCCAGCCGCCTTTGGGAATGCCATCATCCTCTGGCCCCTCATCGCCACCACTGCCGTCAGCACCGCCGCCAGAACCAGAACCAGAATTATCGCCACCGCCATCATCAGCACCGTCATCACCGTCATCACCGTCATCGTCACCACCTCCACTACCTCCATCACTTTTGTTGTCATCATCTTCTCCGTCACCGTCACCGTCACCGTCACCGTCACCAGCAGGTGGTTCGGGCTTTTTAGGTGGTTCGGGCAGCTCATCCTTCATGCGCTTATACACTGCTTCGGACGACATCTCCTCTGTCACCCAATTAACGTCTACGCCTCCCTTTGGCAACTCATAGCCGCGACTACGTATATATAAGTTGATTATCGCGTCGTTTGCGTAGTTCCACAAACCGGGATGCCGTTGCCCTCTACGCCACATGTGCATCAGTATTACATGTAGGGACTCATGTAGCACTAGCCCGAACAACTCAGGGTCACTACACTTGGCGGTGAAGTTGGGGTTGTACTTAACCCATGCGCCGTTGGTCGCTGCCGTAGGTATCCTAGGGTCAACAACTACCTCACGCTTTATCTTAGACATTACAGCCGCAACAAACGGCTCCCGTATGCCCAGCTTATTATAAGCAGTCTCTACCCGCTTACGCTCGTACTCAACGTCTACAATCGGGTCAGTGACCAATAATGTTTTCGCTAAACTTGTCATATCAATTACCTCAGTAAGTAAGTCTGCTGGCCTGTTACAGCCAGCGTTTTTAATCCCATGGGATTAAGCAGCGAACGCGTCCTGATTCTGCATAGCCCACTGCGAGTAAGCAGGAGACTTAGCGATCTCTTTGTCGCGCTTGTATGCTAACTTAACAGTTAGCGTCTGTACATCGCCCGGGCATTTAGACAAGAACTTCCACGCGTTAGCGAAATTAGCCTTGTCTACCCTTGCAGCCAGACCCATAGCGCAGCAGTACACTACGTTGAGCTTGGTTGGTACTTCTACTTCTACACCACTAAGTATGTCGTCTATGCGAGGCATCTCGCCAAACACGCGGAGGTGTGCATCGAACGCAATGCCCGCTTCCTCCCCAACGTCACCACGGATTATCTCAGGTCTCACTTCCTCTGGCAAATCCAACGCCAGCGCATCGCTACAGGCAAACCATGACCTAGGTGAAGGGAAGGGCTTGGTCTCGCCAGTAGCCTCGAAGTTATGCAGATAGTCAGGGCGATCTTTGAGAAACGATGTGATCTCTGGGCGTAAGCCATTGACTACAGCGTGTTCCAAGAAGTCGTCTAGCGTTGTGTCAACTTCTAAGTAGTTGAAACGATTGACCAGCGGCGCAGCCATCTGGTACGTAACGCCACGGTCGCTCTGGAAGTTACCAGCAGCCACCACCATCCATGTATCGGGTATGCCAAAGTCAGCAGGTGTGAGAACTAGCTGGTATGCCGCAGCTTGTAGCATCTTAGGGGCGGAGGTCAGCTCGTCAAGAAAGATAATCCCTGCACCGTCAGTAGGTAAGAGGTCGAAGCGACACCAGCTAGCGACCAGCTTAGCCATGTCTACAGCGGGCATACCACGCAGCTCGGTGGGTTCCATCTGCGACAGGCGAAGGTCTGTAACACCCTGCCAATTAGGTACGTGCTTAGCAAGCATATCAGAAGCCTGAAAGACTACCTCTGATTTACCTACGCCAGACTTACCGAGCAGGAACATAGCCCGCTTACGGACTTGTGGGTTCATGTAACGCTTAACGATTACAGGTGCAACATGTTTAATACGCATAATAATTCTCCGGCTGTTAAGCCTAGTAAATAAGTTTAAGTTAGTAAATGTAAAACCATAACTAATCCCATGGGATTAGATAACCCCTCCTTCTGCGTTCATAGGCCACAGGTTATCTGGTTGCTCCGTCAGCATCATCAGGCAACGTGTAAGTTTTGACGCAGTTTCGCGCGACTCGCTCAAGGCTAGTTCCGCTATAGACAGTTTAGTCTTAGTGGTCTCAAGCTCAGCCCGCAGAATTACCATTTCGCTAGCCTCTAACATCTCCTCGTAGTTAAGGCTAAGGAACTCATCTTCTGCTTCTATTCGCTGAAACTCTATCTGACTATCTATAAGCTCAGTTAAAGCCCCCAGTGTCATGCTGCCAATTAGCATTTTGTTTGTCATACCCATACTTCTCTCCTGTTTTATCCTAATAACTTTTCTACGTTTGAACATCTTTTTCCCTAATCCCATGGGATTAAACCTCCTTCTCATCACGCATAACAATCTTTAGCCGTAGAGGGCCACGCTGCTCTAGTTGGGCGGTCAAGTACTCGACCCTCTCCTGTAGCAGCCTGTTCTTCTCCACTAGCTCTTTGTACCGCTTATTGTCCCGCCGTAAGCGCGCTCCATTACCCCCGCTCACGGTTTATCTCCAACTTACTTTTGCCACACTGCGCGCAGTAGGACGCGCCACTCTGGGCGTCTATGTCAAAAGTCGTGTGTTGGCACTCGAAGCCGTTAGATACAGGCTTCTGTACCCCCCAGCTATCAACTACTTCACCACACATCATCATCACCTGCTCACAGAAATAGTCCGTGTCTATAGCAAGTACATTCAGCTCCTCCAGTTTATAAATCTGCTTCTTCAGTCTAATAGCCAACAAGGTTAGTTGTTGGGCCTGTTCGGGCAAAGTTTTGTCTGAGTCTATCCCCGCCATTATTTCCTACTCCTTAGTATGCGGATAAAACATAAGCGTAGAGTTTGAACATCCTGCGCCTTACATTGTAATCTCTGTTTTCTTTGACACGCCACCCAAAGGTACGGGCGTATCCCCATTTTCTCCGTATCATTCTATTTGTCCTATGCTGTCTTGGTTTGACAACGTAACGACCCATACAGCGACCCTGCTTCCTGCGGTTATAGGGTTTGAGTGTTCTACATGTTTTTGCTTTCATCCCCTACTCCCTTTACCCGAACATGTCGTTGATTTCTTGCTCCAGAGTGTCAATCTTAATCTGACTATCGGAACGGGTTACAGTAGCCTCAACTGGCGGCAACTCTATACTGGCGGGCGTTTCGATGAACGGCAGACCGTCAACATCTATAACAGACGGCGGTTCAGGTAAGGCTTCAGGGGAGACAGGGAAGCTGGGTTCCAACACTGGGCCGCTGATAACCTCTAAAGCCCAGCGCGCTTGTTGAGCCGCGCTTTGATCGTAACCGACGGGTTCCGCTAATCCCATGGGATTAACTGCCACAACAGGAACTTCCCATTGCCCACGCATAGAAGCCATAAGGTCATCGCATTCCTTGGAGTACGCCTTAGTTTGTACTTGCGCTATGGTACGGCTGGCTTCGCGACTACGGATGTGGTCGGGGTCAGGTAAGCTATCTTTTATTTTGATCGCCAACGACACAGCACTAGCGCCAATAACAGAATCCCCGAACACAATGATTTTCTTGCACTCGTCGGTGATGTTATCGACAGTCGAATTGCGAAAGATAGCGTGCCGCAGCTCAGATAAGTTGCCGAACTCATCCTTGATCTCCCGCATAGGCTCATCTAGTTTAGCAGAAAGGATATCTAGCGTTTTCTTGAGGTTCGCGATTGGCGTGCGCTGTAGCCCAGCCATGCGGTCTATCGTGTCAGCCTCAGTCCTAGCGCGCAGGTCGTCAAGCTCCTCTTGTTGCATAGACACGCGGAAATCGTTCTCGTCTGTCACTTGTCGATACTTAAACTTCAGGGAAAACTGCTGCCGCAACTCCTCCAGAGAGGGATACAGCCCAGCATCATACAAGCCAGCCAGCTCTTTTTCTGCACCTAATAGTACGTTAGACCAGTTGTTGAGGAATGCAGTCACATTTTGTTGGAACTCCAACTCTATGTCGCCACCTGTGGAAGCAAACTCCATGTACTCTGTAGAAGGTAACAGGAACTCGCCCCTAGCCCACATGTAGGTATCACATGCACAGTGCTGTCTAGCCTTGTAAACAACATTGTCAATTGGCATCAGCAAGGCTTTCGGGTACAGGCTTTTGCGCATGTCTATTGAAGACGCGGCAACGCCAAACTTCTTGGCTACCTCGTCAATGGCTTTCTTGTCGGTACGTGCCTTGGTAGGCATCTCGACGTTGACACTAACAATCAAAGCGTTTTCTTTGATGCTCATTTCGTTCTCCAGTCAATAATAGTGACTAATCCCATGGGATTAAGTAAGTGAATAAATACTACTGTTTTTACAACCACTTCTAGCTCTTTGCTACAGCCCTCATCCTGTGCTTGTTTCCTCTACTAGCAGGGAGAGTACCGCTCACGCGTCTGCCCTTGCGAAGTAACCGTGCGCCAAATACGTTTTGCTTTTTCATAATGTCATCCTCTAATCCCATGGGATTAAGTAAGTAAGTAAGTGTTGTGAGAAAGGAATGTCTAATCCCCCATCTCATGTACCATTATACAGCATTCTGAGCTTATGTCAAATGAACATACTTCTAGTTTAAGCGTTGTTTTCGCGTTAGTAGAGTTGCAACTAGAAGTATACCACTACCTTCCCTGTATCTTCCATTGTCACGCCATGACCTTGTAGGGTTATGCGCAGCTCACCTTCACTAATATTCCCCATGTTCTCTATGCGATGAGGTGTCATCCCATCATGTAAGTACATACTGCCTAGCTCGTAGTCGTATATAGTTGGCTCAGGCACCTCGTTGCTTTTCGCATACAAATCCAATTCTTGCTCAGTCACGTCATCCCAGAACCCCATCCCTGCCCCACACGCAGGTATAGCCACAGGTAGTGTGAAACTAAACGGGTCAGATATAGCGCACGGCCAAAACACAGAGTCATACGGTGTGTCTATATGCGGATGCCCGTGCGCCCGTTCTCCGTCGCGCTTGACATCATTAACGCGCGAAGTAAATATGTGGAACCCCGGCAGTGCTGTACCTTTCATCGTTATAATGTCGTTGCCTCTGGCCTCACTCAGCGCCCTAGCCACAGAAGTGTACATGCCGTCAAAGCACTCGCTTAAAACTACGTTGGTGTAGTTAGCCAAAGCAGGATAGAGTATGGGCGAGTCCTGATATGTCGCTGCGCCTAGTGTGTACCCCCACTTGCGATCTAGCCAAAAGTCTCTTAGCTTGTCCACCTTCACGGATACTTCATTACACTGCTCACTAGTCAGCACTTTAACTCTATCAACATCCATATTACGGTTATCTCCGCTCCATACTGCGTTTCAATCGCTCCAACTCCAAAGCTGCCGCAGTCACAGTCTGGAGTGCTATTTTAACTGACCGTTCGGCAAGCGCCAGTTCCGACTTGGCTAGGCCATACTTCTCTTTAGCCTTAGCCAGCCTCTCATCAGGGAATTGCTCTAACTTCCTAGACCTACCAACTACTCTCTCATACTCAGTCATACGGCTGGTCGTCTGTTTTCCATCTGCCTTCTCGCTCGACGCGCTCTTTGCGTTTCTTATCTAGCTTGTTTTTCTTTTTGGCGTACCGCGTGCGTGCCGCTGTTCTACTGGGTTTTTTGTCTGTCTCTCGCATGTTTCTCCACTCCACCATGAAGCCGCGCCTTATTTTTATTATTCTAATCCCATGGGATTAAAGCATAAAAACGCGCCTTTGGCTTATCTTAGTGTCCGTCGTAGGCTTCCTCTGCGTGCGTGCCGAGTATTTCTTCGGCCAACTCATCTACCAGCGACTCAGGTAGCGTATTGATTATCTCCTTCCCGTACGACCCTTTGCCAACTGCCACCACGCTATACACAAACACAGACGGGGACATCACGTTTACATCAGGTTCCGCGCGCTCGTACTCATACTCCACTACCACAGGCTCCTCTCCGTTACCTGTGTCGATATGCCTATCTACTCTTATAATCATATCTAGTCTCCTCTTTATTGATAATTTTATTAAAATCGTCGGCCTGTCGCCTTTTCAGGCGTGTTTTAAGCTACGCGGCTATCTTACTCCCATTTTATATTTAGTGGGTTTTGTCCATCAGGTTCGCCTTCGCTCGTTTCACTCTCTACTGCGGTGTTTTGTTCGCCCCGCTCCATTACAGCGGCTATAGCGATTTTTAGCTCTGCATCGGTGAACCTTGTGGCTCCCCCTGTTTTGTGCCTTAGCTGCCTTTGCACCATCGCATATACCGCGCCCCTAGAATACCCAAATTCGTTAGCAAGGTTAATAGCTGTTTCACCATTGGAATAACGCTCTAATATGGCCTCCCTAATCACTGCTTTTTCGGCGGGAGTTTTGAATGTCGCCAGCGTATTTTCAGACACCCATTTGTCCACAACTTCAGTGTGCTGTTTGTACTGCTCAGAGATCAAAGAGCGCAGGTATTGGGCGGTAGTAATTGTGTGTATTCCTGCCAGTCCAATTAGGATAGTTTTCTCTGCTCTAGTGAGTTGCACCTGCGCTAGCTCATTCCTTACGGTGCCGCTGTACTTAGTTGATTCGGTCATAATTAGCCCTCTTGTATACATTTGTTTAAATGAAACACTAAATAATTTGTCGGAATTTCGTATACACGCCATCTCGATTCCACAAAATTATCACAACATGTATTGCACAGTCAATAGAATGTGTATAGGTTTTTTGTGGAATAGACAATTTGTTTAGACAGTTTGGGGTGATATTTGTCTAAAATACGGCGAGTTTTCCCATTATGTGGACATGTTTTTGATATATTTGGGTACGGAAATCTACAAAATGTATACATGTAATTTGGCGGAATGAT
>Ga0307984_1000068_pt1 | contig 37980 bp, 47 predicted proteins | sample EllFjometageno78_FD_203169 | JGI IMG/M metagenome (GOLD analysis project Ga0307984, IMG submission 203169) | Marine microbial communities from Ellis Fjord, Antarctic Ocean - #78 | ecosystem: Environmental > Aquatic > Marine > Unclassified | place: Southern Ocean | collected 2014-10-09
GTTACCAGTCATCACCAGACGCTGGTAGTGTTGGGTTAAGCTGACTCTTCAGCATCTTGATTTCCATCTTTAATCTTTCTAACTCTAGTGTCTGTCTCTCGACTTCATTAGCATACATAAGGCTACAATCAATCTTAGTTAAGTCCTCCTGACCTATCTTAAAGACCCACTTAGCAAACACCTTGCCTTGTTGCGTGATAGTGTCTAGCTCTGTGCCAAACTCCATAGTAGCGGCTGTCTCTTCATTCTGTGTACAGGCGCTTCCATTGGACGTAGTAACCGAGTAGTTAGCTGCTATAGCTGTTGATGATAAGCCTAGAGCAAATCCTAGTAATAATAGTTGCTTCTTCATTCTGTTTCCCTACTTCTGTTAGTGTTGAACAAACTAGCAACTTACGCTGCCCTTTGACCTTGAATTGTATCTTAACATCCCTTCTGCTATTAGGCAAGAGTTTATATGTTTTTTTATCAACTTTCCAATCGTCTGCATCTGTCCCATCTTTGTTCAATACTTCCATTGTAAAGACTGCAGGATAATTATAAGCGTTGGTTAGAGTATAGACCTTAGAGTGTACCTCTGTCAACGCTTGCTCAACTTCAAATGCTGGGGACATTGAGTGTGCTAGCGCCGTTGGTGACAGAAGCAACACTACTAAGGGCCATAAGCGCATTACTGTGTGCAGGTCACTGTGTGCTTGATGATGTAAGCTGTACTACTCTCAAGTGCGTCAGTGTTAGTCATAGTCGCTGTGCCGTCAATGTTAATAGTAAACACCTTAGCTCCAGTACCACTATTCAAGCTATCAATATTAATGTTACCTGTATTGATGTTAACTGTGGCATCACCTACGCCGCCACCTGTTACAGTTGAGGTTGCATAGTCAATAGCAAAAGCACCTACATCAGCGCCATTGCTTGCCTTACGTACCTTACCGTCTGTAGGGGTGACCTTAACATTATTCATGTTGCGTGTCTTAAGTTTAACTACAGCAGGTGTTGTGGCTGTCCATACGTTATCTGTAAGGGCCATGACACCTACTGTGTTAGTCTTAAACTCACATGAGTTACTAAAGGTTCCTGTGCTACCACCCCACTTAGCTACACCACTTGCGTTAGCGTTAGGCACTATGGCTGATAAGGTCACCACTACTGCAGCTACTAGAGCTACTTTCGTTACTTTGTTCATACTGTTCACTCACTTAGTTAGTTAATTCAAATAATGTAGGACTATCATAGCACCTAATGTAATGGTGTACAAGTCTTTTATTAACATAATTTAGAAATCCTCGTTGTTATGTGCTTTCTTAAGCTCAGGTGGCGGGGTGGCAACTAATCTACTTGTCTCATTCTCATAAAACAGCCACCCTGCAACACCTGTCCGACCCGTGCGCCTACACTTCACAAGCTGTACCTGTGTGCAGTTACGTGCATAAGCGTCCTCGGTCATCTTGTCTCGCGACAGTAAGATAGTATTAAAAGCTATCTGGTTAATTGAACCTGAGCCTTTCAAGTCATACTCTCCAATATTATGTGCGTCACTGTCGCGGCTGCTAGGCTTGCGCATGTGGCTTACAATAATAATGCTGACACCAGTATTCTTGGCTAGCTTCAAGCACTTGTCCATAAACTCATCAATAATTCCATTGTCGTTGCTAGTTACAGCCGCCTGTAATGGGTCGAGTATGATAATGTCACAGTCGAGACCCTTGACCAAATACTGCATCTTAGCAAACAGTTCATCTGCACCTAAGGCGCCTTGATGATCTAGTATGTGCAACTTGTCGCTCTTAGCTAGTTCATCGTACTTTTCATGATACAAGTTATAGTCTCTCGACTCTGTGGGCACATCGGCAATGTTAACGCCCATGTATACACTTAATAACTTTTCTACTGTCTCACCTACGTCTGCCTCAAGGAAGACACAACCAATCTTCTTGGCACTCTCAGCATACATGCCGTGTACTAGGTTGTAGACCATTGTCGACTTACCAATACTAGTAAGGGCGCCAATGACAGTAACCTCACCAGCTGCTATACCTCCATTCATCATGGCGTTAAGTGTGCCGAAGGATGCAGGTAACGGGGTGACTTCTTCAGTGCCACGCTTTAGGAACTTATCCCAAACGTTATCATCTCCCAGACTCACGACACCTTCAGGCTTAAAGGCCTTAGCATCCCACCAGCTTTTCGTGTACTCACGTACCTTGTTGGCCTTGAGCATCTCTCCAGCGTCCTTAAGTGGTAACGTACACACCTTAGCCTTACGTGGGCTAAAGAGTGGTAAGACTGCTTGTGCTGCCTCTACACCATGGACATCTGAGTCAAAGCATATAACGATATTATCAAAGGTCTCTAAGTATTCTAACGAGGCCTTAATATCCTTAACTGCTGACTTGGCACCTCCTCGGATACTAACGGAGGGAAAGCCACCATTCATTTCATAGGCGGCCATTGCATCTATCTCGCCCTCAGTAACTGTAATGTATTTACCACCAGCTGCAAAGGTGTTTTGACCGAATAGGCCAGCATCTTGCATATCACCAGTGGCATAGAAGTCTTTAGTGGCTACTGATCTAACCTTAGTGCCGACTACCTTAGTGCCAGCTTGGTCGTAATAAGGGTAATGGTGCTTACTAATGTTACCCTCTGTTGTATGTTCAACTGTCACGCCATATCGTTTGGCCGTGTCCATGCTAATACGTCTGTCTTGAATTGCTGCAATTGTTCCTGTCATTTCTAATGGCCTTGTCTTAGTTTTATCAGCGTGAACTATTGAGCCATCGCCATGTATGTAGTGTTGACAACTAAAGCATACGCAATGGTTGTCGCTGTAAACCGCTAAGGCGTCCCTAGAGCCACAATTGGGGCAGCTAGTGTGCTTAACGAACGTACTTTCTGTAAAATTGGACATTGTAAGCTCCTGTAGTGCGATTTAAGGCCCCTAGGGCTGCTGGGGAATAGCAACACTAGGGGTAACTTTAGACGTGCTTAGAAGGGACTAGAAGTCGCCATCAGTGGCAGACGCCGCCAGCTCTACTACGCGCACCTTGTCCAAGTAAGGCGTAATGCCATGCACTGGATGCTCTTGGCCTAGGCTATACTGGATTCGTACTGTTGAACCTCGTGTTACCTGACCCATAAACTCATCGCCATTAAGCTCATAGACTGGAACATCAAACTTAGATGCGAATTTTCGTTGCTTAGAGCCTTCATAAGTACGCAACTTAACGCCTTGAGCTTCCATTTTACCTGAATTCTCCTCGTCTAAGGTTAAGACGACACTATACTTACCTGTTGATTGGCCACCATAAACTTCATGCTCTGACAAATTAACAAATGCAACTGTACCTGTAATTACTGACATATAAACTTCCTTACTTTAGATTATCTATTATGACCCAAATAGGTCTATTTTTACTGCTTTTACTATACTTAAGAGCCTTAAGACTCTTAGGTTAAGTTCTTTAAAGATATTCATTATGAATTAACATAAAGATTTTCTTTGTTCTTAGGTATATTATACCATTGTTCCTAAGACGTGTCAAGTTTTAATTTAACATATCGTACTTATAGTCCTCAACTTCTGACTTAAGTAGTTCATACATCCAAGTAGGAACCTTTTCTACTGTACGCCAATCGTTCTTATCGAACAATACTGCTTCAGCATAGAAGTCTTCAATGATAACGTCACCATTGCTTGAGTCTAGTTCATATTCCACTTCAAAGCTAATCAATTGCTCTTCCATGAAGCCGATGTTGATTGATAGTTCATATGCTATGTTCATAAGGTTCTCTCTTTAGTGTCCTCGGTGCCTGTTGCGCCTTGGTTATGTGTCTATAGTAGCACACTATACCTAGGTGTCAACACTTAAATACAATTTATTTACTTAATCCACCAAGGCGGCTCTTGTCCATCATTGAATTCAACGTCAAAATCACTGGCGTCTATATCGTAGTTGTGTGTAGCTCTCTCAGAGACTGAGTAGCAACCGCCGCATAAGTCAATAAAGTCTACTGTGTCTGCTTCTGTACGGCTCATCTCGCCATCGTTAAGGATTGTGTTACAACTTTTACATCTCATAAGGTTCTCTCTTTAGTAATTAGTAATATTTAGTTTAACTTGTGTAAGCTGGAAGCTCAATAGCATTAAACATCCAGTGGGCATAGTCCTTGAAGAAATCCTCAGGGAAGCCATAAGCGTTGCCACCTTTGATGACTGGGGTTATCGTATGAACTATGACACCATCGATGTCTTCAGGCCCTACCAATGCCTTGCCTTTGGCTGCCAAGGTGTCTAGGGTGGCCTTAAGCTCGCCTGAGGGCTGACCAGTCATTGCCATGACATCTGACAACTTGATACTTGAGTTAGACCAGTTAAGGGCTAGTAAGGTATTGTACAGTGATACTTCGTTTAGTGTTAAGTTCTTCATAAGTTACTCTCTTGTTTGGTATGTATCTATAGTACCTGAGTGACATTGGATGTCAATAGGTTATTTAACTTTCTTTTTAATATCTTCCCTTATCTGCCATACAGTAGCAGCTATGATAATAAGGGCCGCCTCTGTAGCTGTGATGCCTGACTCAAAGGTTATAAGCCATTCAACTAGAGGTTGTGTGGTTAACCATTCATATGCTGGGGTTAGCTTGCGTACAGCGAAGCCGTACCAGTAAGGAGCCTCAAGGTAGGCACCATAAGCCCACAAAGCTAATAGGCCCCATATTACAACATTCTCTACCTTAGCACGTAAAGGACTCATAAGGCACCTTCAAACAATACTACCATAGACAAGTAGACGCTACCTGCCAGTATAAGTAAGCCTACTGTGTTAACTAGCCATGAGGTACGCTTGTTAACCTTACGCGCTTGTGTAACCAATACGCTGTGCTGTATGTCGCTGCCATAGTTCTTTAGATCTTTCATGTTCTTATGTTTCCTTTATTAACTGTAGATTGGTTCAATAACTACATAGTACACCAGTGTAGACCATAACACAAGGCCTGTTGCATATAATAATAAATCTTCTGGTTTAACATTAAACATTGTTGACTCCTTCTGGGCGTGTGTGAAACTCTTTACCATAAGACAAGGCTGCCTCAAGTAAGTCTAGGCTTAGCTCTGCGTGTCCCGCCATGTCTGCGGTTGTCATGAAGTCCGCTTGGTAGTCTAGGTACATGGCCTCTAACGCAGGGCCTGAGGTTGTGTCAGTGTGTAGGATGTAGTGCATACATAATTCGCTTAGTTCTCTGTTAGTCATGTGCTTCTCCCTGCCTTAAGTGTTAGTTAGAACTGTTGGATAACTAAGCCGCCGTCAGCAAGCTCAAGTACCATTGTGTTGTCCTGTAGTTCCTCTAGGTCAGCTAGACCATAGTCACTCAAGGCCTCTGCTAATGTAGTGTACTCAGTGAAGTCACAACATAAGCCTATAACGTCCATCTCGAAGGGCTCACCTAAGTCATCACTTAAGTCACTGATGAAGGTGAACATAGCTTCTAAGGCGTCATAGCTGAACTGCTCTGGACGCATAGTGTTGAAGGCTGTGTGAAAGTCTGTGCTGTTTACGTTAGTTACGATCATGTGATACTCCGTTGTCTTGTGTGTCCCTTAGCACTATATGTGCCTTGGTGATGTGTCTATATTAACACAGTAAACCTAAGAGTCAACAGTTAATTACAATTAGTTTAACATTAGTTCTTACGTTGCATTATGCACACACAACATAAGGTAACGTAAGCCAAGATAAGGAGCGGGCGTGCGCGAGTAGCATACCTTGGTAGCGTGTGTCAAGCGTTGTGTGTCTGTTGTGTCTGTTGTGTCTACTGTGACTGGAGACGTACATAAGTGGGCCAGAGGCACGCACTTAGGCATACACATGTCAACTTATGGCACTGTAGATGACTACACTCAGCCTCAGAGTCTTGGGGTTGACATCAGGCCTTGAGGACGTGTGCAACATCAGGCACCTAAGACACCTAAGACACCTGAGTTATACATGGGAGATACAATACGTGGGGATAACTCAGGTGTCTTGGGGATAAGCCATGTATAACTCAGGTGTCTTGGGGATAACCTGTGTATAGCCCGTGGATAACCTGTGTATAGCCTGTGGATAACTCCTGTGGCCTGTGGATAACTAAGGGGCGGGGGGCGGGAGTGCGCGTAGCTTTACCTGCGGCTCCCTCAGGCACATAAAATAAGGCTATTTTGGTTTCCCAAGGCACCTAAGACACCTAAGTAACTAAAGAAACTAAAGGCGCGGAGAACAAAGGTAAACTGTTGATAACATAGGACAAACACTAGCCCTTACAAATGTCAACAAAAGGGTCTTAGGTTGACTTATGAGTCTTATGCTGTCTTATGTATACTTAAGGGCCTTAAGCATGCTAATGTATGACCAAACTATGACCAAAGAGTCTTAAGATTCCTTACTTAAGTGACTAATATCTAGTCTATATGAACTAATATTTAGTCTATAGTATCTTTATTCAATTCATTATGATTATCTTTAAGAAAGTACTTGACTTTTAGTCTTAAATATGGTATAATATACCTATAGTATGATTTAGTTACTTAGCTTCTTTAGCTACTTAAGTTTCTCTTAATGATTATAATTAAAGAATCATTCTAAAGACACTTAAGTAGTCTTAAGAAAGCTAAGTAACTAAAGACACCTAAGTATACTCCCGATCCTATGGTTCTCATTTGGATTCTGGACACGTCCTAAGTAAGTGTTTGGTCATAATCTTTATGTCTACACTAAAGCTACTTAAGACGCCTAAGTATACTTAAGACGCCATTGGGATATAGCCAAGCGGTAAGGCAACAGGTTTTGATCCTGTTATGCGTAGGTTCGAATCCTGCTATCCCAGCCATTTTTATCAAGTGTGTATAGGTTCATTACCTATCGTCTGTTGCTTACTCAGCAGCCACTTGCCCCCTTAACCTTAGTAAGAAGGAAGTGTTATGAAAGAATGTTATACATGTAAAGAAACCAAAAGCTACGTTAACTTTTACAAAGTAGCAGCAAATAATGACGGACACTCTGGTGTCTGCGGCTCCTGTAAGTTAGCGTATAACCAAAATTACAAGAAAGTGAATAAGGATAAGGTAAGAGATGCTTATTTACGTAAGACATATGGTGTCAGTCTTTTAGAAGTAAATGTACTTTTTGAGAAGCAGAAAGGGCGTTGTGACATTTGCGGTATACATGAGAAGCATTGTAAACATCAGAGACTAGGTGTTGATCATGATCATGACTCAGGTGCTGTTAGAGGTTTACTTTGTGCTAATTGTAACACAGGTATAGGATTTCTACAGGACTCCTCTGAGTTTACAGAGAAGGCTACAGCCTACCTAGTCAAATATGGTAAGTAAATAAGCAACCCACTGAGGATAATTGCAATGTCACAAGAACCTAAAGAACATAAGTACGGCGTAGATGCTGAAGGCATACCGCTCACTAAGTCTGGTCGCCGCAATAAGAACTTCCTACCCACCAAAGCTACCACGGACAAACCCAAGCGTAAAGGTAGGCCGCCTAAAGCTGCACTGCAGAAACCTAAAGGCATTATAGGGCGCCCTAAAGGTGACGCTACTATTATCAATGAATATAAAGCTAGGATGCTTGCCTCGCCTAAGTCAGCTAAGGTTCTTGAAGTTATCTTTGATGCAGCTTTAGATAATGAACATCGTCATCAAGCAAGCGCGTGGAAGCTTTTGTTAGATCGTATAGCACCTACGGCTGCATTTGAGCAGGAAATAGTGAAAGGTGGCGGTAAAGCAGCTATTCAAATTAACATTACTGGTATTGGTGGCGCTAGTGTCTCAGGTACACAAGAGCCAGAAGATGACATAACAGACGCCACATACGAGGTTGTATAATGTCAGACTTACAGATTGAATTACTGGATTGGCAAAAGAAAGTATGGGCTGATGACACTAGATTTAAAGTAGTAGCTGCAGGACGCCGTTGTGGTAAGTCTAGGCTAGCTGCTTGGCTTCTAATCGTTAACGCACTACAGGCTACCTTACCAAACTCCCATGTCTTCTATGTTGCTCCCACCCAAGGTCAAGCGAGAGACATACTTTGGAAACTTCTGTTAGAACTAGGGGCACCAGTCATATCTCAGGCCCACATAAATAACATGCAAATCACCTTAGTCAATGGCTCTACCATATCCCTTAAGGGTGCTGATAGACCTGACACTATGCGTGGTGTCTCCCTTAAGTATCTCGTTATGGATGAGTATGGTGACATGAAGCCTGAGGTATTCGAAGAGATCCTACGCCCAGCATTAGCTGACCAAAAGGGTGGTTGCTTATTCATAGGCACACCTAAAGGTCGTAACCACTTCTATGACTTATACAAGTATGCTGAGCTATCTGGTGATGACGATGTCACCTTTGAAGCGTGGCACTTTACCTCATACGACAATGAGATGTTAGATCCTGATGAAATCAATAGTGCTAAGAAGAGTATGTCTACTCATGCATTCCAACAAGAGTTTATGGCTTCCTTTAAGAACCAAGGCTCTGAGATGTTTAAAGAAGACTGGCTTAACTTTGGCCCTAAGCCTGAGGGTGAGGGTGACTACTATGTTGCTATTGACCTTGCAGGCTTCCAAGATGTCTCCAAAGCTAAAGGTAACACTTCACGCTTAGACCAATCAGCTATATCCATAGTCTTCGTAAATGAAGCAGGGTGGTTTATAGAGGACATCGTATATGGACGTTGGACACTAGATGAAACTGCAAACAAGATCTTTGATGTAGTCAAAACTTATAAACCAATGTCCATAGGCATAGAGAAAGGCATCTCTAAGCAAGCTGTTATGTCTCCACTAATGGATCGAATGAAACGTCAGAATACGTACTTTCGTGTCGAGGAGCTAACCCACGGTAACCAGAAGAAAACAGATCGTATCATGTGGGCCCTACAGGGTCGATTTGAACATGGTCGTATAACCTTAAACAAGAAGAAGAAGGAATGGCATAGTGTCTTCCTAGATCAACTATTCCAATTTCCAGACCCTCTTACCCATGACGACCTTATAGACTCTTTAGCCTATATAGATCAATTAGCTAAAGTAACCTATGTTGGTAACTTTGAAGAATGGGATGACCATGAAACGCTCGACTCAATTAGTGGATACTAAATTATGAGAATGTTAGACAACAACGAATCAACAGATCCTATCATCATTGAACAGAACCTACAAGATTGGGTCATGACTAAGGTTGATGATTGGGGCGACTATTATGAGCAAAACTATGCTCAGAAGCACCAAGAGTATTACCGCTTATGGCGTGGCATTTGGGCTGCTTCTGACAAGACTCGTCAAGCTGAACGCTCACAGATCATAGCACCCGCGCTACAACAAGCAGTAGAATCCAACGTAGCTGAGATTGAAGAGGCTACCTTCGGACGCGGGAAGTACTTTGACATCAAAGATAACATGGGCGACACTGAGACTGAGGACATTGTATTCTTACGTAACAAGCTTCATGAAGACTTTGACGTAGCTAAGATCCGTAGGGACATTAGCGAATGCTTAATTAACTCGGCTGTGTTTGGTAATGGCATTGGTGAAGTAGTATTAGAGAACATCAAAGAGATGAAGCCTGCTACTGAATCCGTTATGGACGGAGCAATGGAAGCTGTTGGTGTCAACATAACTGAACGTACCATTGTACGCTTACGTCCTATCTTACCACAGAACTTCCGTATTGACCCTACAGCTGCTAACATTGATGAAGCACTAGGTTGCGCTATTGATGAGTTTGTAGGTACCCATACAGTTGAACAATTACAAGAGTCCGGTGTCTACCGTGACGGCTATATTGGTACAGCTAATGATGACTTCAATTTAGAAGCTGATCAAGACCTAACTGTTTATCAAGATGACAAAACACGCCTTACAAAGTACTATGGTCTTGTCCCACGTCACCTTCTCGAAGAAGAGATGGATGACTCAAGCATGATTAGTGACGAAGACAAAGAAAGCTACTATATTGAAGCCTGTGTCATCATTGCTAACAAAGGTACTATCCTTAAGGCTGAGCCTAGCCCGTTCATGATGAAGGATCGTCCTATAGTTGCATTCCCTTGGGACGTAGTTCCTTCACGCTTCTATGGTCGTGGCGTATGTGAGAAAGGCTATAACTCCCAGAAGGCTCTAGATGCTGAGCTAAGGGCACGTATTGACGCTCTAGCCCTCACAGTACACCCTATGCTTGCAATGGACGCTACACGCATCCCACGTGGCACTAAGCCCGAGATTCGTGCTGGCAAGCTACTATTAACCAATGGTGACCCTCGTGAGATCATCAATCCTTTCAACTTTGGCAATGTAAGTCAAATAACGTTCGCTCAGGCTTCAGCACTACAGTCGATGGTACAGCAGAGTACAGGTGCTGTTGACTCTTCTGGTGTTGGTGGCCAAATTAATGGAGAAGCTACTGCTGCAGGCATTTCGATGTCTCTAGGTGCAATAATCAAACGTCACAAGCGCACCTTGATTAACTTCCAAGAGTCTTTCTTGATACCTTTAGTATCTAAGGCTGCTTGGCGTTATATGCAGTACGAGCCTGAGCTATACCCAGTATCGGACTATAAGTTCAATGCTACATCTACTTTAGGAATTGTTGCTAGAGAGTACGAAGTTTCTCAACTTGTACAATTATTACAGACTATGGGTAAGGACACACCTTACTATCCTGTAATGCTTAAGTCTATCGTGGACAATATGAATGTCTCCAATAGAGAAGAGTTAATAGGTCTTATTGACAAGGCAGCCGAGCCTACACCTGAAGCACAGCAAGCACAAGAAGAGACTCGTCAAGCTGAGTTAGCTTTCCAAGCGTCACAAACTGCTGCTCTTAATGCACAAGCCGCTGAGTCTGAAGCACGCGCTGCTAAGATGAAGGTTGAAGCAATGGCTATACCTGAAGAGACTAAGATAGCTCATATGAAAGCTGTAACCACTAACCTACAAGCTGGTGATAAGGACGACAAAGAGTTTGAACGCCGTATGCGTGTCAGTGAAGGCATGCTCAAGGAGCGTGAAGTTCAACTTAAGGAGCGTACAGCTACACAACCTCAAGCAACTAATGCTGCTGAGGATGCACTAATGCAGCGCCTAGCGCCTACTCAAGGTGTCCCTATGGAGTCTAACGAACAGGAGTTATAATGATAAGTTCAGATGCTAAATTAGTAGCTATCCATGACAAGCTAGAGGCGCAGATTAAAACCCTGCGTCTTAAGCATGGTGTCAATGGCACTAACGGTACTGATGGCATCTCTATCAAAGGTGACCAAGGTGACCGAGGCCACGATGGTATAGGTCATGATGGTAAGCAAGGCGCCCAAGGTACTGATGGTACTGATGGCGCTGATGGCGCTGATGGAGTCTCAATCACTGAGGCTTCTATCGCCTTTGACAATCATTTAGTTATTAAACTATCAGACGGTAACGAGATTGATGCTGGCGTCCTACAGGGCGGCGGAGGTGGTGACCAGTATATTCGTGGCGGAAGCACAGTAAGTGTTAACGCAGGTGCTGGTGAAGGTGGCTACGAGTTCACAGGAGGCTTTGTAGAGCGTACTACAGGTTCCTCAGGTAGTAATGACCTTGGATCAAACGTTCAGTACACGACAGTACAGGCAGCTGCAGGCACATGGAAGCGATTTGGCTTCAGTGCTGCACAACAGGCAATTAATGACGTAGAGTACTGGGGTGAAACAGACCCAACATTCGATCAGACTAAAGGACTCTTTGGTGGCCTCCACATGCCACCTAATGTTACTTCTTTGATTAACTATACAGACACTTCCTTGAATGCTGCTGTAACTACAGGCTCACTTCAGTATACAGAAGCTGCAGGTAGCTATGACTTAACTCAGTGTCTCGTAGGTGACCGTGTACAGGTACGCTTCAGTTTCAACGTAGTACCTCAGGTGGCTAACTCAACTTTAGAAGTTGCTTTGATCTTTGCTACACGTGATGCTTCAGACAATGTGACCTTTACGTTTCCACTTACGACACAACCAGTATTCTTTGGCACAGGTTCTGTAGGCGTAGCTTACTTAAATCGTATTGAGATGTCTGCTTATATAGCGTCTGATGAAGATCGTAACTCAAGGGCTTTAGTGGCTATTCGCTGCAATAATGAAATACTTATCCAGCCACTGTCAACACTTATTACAGTAATTAGGTAACATAATGGCTATTCGAATCTCAAGGAACGCAGAAGGTAACTGCATAAACTTTATAGGGTCTACTAACCCATCCTATTGGAATTCTTGTTTAAGTGCTGTAGTTAACACAACTGACTCTACTCGTGTGGACGTTATTAACGATGTACGTACAGAGAATGCTGCTGACACTAAGTATGAATTTTATGCTATAGAGTACACAGAGTTTGCTGATAAGGAAGGTAACCCCTTTACAGATGCAGCAGCTTGTGTTGTTTACATTAATACTAATGCTAACGTAGCTGGTGTGTCTGCTGAAGGTACGGATCTAACAGGCATCACAGTTAACTTCCGATTAGATGATACAACTACATCTATTATCATTGATAACGGCTCAGCCTTTGGTGTAAACACTATCAAAGCTGTAGGTGACGCTGATGGTACTATACATATACACGCTATAGGCGCTGGTAACCCTAATGGCGCCTCAGGTGCTAATACCAAGACACACTTTGAGAAGTTAGAAGTAGGTAACGTATGTGTCAATGGTACTGTGGTTGCTGGTGGCCTAGCTGACATAGTTAACGTACTCAACGAACTATTCACTGTAGGCTCCATAGGCTCTGTTGTTATCAATGACCCTTTCACTACTCGCATAGCTAACGTCACTGGTGAATCCTCTGCCTTTACCTTAGTTGGCGCTACTGCTGCTACTCCTAGTGGCTCTGAGATACTAGAGAATTCCTCTGCACTCACAGACGCCTTCTATACTGCTGGTTTGAAAGCTACAGAAACTATTAGCAACTCAGGTGAGTACTATACCTTTGACATAATTACTACAGGCTCTATAGGCTTTGGTCTAATACATTCACAAGCCTCTTATGCCGCTGGACAGTACATAGGTGATGCTACTGTAGCTGACCCAACTACCTTTGCTGTAACTAATACAGATAAGGCTGGCTATCAATGGTCACACTGGTTTAACACAACTACCGCAGGCTCTTGGAAGGAAGCTGGTGCCCGTGTAGGCGCTATTGCTGGTGAGCATGTAACTACTTGGGCTAAGTCCTCTGATTGGGCTGCAGGTACTCTTGTGAAAGTTAAGGTAGGCTTTGATGCTGATGGTTTTGCTACTGTTAGTACATTAAAGGCTGATGGCACTTGGGGCATCCATTATCGCTCTAACTATGCTCTAGGCGGCTTAGGTGAGTTTCACTTAGGTATCAAGATCAAAGATGTAGGCCCTATGGTAGCTACTGCTCCTACGGTTCACTTACTTGACCCTACTGCTCCTGACATTATGAACTTTAGATTTATAGAGTCACCTGATGCAGCTTGGGATTATCCTTTGTTTGCTACTGAAGAAGAAGCAGACTTCTATGACTTGAAGAGTGGCGGCACAGGTACTGCTACTACAGTCACCTACGTGGATGACGCTAGTGATACAGAATGGTATAAACCTGACAATGGCTTCACGTCACAAGGCACTGTAACGCCTCCCGCGACTACCTTTGAAGGTAACGTTGTTGTATGGACAGAGATAACCTCACTGACCAATGCTGACTTAACTCCTGATGTATTCTCAGGGCCTGACTTCACACAAGTAGAAGCTACTAGCGTGAACATTGATATAGGCGGCTCTGCTGTATATAGCCAATCAGTAACTATTGATTCAGCTACCTCAGGTTTAGTCTATAATACAGCCACGCGATTCCTACAAGGCACCTTAACTGACGTAGGTTCTGATACTGTTTATACTATCACTGTTGTACGTGCTAATGCCTTTGGCTCCACTACAGGCTCATTCACTATCACAGCCACAGATACAGTTCCTTTCTCACCTACTACCACAGTATGGACTAAGGCTCTGGACATCAATGGTTCCGCTGAGTTTCTACATGATGGACTACATACGCATCATTATATATGTCCTATGTTGATGAATAAGGCTGGAGGCACTGTAGGTTATAACTCCACAGGTACAGCCACTACAGCTGCTACAGGTACTTCTTACCCTTGGCATAACGCTTGTGTCTTTCAGAACAATGGCGCCATAAATGCTATCTTTGGGCAGCTGCAAACATCCACTTCAGTGTCGCCTAGTATCTTAGTTAAAGTTAAAAACAACAAGCTGGTTATGACTTGGGGTTACTATGGTGACTTTATGAAAGCTGAATCAACTAACGTCATATGCGCTACAGGTGATTGGGTAGGTCTATATGTTTCCTTTAATGGTAACAAGTGGCCCTCCTTAGCTGCACATAATAGTGGTTCTGGTGATGATACATTCAAGTTCTGTACAGTTAACTTAACTTCAGGCGTTGTAACTACCATACCGATGACTTGGAGCATTGGAGGTACTATATCTAACCCACAAGGTGGTAACCATGTTGCATTAGGTAACAACCAGACTTTTAAGATAGGTAAACAGTACTCTGATCAAGGCCCTTCTACTCAGTCGTTTAAGTTAGCCGCAATGGTAGAATCAACATTAAAGGTTGGACAGACTCTACCTATAGATGCTGAAATATCCATGATGGTACGTGACCCTATTCAATGGGAACTGGACTACAAAGAAGGGGCTACACATAGGCCTGCTTATTCTACAAGCACTATAAACTACACTGGTGATTCTACTAGCTACTATACTAACCATATCTGGTTAATGGGTGATGGCACAAGTGACCAACCGAGCGTCATACGTAACCAGACCAACGTCAATGACACATCGTACACTTACTTACTTACCAATAGTATGGTATCAAATGACTTAGTAACTGTTAACATAGCGGGCCTTACTCCTTAGGCCCATAACTTAGGAAATAAATAAAATGGTATCTCAACGAGACCTGAACAAAGTAGTTGAACAGATCAATAGCAGCTATGCAGCCTTGATTAAACGTCTAGATAAGCTAGAGGCTGCTAACGTAGCCCTTAACACAAAAAGCAAAGAAAGTAAAGATAAATAAAGAAATAACTTGACTTTTATAGTAATTTGTGTTATAATAGCCACATCTAATCAAGATACTTTTAATAAAGGATAATATCTTATATGACAGACAAAGAACTAGAGGTTTACTTTAGGGACATGAATGACTTATTTCGTACTAAGGGCTGGCAAGTCTTTGTTGATGACCTAAGACAGAATGTAGCTAACATAAACTCAGTAGAAGGTACTAAAGATGGTAACGACCTTTACTTCCGTAAGGGCCAATTAAACATCATAGGTGCCATACTTAACATTGAAGAAACTACTCGCATAGGACAAGAAGAGTCCCAAAGGGTAGAAGATAATGTATAAGTTCTACGACTATAAGTGTCCACTCGGACATCTTAATGAACATATGGTTAAAGGCTCACCCGACACACAGAAGTGTAAGGACTGTGCAGCCCAAGCAACCAGACAACTTTCCTCTCCCCGCTCTCTTTTAGATCCATTCTCTGGCGACTTCGCTGGTGCCACTATTAAGTGGATTAAGGATCATGAGCGCGGTAGAGCAAAAGCAGAGAAAGCCAACCCTGATAGCTAGGAGCTTTCATTTTCAATCTCTCCATAATACTAAGGTACGGAGTTTAATATGGCAGCAGTTATCCTCGATGAGGACTTAAGTAATGAGCGTTTTGATAGCCTAGATGACATGACGGAAGGAACAGAAGCACCACAAGAGGCCCCTGAGGCTAACCTTGAGGAAGCACCTGCACCAGAAGCAGTCCCAGACAAATACAACGGCAAGTCGTTAGAAGATGTAGTTCGTATGCACCAAGAAGCTGAGAAGCTCTTAGGTCGTCAATCTTCTGAAGTAGGTGACTTACGAAGTGTAGTCGATAGTTATATCAACACACAACTCACGTCACAGGAGGCCCCACAAGCCACCCAAGACACAGATGAAGAATTAGATTTTTACTCAGATCCTGAGAAGGCCATGAGTCGAGCAATTGATAATCATCCATCAGTGAAAGCAGCAGAAGCATCCACGAGAGCTTATAAACAGCAAACCTCAATGGCACTCCTAAAAGAGAATCACCCAGAGATACCACAGATCGTAAATGATCCTAAGTTCGCAGAGTGGATCCAAGCCTCACAGATACGTACTCGAATGTTCGTACAAGCAGACCAACACTTTGACGTAGAAGCAGCTAATGAGATATTCTCCTTATGGAAGGATCGGAGCGGCTCTATTAATAAGACACTTCAGGCTGAGAAAGAAGGAAGGCAGAAAGCTGTCAAAGAAGGATCTATGGGTAACACACGTGGTAACCCTGACTCCAGCACTTCCAAAAAGATCTATAGACGCGCTGATATTATTAAACTAATGAAAACAGATCCCGAGCGCTACCTAGCGTTGTCTGATGATATTGCACAAGCATATCGTGAGAAACGGGTAAAATAAACCTTACATATAAATAGAGAAATTTAAAATGGCTACTTCAGTATATCCAGCAACAGGCGGCATGGTTGACAACACTTCAGCAGCAAGTTTCATCCCAGAGATTTGGTCTGACGAAGTAATTGCAGCATATGAGAAATCACTTGTACTTGCTCCACTAACTAAGAAAATTAGCATGTCAGGTAAGAAAGGCGATACTATCCATATCCCTGCTCCTACACGTGGCGTTGCTACTGCTAAGGCAGAAAACACAGCTGTAACTATCCAGAACGCTACTGAGTCAGAAGTTCTAGTTACAATCAACAAGCACTTTGAATACTCACGTATGATCGAAGATATCACCAACGTACAAGCTCTAGCTTCTTTACGTCAGTTCTATACTGGTGATGCAGGCTACGCACTAGGCAAGCAAGTAGACGATGATATGTTTACACTTGGTAAGAAGTTTGGTGATGGAGATGGTTCTTCTTGGGCTACTTCTGCTGCATTCTTTAACGATGCTTCTACTGGTACTACTGCTTATGCTGTAGACACTTTAGCTACTGCTGACGTATTTACCGATAGCTTCCTACGTGACATGGTTCAGAAGATGGACGATGCTGACACCCCAATGGACGGTCGTTTCTTGGTCATCCCACCTGCTCTACGTAATGCTATCATGGGTATTGATCGTTATGTTAGCTCTGACTTCGTTAATGGTCAAGGTGTTATGAATGGCAAGATCGGTGAGTTGTACGGTGTAGACATCTATGTTTCTACTAACTGTCCTACTCTAGAATCAGCAGCTGAGAACGCTTCTGGTGGTGCTGTACGTGGCGCTCTATTGGGTCATAAAGACACAATGGTACTAGCTGAGCAACAAGGTATCCGTTCACAGACTCAGTACAAGCAAGAATTCCTAGGAACCTTGTATACTGCTGACCGTTTGTATGGTACTCAGGTATTGCGTCCAGAGACTGGATTCATCATGGCAGTTAACGGCTAACATTAGCTAACTAAAGGAGCCTCTAGTATAAAACATAACTTACTAGAGGCTCCTATTTTTTTAACTTTAATTAAACACAAGGAGTCTGTGATGGGCATACTAAGCACAATCTTTGGCTCAGGTGATGTTATTAAGAAGGGTATTGACCTTATAGATGACTTCCACACCTCAGACACTGAGATGATAGAGGCCAAGAATAAGGCCAAGATTGACTTGATGCAGGCCTATGCGCCCTTCAAGATAGCACAGCGTTATATTGCACTGATGTTCGGTGGCACATATATCAGCACATATTTATTAGTAATTGGTATGACGTTCTTAGGTAAGGATGTTACACCAGTTAAAGAAATACTTAACGAGTTTCAAATTGACTGGATTATGTTAACTATAGTAGGCTTTTATTATAGCTCTGGTCTTGCAGATAGTATCTTACGTCCCAAAGACAAGCGTACAGCTTAATATAAATATAACATCAAGCACAAGGGGGCCCCATGGCTCATAATAGCATAGAAGGGGTTACCTCTGATCTTGAGCGATTAGAGACTAAAGCATTGTCACTAGAGAAGTACATTAGAGACTTAGAGATTGAGGTAGTAGTAATGAAGCTACAAGTCAAAGAGGTTGAGAAAGACCTACGAGGCATCCTTGGTAACTTCTCTTGGCTGTGGAAAGCAGTCTTTGGTATCTTAATAGCAGGCATCCTAGGGTTTGTCGTTAAAGGAGGGCTAGTGCTATGAATAAGCAACATAAGAAGAGAAATACACTTAAAGGTAACGTCCTGTGGGGCTCTGTGTTGGGCTTAATCTTCACAGGCATACTACAGGCCTACTTTTGGACAAACGAGCCTCCTGTGCCCTATACGGACGTTACAGTGCTTGCTATGACACCTGCACCTAAGGGTTACCAGATTGAGGTATTATTTGTTAAGAATACTTGTACCTTTAAACGCTTAGAAGTCTTTGGTAACAACACAGGCGTCCTACAGTATCTAACATGGTTTGCACAAGACGGCTCACCTTCTAAGGACTACGACAGATCTAAAGGTCAACAGTATATGAACATTGTTGCTGAGACTGAACATGATGCTTATGACGCTATTGAGATCAGAACGCGACATGAGTGTGCTGGTGTTGTAGTTGATAAACTATTTGCACGTATTGATATAAACAAGGCAGACAAATGAAAACATATCTACAATTAGTAAATAACATATTGATACGCCTTAGGGAGCGTGAAGTTACCTCTATCGATGAGAATAGCTACTCTAAGCTAATTGGTCTAATGGTGCGTGATGCTATCGAATCTGTTGAGAGTGCTTGGAGTTGGTCTAGCTTACGTCAGACACTTACGGTAACTACAGTAGATGGCACCTCAAGTTATGCCTTAACTGGCTCAGGTGATAAGACTTCAGTGTTACGTGTCATTAATGATACTAGCAATAACTTCATGCACTACAAGACAGATCAATGGTTTGACAATACCTTCTACAATGGTACACCAGCTGAAGGTTCACCTAACTACTATGTCTTTGATGGTATAGACACTAATGGCGATACCTTAGTTAAACTATATCCAGTACCTGATGGCGTCTATAGTATCGCCGTGAAGGTACTTAAACGCTCACCTGACATTGTTTTAGACTCAGACACACTAGACGTACCCTTCTTACCTGTGCAAGCCCTAGCCTATGCTATGGCCATAGAGGAGCGTGGAGAGGACGGAGGTATGTCCCCTGTATCAGCTAAGTCTTTAGCTCAGGGCTACCTATCGGATGCTATTGCTATTGATGCAGGTAAGCATCCTGAGGAACTAATCTGGGAGGCACCATAAGATGGCTAAACCATTACTAGCGGCCTCCATAGTTGCCCCAGCCTTCTATGGCTTAAACACTCAAGAGTCTGGAGTAACACTTCAGGAAGGCTACGCACTACACGCAGACAACTGTGTCATTGATAAACAAGGCCGCTTAAGTGCACGTAAGGGCTGGGCTTATCAGACGTTATCCGTAGACACTGTTGTTGATGCTAACGTAGATATTGACCTATTAGGCATGTCAGACTTTAAGGATATTGCAGGTGTAGATACCCGTCTATCATGGTCTAGTAATAAGTTCTATAAAGGAACTACAGACTTAACCACAATAACACCAACAACTACAGACACTCTAGAAGATGGTAACTGGCAAGCAGCTACACTAAATGACCATCATTACTTGTACCAACGTGGCTATATCCCTTTAATATACTCCAATGAAACAGGCTCAGAAGTATTTGAATCCTATGCGACACATGCTCACGCCACCACAGGCTACCAGAGCGCTAACACAGTCTTAGCGGCTTATGGTCGTTTATGGACTGCAGACACTGTCACTAACAAGACTACAGTATGGTTCACTAACGTCCTTGAGGGTGGTAACTTCGCCTCAGGCACTGCAGGCTCTCTGGACATCTCCAGTGTCCTTACTCAAGGTATGGATGAGATAGTCGCCTTAGGTGCACATAATGGATTCCTAATAATCTTCTGTAAAGATAATATTATAATCTACAGTGATGGTGACAACTATCAATTAGGTATGACTACTGCAAGCCTAACCTTAGTGGAAGTTATCCAAGGTGTAGGTTGCATAGCTAGGGACAGTGTACAGAATACTGGTGAGGACATACTGTTCTTAAGTAACACTGGTGTACGTTCATTGAATCGTACTGTACAAGAGAAGTCACAACCTATGCGTGATATCTCTAAGAATGTACGCGACGACATGATGATAGCTATTGAGTCAGGCATACCTGAAAATATTAAGTCAGTCTACTCACCTCATTTAGCTTTCTATCTATTATCGTTTCCTGCATCACGTCAGACCTTTGTGTTTGATACACGTCAGCCATTACAAGACGGTAGCTATAGGGTGACAGTATGGCCTGCATTAACACCTGAGGCTTTCCTATCTTCAGGACAGTCTTTATTCTTTGCACAGCCTAATGGTATTGCAGAGTATAGAGGTTATCAAGACAATGGTATCCAATATCAGATGTCATACTACAGTAACTTCTTTGACCTTGACTTGCCTAACGTAAACAAGATCGTTAAGCGACTCACAGCCACTACAGTAGGTGCTACAGGTCAAGACTTTGCACTTAAGATAGGCTATGATTATAGTCCCATCTACTACTCACATGCCTTTACCTTAGAGTCAGGCTTTATTTATGAGTATGGTGTCTCTGAGTATAACCTAGCTGAGTATGCAGGTTCAGTATTAATTAATGACCAACAAGCAGCAGCCTCAGGCGCAGGTAACATACTTCAGGTAGGCTTCACAGCTGAGATCAATGGAGGCGCATTGAGCCTACAGAAACTATCAATATACGCTAAACAAGGTAAGGTAATTTAACCATGTCTAACTACACTAAAGCAACTAACTTTGCTACTAAGGATGCCCTCACTACGGGTAACCCTCTTAAGACCTTAAGTGGCACTGAGCTTGATGATGAGTTTAATGCTATTCAGGTAGCCAACGCTACTAAAGCTAATGCTTCTAACGCTGCCTTAACTGGCGTACCTGTGGCGCCTACGGCTGCTGCAAATACTAATACGACTCAGGTAGCTACTACAGCCTTTGTCACTACAGAAGCTAATCTTAAAGCTGACTTAGCGAGTCCTACGTTCACTGGTGTACCAGCGGCTCCTACAGCAGTGGCAGACACTAATACTACACAAGTAGCTACGACTGCTTTTGTAACCACAGAAGCTGCACTAAAGGCTGACTTAGCTGGAGCTGCGTTTACTGGTGCTATTACTACTACGTCTACTATTGATGGTATCGATATTGCTACTAGGGACGCTGTACTTACAACTACGACTACTACTGCTGACGCTGCGCTACCTAAAGCTGGTGGAGCCATGACGGGTGCTATCACCACTACTTCTACCTTCGATGGTCGTGACGTAGCTGCTGATGGTGTCTTAGCTACTAATGCTATGCCTAAGTCAGGTGGAGCATTCACTGGTGCGGTGACTACTAACTCCACAGTGGACGGTGTTGACATTGCTACACGTGATGGCGTCTTAAGCACTACAACTACTACAGCTAACGCAGCGCTACCTAAAGCTGGCGGCACGATGACAGGTGTTATTGCAGGCTTTGACTCTACTGGTATCGCTGATAATGCTACAGCTACTAAGCTAACGGTAGCAGACACAGGCATAGACGTAACTGGCACTGTAACGGCTGATGGTTTGGTTGTTGATGGTGATTCTCTTATAAAGGGAGGGTCTGGCGTAGATAATGGAGGTGGTACATTACTTATAGACTCCTCAGAATCATTAGCTGCTGGTATTGGTGGCTCCATATCTTTAAGGGCAGATGACGGTTCAGGTACTCAAAGAACCTTTGGTGTAATTAAAGGCTCAAAAGATAGTGCAACATCTAGCAACTTTAGTGGTGGTTTAGACTTCTATACTCGTGTATCAGGGGTTGGTGATGCTCAAAAGAGAATGGCATTAAAATCCAACGGAGATATCTCATTCTACGAACCAACAGGCACAAATGCTAAGTTCTTCTGGGATAGTTCGGCTGAGAGCTTGAAGTTAAGCGGTACAGGAGGTTTAGAGCTAGGCTTTGACCAACCCATACAAATAGGCAGTGCCACCTACCCATTAAAAATAAGTAGATCGGCAGCAGGCAGCTTAGTCTCCACTATAAGTGATGGTTATGATGTCTCAAACACTAGAATTGACTTTGTTATGCGCGAAGGTAGTGCTTACGAAGTTACCCCGTTATCGATAACCGCCTCTGGCAACGTAGGTATTGGTACTAGCTCTCCCCGTACTTCTTTAAATGTAACAGCGGCTTCTTCCGATAGTCCAGCGTTAGGCACAGCTAGTGGTGGCTTGACTATTGCTCAGGTATCCAACGGCTATGGCCTAAATATGGGCGTGGAAGGTAGTGGGACATCATGGATACAGGCCATGCGTTTCGATGGTACAGCAACCGCGTACTCCTTAGCACTTCAAGCTAATGGCGGCAACGTAGGCATTGGTACTAGCTCTCCAACATCCATGTTACATTTAGCACCTATAGCTTATTCTACTAATCAGTCGGACGGCATAACCTTATCTAATACTTCTAACTCTACTTGGGATTCTTCAATTCTATTAGAGTCGGACGCTACTGGTACACCGCACTTAGTTATTAACTCTCCTGCTTCCAGTAGATCAATAACTATGGGAACAGACGGTGTAATATTTAAAAATGACTCCACAGCGTCTATGACCATAGACACATCTGGCAACGTGCTTGTTGGTAAGACTAGCTCTACATATGACAACACAGCAGGACTAGGATTATTCCCAAGTGGGCGTGTATACGCTACAAGAGATAGTGGCAATCTGTTGTACCTTAACCGTACAGGCTCTGATGGGGACGTAGCATCCTTCCAGAAAGACAGCACTTCGGTGGGTAGTATTGGTGCCTATAGTAGTGATTTACATATAGGTAAAGGATATACAGCTCTTAGGTTCTATGATACTGGTTCTGCAATACTCCCCAGAACTACAGGAGGAGCTAATGTTAACGGTCTAATTGATTTAGGTGGTGATACAGGCGTTGCAGGTCAGTTCAAAGACCTATACCTATCAGGCGGCGTATACCTCGGTGGCACTGGTTCTGCTAATAAGCTAGATGATTATGAAGAGGGTACTTGGAATCCTGTGATAACAGGTTCGTTAACCACAGGCACCCCTACGTACAGTGTGCAGGAAGGTCAGTATACTAAGGTAGGTAACTTAGTCACTGTAACAGGGCGTCTTGTACTAACCTCCTTAGGTTCTGCGTATGGGGACATAGAGATAACGGGCCTGCCTTTCACGTCTCAAAGCACCCATTCAACGCCTATTAGTGTTTCAGATACAGATTCCCTGAACTTAGGTTCTGCTATGGGAGTAGGGGGCTATGTCACAGCAAGCGCGACTGTTATTGCACTTAGTGTTAATGATGATGTATACGGAGACACTGTGCTGAGTAGTAATAGATTATCCTCTAATGGAGAACTTAGCTTTAGTGGCACATATCAAACCAACTAATAAACCTAATACACCTAGTGGATTCTAGGTGCAGACTGAAGGAAATACAAAATGGCTTTAATCAAAGTAACACAGTTAGACAAGACAGAAATCGTAGGCCCCTTTAAGCACGTACAGTGCCGCCATGCCACTTGGGTGGAAGATGATGGTGTCATGATTGGTGGCAAGAGCTTCTCACGTCACGTAATAGCACCTAACGATGATGTATCAGGTGAACCAGTAGAAGTCCAAGGTATCGTGGCTGTAGTACACACTCAGGCTATTAAAGACGCTTATGCCGCTCACTTAGCAGCACAGGAAGAATAGCATGGCTATTTCATACACTTGGCGCATCAATCAGTTAGAACGTGACGTTGGTATGCCTTGGGCTGTAGCTGAGTAAACTATTAAGAGGAGAGGTGAGACATGGCACAAGCACGTGGAACAGGTACAGGCACTACAACTGCTAGGGCTGAAGATAAGGCAGCTAAGGCAGCTAAGAAGAAAGCACGGATAGCTGCACACAAGAAGACACTAGCTAAGATGGCTAAAGATAAGAAAGCCTCAGCACGTCTTAAGGCTTCTAGAGAAGGTGCTGCTGAAGATAAGCGCATTGAAGCTGAAACTAAAGCCACACTTATTAGGGTAGCTAAGGAAACTAAAGATTCTAACGCTAAAGCAGCTAAGAAAGCATTATTAGATAAAGCTGTAATGAAACAGGAGACTGATAAGCGTGCTGCAGCTAAAGCTAAGGCTACTAAAGACGCTAACGCTAAAGCCCTTAAGGTCGCTAATGACAAGATAGCAGCACAGAAGAAAGCTGATAGAGATGCTGATGACAAGAAGGCTGGCGTCAAGGCTTTGGCTCTTGCAGCTAAGAAGTCTAAAGTTAAGCGTGATAACAAAGCTACTGCTGATAAGTTAGCTCGACAGGAAGCTCAGTTAGAGCCTAAGGTTGCTAAGACGCCTAAGGCAGCTAAAGAAACTAATGTGAACAAGGTTGATGCTTTGACACGTAAGGAAGCTCAGTTAGACCCTAACATTAATCTTACAGAACAAACAAAGTCAGGGGCTAATTACCCACAAGGTAAAGCTAAGGAACTTGAGATGCCTGACACAGCCTTAGGTTGGTTAAGTACTGCAGCCAATCCTTTAGCGGCTATCATTAAGAAAGCAGGGGCAGCCTTTTGGAATCAAACTAACTATGGTATGAATGATGAAGCTAAGGCAGAGTATGAAAGACTACTACAGCTACCTGAGAACAAGGGTCTATCTGAGAAGGAATTAGTTACCTTAGCACGTAAACCTCAGATTGATAAACAATTACCCCATGCTTTTATTGAAGGTCACCCAACAACTAAAGATCAGAAGGCTATTGCTAAGCTTACTGGAGGCAGGCCACCTAGCTCCTCAGTGTACAATACTGATGGTTCAGTAGACATTAAGGCTACAGCGGCTACAGCGGCACCTGCTGCACCTCAAGGTGGTATGCTTACTACCCCAGAGGCTCCACAAGCTCCTCAGGCACCTCAGGCACCTCCGTTAGGTCAGTTACCTACTGGCAACCCTTACGAGCCACCAGCACCTCAGGACAGACCTTCATGGGCGCCTCCTGTTAATGGCAACCAAGGTTCACAAGCACCTAGGCAGCCTTGGGCACCTAATTGGCCTTCACCTGAGTTACCTCGACATGGTAACCCTGTTATGTGGGGTGGGTCACCTCAGATGCCTCATATGCCTCAGCAGCCTCAGCAGCAACAGAATCCTATGTGGGCACCTCAGTGGGATATGAGTCCTCAGGCTAGACCAGCATGGGCACCTAAAGAAGGCGGCATGTTACAGGCACCTATGCAGCTACAAGCGCCACCGACTCGTTGGTCATAATATTAATAAGGAAACAATCAAATGCCGTTAGCACAACCATATACGGGTGATACTTCAGGTATTAATCAACAACAGAATCAACAGACTCAGCAGCAAGGTCTAAGTCAAGGCAACATTGGTGCACCACAAGTGTCTAGAATCCCTCAAGGCTCTCCTGATACAGGTACATTCAAACCTATTACTTTTAGATCAGGCTCTCCTCAACAGAGTACATCACAGGATTTGTTTAATCAAAGATCTGAGTTACTACAGCCCCAGTTTGCACAACAGAATACTCAAGCTAAAGAGTCTATGTTTGGCACAGGACGCTTAGGTCTACGTTTAGCTGGCGAAGGTGCAGGTACAGGTGCTACAGGCGGCATGGTTTCCCCAGACGCCTTAGGTGTTAGCCAAGCACAGTCACAAGCCTTAGCTGGTTTAGCTGCACAGTCAACTACTGACTCCTTCTCTCAGGGCCTTCAGAAACAGAACATGAGCTTAGCCAATAGGAACTTCGGTTTAGCTCAGCAGAATCAAGGATTTAATCAAGGCCTTGCTAATCAGAACTTCGGTCTAGCTTCCCAAGGTCAAGGGTTTAACCAAGGGCTATCTAATCGTAACTTTGACTTAACATCTCAAGGTCAAGGGTTTAACCAAGGTATGCTCACACAGAACTTCGGTTTAGCTCAGCAGAATCAAGGCTTCAATCAAGGGATGGCTGGACAGAACTTCGGTTTAGCTCAGCAGACACAGGATCAGAACTATGATCTTAACAAAGACCGACTAACTGCAGATCAATTGAATCAAGATAGAAACTTTAATCTAAGTCAAGATCAGTTAGCTCTTCAGTCACAGGGGCAGCAGTTCAATCAGAACTTGAGTCAAGATCAATTAGCCTTACAGACACAAGGCCAGAACTTTGGTCAGAACCTAAGTCAAGATCAGTTAGCTCTTCAGAAGCAAGGTCAAAGCTTTGGTCAGAACCTAAGTCAAGATCAGTTAGCTTTAGCTCAGCAAGGTCAAGCGCAGGATTATGGTACAAGCCAAGATCAACTAGCTCTGCAGGCAAAGGGGCAACAGTTCAACCAAGGTATGAGTAACCAACAATTAGCTCTTCAGGCTCAAGGACAAGAGAGAGATTTTAGTTTAAACCAACAGAACTTTGACTTAGCTTCTCAAGGACAAGAGAGAGACTTTAGTTTAAGTCAAGCTCAATTAGCTTTACAGACTCAAGGTCAAAGCTTTGGTCAGAACTTAAGTCAAGACCAATTAGCTCTTCAGGCTCAAGGCCAACAGTTCAACCAAGGTATGAGTCAAGATCAGTTAGCTCTTCAGTCACAAGGTCAAAGTTTTGATCAATCGATGGGTCAAGATCAGTTAGCCCTAGCTACGCAAGGTCAAGGGTTTAACCAAGGTCTACAACAGCAGCAGCAGCTACAAGACTATAACTTTAATCAACAGAACTATGGTCTAGCACAACAACAGCAGCTACAGGACTATGGATTAGCTCAACAGGACTTTGGTTTAGCACAACAGCAGCAGACTAATAACTTTGACTTTAATCAACAGAACATGGCTTTACAACAGCAACAACAGACGCAAGACTATGGCTTAGGTCAACAGAAGATGGGTCTAGCGCAGCAACAACAGTTACAAGACTATGAGATGGGTATGCTCACTAATGGCCAACAGTATGGCTTACAACGTGATACATTAGCTCAGAACTATGAGATGGGCACAGAACAGAATGCTATCTCTCGTATGACTGGACAAGCCCAAGCTAATGCCGCTAACTACCAACCTGATCCTTGGTTGACTGGCGCCATCGGTGCAGGCTCTGCATTCCTAGGTACTGATACTGGTGCCGATTGGCTCTCTAATCTGTTTACGTAATAAAGGTATTATATCATGGCACAACAAGGATTATTCACACAAGGCCCATCGATTGATGACCTAATGTCACAACGTAACCAACGTTCAAGTGACCTACAGCGTCAGCTAATGCAACAGGCTTCTAGAGGAGCCGCTAGGCCTGACCAAGCACAAGCTGCTAGCTTCCTAGGCTCAGCCTTAGGTCGTGCATTAGCAGGTAAGATGGATGGTGGCTCTTCACGTGAGAAACTAGAGGCTGCTGAAGCTGCTAAGAAGCAAGCACAAGAAGGTTACTTAGGTGCTGCAGGTTCTAATAGCTCTGAGACTATGTTTGCTCAGGTTAAGTTACTACAGTCTGCTAACCATATGGCCGCTGCAACTAAGATGTTAGCTTTAGCACAAGCTAAGAAGAAAGAAGAAGAAGATGAAGCTAAGGCTTTAGCTAAGGCTTCAAAGGAAGCTGCGGAAGCTGCAGATAAAGAAGCTGATGACTTGCTTAAGGCTGAAGCTAAGGCTGCTGCAGATAAGGAACAGTTAGAGTACGCTAGAGCTCAGGATGATCTTAAACAAAGTAACTGGCAGGCTGAGCAGGATAGTAAAGCACCTAAGAGCTTTGAGACATTCACGGGTGAGCAGCTTAATGCAGCTATAGGTGAGGAGGGTGGTAATTACCCTGCAGGTAGCATATGGCAGAAGTCACCGACTGGTAAACTCACTTGGGTTAATAAGACAGGTAATAATACCTCTACTAACATCACGTTACCTACAGGATATAAGGCTATCTTTGATGACCAAGGTAACGTAGATGGTATGGAACCTATTAAAGGAAGTAAACCTTATAATGATGCTTTAGCCGCGGAGAACAAGACTGCAGGATCTGAAGAGTCTAAAGAGATACACACTACAGCTGTTATGCAGTCATTAGGGGAGTTATCTACTTATCTTGAGATGGATAGCTTGTTAACGCCTATCTTAGGTATCGCAGGTAACCTAGTGTCCAAGACAGGTGCATCCTCAGAACGTAAGAACGCTGAAGCTGCTTTAATAGTTATCCAATCTAACTCTGGCTTTGGTGAGCTACAGTCCATGCGTGACAATAGTGTTACTGGTGGTGCTTTAGGTCAGGTAACTGAGAAGGAATTAGCTTTGCTACAAGGCATGCTTAAGAGCTTCTCCTTAGATCAGACTAAAGAGAATCTAGTTAAGAAGATTAAACAGTTTGAAGATCTTTATGGTCAGACAGTTCATGGTAAAGCAGGCTGGAAGGTTGTTAAGGCTAAACTTAAGAAAGAAGCTGATGAGAAGAAAGAAGCAGCTAAGAAAGAAGCTAAGAAAGGCTTCGGTAACCAAGGTAATACCAATGGTGTTACTATGAATGCTAATGCTTCACAATACTTAAATTAAGGTTATATAACATGGCGCAATACACAAGAGAACAGGCTATTAAGGCTCTTAATGCCGCTAACGCTGATGGCAACATACAAGCTGTTAATGATTGGGCTGATTATCTAGACGGCCTTAAGGTAGAAGCTGAGGCTCCTAAGGTTGCCCAAGAGCCTAAGGAACAGTCAGTATTCGCTGGTCTACTAGACAGTGCTAAGGCTGTACCTAAGTTAGCTTTTGATACAGCTAGGGCAGGTGTTGATGCTTTAACTGTAGGCGGCCTAGATGAAATGTCATCAGGTCTAACCGCAGGCGCTACAGTAGCTAAAGACTTTATCACAGGTAACGAAGAAGGTTCTACCTTTGGTGAGATCTATGATGCACAGATGCAATACGAGTCTCAAGATAGAGAACGCTTTGCTGATGAACATGCTGTACTGTCTACAGGCGCTGAAGTAACTGGTATGATACTTAGTCCCATCAACAAGGCCTTAGGTGCTGTTAAGTTACTACAGGGCGCTGGTAAAGCCGCTGGTGTAGTCAACCAAGGCACTCAGGGCATCATAGGCGCTGTACCTTACGTCTTTATGACTGCTGATGGAACTGTAGCTGAAAGGGCTGAAGTGGCCTTGTCGCCTACTGTAGTCATCTCTGCTGCATCCTTTGGTATCCTAGGTGGTAAGGCTATTAGTGTAGGCAAGGACTTCTTTAGTAAGAAGTTTCAGAAGTCGTTAGACGTACCTACTACAGCTAACCTAGAGCAATCTAAGAATGAACTGTATGACCAAGTAGCTAAGTCAGGTATTAGGTATGCACCTACAGCCGTGAACAAGGCAGTCAATCAGTTGATTGGTACTATACAGAAGAAGATATCTCCTGATGATAAACAAGCTGTAGCAGTCTTTAATCAGTTCAAGGCACTAGCATCACGTAACAACAAGAAAGGTACTGACCTTAAAGAGTTAGATGAATTACAGAGGGATATGTGGAAGCGTTATAACTCTACTGCAGGCAACAAGGCAGAGAAGAGTATTATACTTGATGCTATTAACTCAGTTGATGACTTGATAGCTAAGCATCCTAATAACTCTGAAGTTATGAAGTTAGCAAGAGTAGCTAACAATCGCTTTAAGAAGGCTGAACAGTTTGACCGTATCAATAAGAAGATGATGCTTGATGACTCCTTTAAGAATGCACCTATAGTCGATCAGATGAAAACTATGGTTAACAAGATTCTACAGGATCCTAGGCAAGCTAAGTATTATGAACCTGTGGAGCTTAAGGCTTTTGAAAGGTTCTTAGCTGACAAAGGTACGTATACTGAACAAGGGCTTAAGTCTCTTAGGCATCTTGCACCTAACATGCAATTGTCTGCTCTACTTACTGTAGGCACTGGAGGCGCTAGTCTTATACCTCAGATCATTGGTCAAGGTGTAGGTAAGTTAGCTAAAGGCTTTGGTCAACGTAGGCAGATGTCTCGTAACGCAGACCTAGTTGATATGGTTAAAGGGGGCAGAGTTGCTCCTAATGCTGTACCTAGGAGCGGAGCGTTCACCTCAGCACCTACGCAGTTCGTCAGTGATGCAGTACAAGCTGATGAAAGAAACATGAGTATGCTTAAGCAACAGTACTAACCTCAAATTGCAGGCAAAATAAAGGCCCCTTGGCTCTCTTACTTTAGAGAACCTTGGGGCCTTTTTGCGTTTCTAGTTAACTACACTCTTTCTGTCCGGTCTCAAAGTTAATGTAACATGCTTCTGCTACCTTATCCTCTGCCTTAAGCTCTTCCTCAGGTTTATCATTCAAGATACCAAACCTCTTGCCTCCTGAGTTGAACGTAGTACAACCTTTGCATCCCTGCTCCCAAGCGCCCATGTAGATAGACTTAAAGTCTTCCCAAGGCATCTCAGGTGAGCAGTTAATAGTCTTACTTACTGCACTATCAACGTACTGTGAGCTTAGCGCGAGGACACTTAAATGTTCCTCCGCAGTACAGTCATTAGCTTTCTTACCACGGACACCCCAAGTGCGAAAAGCATAATCCATAACTTCCTCCACGATAGGCCCATCTTCGGTTTGAATAGTACGATCATAACCATAACTAAACACAGGTTCAACACCACCACTAACATTATCCGCCGTAAGCGATATAGTACCAGTAGGAGCAAAGCTAAGTAGATGACTGTTGCGTATTCCATACTTCCTAATCCCTGCTCTAACTGTCTTAGGTAGCGTCTTAATGAACTTACCCTTTAAGTATTGATCAACGTCTAACATAGGAAATGCACCCTTCTCTTTAGCCAAGGCTACCGAGGTGCGATATGTTTCATCTCTCAATACTTTGAATATGTCCTCAGCTACTTCTAGGAACTTAGGGCTTCCATAGGAGAAGCCTAACGCCTCTATCGCATTAGCTAACCCAGTTACACCTAATCCCATCCTACGCTTGTCACGCGACTCCTCTGCCTGCTTCTCAAGTGGAAACACAGTATTGTCATGTATGTTATCCATAGCCCTTGTGACTACAGGTATGTCTTGCATTAGCTGCGCAAAGTTAAACGACCTAGTACCTTCATCATCAAAGTCAATGTACTTAACTAAGTTATAGCTACCTAAGAGACATGCGCCGTTAGGAGGTAAGGGCTGTTCACCACAAGGGTTAGTAGCTTCAATAGTCTCACAGTAATGTAAGTTATTCATCTCGTTAATACGGTCAATGAACAAAACTCCCGGCTCTGCCCAGTCCCACGTAGAACGCATGATCATCTCCCATAAGGTAGGTGCAAAGATCTGCTTGTATATCTTACCTTCAAAGACTAGGTTAAACATCTTCTTATCTCTGACACACTCCATGAATTCATCAGTTATGCCTAGAGAGATATTGAATGCCGTCAGCTCAGTACTATTCTGCTTAGCATGTATAAACTCTTCAATGTCAGGATGGTCTACACGTAGGACACCCATCTGTGCACCTCGGCGGTGTCCAGCACTACTTACAGTCTTACATAGGCTGTCAAAGATACGCATGAAGCTGATAGGGCCTGAGGCTTGTGAACCTAAGCTCACGATTAAGGAGCCTTTAGGACGCAACCGTGAGAAGTCGTAGCCTATGCCACCACCCTTACGCATTGTCTTACCAGCTTCCTTAGCGCCATCCATGATGCTATTAAAGTCATCTTCGATAGGTGAACTAACGAAACAGTTGAATGCTGTAGTAGCTGTAGGTGAACCAATGGCTAGTTGTGTACGTCCGCCACCCATGAACCTCTGCTCTAACAAGATGTCACGTAAGGCATAGAAATGATCCTCACTATCTGACAATGTAGAAGCAAAGCGGTTCTGAGCTTCCTTGAATGACTCTCCTTCCATACGATACTTCTTAGCATGTACTTCTTGGCTAATACGTGTCTTAGGCCCTTCTGTAGTAGTCATCATAGTTCAATACCATTCTCACGTTTCCATAACTCATACACAGTGGGATGCATCAGCTCCTGCATAATAACTTCCACACTAATGACAGTACGTATCATAGCTACTAGATCATCTGAATCTAGGTATGGGTCAAGGTCATTAGCATAAATCTCTTGTTTCAAATCAAAGTGCAACTGATCCAAACATGTTACACCTACCTGCTCTACTTGTACATCACTTAATTTAAGTTTCATCTTCATTACTCTTTAGGTTAGTGTATTCTGTTTTCATTCTTCTTCACATCATAGTCTATAAGCTCTATAGTCTCTATGGCTGTCTCTTCTCGTACTGCTGTTATCAACTGATTGTATGCAGAGTCAAAGGCATCCTCTTCACTCTCTGCTACTAAGGTCACTGTGGTTGTAACCTCAGCAACTAAGTCCACCGTATACTCTGCTAACATCTTTAGTCCTCCCAAATGGTACCACGCTTATATAATTGAATAGCTGTATTCATGTCACACTCAAAGCCTTCCATGATACATTCTATATGTTTAATTATTAACATTACTATACTTTCCCTCCAGTATCATTATTGATAACTCTATGGCCCTTTGGCCTACCTGATCCGCCCACCGACTATCTAGAAACTCTATACTTGCTAGAGTATAGTCTTTAGACTCCATAGCTGCAAGAGCTTTCTTAAACTTCTTTAGCCGAGGCATGCCCAAGTTAAAGCATATGTTAATCATAGCATCACTACGTGGCCCGTTGAGTCCTATGAACCAGTCAAAGGAGCCATGTAACTCATCTTCGACTCTAGCTATGTCATTACTTAACATGAAGTTAATCTCCTCCTCAGACAGCCCTAGGCCGCCTTCAGAGTCCACATTACGCCCTACGCCTATAGTTACCTTACCAACAGTATCTACATAGGCATGCGTCTCGACACCTTCATGACGCTTAAGCATATTAATCAATCGTTTCATATGTTTCCATCCGCATCAGTATCACATTGGTCATCAATGGCACCATAGTGCTTCTTACGTAGGAGAGCATCTAGGGCATCAGTGTCGCTATGTCTGTCAAAAAGTTCCAATTGAATCTCTAGGACGTGTATAGCTTTCTCTATGTTCTCCCGATGTTCACCCTTCTCACGTGTTAGATACTTGTTGACCTTAGTATATGCAGTAGCTCTAATACCTTCGTAACCAAAGTTAGCGTAGGTTATCTCAAGCGGCTGCATACCTAAGTCCGTATAGTGGCTTCCTGCCACTTGCGACTCTAGCGCCTTAGGCTCGTCAAAGGCCGCGTCTATACCCCATGTTTTACTCATTAATAGCATCCTCAAACAAGTCCATGTTCTTCATGATCATGTCTTCATAACGATCCACTAATGACTCAGCGGTAATGCCTAGTATCTCACAAAGCATATCGACATCATAGTTATTTAATATCTGTTCTCTTAATTCCTCGTAGGTAGACATTTTAAATGCTCCAGTAATTCATCAACTGTTTTCATAGTGAAGTGAGCTAAACCTTCCTTCTCACACCATTGCCCTAGGTTCATCTTAGCACCCTTACGTAGGCGCTTCCGTGAGTCAGTGAATACAAAGATTAAAGGCCTATCGATTTCATCTCGTATAGCCTTGTACTTCTGTGTATCACCTACCCTAAAGAAGCCCTTACATTCTATCATAGCTCCAGTGCGCTTGTCAATGAAGTCAGGTACATATTTCTTCTTAATGATGTAAGGTATACGGTAAGGTTCATAGAGAAAGTCTTCAGTTCCTACAGCATCATTAAAGGCACTCTCGAGCCCTGATCTAAACTTCTGTGTCATTGAATATCTCCTCTATCGTTAGTCGTTTAAAGCCATCCCAAGTCCTACGCATGTACAACAAGTTCCAGCACACCTCAAGACGGTCATGCCAGTCCTCAGGATGATGTTCCTTCCATGCTTCTCTGACCTTGGTAAGCATATCACCTGTGGGTACGTCCGTCAAGAGCTTTTCAGCTTTCTTTGGGCCAATACCTTTGATACCTTTAATATGGTCTGTGGCGTCACCAGTGAGCATTTGGATACACATCTTATAGTGTCCCTCATGCTCATCAATGTAATACAACTTCTTCTTAGTAAAGTTATAATGCCACCCCTCGACCATATCAATGTCTTTATCAATATGAGCTATAACATAATGCTCTCCAGCTTCCATGGCCTCCTGTGCCCATATAGACACAACGTCATCGGCCTCACAGTAGTCTGACTTATGATGCCCTAGCTTCCAAGCATACTCAGTTAAAGCGTTACGTCTCTTACCTACAGCAGGGTCAGCCTTAGCCTTAGCTGCATCACTTACACGTTGACCTTTATAGTCTGCAGCAACATCAAACCTGAAGTTACCTACACCTTTAACAGCAACAAACATTTCATCGCTACAGGTGTCCCATTGAATATCCTCTATCGCCTTATCGTAGTACTTCTTACCTTGAGCTACTGAGCTAGAGGTTACCGCAATACGATAGATTATAGAGTCTGCGTCAACAAAACACTTCTGAAAAGGCATACCCTTCTTCTGCTTACTCACTTAAGGCACCTAGGCAAGCTACAGCCTTGGATAAGTCAATCTTAAACCATTCATTCTTACGGTCATCACTAAGCAACTCAAGTGCCTTATGTGCCTTAACCTCAGACGTGTGACGATTAGCTAGGCTCACACTATAGCGTAATGAGTAAGCTCGAAATGGGTCGCTAGTCTGATAGCTCTTCAGGCGGTCACTTGCATCAATAGCTTTACCTACCTTAATCCATTCAGGCCAAGCGTCATTGGTAATAACGTAGACATCACCTTTAGTTGACTGACTATAGTTTGTGAACGAGCTAAAGGCTGCATCGTTGAATGAGTTGTAGCGCCCAGACTTCCATAAAGGATGCGACTTAGCAACATATGTGCCATCTACATACATACGTGCAGCATTCTTCTTGTTCAATAAAGCTAAGCGGCGGCGGCCCCCATCAGCCCATCGTACCCATTGCTCACCTTCCTCAATAAAATAAGTTGCATTTGCATGTTGCTGCTCTTGTTGTGCTATGTTCATTGTTTAACTTCCTTTTCTAAATAACGTACTGCACGTTTAAGTGCTTCTAATGTATCGCCCAGCTGACCTATACTGCGGTTACAGCCTCGGCATAATACACCTCTAAACTTCATGTTACTATGGTCATGGTCATAACATAGTTCTTCCGTTTTACTACACACCTCACACCTGTCAGATGTTGCCATTCGTTTAAGATAGACTGTACGTGTTATAGCATAGCGTCTCTTTACTTGATGGTCTGTCTTCCAATCACGCATACGTTTAGACGAGTTGTCTGTCCGCTTGCCTCCACAGGGTATACATAAGTTACGTCTACCATGTTTAGATACATTACTCTTACCAAAGTTCTCAAGCTCACTTGAAGTGTGGGCCTCAGTACCACAGTCAATACACTTCCGTAACATAACACCTCCTAGTGTGTCTCAGCCCAACTCTCGCCAACTTGATACTCTCCTGCTAAAGGGCAGCGCATCTTAAAGTGAATACCTGCTGCCTCAATACAACTAGCGGCTAGCGAGCCAAAGCGTTCAGCTTGATCGGCCCTAACTTCACACTGGAATTCATCATGGCAATTCATAACGAACTTATAATCAAGTTTCCAACGTGTGGCATAGTCATCTAGTATAACTAATGCCTGCTTCATTATGATAGCGCCTGCTGACTGCAGTAGCGAGTTAAGTGCCGCATGCTCTGACCTGATAAACACTTTACGTCCATCTAAGCCTGTTATGTAGCCCTTAGCTGCCGACTGTGCAACATTGTCCTTAAGTTCTGCAAGTGCGGGGGTAGCCTTAAGGAAGCTCTCTTTAAGTTGCTTTCCCTTCTTACGCCCTCCACCTGCAATTGAACCTATCTTCTCGTCACCTGCGCCGTATAAGTAAGCGTAGATAAACGTCTTAGCTTGGTTACGTGTCTCAAGACCCGCAGCCTTTTGGTTTGCTGTGTGTATGTCACCAGTTAGTATGGTGTCTGTATAGTCTTGATCGTTCATGTAATGAGCTAACATTCGTAACTCAAGTCCACTTGCGTCTATACCTACGAGCTTATAGCCTTCCTCAACTATCCAACAAGCTCTACACTCAGGGCCGTACAAGCTATTCGAGCTAGGTACCTGTGCAAGGTTAGGCTTGCTATGTGTCATACGTCCAGTCACAGCGCCGTTAGTGTTAACGTACCCATGTACTCTTCCGTTAGACTCATTCACTGCCAAGAGCCAACTAGCTACTTGAGCAATACGCTTGCCAACTAATAGATAAGAAGCTATCAAAGCTGCCTCAGGTATGCCCTTAACTGCTTTCAAGATCTCCTCAGACACTATGGCGTGTCCGGTTTCAGTAAACGTCTTAGGACGCCATCCAAAGTGCTTCAAGTAGCGTCCAATCTGCTGTCGGCTGCCTAGGTTAAACACTGGCCAATCAATACGGCTGAAGTCTCCACCTACCTGCGTCCATTGGTCACCTAGGAACTTAAGCCCTACGATACTCGTTGAGCCATCCTTCTTGATCTTAGGTCGTACCTCTTTAATGAATGTAGGTAATGGCTTAAAGACTCTCTGCACCTCCTCTTCTAGGTTGTATGATTCTTCCTTAAGTTCCGCTACTAGATCCCTTGCTTTAGGTTGATCTAAGAGCCACCCGTTCCGTATTTGTTTCTGTATGATATCCTGTACGTTATGCTCAAGTATGACGCATTCGTCTCTAAAGCTATCAAGTTCGAGTAAGAGTCGTTTGTAAACTTGTTCATTAACCCTAACGTCCTGCTTACAATACTCCACCATTTCTGGCGTATACTTAGACCAATCACTATATTCTCCTTTAGGGTAACCTAGTTGCTCGCCCCAGTATTGGAGGGAGTGTCCGTCACGCTGTGGATTAGCTAACCTAGACATGACTAAGGTGTCTGTGACCTTTAGGCCGCTGAAGTCTGTCTTTAGTAGCTTCTCACACGCTGGGATGTCATAACCGATAATGTTGTGGCCTATAACTTCCGTTGCTTCTCGTACTGCAGTGTTAAAGGCTTGCCATTGGCCCTCTACATAGGTGGCCACGGTGCCTGAGTCGATGTCTTGAGTAACAATTACCCATACCCTTGTAGGGTCTAGGCCATCAGTCTCAATATCAAATACTAATCTACTCATCTTCGTATTCCTCGCTTGTCCACTCATCACCACCTATGTGCTGCATATTACATCTCGTTCTTAGCGCATACAGCCCAGATCTCACCACCTGAATGCTTGTTCACTGCAGACACTGTACCAGCTGCTGTGGTTTCAATGTTCACTTCATCTTGAGATGCTGAGTATTGGGTTAAGAATACTTGGCACTCATTAAGTGTATCATATTGCATCAACACTTGTGGCATCTCAGGGGTGCCGTTTACTAAGAAAGATAATACTAATACTAAATACATGATAATTCCTTTATTTAAATGTTTGCAGGGTATCCCGCATTGCTTCGAGCAGTTGTTTCAATGTTGCACCTATACAAACCAATGTCCTTTAGACTTGCATCCGACAGTGACTGTAGTTCTTTGCGTGTACGTCTTAGTGCTACTCTTCGTTTTACTCTGCTACTTAATCGTTTAATCACTTCAATTCCTATCTAATGTTACCAGTCATCACCAGACGCTGGTAGTGTTGGGTTAAGCTGACTCTTCAGCATCTTGATTTCCATCTTTAATCTTTCTAACTCTAGTGTCTGTCTCTCGACTTCATTAGCATACATAAGGCTACA
>Ga0307984_1000069_pt1 | contig 37901 bp, 25 predicted proteins | sample EllFjometageno78_FD_203169 | JGI IMG/M metagenome (GOLD analysis project Ga0307984, IMG submission 203169) | Marine microbial communities from Ellis Fjord, Antarctic Ocean - #78 | ecosystem: Environmental > Aquatic > Marine > Unclassified | place: Southern Ocean | collected 2014-10-09
CACACCTGAATCGTTTGTGTTGAAAGTTTCAATGACATTTGAATAGCCTAAGCCTATCAAGCATGGAACCAAAACCAGCAGAAGAGCTATAGCCGCAATAGCGACGGACGGCACTCCCATGAGCTTTTCCTTAAGTACATTCACACTTATTCCATAAAATAATGTAGCTAGCGCCACCTTGCCACATGCCCCCCACGCGACCTCCTCCCCAGCCTCAAATAAATTTCCACCAGACATAATCAATATCGCAGCTCCTATAAAGCCTATTACTAGCCCTGATATTTGTTTCCTAGATAGAGCCGTGCTGAAAACAAGAACGGCAACGATCATTGTGAATAGTGGCGTAAGAGAGTTCAACATACCTACAACGGCACTCGGAAGCTCGGTTTGGGCTGTAGTAAAAAGATAAGCAGGGAGGAGATTGCCTAAAGTTCCTGTCACGATAAGCCAAATCCACTTATCCCTTGTAATCGATTTTAGGTGTCTTAACGATATAGGCAACATGACGATAGCCGCGATGCTAATTCTCAAAGCCGCCACTTCCAGAGGAGAATAAACCTTGCTGCCGTGTCCGTCGAACATAGCGGTTTTCATTAAAATGAACGAACTACCCCAAACAAATGCCAGAAGAAGTAAAACTCCCCAGACCCATAATGTTGTTTTTTCCTTTTGCACAGTTTGGCAAAGGTACTCCCGCTGCGTTAGTACATTTGCATCATGAGATTCTTTACAATTTTACTTTTTGCTTCCTCCCTAATAGTGGGATGTAGCGAACCCTTCCACGGAAACCCTGAGATTACCAGTGTGGTAAAAAACGAGGGTTTTCAGGCAAAGCGCGTTGCCAGACTAGAGATTGACGGCATGATGTGTGAAGTAGGATGCGTAACGAAAGTGAAAAAAGAGCTTTTAGAACTCGAAGGTGTTTCTAACGTTATCATGGATTTCGATTCGGATAGAGGAACTAATTTCGCAAATGTCGAGTATGAGATAAAGACGATTTCTCTGTTCTCGATTTACAATGCTGTTAACTCGATAGCTGATGGAAAGCTTTACGGCGTGAAGGCTGTGGTTGACACGGAATACCGTCCTGACGCAGAGTGAGAAAACTCACGAACATAGCGTTCTACTTTGTTTTTGCAGTAGTGCTAGCGGGATCCATAGTCAGAATGACTGGGTCTGGAATGGGATGCCCTGATTGGCCGAAGTGTTTTGGGCTATTGATTCCTCCTACTTCTGAGGACCAAATCCGATGGGCTCCCGACACCGATTATTCAGAGGGCAGAATGGTCATCGAGAATGATACTCTTTGGTACTCTACTTCAAACCACATCTCTCAGGGCGAGAATTTTTCTCCCGAAAACTGGGCTCCTCACCCTCACCACAACTATTCAGCATTCAATCCTACCCATACCTGGATCGAATACATTAACCGACTCACAGGCGCTCTTGCCGGCATCCCCGTATTTCTTCTTTTTCTTCTCGCCATCAGGTCGCGAAAGACATTCCCCATCATTTTCGCATCTGCGACGCTCGTTTCACTTCTGTTTGTGGCTTGGCTTGGGAAATTAGTAGTGGATGGCAATCTCATCCCCTTTTCGATTACAATTCACACATTAGGTGCCCTTTCAATACTCGCTTGCTTGATTCTCATGATGCAACATCTAGACGGGATGAAGTTCACTGTGAAAAAATCCACTAAGCGATGGATGGTGCTAGGCATCACCCTTGCTCTTCTGCAGTTCGTTCTAGGCACTCAAGTCCGCGAACTCGTGGACCATTTTATGGAATCCGGAATTGCTCGAACGAACATCATTGACTCGTTACCGGAATGGTGGAAATTCCATAGATCAGCTTCTTGGATAGTCCTAGCCGTGCATGTTTTTTGGGCGGTGAGATTATATAAAATCCCGCAGCTTAAGATTTATGCAACACTAGTTTTGGCTATTCTTTTGGGCCAAATCACCACCGGCATCCTCTTCACCCAAATCAGCATGCCTGCCTTTGCACAGCCGATTCACATCGTGTTAGGCTTCGCCCTGATACTAGTAGACCTCCGTTCGCTAATCGCGACGAAGGTCTAATAAGTTTATTCTTAAACTAGCTGTAAGAGTAGTCGCCCTTGATGTCACAGCTTAGCCGCTTATCATATTTGTTTGCATAGCAAACGAATACATAGCTTAGCCGCTACACATTTCACAATCGTCACCGTTGTCGATGCTGCACATAGCTAATGCTTCTTCTTCAGTTAGCTCAATTGTTTTTCCTTCTTTAGTCTCGTCCTGATACTTCTTCTCGATAGTAAACTTGATGGCATCGGCTGCCGCTTTCGTTCTCAAGTAGTACATACCAGTCTTTAAACCGAGCTTCCATCCGTGGAAGTGCATAGATGTGAGCTTAGAATTAGTCACGTTTTCCATGAAGATGTTCAGCGACTGAGATTGGCAAATGTATGCTCCTCTGTCAGCGGCCATGTCTAGTATAGACCGCTGGCTTATCTCCCAAGAAGTTCTGTATAACAGCTTGAGGTTATCTGGAATCTCATTAATGTTCTGGACAGATCCGTTAGCTGCAATAAGACGATTCTTCATTTCGACGTCCCAAAGACCAAGCTTTGTTAGATCTCTCAATAGGTGCTTGTTCACTACGATGAACTCACCAGAAAGAACACGACGTGTGTAAATGTTAGACGTGTATGGCTCGAAGCATTCGTTGTTGCCGAGGATTTGGGCTGTAGAAGCCGTAGGCATAGGAGCAATCAATAATGAATTGCGCATTCCGTGCTTTTTAATCTCAGCCTTCAACACATCCCACTCCCATCTGTCACTAGGCTTGACGTTCCACATATCGAACTGTAGAATACCCTTTGACGCTGGAGAGCCCTTAAATGTCTCGTAAGCACCGTCTTCAATAGCCAAGTCTTTAGAAGCTGTACAAGCAGCATAGTAAAGTGTTTCGAAAATATCCTTATTTAACTGACGAGCCTCATCACAATCAAATGCATATCGCATCATAATGAACGCATCAGCTAGACCTTGAATTCCGATTCCGATAGGACGGTGACGCATGTTCGAGTTGCGCGCTTCAATGACAGGGTAGTAGTTCCTGTCGATAATCTTATTAAGGTTCTTTGTTACTTGATAAGTAATAGCGAACAGTTTATCGTGGTCGAATGTGCCGTCTTCTTTTACGAATTTAGGTATAGCAACAGACGCTAGGTTACATACAGCGACTTCATCAGGAGCAGTGTACTCGATAATCTCAGTACAAAGATTCGATGAACGGATAGTTCCTAGATTCTTCTGGTTAGACTTAGCGTTAGCTGCGTCCTTAAAGAGCATGTAAGGTGTTCCGGTTTCTGTTTGGGATTCAAGAATCTTAAACCAAAGCTCTTGAGCCTTGATAGTTTTACGACCCTTACCCTCCTTCTCATACTTTACATATAATTTTTCAAACTCCTTACTATGAGTTTCTGGTAGGCCTGGGCACTCGTTAGGACACATTAAAGTCCAGTCACCATCCTCCTCGACTCTCTTCATAAACAAGTCTGGAATCCAAAGAGCGTAAAATAAATCTCTAGCTCTTTGCTCTTCTTTACCGTGGTTTTTGCGCATCTCTAGGAAGTCAAAAACGTCAGCATGCCATGGCTCTAAGTACATAGCGAATGATCCCTTGCGGCGACCTCCACCTTGGTCTACATATCTCGCGGTGTCGTTAAACACTCTTAACATAGGAACGATACCATTAGAGGTTCCGTTAGTTCCCTTGATGTACGACCCAGTAGCGCGAATGTTATGCATAGCCAGTCCTATACCACCAGCACTTTGAGAAATCTTAGCACATTGCTTTAAAGTATCGTAAATACCAGAAATACTATCCTCCTTCATAGTTAAAAGGAAGCAGCTAGACATTTGGGGTTTTGGAGTTCCCGAGTTGAATAGGGTAGGAGTAGCGTGGGTGAACCATCCCTCGCTGAGCATATTATATGTTTCGACAACGGCATCGAGATCTTCTTTGTGGATACCTACAGACACCCTCATTAACATGTGCTGAGGACGCTCGGTAATCTGACCTTTCATCTTCATTAAGTACGAACGCTCTAGGGTCTTGAAGCCGAAGTAGTCGTAATTAAAGTCTCTATCGTAAATGATGTTAGAATCTAAAAAGTCACCGTTCGCCTGAATGATTTCGTGAACATCCTCAGCGATTAAGCTTGCAGGATCTCCAGTAATAGGATCCACATAGTTGTATAGATCACACATAGTTTCAGCGAAAGACTTTTTCGTGGACTTGTGAAGATTGCTAACTGCGATACGGCTAGCGAGGTTCGCGTAGTCGGGATGACTTACTGCATTAGTAGCAGCTACCTCAGCTGCGAGATTATCTAATTCGGTAGTGGTTACACCATCGTATACACCCTCGATGACACGCATGGCGATACGTACAGGATCTACATTTTCATGAAGACTGTAACACATTTTTTTAATACGAGCCGTGATTTTGTCGAATTGGACAAGCTCTTTTCTTCCGTCGCGTTTTACTACGTACATGGGCTTTCTATTGTGGGTGGTTCAGGTAAGGCAAGTGGGTGTGAAATTTAAAAGTCAGCGTCAACGTTGAATCCTTTAGAATCGTCATCACCGTGTTTAATAACACCGGCTTTTTGGTATTCGCCAACCCTTTTTTCGAAGAAGTTAGTTTTACCTTGAAGTGAGATCATCTCCATAAAGTCAAATGGATTCGTGGTGTTGTATACTTTTTCATTTCCTAACTCGACGAGTAAACGGTCGGCAACGAACTCGATGTATTGCTGCATTAAGTCTGCGTTCATTCCGATTAAGCGAACTGGAAGAGCTTCGGTAACGAATTCTTTTTCCATTTCAACAGCAGAAATAATAATTGCTTCTACATCTTTCTTCGGGAGTTTGTTTACAAGGTGCTTGTTGTAGAGTAGGCAGGCGAAGTCACAGTGCATTCCCTCGTCACGTGAGATAAGCTCATTTGAGAATGTAAGACCTGGCATAAGACCTCTTTTCTTTAACCAGAAGATTGAACAAAAACTTCCGCTAAAGAATATCCCTTCTACCGCCGCAAAGGCGATAAGACGCTCAGCAAAGCTTCCGTTATCTATCCATCTAAGAGCCCAGTCAGCCTTAGTCTTCACGAAGGGAACAGTATCAATGGCGTTAAGGAGTTTATCCTTCTCGTCCTTGTCTTTAATGTAAGTGTCTATTAAAAGAGAGTAAGTTTCAGAATGGATGTTCTCCATCATAATCTGGAAACCGTAGAAGAACTTTGCTTCGGTGTATTGTACCTCAGTAACAAAGTTTTCCGCGAGGTTCTCATTTACGATTCCATCAGAAGCCGCGAAAAATGCGAGAACGTTTTTAATGAAGTAACGCTCGTCTTCGTTCAGTTTCTCATTCCAATCGACCATGTCTGAAGACAAATCGATTTCCTCAGCAGTCCATATGCTAGCCTCCTGTTTTTTATACTCTGCCCAGATGTCGTCATGCTCAATTGGAAAAAGAACGAATCGTCCAGGATTTTCCGTTAAAATGGGCTCCATCACTTCAGTATTCTTCGGTAGAACCTCTTCAATAGAGGTTTGTTTGCCTGCAACAGCTTCTTTTGCAACGCTTTTCTCGTTGTCGAGTTTGTTAAGTTTAGAGGAGGGTTGTTGCATGTCTATATGACTTTAAGGCGGTTTAAGAATCTGTTTGGCGGCTGAGAAGTCGCAAATTCTTGGGACCTCAATCAACGTTTCAAAGAAAGTAAAACACTTTCAAAAGCACAAACCTTTTAGGGGTCCATTTACCATGAGTTTTTAACACCCATAGTGTATTACTTTCTTAAACCCCTGAAACACAGTGCCTGACACACTTGATAACCCACTCATATCAACCTTTGGTCTGTAAAACTATTCAGAAAATCACCGTTACGATTACAAAGAACTAACACGTATTTTTGCACCATGTTAAAAGGCCTTTTAAAACTATTTCTCGGGGACAAGTCCTCGAGCGACCTTAAGGAACTTCAGCCAGTAGTCGCTAAGATTTTAAAGGAAGAAGAGCTACTTCTGAATCTCTCAGCGGACGATTTACGCGGAAAAACTGCCGAGTTGAAAGCTAGAATAAATGCGCATATTTCTGATCTGCAGACAGAAATTAACTCTCTCAAAGCGAAGGCGGCGGCGATGTCTGAATCAGATCTCGATGCTAAGGAAGCCGTTTATGAGAAAATCGACCAACTAGATCTCACGGTAAATGAAGAGTTAGAGGTAGTTCTGGCAGAGATTCTTCCGGAGGCGTTCGCGCTAATCAAGGAAACGGCTAAGAGATTTGCTGCCGATGGCGACATTGAAGTTACGGCGCTGCATTACGATAAGGATATTGCTGCGGAACGTGAGATGGTGAAAATTGTAGGTGATAAGGCTTACTGGTCTAACACTTGGAAAGCTGCCGGATCTGATGTGAAGTGGGAAATGGTGCACTACGATGTGCAGCTTGTGGGTGGAGTTGCTCTGCATAGAGGTAGCGTGGCGGAGATGCACACAGGTGAGGGTAAAACACTGGTTGCGACTCTTCCAGTTTTCTTAAATGCCTTGACGGGTAAGGGTGTTCACCTTGTGACTGTAAACGATTATCTCGCTCGACGAGATTCCGAGTGGATGGGACCTATTTATGAGTTCCACGGTCTGACCGTTGACTGTATAGATAGACATCAGCCTAATAGTGAGGCGAGGAGGGAGGCGTATAAATGCGATATAACTTTTGGAACCAATAACGAGTTTGGGTTTGATTATTTGAGGGATAATATGGCCCAAAAACCCGATATGCTCGTTCAACGCCCACATCACTATGCCATTGTCGATGAGGTCGATTCGGTACTTATCGATGAGGCGAGAACTCCCCTGATTATCAGCGGACCCACCCCTAAAGGCGACGAACAGGAATTCGAGGCTTTAAAGCCCATGGTTGTGAAGTTGATTCAAATTCAGCAAAAAACAGTCCAAGGATTTTTAACCGAAGCGAAGAAACTTCTAGACGACGGGATTTCTAAGGACGTAAAGGAAAGTGCTGGCCTAGCTATGTACAGAGCCTTTAGAGGCCTACCTAAATCTAAGCCGCTAATTAAGCTTCTCGGTAATGAGGGTATGCGTCAACTTCTTTTAAAAGTTGAAGGCTACTACCTTTCCGATAACCAGAAAGAGATGCCTAAGGCAGATGCGGAGCTTTACTTCGTTATCGATGAGAAACAAAACCAGATTGAACTGTCGGAAAAAGGGATAGCCTTTTTAACGTCGGGTATGGAGGACGATGAATTCTTCACATTACCGGATATTGCGACGGAGTTAGTAACGGTAGACAACTCAGAGGGTGCGGATGAGGATAAGCTTACTCGTAAGCAAAACATCATGCAGGATTTCGGGGTGAAGTCATCTAGGATTCATTCTATGAACCAGCTGATTAAAGCCTACACCTTATTCGAAAAAGATAACGAGTACGTTATCATGGATAACAAGGTGAAGATTGTCGATGAGCAGACTGGCCGTATCATGGACGGAAGGCGTTATAGTGACGGACTCCATCAAGCTATCGAAGCGAAGGAGAATGTAAAAATTGAAGCTGCTACCCAGACATACGCGACTGTAACCCTCCAGAACTTTTTCAGGATGTACCACAAGCTAGCTGGTATGACTGGTACTGCTGAAACTGAAGCAGGTGAGTTTTGGGACATATACAAATTAGACGTAAAGGTCATTCCTACGAACAGATCTATTGCGAGAGATGATAAGGATGATTTAGTATATAAAACCAAACGAGAGAAATACAACGCCGTCATTGACGAAGTGGAGATGCTAAGCAAAGCTGGAAGGCCGATTCTTGTAGGAACCACTACGGTTGAAGTTTCTGAACTCCTGTCTAGAATGTTAGATATGCGAGGGCTGGACCATCAGGTACTTAACGCTAAGCGTCACCAGCAGGAGGCGGATATTGTTACTAGAGCTGGACATGCAGGCACGATTACTATTGCCACTAACATGGCGGGTCGTGGTACGGATATTAAGTTGAGTAAAGAAGTAAAAGAGGCGGGAGGTCTTGCAATTGTCGGAACGGAAAGGCACGACTCTCGTCGAGTTGACAGACAGTTAAGAGGAAGAGCGGGTCGTCAAGGAGATCCAGGTTCTTCTCAGTTTTATGCCTCACTAGAGGATGATCTAATGAGATTATTCGGTTCCGATAGAGTTGCGAAGATGATGGATAGAATGGGCCACCAGGAAGGTGAGGTCATTCAACATAAGATGATTTCAAAATCCATCGAACGCGCCCAAACGAAAGTAGAAGAAAACAACTTCGGAATTCGTAAGAGACTACTCGAGTACGACGATGTGATGAATGCCCAGAGGGAGGTAATATACAAGCGTAGAAGAAATGCCCTTCACGGAGATAGAATTAGCACAGACATCGCGAACATGTTCTTCGAGCTTGTTGAGTTGAGTGTAGATTCAACCTACGAGAATAAGGATTACGACGGATTTAAACTTTCTATTTTGGCGAACTTAGGAATGGACGCGTCTCTTTCTAATTCAGATTTCCAATCAATAGGTGCTGACGACTTAGTTTATCAAACGTATTCGAAAGCGGACGCTAACTATAGACTTAAGATTGCAGATTTGGCTAGTAGAGCCCACCCTGTAATTAAGCAGGTTTACGACGACGACTCTAACGACTTCAAAAACATCTTAGTTCCGTTCTCAGACGGCATTAAGACGATACAGGTTACAGCTGACATTGACGATAGCGTAGCAACGGAAGCGAAGAGTGTCATGAGGGCGCTTGAAAAGCAAGTAATGTTAGCGGTCATCGACCAGCATTGGAAGGAGCACCTTAGAACCATGGATGATCTTCGAGCGAATGTCCAACACGCTCGTCACGAGCAGAAAGACCCGCTACTTATTTATAAGTTCGAGTCCTATGAGCTTTTCAAGCAGATGATAGGAAAGGTTAACGCTGAAGTTGCATCCTTCCTTATGAAGTGTACGATACCGACGAACGTGGGTGATCAGCCAGTTCAACGCGCTCATCGTGTTGCTAACACTCCTCAAGGAAAGACCTCTAAAGCCGGAGTCCAAAACATTGCCCAGCAGAACGCTGCATCTCGAGTTTCGGGCGGTGGTGTAATTGCTCCAGGCGCACAAGGTCGTCCCCAGGCGCCGCAAAGGCCACAGGCTGTCGCTCCTATCCGTTCAGAGAAGAAGGTTCAACCTAACGCTCCCTGCCCATGTGGTTCGGGGAAGAAGTATAAGAAGTGCCACGGGAAATAAGCTATTCGCCGAAATAAGTAGGCGCCTTGACATCGATATCGCATGTCGATTTCACGATTTCAGAGAACATTTGACAAGTGTCAGGCGTGTGTACGCTGTCAGTTGTATGCACTAAAAAATCGAAGGACTCTAGTCCTTTAGCTGAAAGGTCAGAAATTTTATTCACCCAGTTTTTTACGCGAATTTCATCTGACGCGTGCCCATCGTAACCACCGAATCTCACGATTAAGAAGGGTGCAGTTAGTCTCATATGCAATGCGTCTCGCCTGCCTGCAGTGTCGCTGATTACGGCTCCTATCCCTAATTCTGATAATAAAGCCCAAACCCTCTCAGCCTCATCTCCTCCCGTGAACCACTCTGGGTGACGGAATTCAATAGCCATCTTTAACTCTCGCGGCCAAGCCTTTAAATACGGTATGAGATTAGTGCTATGCTTAGGCGCGTAATGTGGAGGCAGCTGTAAAAATGCCGGCCCTAAGTTATCCCCCAGAGCTACCAGCCCCCTTATAAAATCATCAGTCGGTCCCTCACAATTTGCGAACCTTCGGTAATGTGAAATAATGGCCGGAAACTTCGGACAGAATACGCAATCGTTCGGCATCTCATCCGCCCAGCTAGCCATCTTCTCCTCAGAATATATCCTGTAATGTGTGGCATTAAATTCCAGCGATCCGAACTGCTTTCCGTAATAGCTAGGCCATGTTCGCATGGGCTCCTTCCTTGGATAAACACTACCCCTCCATGGCCTAACGGTCCACATAGTCCCTCCGGTTCTCACCACAGTTTTACAAGACGGCATCAGGCCACCCCATTCAACCCTAGCAGCGGGCAACTCCCAATCCATTCCACGGAGCTCTTCATGAGATTCTAGCTTTCCAAACTTCACCCCACGAAGCTAAACCCTACGCGAGTGAATTTATAGTCAACCGATAACTATTACGTCATTAATTTGCCCATGCGATTCATAGAAATTTTATTTGATGGACTATTGCCGAGCGTGTGTAAAAGCTGTTACAGGCCTGTTTACTCGAACGATTATATTGATGGACTTTGTGTTTTCTGCTCACTACAATGGAGTGTTTTTTCGGAAGTCAGACGCTTCTAGAGTTTTGTTTTCAGAGCGGTTTAATGGGGTCAATTATTACGCAGTTGGATTTCGACTTAACGATCAAGGTTCCCGGTCGATAGTTCATTATTGTAAATACTCAGGCAATCCCCAACTCATTCTACAGCTAGGTACATGGTTAGCTAAGAGATGGCCTGCCCCTAATTCTAAAAGTGTACTCGTTCCTATCCCACTACACCCCCGCAGAAAGTTCCGACGTGGATACAATCAAGCTGAAAAATTAGCAATGGGCCTGAGTGCTGTCTGGGATATAGAAGTCGACAAGAAGGTGTTAATTAGAAAGATTCACAGCGCATCGCTGACCGGTTCGAATAGAAGTGGAAGGGCTGAAGTATTAAAAGACGTTTTCGCTTTAGGTGAAAGTAACAGTGAGAAACCCATAATATTAATTGATGACGTACTTACCACAGGTGCCACGCTCCGAGCTTGCAGAGAAGTTATTGAGGCTTCGGGAAGAAGAGTTGTCGGCGCAGTGGTTCTCGCTTTAGCATAAGTATCTTTGAACTAATGTCATTAACTCCAGACACATTAAAGTCCATTAACTCCCTAGTCGAAGGGGAGCTCAACCTTGTGGCTAATCTGGCTAATATCTCATCACTTCTTTTTTCTGAAGGTGCCTGGCATTGGGTGGGGTTTTATGTTCTAGATGAACCCGCGGACGAGCTCGTTCTGGGTCCATTCCAAGGTCCTATTGCCTGTACTAGGCTTAGGAGGGGAAAGGGGGTTTGTGCTAAAGCTTGGGAGCAGGGAACTCCATTACTGGTTAAAGACGTACATGAGTTCGATGGTCATATAGCCTGTAGCTCTGCCACGAATTCAGAAGTGGTGCTGCCTATAAAGGTTGATGGAGTTGTAGTAGGAGTTCTGGATATTGACAGCTTGGAATTCGATGGGTTTACTCCTGCCGAGATAGATTTGCTTGAAGAAGTTGTGAAAATAATAGAAGATATATGGGAACGCTGAAATACATACTACCCTTGCTTTTATTTGCTTCATGCGCACAAGTGGGTGTTCCTTCTGGCGGGCCAAAAGACACAGAGCCACCAGCAATAGTTTCCATCACTCCATCTCTAGGGGCGACTAATGTTTCGACCCTTAAAGGAGGATCCATAACGGTGGTGTTTGACGAGTATATAGACGTAAGACAATTAAGTACTCAGCTGCTAGTTTCTCCTCCACTCTCAAGTCCGATAAAGTGGCTCATGAAAGGAAAGGAAATCACATTTACGTGGGAAGAAGATCTGGAAGAAAACAAGACTTATGTATTCCAGTTTGGGGATGCGGTAGTTGATGTTAGAGAATCAAATCCGACTATTGATTTCGTGCACGCGTTTTCTACCGGAAACAATTTCGACACTCTTTCCATCAGCGGCAGCGTGGTGGATGTTTTTACCGGAGAAAAGATGGCTGAAAAACGCATTTTCATCTTTGACACGAATTGTAGTGCCGACTCTATATCGAAAGGTGCCACACCACAATTCGTAGGAACTACAGATAAAAACGGCTCCTTTAAACTCAGCTATTTACCTCAGGGAATTTATAAAATTATCGCGGTGGACGATATAGACAGAAACTACAAATGGTCTGCTGGGGAGTCGTTAGCTTTAAATGAGAGCCCCGTAGTAATTAATGGAATGGACACCTTGTCCTCACCACTAATGATGCAGAAAACCTCGAATACGGAAGTGAAATATTTTTTTTCTTCTTCTCGGGATTCATTAGGGCTTGTTGAGATCCAACTCAGTGGAGTGATAGAGGGAGACAGTAAACTAGAAGCTCAGGGACTAGAATATGTTCTAGAGGATGAGGTGATGAGGTTTTGGGCTAAAGCCAAAGACATAGAAGAACTACAAGTGATCTGGGTAGGAATGGATACTTTGACAATAGCTGAGATAGAGCAGTCAGAGCTTGTAGAATTCATCGCTGTAAGCGGCCCCGAAGGCAGGCAGATCTCTGGCACACATGCAAGCTTCAGGTTTAACAGACCTATTACGGGAGTGATAGATTCATTAATAACCATAGTTGCCGCCGATAGCATTCTGATAGAACACGCGACTATAAGAGTTAATGAATTCAACCCATTTGTATTAGATGTTCTGGGAAGTTTCGGAAGAGGAGAGGTGCTGGAGTTGTCTTTCCTCCCCGGCTCTGTGGAGGGTTTTGGAGAGCAGCAGTTTGACGATACCTTGAAGTTCAAGTGGAGTACTTTCGAACTTAAAGAGCTAGGAGAATTATCAGTACTTATCGATAGGGAAGGCTGGCTAGAACTTATCTCATCTAACGGAGAAATTGTTGAAGTTAAAACCCTGTCAGGAGACAGTGAGACATTGCTGTTTAAAAACCTAACTCCCGGATCCTACGCACTGAGATGGCTAGGGGACGATAATGGGAATGGAGAGTGGGACGGAGTGAGCCTAGAGAATTGGACGGAGCCAGAGGCAGCTCGAGTATTGTCTGAGAAAATAAAGGTAAAGGCTGATTGGAGCCATGAACTAGACTGGAGCCGATAGGCGGGAAGTTTCTTGCCTTCGGCAATTGTTCCACCCTATCACTCAGAGGGAACTACGCTAGAGCGCACATGCGCTTTGCAATCTTACAAGTGCATAGCCATCAAACAAGATTGTATATATTCATCGTGATTATAACCGAAGCCTGGAGGATACAGAAAGATTAATTCGCTTTGATCTGCAGAGCGTCTTTTAAAATGATTCCGAATCGTGCGATATCCTCGAAGGAATTATAAAGTGGTACGGGTGCCATGCGAATTACGGCTGGTTCACGCCAATCTACAACTACACCTTTTGCGGATATTGCATCAAATAATTCTCGGCCATATCCATGAGCAACTATGCTTAGTTGACATCCTCTCTCATCTGGATTAGATGGGGTTAGAATTTCTAGGTTAACTCCAGTGACTTCTGCAACGGCTTGTACTGTTTTTTCTAGATAATCAGTTAGTCTTAGAGAGCGTTCGCGAAGAACATCCATCCCTCCGGCTTCTGAGAAAATCTCTAATGAAGCTTTGTGTACAGCCATGTTCAACACTGGTGCGTTGCTTAGCTGCCAAGACTCCGCTGTACCCATGCTCTTGTACTCTGGTCCCATCTCGAATCTCGAGCTTTTATCGTGACCCCACCATCCTTCAAATCGAGGGATATCTGTGTTGTGATGCTTTGAATGTATGAAAACCCCGCTTACAGCACCAGGTCCAGAATTCATGTATTTATAACTACACCAGCAAGCGAAATCCACTCCCCAATCATGAAGTTTAAATGGGACGTTACCTATTCCGTGTGCTAAATCGAACCCACACATTGCACCCACTTTATGTGCGGCATCGGTGATGTCTTTTAGATTATGAAGCTGACCGGTATAGTAATTTACTCCCCCTATCATCAAGGTAGCTAGTTCGTCACCTGCCTCCTCGATAGCGCTTAATACATCCTCCAGCCTCAGTGTATGTTCGCCTTCTCTCGGAGCGATCTCAATTAAATTTTCATCAGGGTCGAGGCCGTGAAACTTGATTTGGCTTAAAAGCGCATATCGATCAGAAGGGAAGGCTTTTGCTTCGCAAAGGATCTTCGTTCTTTTTCCTGAGGGGCGATAAAACGACACGAGAAGAAGGTGAAGGTTCACAGTTAATCCGTTCATAGCGACCACTTCTGAGGGTTTTGCTCCGGCAATGGAGGCAAGTCCTTCAGAAAATAATTCGTGATAATGCATCCATGGGTTACGAGCCTTAAAGTGACCTTCTACTCCATAAGTACCCCAGTCCTCTAGCTCTATCTGTATAAACTCACTTGCCCTCTTCGGCTGTAGGCCTAGGCTATTTCCCGTAAAATATAGAGCATCACTCCCATCGTGTTGCGGCATGATAAACTGCTCTCGAAACCTGCTAATAGGATCAGACTGGTCTAGAGCAATTGCATCTTTGACTGTGGGGAGTAGGTTTTGCATGGCACAAATTTAAGCTATAGGAAGAGTAGGGCTCCAATTTGTAGACAAAGCAATCCATCAAGAACGATACTGAAGTAAAATTCCCGGGTTGTTTTCCGGATAAACCACGGTCCCACAAAGACCATAGTTAGGATACCGTGAGCGAGTAGTGCTAGTCCGATTTGGGAATTTATTAAATCGAAAAACACAAGCCCTCCTAGAATTACGGCTGAAACAGCGATTAGTGAAATTGCAATGAAGAGAGACGCTTTTACGCCTTTGAGTTGCGGAATGGTCTTCATGGATGAGGTATCTATCTCGAGATCTCTCACGTCAAAAGGCAGAGTTAACCCTCCGATATAAAACACTCTGTACATAAACACTCCGATAAAAGCCCAGTGATTCAACTCACCGATATTATCTACGAGCAGGATGGGTAAGAGCACGGTTGCGGCACCCCAGATTAGTGAGATGGTCGGGAGCTTCGTGTATGGATACTCGCGAAGGGCTCTGCCCAGATAGCGAAACTTCTTAGGTAAGATGGCGTAGCATAGACCCACTATTCCTAACGCCCCACCAGCCACCATAGAAACAAGGTCTAATTTCAACGGGAGGAAAAACACGCTTGCTATGAATAATCCACCCCAAACCATAATCAATCCCACCCCAAACTTATTGAGGTACTCAAGTCTACTTTCATTTATCGTTAAAGGGAAAAAACGCGCCTTTATCACCCTTTGAAGAGAATACCCGAGTCCGGTGCAAGTTGAAATAAAAATTGATGCTCCATAAAAAGCATCTCCTTCACCTAATAAAAAGCCGGTAATAAAAACACTCACTCCTGCGCCACATGCTATGAGAATATGGGAAAACCCTAGTACTTTGACTAGTTGTCCTAATGCTCTGATTGTGTAACTCATTTTGCAAAGGTGAGAAAATCAAATTACACCATACAGATATACTGCACTCGAAGATATATTTGCACTTTCTAAGACACTCATCCTTCATATTTTGCATATGAAAATTGGAAGTTTTGCCTCTCGGCATATGGGTCCTCGTATCGAAGACCAAAATAAAATGTTAGCGACCATAGGTTGTAGCTCTATCGATGACTTAATCGACAAGACAGTCCCACCTGCTATACGTTTACGTAAACCCCTAAACCTATCTCCAGCCTTAACGGAGAGTGAATATTTGGAACATCTCGATGAGCTGGCTTCCAAAAACGTCACTTACAGGAATTACATAGGTATGGGTTATTATCCCACTGAAGTTCCAAGTGTAATTAGGCGAAATGTTTTGGAAAATCCGGGTTGGTACACAGCCTACACTCCATATCAAGCAGAGATTTCTCAAGGAAGGTTAGAAGCACTGTTGAATTTCCAAACCATGGTCTGTGACCTTACAGGAAAGGAGATGTCAAATGCTTCTTTATTAGACGAGGCGACTGCTGCTGCCGAAGCTATGGCAATGCTATTGTCTTCACGCCCGAGAGCCCAAGCCAAATTAGAAGCTAAGAGCTTTATTGTTGATACAGCTGTTTACCCGCAGACTTTCGCTGTGATGAAAACCCGTTCTGCATCACTGGGAATCAATCTAATTGAGCTTCCTCGTGCAGAATGGAACTTCACAGAAGATGTATATGGATGTATGGTTCAATATCCAGACGCGAACGGAGAATCTGAGGATCTTTCGGGATTACTTCAAGCTGCTCATGATGCAGGTGTTAAAGTGGTGATGGCAACGGACCTTATGGCTCTTCTATTGCTGAAGAGTCCAGGTGAGATGGGAGCAGATGTGGTGGTGGGAAGCTCTCAGAGATTCGGAGTCCCAATGGGATATGGTGGTCCTCACGCAGCGTTTTTCGCAGCTGACGAGACTTATAAAAGAAATTTTCCTGGACGTATAATAGGAATGAGTGTCGATAGACATGGTGACCCTGCACTTCGCATGGCTTTACAAACTCGCGAGCAACACATCCGAAGAGATAAAGCCACATCAAATATCTGTACAGCCCAAGCGCTTCTAGCTGTTATGGCATCTATGTACGCGGTGTTTCACGGCCCTAGAGGTCTAAGGTCTATTGCAGAGAGAATCCACAAACGCACAAAATCTTTTGCTGCTGCATTGAATTCTAACCCTTCAATGGAGATAGTGACTAGCTGCTATTTCGATACGATAAAAATAAAAGTTCACGGCGGAGAAGACGAGATTAACGCTCTGATAGCTAGAGCGCATTATCATAAAATCAATATCCGTTATTACAACGACGGTGAACACGTGGGAGTTTCTTTAAATGAGAGAACGAACATTGAAGATCTTCAGAATCTATGTTCTGCATTCAGCGTTCCTATAATAAGGGGAGTGGAGATAGATAGACCGTTTTTCGGGACTCTGTATAGAGAGGTGGATTATATGTCTCATCCCGTATTTAATACCCATAGGTCTGAAACGGATATGATGAGATACATCAAGCATCTCGAAAATAAGGACTTCTCTTTAGTTCACGGAATGATCCCTCTGGGTTCATGCACCATGAAGCTAAATGCCGCGACAGAACTTCTGCCTATTGCTTGGTATAAATTTGCGGAGCTACATCCTTTTTGTCCTACAAATCAAGCAAAGGGCATGATAGAGATCCTTGAAAATCTAGAGAGCGATTTAGCTGAGATTACGGGATTTGATAGAGTTACTCTTCAGCCAAACTCTGGAGCGAATGGTGAATATACAGGAATGCTTGTTATTCAAGCTTATCATGAAAGTAGAGGTGAGGGACATAGAAATATTTGCTTAATTCCATCAAGTGCACACGGAACTAATCCGGCAAGTGCGGTGATGGCTGGGCTTAAGGTGGTGGTGGTAGGATGTAGGGATAATGGCGACATTGATATTGACGATTTAAAGTCGAAAGCTGAAAAGCATAGCGATAATTTAAGTGCCATAATGATAACCTACCCTTCAACACATGGTGTGTATGAAGAGGGAATATTAGAGATTACGGAAACAGTTCACTCTCATGGAGGCCAAGTCTATATGGACGGAGCTAATATGAATGCTCAAGTTGGAATTACAAGTCCTGGAAATATAGGAGCGGATGTGTGTCACTTAAATCTGCACAAGACTTTCGCGATCCCTCACGGTGGAGGCGGACCAGGAGTAGGTCCTATAGGAGTAGCGACACACTTAAGCCAGTTCCTGCCGGGTCACCCTATAGTTCACAAGGGTGGGCCGAATTCGATTTCGGCGGTAAGTGCTGCTCCTTATGGTAGTGCGCTGATAGGTTTGGTCCCATATGCATATCTAAAAATGCTCGGCGTAAAAGGAGCTACTCAGGCAACGGAGGTTGCGATTTTGAATGCGAACTATCTAAAGGTGAAACTTAGCGGTGAGTATGATATTCTGTACCAAGGAAAGAACGGAACTGTGGCTCATGAAATGATAGTTGACTGCAGATCGTTCAAAGCTTGCGGTGTGGAAGTAGCAGATATCGCTAAAAGACTTATCGATTACGGATTCCACGCACCTACCGTTTCCTTCCCTGTTGCGGGAACTCTAATGATAGAGCCTACAGAAAGTGAATCTCTTCAGGAGTTAGATAGATTCGTCGAGGCGATGCTTTGTATAAGAGAGGAAATACGTGAAATAGAGAATGGCGAAGTTGATGCGGAGGATAACGTAATTAAGATGGCCCCTCATACTGCAGGTGAAGCTACTGCTACAGAATGGACACATCCGTATTCTAGGGAGAAGGCTGTTTATCCTGTGAAAGGATTGAGAGCAGATAAGTTTTGGGCTCCAGTAGCAAGAGTGAATGACACATACGGAGACAGAAATTTAATGTGCAGCTGCCCACCCATTAAAGATTTCATCGATGCAGACGAGGAAGGAGAATTAGCATAAAAAACACAGAATCAATCGTTTTGCAATCTATATTTGCAATTCAATCAAGAAATCTTTAAACCTAAAATGCTCAATATGAAGCAAATATACTTTTTTTTAGCTGCAATGTTCGTTGGAACATTCGCAACGGCTCAACAACTTTTACCCGTTGCAGAGAAGAACGCTAGCTCGTTACGTATGGAATCTCAATCTTCAGAACAAATAACACGTGATACTTTCTGGAGCAACGATTGTAATGTAAACAACTGTTCTGATTGGGTATTCGATAACGGAGCTGATGTTGTTGGAGCGACTTGGTCAGACATTGATATTAACTTCGAGTGTTCTTTAGTAGGACCTGCTGGACCGTATAACCAATGGGCTGGTGGAACTGGAGACGGTTCTGCTACAAGCGCAATGAACTCTACGACATCTGCTAACGGAGTTTTAATTGTTGATTCTGACCTTTTCGGTGCGGAGGCTAACTACGACGCTAACTGGGTAGAGAATTGCTGGGTACAAACAGCTTACCCTATCGACTGTTCAGCTGAGCCTTTCGTGTCTATCTCTATTGAGACACGTTACCGCTGCTGGGATAATGGTTCTTCTGACGATAGTGAGAAGTGTCTTATCGAGATTAGCCGTGACGGAGTTAACTGGCCATCTATCGATAGCTGGGACGAAGAGTCTGGAACTGTAGATTACGGTGACGGAAATTTAATCGCTAGTCGTTTCGAGGTTTTCCCTGGATATGGAACTGGAGATGGTTCTGATAACCCTTCACTTGTAGAATTTGATATTACTACAGCTGCTGGAGGAGAAGCAACTATTTACGTTCGTTTCCGTTGGTCTGGAACTTGGGGATATAGCTGGGAGATTGATGACGTCTTAATGTACCCAACTCCTGCTAACGATACACGTATCGATAACTACGTAAGCTACACTGACTTCAATCGTACGGGTGTATATGAGTACGGTGCTTGGGCTGAAAGCCAACTTCCTGCTGACCTAACTGCTGCTGCAAAGGTTTACAACGTAGGTTTTCAAGACCAAACAAACGTATTACTAGAATTAGACGTTAACGGAACGGTAGGCGGTTCTGATGCGATCTCTTTAGGATATCAAGGTATTGATACATTAAGTGTTGCATACATGCCAGCTGGTCAAGGACCAGTTGTAGTGAGCTATAGCTTAGTGGCAGATGCTGTAGATGAGAATCCTTCTAACAACTCTGCTGAGCAATCTTTCGAAGTTACTGACCTAACATGGGGACGTGATGACGGAATGATTAACACAGCTTTCCCATCAGACGGAACAGACGATTACATCGCTGTATCTATGTTCGATGTGGTTTCTGATGTTACTATTTACGCTATCGATGTTGCAATCATCGACGGTGCTGAATCAGGTACATCTATCATTGCTCATTTATTCGACCAATCTGACGCTCTTTTCGGAGAGGAGCAGTACGGTGGAATCTTAGTTAGTTCTAGTGAGTACGATATCATCGCTGGAAACACTAACGCAGTAGGTGAGGAGGTAGTTACTTGGTACCACCTAATTCTTGAAGAGCCATACGAGGCTTCTGCAGGAGATTTCTTAGGAGCTGGTTTCGAGCACTACGGAGGTTCTAGCGTTCAGGTTGGAGAGTCTAAGTACACTCAAGACAATACAGCATTTGTATACGGTCCTTTCGGATCGGGTGGTACATATGGCTGGTACTACTCTAACGAAGTACCTGTTGTACGTCTTAACCTTGACCCTAACGTTCAAGATAACATCGGTGAAGTTTCTACAACACTCGGTTTCGAGATGTTCCCTAGCTTTCCTAACCCTACTAACGGTACTTCTAAAGTTCAGTTCCGTCTAGACCGTGCGTCTGACGTAACCTTCGAAGTTCGTGATATTGCTGGAAAAATCGTTTACAGTCTAGATATGGGTACACAAGCGCCTGGCTACAACAGCATCTCTATTGATGCTTCTAGTTTCGCAGCTGGAGCGTACACTTACACTATGACAGTTAATGGCGAAAGAGCTACTGACCGCTTAATGGTTAAGTAAGAAATACTTTACATAAAGAAAAAGGAGGAGACCATTATGGTTCTCCTCTTTTTTTTTACGTAATTTGCCATCCGTAAATACTTTATTAAGAATATGAAAAATTTGACACTAACTCTTGGAGCTCTTTGCATTTTCGCAATCGCTTCTGGCCAACGCTTGGAAACTCTTCACAGCTTTGAGCACACAATTACTGAGGCATCAACTTCAGAATTGACTAACTCACGTTTAGCTGGTATCGAAGCTCGTGAAAACCAACGCGGAGGTGGTACCGTCCTTTTTCAAGAGGACTTCTCTAATGGTTTTGACGGAATCAACGGTAACGGAGCTTGGACTGCGACTGATAACGCTAACGATAGCCTTTGGGTTTGGGTGGCACCAGGTAACACAGGATTCTACGCTAATGGAGATGCTACTGGTGTAGCTCACCCAGGTGGAGAATACTCTACTAACATTGGCGCTCTCGAGTCAGGTACTCCAGAGAATGGATGGATGATTTTCGATTGTGACTACTTCAACTCACCTATCGCAGAAGGATACCAAGACACGGACGGCTCTTTAACTAGCCCAGTGATTGATTTCTCTAATGACGGTTCAGTTATCCTAAGCTGGGATCAATACTTCCGTTACTGCTGCTACCCTTACGCACCTATTTACGTAGATGTAACAAATGACGGTGGAGCAACTTGGACTACATTCGACGGACACGGAGCATTTACTGAAGCTGCTAACACTGCTTCTGCTAACCCACTTCCTACAACTCTTGATATTAGCTGTGTAGCAGCTTATCAAGCTGAGGTGCAGTTCCGATTCACGTACACACAAGCTCCTGAGGTAGGGAATTCGTACAGCCACTACTACTGGGGAATCGATGATGTTGTAGTAACATCTAATCCTAACGCTGACGATCTAGCGATCGTACAGCTTACAAATGGAGACATTTGGAATGTGTGGGAGTACAGAGTAACTCCTATGGAGCAGGCAGTTTCTTCTGCTGACGGTGGCGTTATATGTGGAGTCCTTTACCGCAACAACGGTACTGAAAGCCAACAGAACGTCGAGGTAATAGTTGAGGTTCTTTCAGCTGACGGATCGGAAGTTCTAGCCACTGTTATAGAGCAGTTAGGAGAAATTTACTCTTTCGCAAACGCACCTGACTGTCCAGCAAACGCACAAGACACTATCTACATTGAAACTGGATGGGAGCCTTCTGCTACAGGGTCTTACATTCTGAGAGCCACACTTGATGCAGGTACTGCTGACGTAACACCTGAGGATAACGTGATGTCTAAAGTTATCGTTTTCTCTGATGATGAGTACGGTCACGATGATGAAGCTAACCTTGATGGTGAGATGTTCCCACGTGAGTCTGAGGACATTGCAGGATATTGGGACCCAACAGGTCAGGGTTCATTCTACCACATGGCTAACGGCGGTTCTACTGCTTTCGGTATCACGGTTCAATTCGGAGACTTTTGTGGATTAAGTATTGGTGAATCTGAAGCTGAATTAGAGTTCGAATCTAGACTTTACTTCTATGATTCAGAATTAGGTATCACAGACAGCGATTTCGAAAGCGCATTCTGGATTTACGATCCTGAGTGGATAGGTCAGACTATCTACCTCGCATTCGACGATCCTATCGAACTAGACGCGGGAGCGGTTTACTTCGCCGGTGTAATTGCTGAGTACGAGAGTGAAGGTGGACTTACTGTTCGTGCTGAACTAGATAGCGACACTGACAACTCAACTGGTGAGTATAACGTTACTGGTGATGGAGACTTTGTTTGGTTTACATCTCAAAACTACACGCCAGCAGTCCGCCTAATTCTAGGTGAGCGCGTTGCGGTAGATGAGATTGCTAATTTGAATGGTATCGCTTTAGCCCAAAACACACCTAACCCAGCTTCTTCTACAACTACATTCAGCTTCGATCTTAACTCGAGCCGTTCTGTGATTTTCGAAATTCGCGATATGAGCGGAAGAGTCGTGAGCAGAATGAATGAAGGAACACTTGGAGCAGGTGCTCACACAATCGAATTCGATGTAAACGCCCTTTCAAGCGGACTTTACACGTACACTTTGATAGCTGATGGCATTTCTTTAACTAAGAAAATGACAGTTCAGTAGGCCTATAAGTACCTATTCTACTACCTTTAATATTAAGAAGCACCCCAAATGGGGTGCTTTTTTTTATTTTCACTACTTTCGCAACATGGGACTGAAAGCATCATTAAGTAAACCATTCGCCCGAGCGGCCATGGTAGAGTTAAAAATGAGGACTGCACAACCAGGTGTAGCTCAGATAAAACAACTCAACGAGATATTAAAAACAGCTGAAAAAACCAAGTTCGGGAAGGATCATAATCTGCGCGAAGGGATGAGCATAGAATCATTCCAAAAGAACGTGCCTGTTAGAGACTACGAAGGGTTAAAAGAGTATATCGATAGAGCAGTAGGAGGGGAGACGAATGTTCTTTGGCCTGGACTGCCACAATACTTCTGCAAAACTAGTGGCACTACGAGCGGAACGAAATACATCCCCATCACCGAGGACAGCCTGCCTAATCACTTAGTGGGAGCTCGTAACGCTCTTCTAGGCCAGATATCAGGTTCAGGTGACGCTTCCTTTGTTAGCGGCAAAATGATGTTCCTTCAAGGCTCTCCAGAGCTAGATGAAACAGAAGGAGGTACGCCTCTTGGAAGACTTTCTGGAATTGTAGCTCATCACATCCCTGGCTATTTAAAGCGCAACCGACTTCCATCGATGGAAGTGAATTCAATTGACGATTGGGAGAAGAAAGTTGACGCTATTGTAAAAGAAACTGCAGACGAAGATTTAAGACTTATCAGTGGAATCCCTACTTGGGTGCAGATGTATTTCGAGAAACTTCTTAAGTATAAAAAAGCTAATACTGTCCAGGAAGTATTTCCTAACCTCAGCCTTTTCGTTCACGGTGGCACATCGTACGCTCCCTATGCAGAACGTTTCAAGCAGTTAATAGGTTTCGATATCGCTCGCGTGGAGCTTTACCCTGCATCGGAAGGCTTCCTTGCGTTCCAAGATAAACCAGGAGTTGAGGGCATGCTATTAAACATAGCTGACGGGATATTTTTCGAGTTCATACCTGTCGACAAACTAGGCGAAGACGACGCACCTAGACTCACGGTTGATCAAGTAGAGCTAGGCGTTAACTACGCAGTGGTTATCACATCAAAAGCTGGTCTTTATGGTTACTTAATAGGCGATACTGTAAAGTTCGTTTGTGATGAGCCGTACAGAATTATCGTTACAGGTCGCACGAAGCAATTCATTTCTGCTTTCGGAGAGCACGTAATTGCTGAAGAAGTTGAAAGCGCTATCGCTGAGGTGACGGAGAATCACAGTGCAGTTGTTAGAGACTTCCACCTTGCTCCTGTTATCGCCCCTAAAAAAGGTGAGGGATATCATGAGTGGTTGATTGAATTCGAAACAAAGCCGAAATCCATCAAGGACTTCTCCGCTGACTTATGTGCAGCTCTACAATCTCGCAACTCGTATTACAAGGACCTAGTTTCTGGTGGTGTCATCAAATCAGCGTCTGTTACAGCCTTGAAGAAGAAAGCATTTGTTACTGCTATGGCTTCTTTGGGTAAGCTGGGAGGCCAAAACAAAATCCCGCGTCTCTCTAACGATAGAAAATTAGCGGACTTGCTTACAGGTTCTACTCCTCAGATAAAAGCCCCTGCAAAAAAAGCAGCATCTAAGAAGCCGGCCGTGAAAAAGCCGACTAAGAAGAAATGAAAATAATTGCTCTCACGGGTGGCAGTGGATCTGGAAAGTCCACTGTATTAAATGGCCTGCGTGAGCATTTTCAGAAGAAAGTATCAATTCTATCACTTGATGATTACTACCGGCCTCGTGAAGAGCTACCTGTAGATGATATCGGCGAAACGAATTACGACGTTCCCGAAGCGATTAATCACTCGAATTTATTTCGAGATATTAATCTTCTTGCGACGGGAGTTGCTGTTGAGTTCGAAACCTATACCTATAACAGGTCGGCGATGAAGTCTGAGATCCTGAGAACAGAACCAGCTCCGTGGCTAGTTGTCGAAGGTCTGTTCGTTTTACACGATAACAACGTGAGAGGCCTTTTCGATATCACAGCTTACATAGACGCATCTGTTGCTACACGACTAGCACGCAGGAAGCATAGAGATATGACCGTGAGAGGCTATGCTCCCGACGAGGTGCAGTACCAATGGGATAATCACGTGAGGCCTGCCGATATTGAACACATAGAGCCCTGGAAAGCGAAGTGCGATGTCGTGATAGACAACGAAAACGATTGGAAGCAGGGGTTGAGTGAACTTATTAAACTGATGGAATCATAATCACATGAGAAAAGCCTTTACCCTTCATACATGTAAGACATGCCAAAGAATCTTCGACGACCTCGATCCCGAAGCTAACGGTTGTGATATTGTGAATATTAAAGAGCAGGGGATAGGTGCTATTGATCTCGATGCTATGAAAGCACACGCAGGATCGTATGAGGCTTTATTTTCAAGGAGAGCAATGAAGTACAGGAGCATGGGGCTTGCAGATAAAAAGCTGTCGGAAAATGATTATCGAACCCTCATCCTAGGAGAGTATACTTTTTTAAAAAGACCGGTATTTTTATTTGAAGACGATGTGACAGCAGGGTCTAGGAAATCGGAGGTGGAAAGAGCACGCGAGTTGTTAAGATGAGAAAGGCCCATATAGCTCTGTTAACAGTTGGGGTTATTTATGGTTTAAACTACTATGTGGCGAAGGGTTTGATGCCGGACTTGATAGGTCCGTCTGGATTTATTACGCTGAGGGTTGTAGGGGGAGGGTTGATGTTTTGGGTGATACTTATGATGGTGGGCAGGCAGAAGATAGATAGGGGAGACTGGGGAAGGTTAGCAATTTGTGGGCTCACTGGAGTCGCTGTAAATCAGTTGTGTTTCTTTAATGGATTATCGTTGACTAGTCCTGTCCATGCCTCTCTCATTATGACGATAAATCCGATCTTCGTTCTAGTGGCAAGTTCTTTTTTATTAGGATCAAAAGTAACGGGCAGAAAATTAACGGGTATAGTTCTTGGCGGTGTGGGGGCGGCAACTCTGTTGTTGCTCGGTGCAGGAAATGAAGTGACAGATAATGGAGCCAGTATTAGAGGCGATGCTTTGATATTGATAAACTCTATTTCGTACGGAGTGTATTTAGTGGTGGTGAAACCGCTGATGGCGAAGTACAAACCTCTGACAGTTATTGCTTGGGTATTCTTTTTCGGGGCAGTGTTTGCTGTACCATTCGGTGTGGGGGAGGTGATGGAAATAAAATGGGATGCTTTTGAAGTTGAACATTGGCAAGGGATAGTCTTTGTGATTGTGGGGACCACTTTTCTTGCATATTTACTAAATGTCTATGCCTTAGGGATTGTTGAACCCACTGTAGTTAGCATTTATATATACCTCCAACCACTCATTGTTATGTTGATTTTAGGGGGTTTGATCTATATGGGTGTAAGGGAAACTGAAAGTGATTTAAATATTCAGACCGCCATATCAGCGCTTGCGATATTCACAGGTGTATGGTTAGTGAGTATCCCTAATGGATGGCTAACTAGTCGATCTAAAGCGTAAATTGCGACATGGCCATTCAAAAACCCTTTAACCTCACAGCTTGGATTGAGGAAAATCGCGCCCTATTAAAACCACCAGTAGGAAATAAGAATCTTTATGTCGAGAGTGGAGATTATATAGTAATGATAGTTGCTGGCCCAAATGCCCGGAAAGATTATCACTATAACGAGACGGAGGAGTTATTCTATCAACTCGAGGGGGATATATGTATAAAGATTCAAGAAGATGGAGAAGCAGTTGAAATGCCACTAGGACCCGGAGATATGTTTCTTCTACCTGCTGGCGTTCCGCACAGTCCTGTTAGATCAGAGGGGTCATTAGGATTAGTAATTGAAAGAAAGAGAGAAGGTTCTGGATTAAAGGATGGTCTGATGTGGTTTTGTGATAGGTGTAACAATAAACTTCACGAAACATTTTTCGATTTAACTAACATAGAAAAAGATTTTCAACCTCGCTTTAGAGAATTCTACAATTCCGAATCACTCCGCAGTTGTGATAAGTGTGGTCATAAAATGGAAGTAGATTCGAGATTTATATAGCGATAAATAATTGCTAGCGATGCAACTATATTTCACTTTAGCACGTCATTGATTTTGATTGACATAAAACATTGCCATGAGAAACATCTTCATAATCAGCCTGCTAGGAATTTTTACACTAACTGTAAATGCACAAACAACATGTTCAGGAGATAATGATTCAGGCGATGAGTGTACTTTAAATTCATGTGAATCTTGTATTGAAGACGGGGGTTTTTATTGTGGAGCTGACCCTAATAATTGGACTTCTTATTCTCCAGACGGCTGTGTGCCACACTATTATTTAAATGATGGTTGGGAAGACTGTGAAGATGGTTCAGATGAGGATGGTGCTTCTCCTACTGAGAATTGTGAAGACTTAGAAGAACAATCTTTATGTGAATCTTGTATTGAAGTCGGGGGTTTTTATTGTGGAGCTGACCCTGATAATTGGACTTCTTATTCTCCAGACGGCTGTGTGCCACACTATTATTTAAATGATGGTTGGGAAGACTGTGAAGATGGTTCAGATGAGGATGGTGCTTCTCCTACTGAGAATTGTGATGAATCGGATTGCTCTTTAGATTTTGTTTGGGGAATAATTGATGATTATATCTCTGTTCAAGCAGTTGAATTTCCATCTGGTTCAGAATTAACCTTTATCTTAAATGGGTTACCAATTGAGAGCATTAATGATGTGATACAATTTGTAATCCCTATAGATGTATTTAGCCCAATAACAATTTGTGCGTTTTATACTAGTGATGACTGTCCAGAAGGCATAGAGCTTTGTGATACTATTCTTTTATATGAGCTGTTAGGGGATTGTATAGACATAACACAAATTGACCCATTTGCTATATGTCTAGCAGAATATGATCCAGTATGTGGATGTAATAATGTTACATATGAGAATATTTGTGAAGCTGTAAATTATGGAGGTGTAACTTCGTGGGCAGAAGGGCCATGTGATACAGATGGCGAAGATCTAGGCTGTTATGATTCAGAAGGAGTATTCTACGATGTTGGTTCTGAGTGGTTTTTGACAGATTGCGAATATATTTTCTGTGAAGGTCCAGACAGTTGGTCAGACATAAATGTCATTGATAATTGTTTAGGATGCTATGATGAGGATGGGCTCTTTTATGAACTAGGTGACGCATTTTTTTTCGATGAGTGCTCATTTATTTTTTGCGAAAGTCCCAACACTTGGTCTGAGACAGTTATTATTCCAGACTGTGAGGGGTTAGGTTGTTATAGTGATAATGGCGCTTTTTATGAAGTGGGTGAGGAACTAATGCTAACTGAATGTGAATATATTTTCTGTGAGAATCCAGGAAATTGGTCAGAGTTACAAATAGTTCCAGGTTGTGGTGTTGATTGTGATATTATTATAGAAGCATGGTCACAGAGTAACATATCTTGTGGTTGGTGGACGTTTCAGCTTAATATAAATGAAGAAACAGATAATATTTTCTGGGATTTTGGAGACGGTACTACAGGCTCCGCAAATACAATAACGGAACATTTATATGAAAATGATGGTGTGTACTTGGTTTCTGCCATTGTCTTCACGCCAAATTGCGAATTGGTTACAGCTGTTACCGAGATTGTTATTGAAGGGTGTGATGATCTGCCTGGGGATTTAGGCTGCTATAATGAAGAAGGGGTATTCTTTGATGTTGGTTCGGAGTGGTATTTAAATGATTGCGAATACTTTTCTTGTGAAGGCCCAAACAATTGGTCAGATGTTATAACAATTGAAGATTGTGTTGATAGTTTAGGCTGCTATGATGAAGAGGGTGTTTTCTATGCATTGGGGGCTGAATTATTCTTTAATGCTTGCGAATATATTTATTGTGAAGCGCCGAATGATTGGTCAGACGTTAACACTATTGAAGGTTGTGTTAATGATTTAGGCTGCTTGGACGAAAATGGAATTTTCTATGAAATTGGGTATAATCTATTTATTAATGACTGTGAGTATATGTTCTGCGAAAGTCCCGGTAATTGGTCTGGTTTACTTGAAATCCCAGGTTGTAATGAATTAAATTGTGAGTTCACCTTAAATTCTCAAAACAACACTACCATTGACTGTGCAAATTGGACATTCGTTCTTGATTTGTCCGAAGAAACAGAAAATATTTTCTGGGATTTTGGAGACGGAAATTATCAAGACGGAGGCATTTCAGCGGACTACACCTACAACTCTTCTGTTGATACTCAATATGTCGTTACAGCTTCAATACTAACCAATTATTGTGGTTTAATATTCTTAGATTATTTGGTTGAATTTGATTGTAATATCGACGCAGGTTGTTATAATGACAACTATGAGTTTTATTCTGTGGGTGACGAACAAATGATAAATGATTGCGAGTACATCTACTGTGAGGGACCAGGAAACTGGTCTAGTGTTCAAACATTACCTGGCTGTGAAGGCGAATGCGATGACTTTATTGTTGCCTCTCCTTATGATTTCTCCCCATGTACCTGGATTTTTGAAGTAGTCTCTGATGGACAAATTTCTGATCTAGTTTGGGCATTCGGTGACGGGATAGTGCAGTATGGAGATAGCCTCACTTTGCACGATTACTCTATGGATGGATTTTACCCAGTAACTGTAACATACTGGAGTTTTGATTGTGGCATTATGACGTTGACGACAGAAATTGAAGTTTATGGATGCGGTAACGATGAGCAAGGTTGCTACGATGATAATGGTATATTCTACTTAGTAGGTGAAGAGCTGTTTTTAAACGAATGTGAGTACATCTATTGTGAGGGACCTGAAAATTGGTCGGCCGTTCAGACAATACCTGATTGTGGAGTGGATTGTACCCTAGGTTTCGAATGGTTCCCTAATCCTAACGGAGACATCTTTGCTGCGGCATATGATTATCCTGAAGGAGTGAACTTAATTTGGACAATAAATGGGGATATTATTATGGACGGGGTAAATGTATTTGACTTCAATCCTATATTATTCGACGATCCTATTGAACTTTGTGTATTCTACGAAAGTGCAGATTGTGGAGGTATAGAGTACTGTGAAATCATAGATAACATTTGGGGTGATTTGGGGTGTTATGAGAATAATGAGTTTTACCCCGTTGGTTATCAACTATTCCTCAACGACTGCGACTATATTGTATGCGAGTGGCCAGATGCTTGGTCTGATGTGATTGAAGTTCCAGATTGTGGTGAAGATGATTGTACCATAGAATTTGATGGAGAGGTTTCAGACGGCTATGGTGGATTTGAGGCTTGGGATTATCCCGAAGGTGTTAATTTACATTGGTACGTAAATGGTGAGTTCTATGCTGAAGGGATATATATGATTGAATTAGCTGATCTCTCGCCAAATCAATACATAGAAGTCTGTGTTGGATATATGACAGAAGATTGTGGGGAGGTATTCTCATGTGAGGCCTATTATAATGATGATGGCGGTAATATTGAATGTACAATAGAGCTTGATAGTTGGACTCAAGGTGGATTTGCTGGCTTAGTAGCTTATGATTATCCAGAAGGTGAAAATCTGCTCTGGTATGTTAATGGTGAATTATTTGCTGAAGGCGTGAACTCTATAGAGCTATTCGAATTAGGATCGACTCCGTGGCTAGAGGTTTGTGTTGGATATACAAATGAAGAGTGTGGGGATGTATACGTATGTGACACACTAGATACTAGTGGCGGTATGAACTGCCCAGAGGAGATATATGCAATCCCACCTAAATGGTCTTTCTGTCAATGGGCATTCGGGATTGAAATGGATAACCCTAACAGCTATGTATTTTGGAACTTCGGAGATGGGACAGAGGCAGAAGGAGGATCTTGGATAGTGCACGATTACGAGGAGAGCGGTGTTTACACTGTGTCTGCGTTCTATGTGGCACCATCATGTCCTGATGGTGTGGAGTTATCTATCACCATAGAGGTATGGGATTGTAACGATGAGGCTGATTGTATTAATGAGGACCAAATCGACGAGAACTTCGCCTGCACTGAAGAGTACGCTCCTGTGTGTGGATGTGATGGTAACACATACTCTAACCACTGCTATGCATACTTCTACCATGGAATTACTTCATGGGTGGAGGGTGAGTGTACGGATGCTGTGAACGATTTCGAGACTTCAGCGAACTGGAAAGTTTATCCTGTTCCGACTGCGGATGGAATAACGTTGAAGGACTTACCTGAGGGGGTTTGGACTTGCAAAATGTACGACTCAAGAGGAAGAAACGTGATGACACAAGATGTGTTAAACGGTGAGCGCCTCGGATTAGAGACTTTAGAGGAGGGCTGGTATACCATACAAATTATAGGTATTGCAGGTTCTGCTAAAAGAGTGATTGTGCAGCGGTAAGGCGTAAGTAAATTCTTACATTTGCGAGGCACAAGAATTAAACCTATATGCGCTTTAACCGCCTCAACGCCTGGACCGGATGGTCAGTTTGGCTCATTGCCACAATTGTTTACCTACTGACAGTAGAACCTACTGCTAGTTTCTGGGATTGTGGCGAGTTTATAGCATCTGCATATAAATTAGAAGTAGGGCATCCTCCTGGGGCGCCCTTCTTTATGTTGTTAGCTAGAGCCTTTATGGTGTTTTCTAGTCCTGAGAGTGCTGCCTTTGCTGCAAATGCAATGTCTGCGTTGTGTAGTTCGTTCACGATTCTGTTCCTATTCTGGAGTATTACCCACCTTGCGAGAAGATTCGCTGGAGGGTTCACTATAGAGCCATCTAGGGCTGAAGCAATAGCGATATTAGGGTCTGGAGCAGTGGGTGCATTAGCTTATACTTTCTCGGATTCTTTCTGGTTCAGCGCGACTGAAGGAGAGGTGTATGCTTTGTCGTCGCTTTTCACGGCGGCTGTTTTTTGGGCGATTTTGAAGTGGGAGATCGTAGCCGATGAGCCGAGGTCGTCTAAGTGGCTGATTCTGATAGCGTACTTGATGGGGCTTTCTATAGGCGTTCACCTCTTGAACCTTCTTGCTATCCCTGCTATAGCTCTCGTTTACTTCTTCCGCAAATACACTTTTAGCTGGCTGGGATTAATTCTCACAGGCGCCATATCTATAGCTCTACTAGGCTTGATACAGATAGGCTTGATACAGGGGTTCATTCAGATGGCTGCTGATTTCGAATTGTATTTTGTGAATCATCTAGGGTTTCCATTTAATACGGGTATTATCATTTACCTGCTAGCAACTGTTGCTGTGTTAGCTGGTTTGGTTTACGTATCAAGGCAGAAGGGATGGTGGGCTGTCAATACTCTCGCACTGTCTGTGGCAATGATATTAATCGGGTACTCTTCGTTTACTACGATAGTGGTGCGTTCGAGTGCTAACCCTCCAATGGACGAGAACGACCCGGAGAATTTTTTCCAACTACTTAAGTATCTTAATAGAGAACAGTACGGTGACAGACCATTAGCGACAGGACAGTATTGGGGTTCGGCTTTGGACTTTGAAAAACAATACAACGACGGTGGAGAAAGCTGGGTAAAAAGCTTCAGCGTAAAGGAACATAAGGGTACAAGAGAACTTAGAGTTAAATCGTTTAAGAGTGAATCGACAGCGCTAAATTATCTTGAAGATAACGATGCAGACAACTATTTCATAGTTGAAGAATATGTGAATACAGGGGAGAAGAAAGGCACAGTCGCTAACTATGACGAGAGGTATATCATGAAATTCCCAAGGATGTATTCCAAGGAACCGCGTCACATAAAAGTGTACCGCTCGTGGAGTAATTACAAGGGCTATAATGATGCGGTGATGTTCACCAGTCCTCTTTCGGATGTTTCTATGACAAAGCCGGAGTTTTTATTTCATCTCGAAACACAAATCCTTTCCGGCAATCTAACTAAAGTTAATCTGGAGCGAACACTGAAGCGACTCTTCAACGCTTACGGGAAAAGATTCGAGGACTCCTACCTAGTAGCTTCCCAGAATGAGATTCAAGTTAGGGATCCTCAAACTGGAACCATGCGACTAGCTCCTCTTGATAATCCTAGTGCGTTACAGGCTTTAACGGATTGGATAGTTAATGATTTAGAATCTGGATTATCTACCGGAAAACCTTACGTGAAGAGATTGAATCACGAGAAGAAATATTACGAGCAGCAGATACAAAGGGCGACAACAGCTGACCAGCAGCAATCCGCTATTCGTGGTTTGGAAAGCGTAATGGACAAGCTTCAACCTACGCAGGTTGAGAACTTGAGATATTTCACGGACTATCAATTAGGGTGGATGTACTTCAGGTATTTCATGTGGAATTTCGCTGGAAAGCAAAACGACGTGCAAGGTCACGGCGACTTCCTAAACGGAAACTGGCTTTCCGGAATCGATGCCATAGACGCGGAAAGATTAGGCAGCCGAGACGCTCTCACTCAGGAGATGTCAGACAACAAAGGCCTCAATCATTTCTACTACCTTCCGCTTCTGTTAGGTTTACTAGGGTTGATTTTCCAGTTCTATAGAGACCCTAAAGGTGCGGGAACAGTCGCGCTCCTGTTTATTATGACTGGAGTTGCTATCGTTGTTTATTTAAACCAAACAGGCATGCAACCCCGCGAACGTGATTATGCATACGTGGGTTCATTCTATGCATTCGCAATTTGGATAGGCTTAAGTGTATTCGCGATGTTCGATGCGATGCGGAATAGTAAGGCTACCGATGCTTTGATTTGGTTTACCGTTCCAGCCGGATCGGGAATGTTTTTTTATGTTTTAGAAATGATAAGCGGACAGCCGCATTACCTGTCTCTGAGTATTTTATTTATGACCGCGATAGCGCTGGCTATGTTCGGTGTAGCCCAACTATTCAGAACTTCAGATGTAGATGAGAAAACGAGGGCTATCTCTGCAGTTGCGATTTTAATGTTAGTACCTGTTTTGATGGCTTTCCAAGGTTGGGACGATCACAGTAGAGCACATAGAACCACGGGTGTGGATTTCGCGAAAAACTACCTCTCTTCTCTAGCTCCGAATGCGATTCTATTTACGAATGGAGATAACGATACATTCCCTCTTTGGTATGCGCAGGAAGTGGAAGGTTTCAGAACTGATGTAAGAGTGTGCAACTTAAGCCTTCTTAATACAGACTGGTATGTAGACCAAATGCGTCGCAAAGCATACGAGAGCGAACCTCTGCCTATCATGATGAATGAAGAGCAGTATCGCCAGGGAACTCGAGACATCGTACTTCTCGAAGATAAAGGTTCAGAATATTTAGATCTGAAGGAAGCATTTGAAGTTGCTTTAGATGACGACAACACTAGAGCGTACGGCCCTAAGTCATATGCTTATTTCCCGGCAAATAGGTTCAGTATATCGGTTGATTCAGCTAAGATCATTCAGCTAGAAATAGTAAAGCCTGAAGATGCTGCTCAGATAGTTGACAAAGTAACGTGGGCCATCACAGATGGCGAAGGTGAACCACTACTTTACGTTCTAAAGAATCAACTCGCCGTACTTTCCATTCTGGCTAACAATGACTGGGAGAGACCGGTTTACTTTGCTGTGACTACAGGCGGTGATGCATATATGGGGCTGGAGAAGTACTTCAGGCTGGAAGGTCTAGCATATAGACTGGTTCCAATTAAATATCCAAAGAGCTCTAACCCTAATGTTTTAGGAGGAATTGACACTGAGGCCATGTACACTAACGTCATGGAAAAGTGGCAGTGGGGCGGTATGGATGATTTGGAACACGGTATTTATATGGATGAGAATAACCGTAGAATGGTGACTAATGTGCGCCTTCAGATGGCGAATCTCAGCGAGGCTCTTATTGACGAAGGTGATGCTAAAAAGGCTCTTAACATCCTCGACGAGGTACTTAAAGGTACACCGCCAGAGAATGTCCCGTACACCACTGTCATGATGCCCATCGCGGATGCTTACACTCAGCTTTCATCTTCCGACAGCACGCTGTCACCGGTAGCGTATTCACTTTCTGAAGAGCAGCACAGTGATGCACTATCGAAAGCACAGGCGTTAATAGAAGCTCTATTTCTTCAGCAAGAAGAAACTATAAACTTTAGCACTTCATTATCCCCGCAGTATTTCATGGCTATGGAGATCGAGATACAACGAGCTCTTCAAGTGAGTGATATGCTGGTCAGGCGTTATAAATATTACTATCCACAGGATGAATTTATTTTGGGATTAGATAATCGCTTTAATGAGATGAGAGAGACTTTAGAAAATAAGCAACGCAGTATTATAGAACTTGGCGCTTACGAATTCTGATGGATGAAAGAGAGAAAATTTCTTTAGCTATACTTGCTTCTGGAGCAGGCTCAAATGCGCAAGCGCTGGTAGAGCATTTCGCGAATTTAGATGACCTTGACATTGTTTACGTGGGCTCAAACAAATCTTCAGCAGGAGTGCTAGAGGTTGCAAGTAAAGCGGGTATTTCAAGTTCGTGCTTTACTAAATCGGAGTTGCAGGCTGGGACTGTGCTTGAGGATCTAAAATCTAGAGATGTAGATTATATTTTCCTTTGTGGATTTCTTCTGAAAATTCCTGCGGAATTAATTGCTGCTTTTGAGGGGCGCATCTTAAACATACACCCATCATTGTTGCCTAAGTTCGGAGGGAAGGGGATGTATGGCCTGAACGTACACAGTGCGGTGCTAGAATCTGGCGATCAGAGCTCGGGAATGACTATTCATAAGGTAAGTAAAGAGTATGACGAAGGCGATATCGTCTTTCAATGTTCTTCAGATATTTCTATGTGTAAAACAGCAGAAGAAATCGCAAATGTAGTGCTAGCTTTGGAGCATGAATACTATCCTCGCATAGCTGAGGCATTTATTAAAAATAGTTGATATGATATTAAACTATACTGAGATATTACAGAGCACCATGATACTGTTCGCGGTTGTGGATATAGTGGGATCTATTCCTATAATTATGGAGATTAAAAGGAAGTCAGGAGACATTCACCCTGGAAGAGCTACTCTTGTCGCATTAGGTATTATGCTGGCCTTCCTATTTATAGGAGAAGGTATCATAACCTTCCTAGGAGTAGATATTAATAGCTTCGCCGTAGCCGGTTCATTCGTACTCTTTTTTCTAGCACTTGAAATGGTGCTTGGGGTAGAGTTCTTCAAGCACGATACTGCTACTATGAAAACGGCTACGATAGTGCCGGTCGCATTTCCAATAATAGCCGGTGCGGGAAGCATGACTTCCATTATCTCGCTGCGTGCGGAGTTTGACCAAATAAACATCATGATAGCCATCCTATTCAACATGTTGATGGTATTTATAGTTTTAAGGTATTTAGGCAAAATTGAGCGCATGCTAGGTGAAGGGGGGATCGCTATACTTAAAAAAGTATTCGGGATCATCCTTCTTGCAATAGCAGTTAAGCTGTTCACCTCTAACATCCAACACCTATTCGAAGCTCATGGCTAAAGTTGTTGTGTATACAGATGGTGGAGCTAGTGGCAACCCCGGTCCAGGTGGATACGGTGCTGTCATGATTTCCGGTGAGCATAGAAAGGAGTTGAGTGGGGCTTTCAGGCGTACGACTAATAACAGGATGGAGCTACTAGCCGTCATCATGGCTCTCGAGACCTTAAAAAATCCAGGCACGGATGTCACCATCTATTCAGACTCTAAATATGTTGTCGATTCCGTAGTTAAGAAATGGGTTTTCGGGTGGGTTAAAAAGAATTTTAAGGATAAGAAGAATCCCGACCTTTGGAAGAGGTTCTTAAAGATTTACGCGGTACACGATGTGAAATTCGTCTGGGTTAAAGGACACGCAGGAAACGAATTAAACGAGGTAGCAGACCGGTTAGCAGTATCTGCATACCAACAAGGAGTTTTAGAGGTAGACGAAGTCTACGAAGCAACTAATAAAGATTAACTTTGCCGCAATATTATACTCATGCGCACAGATTTATATACAGGACACGATTATTTCAATATGGACGACCTCCTCACCGAGGAGCACAAGCTTATACGTGATGCTGCGCGCGCTTGGGTTAAGCAGGAGGTGAGTCCCATCATTGAAGAAGCAGCGGAAACACAAGTTTTCCCGCAACACTTGCTACCCGGACTTGGTGCTATAGGAGCTTTTGGGCCTTATATCCCCGAGGAGTATGGAGGTGCTGGTCTAGACCAAATCTCTTACGGACTTATCATGCAAGAACTGGAACGCTGTGATTCGGGTTTACGCTCTACCGCATCAGTCCAAAGTTCACTCGTCATGTATCCCATCTGGAAGTACGGATCTGAGGAGCAAAGAAAGAAATACCTCCCTAAGCTCGCTACCGGTGAGTGGATAGGCTGCTTTGGACTCACAGAACCAGATCACGGATCTAACCCATCAGGCATGACTACTAGCTACGTAGAAGACGGCGACGATGTTATCCTCAACGGATCCAAGATGTGGATCTCCAACGCTCCTTTCGCAGAGATTGCTATTGTTTGGGCTAAGAATGAAGAAGGTCGAATTCACGGTCTAGTAGTAGAACGTGGCATGGAAGGATTCTCTACTCCAACCATGAAGGGTAAGTGGAGCCTTCGCGCTTCTGACACAGGTGAACTTATTTTCGATAACGTCCGCGTTCCCAAGGCAAACATCCTTCCTGGAAAATCTGGACTCGGTGCTCCACTAGGTTGCCTTGACTCAGCACGTTTCGGTATCGCTTGGGGTGCTATCGGTGCAGCTCTTGACTGCTACGACACTGCATTACGCTACTCAACAGAACGCAAACAGTTCGGCAAGCCCATCGGTGCTTTCCAACTTCAACAGAAGAAACTAGCAGAGATGATCACTGAGATCACAAAGGCTCAGCTTCTAACCTTCCGCCTCGGACAACTCCGCAACGAAGGCCGCGCTACCTCTGCCCAAATCTCTATGGCAAAACGCAACAACGTCGACATGGCTATCACCATCGCCCGCGAAGCGCGCCAAATCCTGGGCGCAATGGGAATCATGAACGAATACCCCATCATGCGCCATATGATGAACCTCGAATCAGTTATTACTTACGAAGGCACCCACGACATCCACCTCCTCATTACGGGAATGGACATCACCGGCATCCCTGCGTTCACGTAACCATGACCCCAAAAAAACAGCAAAACAACCGCACTCTTTTTTCGTGCGGTTGTTTTGCTGTTGAATGTTCGTGCCGCCCTTTTACAATAACGACGGGACCCACTCCGAGATGTGCATCAATGCCCGTCCATGCCCGACCCCGTGGATGTCGTGGGTGCCCTTTCGATGTCAGTAATCCCTCCCGAACCCTCCCCGAGCCGAACGAGCTTCAGCTCGTGAGCGCGACGGTAACAAACCATTTTTTACGAATGCGCTATCACTACTCTTTTACAAACCTCTGCACCTTATCCCCAACCCTCACGAAGTACA
>Ga0307984_1000073_pt1 | contig 36464 bp, 53 predicted proteins | sample EllFjometageno78_FD_203169 | JGI IMG/M metagenome (GOLD analysis project Ga0307984, IMG submission 203169) | Marine microbial communities from Ellis Fjord, Antarctic Ocean - #78 | ecosystem: Environmental > Aquatic > Marine > Unclassified | place: Southern Ocean | collected 2014-10-09
CAGGGGACTCTCCTGTTACTCTCCCGTCACCTAGAATAGACTGCATAGCGACATGTAGGTTAGCTTTCAGTTCTTCAGGAGTTATGGCAGTATGCTCTCCATCAGGATCGTTACCTGATGGGGCTACGGATCCTGTGATAATGGCGGTGAATCCAATTTCTTTCATGTTGCTCCTTATTTTTTAGAAAGATTCTTACCTACTGTAACCATCACAGTAGACATAATTTCACTCTCGTCTAACTTATCTGGGAGCTTATCATTCAGTCCCATTACACGTTGACGTATGGCATCAAACTCATACCCACCATCAAGTAATACCATGGCAAATCTCAATAAGATATTGTTACGGTTTCCCCCAGCAATGTTATTAATAACCCATCTTTCTAGGTTATCCATAGACTGTTGTGAATCCAGTAATATTTTACGTTCTTCGTTTTTAGTAGTTTTTGGGATGAAAGGAAGGGCATCAAGCAATTCCCCTTGGTTATATTCATAGTGCCCAGGATGGGATAACCACTTCTTACATCGGTGATTAGTGCCTGTATCTACAGCAAATGGTAACCAACCAAATAGGTTAGACATGAATTCTTTATAGTCCTTAGCATCAAGGGATAACTCATGGCTTAGTGGCATTATGATTCTGAAGCGATTCTCAGTATCTGTATGTCTCTTGGTCGTGTAGATCAAGAAAGTGTACTCTTTCAGTAGTAGCATAGCCGTACTGAAGTTAACTCCTCCGTCTACGTCAATTACCGCTAGGTTGAACCCAGGCTTAGCGTTCTCCTCATTACGGTACCCATCTATTAAATGATGAGATACCCAATTAAACCCAGGGGATTGAGTTACTTTATAAAATTGATCAAATGATGGGCGTTCGTTTATGTAACCTGTAGTAATGTCTCTACTATAGGAAGCCGTTACTTCTGTCAGGTCAGTTAGTTTTAAGGTTTCTCCCCGTAAGAATTCAACACCATTCATGTAAGTCTTCTTAATGATGATATTGTTCGTGTACCCATAAGCAATAGCTAGGTTAAGTAAATCAGTCTTATTTGACGCACTACCTTTGTAGAAGGGTAAGTCTTCTGCTAAATCAGCCTGTGTTACATCGGCACCAATCGACGCTATATACTTAGCTAGTTTTATCCATGGCTTATCTCTAGACAGTAACGTACCAAAGGCTTTGCCAGAATCTTCTGCTAATTTAATTGCGTTAAAAATATGTGCTTCAGTTACTTCAGGTACATCATCAATAAATGCGTATGCTCCAGCTAGTTTTAATACCTTGAAACTGCGTTCTGATAGTTCACGTTTTTGTACTTCCTGGTGTTCAGGGAGTTTATTTGCCCGATCTTCACAATCTAATTGGTACTCATTTAAAGTGATACAGGTATCTCTTTTAATAATGAGTTTCTTATTAGCATTCATAATGTCAGCTAGGTTGTCTAAACGGTCTGCTAAGGCGTCCAATAGTGCTATGTTGCCCAAGTCTGTACGATCATCAAACATCTGCTGAGCCGTCCGTTTAGCCTTCCTACGGGTCTGTGGTACATACCCAAAGAAACAACGTCTAGCGTAGCCTTGATCTAGCATAGTCATTAGTGCGTCTTCTGTCTTAGCACCATCTAAGAGTCTATTAGGCACACCAAACATAAGTAAATTAGCAGGAGTCTTACCAATGATCTCTTCGCTTCTAACACTCTCAGTCGTATTCTTGACTAATTTTTGCTTGACGTACCCTTTATCAAATAACTCAATAAAGGTGTCAAATACCTCTGTATTCGCGGTTAAATTGGCTCCTACCTCGTCCATGATAAGGTTCATAGACCCTGCGTTAGCCATTAGTAATTTATGCCTCATCTGTTTGACTGCAGGTCCAGTACCTGAATCAAATGAGAATGCTATATTGCCTGAGCTTTCAAATTCCTTTTCTACTCTAGCTAGTTCATCATCTGGGTCAGAGTTCTTACGGTGAGAGCGTTTAACTGCTAACTTTGGTAAATTATCTGCAGCTAATACTGGGAATGTTTCATCTAAGAAACGATGTCGGAATTGGTTAAGTACCTTTTCTTCCATCATGTTCGTGCCCATGGTCTTACCATACGTTGTATTCAATACAGGGCGTTATTCCTGTACCCGGTCTCTTATGACCTGCTATATATTTCTATGTAGACTTGACTATATCTTTACCTTCTAGGAAGGTATCCCCCATTTCCACTCACTTGAGTGTACTTCCTTTCGGAATAGTCGATGAACCTTACTTATTACTAAGTCTTGGCTGCTGATTGTCTTCGTCTTTAAACGGTCAGAGTTCCCAGCAATTAAAGGGATGCAAATTACACCTCACGATGTAAAGGGGCTATGTTAATAACCAGATGGGGCAAGATTTAATACGTACATGTTGACAGGTATCTTGCCACGGTCAGGAGAGTTAATTGTGCATCGCATATGTGATGCGGCTAATGAGAAATAATAGCCTACAAGTAAATGAAAGAATAAAGAGTCCTCTTGTTGGGTGTGATCTTGTAGAATCTTTACTAATTCCTCACTAGTGGGGTGATACTTCATATCTTCAAATGCTGTCATTGCTTTTCTCTATCCTATTATTAGTTCACCACTACGAATGAATGCGTCCTTCTGAGTGCATTCTGTAAATGCAGGGCACCACTTGCATGCGGTAACCTGTCCTGGAACTTCTTTAATTGCCCCTGCACCTTTACCTGTGGAGGACATATAAATTACTGCTTCTTGGTTTGAAGCAAAATTCTTGGTACTACGTTTGGCATTAGTATCCCCATTCTTGTAGTACTTAAATTGAGGGAGACTTCGCCATAAATCATCAGCAGTACAGTGAGGAATATCTGCTTCATCTGCATCCCAATACTTATCAATTGCTGCTAATTTATTACTAATAAGAGTGTCAGTAGCCGGGTGAGAGAGTAAATCAAAGTGTTGTGTTATTACTGGCTTACTAGGGTAGTTAGGGTCCGTCTTAACAAAGGCCTGTTTCCAATCAGTGAACATGTAATGAATCTGCATAGTATCTGCAGTAATAATTCTTGGGTTAAGCCAACGGTATATACTACCTTGCTCCACGTACTTAATAGCGCCCGTTTGTTTCTGGTACGCATAAATACTGGTGCTCTTGAAATCTTGTACTATCCCTTGCCCAACGAAATCAAATTTACCTGTTACAGTCCATTTACCTAATTTACGCGATGCACGCCGTTCTAAGTAAATAGGGATTACCCCTTCAATTGCTAATTCTGTATCAGTAGGGTTAACCCTGACGCGCTTAATGACGCTACTAGGAGTGCCTAACGCTGCCATACCTTCTGCATAGTGGTTTAACCAAGCATCCTCAATAGCATTATGTAACGCCGTTCCCATGCGGCTTTTGAACATACCTACTAAATCAGGTAATGCTTCCCCTGAGGGGATTCGTGAGGGTAGGATGATCTGTCGTATAGGACGTAATAAAGTAGACGCGCTGATGGTGTTAGGATCGCTGTTATGGTCATATTCATCACGAGCAAGCCATACGCCTAGAGCAAGTGATACTGCTCCTACGTTGTTATATTGTGCTGCCATATCTGTCTCCCTGTTAGTTTACAAAAGCACCAGGAGGGTGCTATGAAAGATATGTTACTATCTAAGTGTTGTATAGGATGCGATAATGCCCCTAAATATTACTTAATATAAAGGCTATTAATGGTTACTTCCTGCGGAACAGGAGTTGGAACAATTGGCCCCCTACCTGGGGATCCAGACAACAATGTTACTTTAAGTGCTTCTCCTGCTTTTGGTGGTATTGATATTGCCTGGACTTACCCAGTATCTAATCCCCACGCAGTATCGCACACCTTATTATTCAGAAGCAATGCTTCTAATTTTAATTCAGCAGTTGAGATAGCAGTGGTATCTGGTAGTACTTATTACGATAAATTGCCCACAGGGGTTACTTATTATTACTGGATTCAGCTTGTTTCTATTAACGGCACAGTAGGAGAACTTATAGGCCCTGCTTCTGCAATGGCACGTGCTCTTGTAGATGACGTAATAGATGCAATTACTGGGGAGATTGGTGACAGCGCATTATCAGACATATTAAGAACAAAAATTAACTTAATTCCTACAATTGAGTTTGACCTTATTAAGGAGGTCAATGATCGAATAGCAGAATCTGCTGCCGTTAGTTCATTCTTTGCACAGTTACAGGCATTCACAGATGATGTGCATGCTTTAATTCTAAGTGAGATCACTACACGTACTACTGCTGATAGTGCTCAAATTAATGTTATCGACGCCATAGGGGTTAGTGTAGAAGGAAACAGTTCAGCCTTAGCTATTGAGAAAATTGTAAGAGCCAGTGCAGATGATGCTTCTTCAGTTTTATTCACGGCATTGCAGTCCATAGTCACAGATCCTACTACAGGACTAGTTAGTACTCGTGCTACATTAATTAATGAGTATCAAACTAGTACAAGTATTACTGCAGCATTTGCTAGTTTTAAAACAGCAATCACAACAGAATTTGTTGATGCTACTAGTGCTGCTGTAGGTATTGAGGCAAAAGCCAGGTCTGAGGCAGATAAAGCCTCTGCAGACTTAATTATAAAACTAGAGAGTACAGTTGATGATCCTACTACAGGGGTAGACGCAACACGTGCAACATTACTTAATAAATACACTACTACAACAGATGCAGACACAGCAGCAGCAACACTCAACACACAGTTACGTGCTTATACTAATTTAGGTTCTAGCACCTTCTTACAGGCAACCCCCCCTACTAAAAGAGGGCAGGATCCTAAGACAGGGGCTAACGTACCCCTACAACAAGATGATGTGTGGTACGACTCTTCAGGTTCTCCCCCTAAGAATACCTTGAATATATGGAATGGGGGGAGTTGGGTGCCCTCAGTAGATGCTAGTATTGAGGGGGCTGCTGTCGCTGCAGTAAGCACATTAGAATCTACTATGATAGGTTTCTGTACAAAGAATGGTGCAGCGACTAGTGCAGAGACGGAATCCACGTGCATCTCTTCTGGAGGAGAATGGCACGGAGGGTTTCCTCTTGCTAAGGCAGTTAAACAGGTAACAGTTGTTGGCCCTAGTGGTGAGGTTGCTACTGTAGAAACAGCAGCCTCTGCACAGTACACTCTTAATGATGGGTTGAAGAATCAATACACAGTTAAATTAACCAATGGGGATCTTATTGGTGGTTTTGGTTTATATGGGGATAGTACAGGGATTGAGGCCGGATTTGATGTAAATAAATTTTGGATAGGATCACCTACAGCAGGTGGAAATAGGCCCTTCTCACTAGTTAACGGGGTGGTTTCCATAAATAGACTTAGGATAACTGGCTTAGTTCCGCTTAGTGAGACCATTTACTTTCTCAATGGCGCAGCTTCAGGCTCTTTTGCACACGGGTCAGGGAGGCATGTAATTGTGTATGCTGCATTGGGGACGAAGAGCGGGTACCCTATTGCCGGGATACGCGTAACCCTCATGACAACTAACGCGTTAGGGTGGGCTGCACATATGTACACTAATACAGGAATTGGTTTTACTGGTTTAGCAGCAGTTCAATTTGGGTATATATAATGTTACGAAACTACTTTATTTTCTTAGATGTAAATGATTGTGTTTTGTCCTGCAGATCATTCCCTGAAGTATCACATGTAGAGGATGCCCTTGAGGAATCCTCTAATTACGCCAGTTACCAAGAGATAACAGAAGAGCAATCACAAATTATTTCAGATAATTTTATGCTGAATAATCTCACTGTAGATAGTGAAGGGAATGTAACCTCTTTTGTTCTACGAGATAGCGGGGAAGTCTCCCCATGGGATGAGGTACGTACTGTACGTGATAGTTTATTACGCGAGACTGATTGGACACAGTTACCTGATGTCTCTTTAGCTACGCGGGAGAAGTACACTAGTTACAGACAAGCCTTACGTGATATTACATTACAACTGGATCCCCTTAAAATAGTATGGCCTAGTCTGGGATAAAAGATGAATACTAATCAAATTAATAGTACGGGGTTAAACGCCACTAGTGTTAAAGGGAATAACGCTACACTGACTGGTGGCATATTATCCGTTGTACTAGTATCTGCACTGCTTATATCTAGTCCTGTATTGTCTGACGGTATAGGGAACACCCCTATTTTAAGTGGCAGAATAAGTAGTCATTTATCTGGAGGATTCCAATCTCCTGATTTACTGTCCGGTAGTCAATTCATAACTACCCGGCTCCAGGGCAATATTATATCTACTGGCTTAGTAAGTGCTAATATTGGAATTGCACCAAGCCTACGGGATGGCATCTATTCTGATTCTGTTACTTTAGGTAATTTACAAGCAAGTGCTTACTTACAAATTGCGGATACGGTTAGTGCCTCTAGTGTAATAGGGGGGCTACAAGCTCTTAGTATAACTTTGTCTCCTGGTGGTACCTTCTCCAATAGTTACCTTATGGGGAACATTATAGGTAGTACTGTACTGCTTGGGGACGGGCTACAGTCCACTAGTCTCCTTACAGGTGATCTACTTACAGGTAGGACAATATCTGGTGGTTTTGGTAGTTCAGGTAGCGTAGGGGGTGAATACTTTATATCTGCCTTCCTACAGAAAGGGGTATTGCTTGTAAACACCCTAGGTGGTGAGATTGATATCGAAGCCATACTAGTAGGGGGTACCTTACAAGTATCTGCCTTAGATAGCCCTCCTATGGCACTCGGTGCTAATATAAGGAATGGTATAGGTAGCAATGCAGGATTAGGGGCTAAATTACTTAGTTCTCCTTTCTTTGCTGGGGGAGTTGTTAGTAACGCGAGCCTATCTGCAGATAACGTAATTGGCGCTTATTTACCTGAGGGTATCTATTCTTCTAGCATTGTAGACAGCATCAATATTGCGGCCTCTCAGACCCTCACAGGAGGGTTATCTAGTACAGGTGTAGTGACTAGTGGTAGTTTTATAGATGCGTACCTCTCACAGGGTATTTCATCAGATAATCAACTCTCATCTGGTTATGTAATCTGGGCTAACCTAGTAAGTGATATTACTAGTGGGGCTACTTTTACCGCTGATTATAAAATATCCCCTATCCTTTCTGGAGGATTTACTAGTGCAGCTACATTTGACGCTGTATTAAACACCACCACCCTACTTCAATCTGGGATATTTAGTGATACCTTATTTACTGATAAACAGGTTGTGGATGCTATACTTTACACAGGCATCGATTCAGATACACAGGTTACTAGTGGTTACCGGATATCCTCCCTATTACAAGGGAATACCTCTAGTGGCTCTGCTGTAAGTGCTGAGTACTTTATCACTGCCTGGTTACAGGAAGGTGTCTTAAGCCCTGCTGTACTAGCTGGGGGGCTTACTCTCAGTCCTATGTTACGTGGTGGAACCACGAATATTTCAAGTGTAGGAGGCCCCCTTAAAGCAGACGCAATATTACAAAGTACAATAACATCAACTAGTTCATTTAATGGTGATATTCTAGTGGGGTTTGCTGACCCACTAATAAATAATAGGTTTTTGCAAATCGTATCAGCTACAGAAGTACTTTCACTTGTTACACCAACTAAGGACATATAACCATGGCAAATTTAGTATCCGCCGAATTACGTACCGCACTCTTAGCAGCTTACTTCTCAGCAGGTGCTGCTCCTACTAATTTGTACCTTCGTCTATATAAAGATGAAGCCAATATTTTAGAAGCTACCGTGCTAACCGATATTACTGCCAATTTACAAACTGGTGGTGGTTACGGAACTAAAACTTTAGCCCCTGGCGATTGGACTGTTGAAGCCGGCACAGGAGGTATCCGTGCAAGACTTGTAGATCAGACTTGGACTACCACAGTTGATAACTGGGATACCCTTCGCTGGGCTGTCATTTCAACTACTGCAGACGATACTGGGATTATCTTACTAGCCCGCGATTATGGTACTGGTAAGACCGTAACAGGTATTGGTGCTAATGTGACAGTTGATGATTTGTTCTATCAAGTTAACGACTAGATATGATTACTGAAACTCTCTTCGTAGGGCGAAACAATACCTTCTCGCTGAAATTAATACGCGGGGAGAGTTTCGTACCACTAATTAGTATCTTAACTTATTCACTTACTCTGACTAGCCCTACAGGTACAGTATTAACATTTACTGATTTAAGCCTGTTTACTGAGAAGGATGATGGAATTGTTGAGATAAATATTGCCCCTCTATTAACTACTGCTGATATAGGTACACACAAGGCAATATTAATAACTTTTGACACTGTTAATACGTTAGGTGTGAGATGGCCTAAATTTAAAATCAAGGTGAAATAATGACACAATTATTTGCTAATAATTTTGCTACTACAGTAGGCGCTACCTTTGGTATTGCAGATACAACTCTTAATGTAGTTAGCTCCACTGGCTTACCTGCTGTAGGAGGAGGGGATACTTTACGATTAACAGTATTTCGTATAACTGGAGTAGAAGAGCGTGAACATGAAGTGGTTGAAGTTACCTCTTGGGTAGGTAATGCTCTTACAGTAGTTAGATCCGTAGAGGGTGCTGCAGCTACTGAATTTGCTATAGGAGACAGAGTAGAACTACGTGTTACTGCTGCTACCTTAACCGCTAAAGCAGATGGGGCTACTACCTATACGAAAGTTGAGATCGATGCGCTACCTAATCCTGTCGCCATATCTATTATCTTTGGGAGTTAACCATGGCTTTTCTAGAAAAAATTACCGAACTTACTACAACTGATACTGACCTTTACGAGTGCCCTGCAACGCTAAGTGGAAGTGTGCACGGGTTGGTGTTTACTAATATTACTGCAACAAACCAAGTAATTACTATTAAGCACTTTTCTCAGACTACTGGGTTGACTGTAACTATAAGTAGTGCTGCGCAAAATGTACCTTTAAATAGTCAACTAACTTGGCCTAAACCAATAAATATGATCGCAGGGGACAAGCTTATTGCTTCCTGTACTAATACTGCTTCCGTAGTAGCTGTCATTTCAGTATTTCTAGATTTAGCTGCAACACCTTCTTCTGCTTTTGTTCCTAAGGGTTCTTGGTCCTCTGTGGCTAATTATGTAGTAAATGATGTTGTAGAATTATCAGGTACTTCTTACATTGCAGTGTCCGATAATTTAAATAGTTCCCCCCCTTCTGTAAATTGGATGGTATCTGCCTCTATTGGAGCTACAGGAGGAGTTAGTAGCGTTAACTCTGCCACAGGAGCAGTAGTCCTTACAAAAACTGATGTTGGCTTAGGCAATGTAGACGACACTAGTAACGCCACAGAGCGTGCTGCAGTAGCTACCTTGAGTAATAAGACCCTGACAGCTCCTGTACTAGGCACGCCTACTTCAGGGACCCTTACTAATACTACTGGTTTACCTCCTACTGGGGTAGTTGGTACAGCGGCTATTCTAGGTGCTAATACATTCACAGCTGCACAAATCCTATCAGACCAGGAAGTCTCACGAGCATTGCTTATAGATTTTGGCTTCCCTACAGTTGATAAGGGTAACAGCGGCACAACAACACAGACCTACGACTACACAGCGGGCTCAGTGCAGACTTCTACAGTTACCGGGGCGCATACTATAGCCATCAGCAATTGGCCTCCTACAGGCAATCTAGGGGAGCTTCTGTTGATACTAACGAATGCAGGATCAGCAGCGGTGACGTGGCCTACAATTAGTTGGTTATTGCCTGATGGCACAACCTCTACAGCTATTGCTACATATTTAGCCGCTAATGGCAGTAGAGTAGCATTACAGAGTTCGGGTGTTGATCAAGTGTTGCTGTGGACTAGAGACGCAGGAACGACTATCTACGGTAAGTTGGTGTAGCCATGAGCCTATTACATAAAAAAGCAGCAGGAGCTACTGTACCTGCGAAGCTTTATGTTGATGATGTTTTCAGCACGTATTTATATACTGGAACTAGTGCTGCTAATACTATAACTAATGGAATTGACCTTGCTGGTGAAGGCGGGATGGTTTGGATAAAAGGTCGAGACGTTGCTAGGGATCACTATCTTTTCGATACAGAAAGACCTATAGGCGGTGGTGTGGAGGGTTTGCGTCCCAATTCTACTATTGCTGCGTTTGCTGCTATATCCAATCTTTCATCGTTTAATTCTGACGGTTTTAGCTTAGGAATTAACAGTCAAACCAATTTCGCGGGTAGCACGTTTGCAAGCTGGACATTCAGAAAAGCACCTAAATTCTTCGACGTTGTTACTTATACCGGGGATGGGCACAATGGTAGAACAGTAGCGCATAGCCTTGATGCTGTACCGGGTATGATGATTGTAAAAAGTCTGTTTATGACAGGTTCAGGAGGTCCAGCAAACTGGTCCGTGTACCATCAAGGCGTTTCGCCTGCAAAATCGCTAAATTTAAACTTAACTAATGCTGCCGCTACTAATAATGGTTTATTCGGAACTCCAACATCCACAGACTTTGTAGTACACCAACCCGGTGGGGGTGACACGCTTAATGCTCTTGGTGATGAATACGTAGCCTACCTATTCGCCCATGACACTGATGCAGATGGGCTTATTCAGTGTGGGAGTTATGCGGGCACTAGCTCAGATTTATCTGTTAATCTAGGTTGGGAGCCTCAGTATGTTCTGATAAAATCATCAACTGCCACTGAAGGTTGGCATGTTATGGATACAATGAGAGGTATAACGTCGGGCGGTAATGATCCTTATTTTCTTGCGAATACATCTAATGCAGAGGTCACATCAATAAATCTTCTCAGTGTTACCCCTACCGGGTTTGAATTAAGACCTGTATTTAACCCCGCTGTAAACTCGTCAGGTAACACCTACATATACATGGCAATACGCCGCCCTAACAAGCCGCCTACTGTGGGGGCTGAGGTTTATAATGCTATTGCAAGGACGGGTACAAATGCTGCTGCTACAATTACTGGTTTAGGGTTTACCCCTGACGCATCTATCCATCGCAGTAGAACAGGTGCAGAGGAGACTTACTGGCGAGCTAGAACAACAGGTGCAGGGGAGGCTAATAGATCAAACAGAGCAGTAGCTGCAACCGTGTCTTCTGTATTTGGGTTCAGGTCGTTTGATATGGATGGGTTTACTGTTGCAGGTGACACTAGCTGGAACGATGCGAACGGAAGCACCCTGCCTTATATAAATCATTTCTTCAAACGCGCCCCCGGATTCTTTGATGTAGTGGCTTATACTGGTACAGGTGTAGCACATACGGAAGCGCATAGTTTAGGCGTAGTTCCTGAAATGATGATTTTAAAGAATAGGCTAAGAGTCAGCATTCATTCTTTTTGGCCAACTTATGTTGCAAATGCGGGGACGGGCTATTTAAGGCTTAATGAGGCAAACGCGTATGATTCTTTCACAGGCTTCTACACTTCCTCCGCTTTTACAGATAGCACAGTAACCATTACTGGTGGTGGCTACGCATCAAATTTCGCGGGGGACTCGTATATAGCATACCTATTCGCAACCCTAGACGGTATTTCAAAAGTAGGCAGTTACACAGGCAACGGATCATCGCAGACAATTGATTGTGGTTTTGCTGCGGGTGCGAGATTCGCTCTTATAAAGAGAACTGACTCAACGGGAGATTGGTATATTTGGGACACAACTAGAGGCATAGTAGCAGGCAATGACCCCCACCTATCTCTTAACACAACAGCCGCAGAGGTAACAGGGGATGATTCAATTGACCCTGACAATAGCGGCTTCATCGTAAACCAAGTCGCAGCGACTAATATCAATGTGACCAGCGCAACATACATCTTTCTTTCAATAGCTTAAAGGAACAACATGGCATACCTAAACACAGAAACAAAAGAATATCCTGTAAGCGAGAAAGAGTTACGCTTACGTTACCCTAATGTAGCATTTCCCAAGGTACTGACAGATGTCCCAGCACCTTGGGTTAATGTATTCCCAACACCGAAGCCAGTTATTACTAACCTTCAGAAAGCATTACAGATAGGCACGGAGATCGACAAGTTAGGCAATCATGTGCAAGTGTGGGTTACCTCAGATAAGTTCTCAGATATCACTGTCGAAGGCGTGACAACTACTAAACTTGAGCAAGAGACAGACTACTTAGCAAATGAACTGGCTAGAAGTAACGAAGTAGCTAACGCTCTAGTGATAGCTGAAATGGACGCTGCTGACCTCAAGATCATACGCTCAGTAGTTGAAGGTGATACTAACAGGTTAACTGCACACAAGGCTTCTCAGGCGCTATTACGTGCTAAGCTGAAATGAATATCTAATTACTAAACCAATGGCTTATTTTAGCGTTGGTTTAGTTAAGGTATGTTATTCTAAGTGATCATTATGTAATTAATCTATAAGGGGTTGTCATGAGTAAGGTAGTGACCAAAATCAATGAAGAGATAGCGAAAGCCAAACAAGATATGAAAACTATGAATCTAGTTGGTTTAAGGAAACGTGCTCTAGCTTGGTTTGATCGAATACAGGAAGTAAACGGCACATCAGATACCCGTCTTGATGCGGTACTACAGAAGACCATAAATAGTAAATACACCCCTGCAATATTCATCATTACAGCGGTTACTCTGATATCAGTAGGAATTATAATAGGAGCGCAATTATAATGTCTGATGATGCCCCACATGAATGTAATAGGGATAATAAGTCTTTCCATATGGATTGGACTATTACCCTAGGTAACTTATTAACAATGGGGGCATTAGCTGTAGCTATATTCGCCTACTCAACAACAATTGAAACTAGATTCGTTAAACAGTCTGGTGACATTGGGAACAATACTAGTAGTATTGAAAGAGTATCTGCAGACAGGGCAATAGATCGCACTGAAATTAATCTGACCTTACGTGATATTGCTAAGGAATTAAAAGAGCTAAATCAACGGAGTCATTAACAGTGGGAACTATGGTATCTCGTGCATTTGAGAAGCACCTACTATTCCGTAAATTATGTATTGCATACGTCCTCGTCTATATGTGGGCATTTACCCTTCCTACTATGGAATTAGCAGTAACCCTAGCAGAGCATGCTTATTCCGGTACTGAGAATGCATTAGTTATAGGTGCTGTACTTGGCTTACCCTTAGGGGTTATTGGTTATCTCTTTAAACTCTACTCAGAGTCCAGGAATCCATGATATTACTCTTACGCTACCTACCCTACCTAATAGGCGTAGGAGCTGTTCTAGCCGCTTATATCTACTGGTATGACCACACGTATTCAGAAGGGTATGATGATGCTGTAGTGCTCTACGAGAAGCGTGATGCAGCTACCTTAGTGAAGGCTCAGGCATTAATGGTTAAGCGTACAGAAGAGAATGCTGTATTACTGGAAGAACAACAGAATCGTTACATGGGGGCAATAGAGGTCTATGCTAAGCATATTGAAGATATCAATGCTGCTGCTATTAGGAATGCTGGTAAGCGGTTGTATGTCCACACCAAACCGAATACTACCTGTAGCACTACCCTGCCCTCCGGTGCAGGAGATACCAGTGGAATTGGTGCAGGAGGTAGAGAGTTTCACTCAGCAGAATTGGCAGGAGAAGTTGTTACTACCCTTCAGTCTAACGCAAGAGAAGTAGCTGTAGGATTCGCTACTTGCCAGAGGTTACTTGATATAGTTACACACTAGTTTTCTCGTGTCCCCAGGGTATCCCTTCTAACAAGATCGGATACCCTTTTTAATGTTCGCTTCTAAATAATAGAGGCTTACCTTCAAATAATTCTTGAGTACCATCTGGATGGATTATGTGTAGGGGTTTATCCCATTTATTAAATTTACAGAATGCCCGTGCTCTTCCTCTAGTTGTGAAACCAAAATAATGTTTCTTCTTATTGTCCCTATCCGTACTATAAACTGAATACATAATTAATCCTTTTTACCTGTAATACACCAACAAGTCATGGGTACTTACTCAACCACTTAACCTAACCTAGGTATGATTGCATCTATCAGTAAATCCCCCATGCTTCTTAACCATCTGTAACGCAGATGAATCGTGTAATACACTAACAGAGATGCAGGCTGGGATTGATACCAGCTAAATTAAGGGGCTTCGCGTTATATACGGAGTCGAACCGCTGCTCTTGAGTATCCAATTTAAACACGCTTAATCTTGCAGATGCCCTTCTGAACGTGTCCCTCCACGCCGCTGCATCTCTGTTAGCCCTCGTCTTTCCGAGGTGTCATGTAGGGGTATATGCGTAATGCACAAGACACCGTGCCTAGCGTCATAGTCTGTGCATACACGTGGGGGCCTCTTTTTCTGTATCTAAGTATTAAGTAACTCGTAGTGGGGGTTGGGTGCTCCGTGGTTTATATGGAACCCATGAGAAATATTTGCTTGTTGTCTGGCTAATATAGCATCAGATTTTTTCTCAAATATTCCAAGATACTTTGTTTTATTATCAATTATAATTTGTGCCGCCCATTTTCCTGCACCAGAATGCCAAGTTACTCCGCAAAAACCACTAGTGTTATTGGTGTTTAGTCTATGATTTTTGCTATTTTCTATGTTATTTACTTCACGAAGGTTATCCCATCGGTTATTTAAACCATTACCATCTATATGGTCTGTTTGATCATTAGGAAATGCTCCGGTCATATATAAAAAAGATAGCCTATGTGAGGCGTACAATTCACTTCTAATACCTATTGCTAGATATTTGTTGTTATGTAGCCTATTCTTACTGCCTGTTCTTATAGAGCCAGCAATATCACCAATATTCACTCGGTTACTCGTTCTAGTTAATCTTGTGAAAATACCAGTTAGAGGGGCATAGTGAAATAATTCTTTTAACCCTTCTTGTGTTAGTTTTGATTCTTTTGCTTTATTAATAGTCATTTTGATACTCCGATACAGTAGTTGAAGTTAGATGGTAATCATTACGTATCGGGTAATAAAAGCTCTCGCGAAGCCTGTCCCATCTACTCGTATTGTAGCATCGACATCTTAATATCAGAAGTTAAGTGTCAAGTAATTCCCAATGAGCGCCATCTGTAAAAGCTCTTTTACCCTTGGCTTTACGAGAGGTAACATAAACCTTAACTAAGTTCTCAGGGAGATCAGTACTCTCTGTTAAGTTAATATTCCATGCACCACCCCAACGAATAGCTACACCTTGTTCTCTAGCTGCTTTTCTCACTGCTAAGCAGATTACATAAATAGGGTCCCATTCCCATCGTAGCTTCCCATTGATATAAGGCACAAGGTCTACTGCGTTACCTGTGAGATGCTTGCTGTTCATGGTTTGACTTGCGCCCTTAGCTACTAAGATTCTCTGTTCCTCTACTGTACGCATACCATCATGGACAGTAAAGTCCTGGGAAGTTAGTTCAATTGCTCTTTCTACTACAGCTACTAAAGCACTATTTACACCAACTAATTCCTTAACTGAATGGTTCCCTAATTTATACATATTTTTCCTTATTAATAAACGAGACCTTTATTCTTACGTAATGACCCAATTGCAGAATGTACCTGTTGAACTGTTAGGCCTAATTTCCTAGCTATAACCTCTCTAGACATCCCAGGTTTGATTATTTCATGTACCTTGGTAGTGTTAGGTACCATATCACGTCCTAAATCATTAGCACGTAATCTGTAGCATATTCCTGCGAAAGTACGGAATGATATTGTGCCAGATTCCCCTTGTTTCAGGAATCCTCTAGCAACCAAATCTTCATACACTACATCATTCATGACAGTATTCAGTTTAAGTAACCTAATTAACTCTTTTTTATCTGAGGTTAATTGTTTAACCGTACGGCGGATTTGATAAGTCCTCCCCCTACAGTTCAGGGGTTTATCTATTTCCGCGTAAGGAGTACCGTCTATACCAACTAAACCAAGCCCCATCATCCATTGGTTAGGTTTCTTTTTAGGGGGCGCTTTTTTATCCCCCATTAGTAGCGCAACAGTGGACGAGGGGCTATTTGTTGATTAGCTGGCTTGCCTCTGTTATTCCTTTGGATTATGTAATTGTCACTGCGAATTCGTCGATTCATGTCGTATATCGCATCGTCATAGGCATCCTCATACGCCTCAGCTTCCATATTTAACATATCTTGATAATGGTGATCTGATATCTGATTCTGTGTCATACCAGAATGGGTATGGTTAAACACCTGGGTACGCCCACTAGTAGGGAGGAGTATAGCTATAAATATAAACATACCTGCTAACATTAATGCTGTTCTGTTTCTCATTTGGATTCCTCTTTTCTTGAGTCACTAAAACTGTTGGTATCTTGTGCTATTTTTTCTAAGCTACGAAGCTGTTTTTGTATAGTATCGTGCTCACAAGTTTTAAGTAGTATTTCTCGTTTAAGATTCTCAAGCAGTACTTTAGTACCGTAGATTGCGGCGTTAATCTTTGTCATTTTCATTTGGATTCCTTCTTAGTTAATGAATTGTATTCCTTCGCATGTTCTATGCGCTTTTGCTAATTCGCGTATTTTGATTTTATTTGCTCCGTTAGGCAAATCAAAAGTTTCAGCCCAAGAAGGAAAGCAAATCATGAGATTCGCACCTAATTTCACCGTATCATGTTGGAGTTCAGGTAATTCTTGCCATTGCATGGATTTAATCAACTCACGATTAACCCACTCAACAATTTCAGCATCGTCTTCTATTGTAAGATAAATTGAATCATGTATCAGGGCTGTAGGATGAATATCCAAACGGTAAGGGGATGCCCATACCTTCTTCATGAAATCTATTACAGCACGGTTGTTTAATAAGCCGTAGGATTGCCCTAGAGCGTTTCCTGCAGTACGCCCTTCAGATGAGGCAGCATGAGGCATTTTAGGAGCGTTAAACACCACCTGTGCAAGCAGAGGAGTGCGTACTCGTAAACCGAAGGCTACATCGACATACCCTTCCTTAGATGCTTGCTCTAATCTTGTTTGAATGTACTGATCAGATACAACATATAAATCATGGTATTCCTTCTCAATACGTTTGGCTTTCTCTTCTGAGAATCCTAAGTTCTTCATCAGAGTATGGAAAGTCCCCTGGTAGGTGAGAGCGAAGGTAGGGACCTTAGAGTCCTGACGTAACTGTGGGTATTTCTTAATTATACTATTTACAGATACTGGGTCAGTTAGATCGATTTCAGGGCATTGCTCCCTAAAGTAATTCGCAGCCCTCAGACTATGGCCATCAAAACCGTCAAGATATACTTTTAGTTTGTTAGGGTCTTTGGTAGTAAGTGCTGATATATAATCTTCTAATGAATTGAAGTCAGCACCACAGAAGAGCTGCCCACGAGGAGCAATAAAGCAACTCTTAATTATTTTTGCGTATTCCGAGTTGCTCGGGATCTGTTGTAAATTTGGCTGGGAACTACTGAGGCGGCCACTTACCGTGCCTCCTAGATTGAATGAACCATGAAGCCATACGGTATCACTCGCATCTCTACTTATTGCTTTCTCAAATGCAGGGATGAAGGTGGTAAGTATCTTACTAACTTTCCCATGTTTAATAAGCGCAGTAAGTAATTCTTTATAAGCTGGCTTATCTGTATGGTTTATTAGTTTACTAATGGTATCTGCACCAGTAGCAGGTAGCTTAGTCTTGGTGTAATCCAATACTGGTAAGCACATCCATTCATACAAGAGTTTCTGTAATTGAGGACCTGAGTTAGGATTGAAGGTTACATTATCAAACTTACTTAGTGGATGCTGCTTTACTGTCAACTTAGCATTAGCAGCAGTCATCGCGGCATTCTGTATTATGAGATTGAATGTCTTGATTACTGGGTGCGTTACGATAGTATCAAATTGTGATACTTCAATTGCTACGAGTTTTGTTTTAACCTCTTGGATTCGTTTACGTGACATAGGCATGCCTGTCAGTTCTACTTGAATAAGCACCTTCAAACTGTCTAGCATGAGCCCACGATACAGTTCCCCCTGGTTATCCTGTTCCATTATTGGCTCGTATTTCTCACGTACATAGTGGGTAGATAACGCGTCAATTAGGTTGTACTCTAATAACTCTGGTAATGGGATTCGTCTTATATCTTTAATATCTTCCTTAGCATAGTCACCTGCGAATTCATGAGCTAATGCTTTAAGACCTAATACATTTCCTGCTGTAGTGTTAGTTGCTAGGTAGGCAATGATCTTGGTGTCATGCATGCGTTCACACATGAGATGTAAGCCAGTAAGTAAACCTTCAGTATCTCCTGGATGCTTCATCCATAATTCATAAATGAGAATCTTTACATCATAGGTGACATTGTGGAATGTCAGTTCCCCCTTATAGGTCTCAAAGAAATTCCTTAATACAGCTTTAACTTCTGGGTTGTCTTGTTTATGCCCATAATGTATCTTGCCCTCTATTTTCTCAGGGGTAGGGTAGCTAACATAATCTACGGGAAATGCAATTCCATTATTTTTATCCCAGGCGAAAGATATTGTGGCAATACCTGCTTCATGGAATTTAAGGCTTGCTGTTTCAATGTCACAAGTGAGACTTGGGTATTGGTGGAGGTCTTCTACTGCCTGAGTGATGGCAGCAGTGTTCTCAGGGTAGTGGGATGAATGAATGATCCCTTCACCTAATATTTGGTGAGTGCCGGCCACGTGTTCAGCTACAGTTCTAATCCCCATATTTAATTTATCTATAAGAATAGGATTGTAAACCAACGCTTGATAGTTGGTACCTAACACAATACTTATGTGCTCATACCCTTTGATTTTACAGGGAAATACATAACCATGGCATGGCTCAGTTTTCACCTTACCTGCTAGTGTTTTGAAGTAGGCAGCATCAGCTACGTAGAGAGTGCTTACCCCTAAAGCGCCTAATTTAGGTAGTAGGCCGGCCAGGTATTCTTTAATGAATTTGACAGGTGCTTTACCATTCTCATTGTAATCAAGAGTGAAAGCAATAATCTCATTATCAGGTAAGCCTTGTTGGTTTAAAGAGTCCACATAGTACTTACGTAATGCGTATTTATCAAAAGCTATATCTTTACTTAATACAGCAACTGAATATTTACCGTCAGCAGCTTCCTCAAACAGTAGGTGTCTCATGAAATAAGTTGGTCTCTTAGTTTTTTAGCTGCTGCTAATAATGCATTCTGAGTAACTGGGCAAGTCTCCTTACCCGCGAGTTCAGTAATCCATTCTGATTTCTTCTCTAAATATACCTGATGAGCTTCTTCAGGAGTCTCATAGGTACCCATATGAATATTTTTATTATGCTTTCTTACCGTTGCTTTGAAACCTCTACGATTAGTAGTTACCCCTAATGGGTAAGGCCCTCTGATCTTCTCCTGGGTAGTAAGAAGACTGTTGATAGCCTGGGATACGAATAAACAGGTGTTAGGACCATACACCTTATTCCCTGGGATAAGGATATCTTTATCTAGTTGTTTCCCTTCCCAATCCTGTGTAATCATCCATGCTCTAAAGGTGCTGAATAGGTGCCATTTAGAGTCAACAGAACACCCAATATAACTGGAGTCTTTAACCTGGGATACTGTGCTGTAACATCTTCGTAACATGGCTTGCCATGCCCTGTAAAAAGGGCATTTACCTGTGACTACTTTATAAGTAGAGTCATTAATACCCACCCCTTCTACTGTTGGCTTCTTCATCAGTTTCCTTATTATTCTGTTGGAGCTACTATATTACGTTCTACGAACAGTTCATAGTCCATAGGAGACCCCCACTCTTCAATGTCTACCATGTCTTCCCCTATACGGATTGCCCCATAAGGCACAGTAGTTCTTGTAGTGTTTGGGTCATCCGGGTGACAAGGGACAGGGCTTAAGGTATCCATAAAACTAAAGAATGCTTCGATTTCCCAAACATCGGCATACTCCCTATACCATTTCCATTGCTCGATACGCCAATAACGAATACCGCCTACATCACTAGACTTGAGCTCTTTCAAAACTCTTGGGATAATAGAGGAAATTAAATCATGGGCCAATATTGTGCCATGTACTGCTATAACTAAATCTGAACGGTAGCCCATAATGTTCCTTATGTAATAAGATTTAATACCATACGTTGCTTCATTAAAGCAATGGTATCTTTGTTATCCTCAAGTATTTTAGCAATCACCCAAGGTTGTAATTTAGTCTCTTTACCAATATCTTTTTTAGCGTAGATTTCCATTCTTCTAATTACTGGTTCATGTAATACTTCAGGAAGAAATAACAGGTAATCAGGTAAATACTTTGAAGAATTCAATACTTGAGATATGTAACCTTGTACATAAGGCATTTCTTCCTCTGTAACCTTATCAGTATCTATTAGCCACTCATCCATAATAGGGTGCAGGGATTCGTCTAATTTGAATCCTCGTGTTTTAGCTGGTGACAGCCCTGTCCCATAGATAGTGTAATAAGTGCCCTTATATGTAAAAGCTGGATAGTTCCGTTTTGTAATAACAACATTAGCTTTGTAGATACTCTGTAACCTATCCTTAAACTGTTTTTGTATATGACTATAAATAATTTCAGTCATATCCAGCTTAATATTATTTTTCATATGCATCGGGTGCTCATACATACTAATCTCCATTATTGATTTGGGTTAACAGAAGTCACCTGTGAGATACACATTAGTCTTCGCACGTGATATCGCTACATAAAGCATACGGGCTATTTGATTCCCGCTGTTACATTTACCAATATCATCTAAATCAACAAATACTTGTTCATAAGTTGATCCTTGAGATTTGTTAACTGTTTGAGCGTAGGCTGCACGTAAGTCAATCCAGGTTGTTTCAATATCTCTAATAATATCAAAGTTACCCTCTTTCCTAGCACGCTTAAGACGCTCGTTACGCGAATCAAGTGTTTTAGGCATAAACACATCAAACCGTCCATCTAAGGTAAAGTCGTTACCTACAACGCCATATTTAGTGATATCTGCTGATATTCCTGTAATCCTGACCATCTGGTCAGTCTTGATGTTTACTCCCTTGTAAGGGCTAATATACGCGTTACAAACAGCATATTCACCTTCAGCAAAATGGGGGATTCCCTGAACACTAGAACGTACTAGGTTATTAGCGTTGATTGCAGCTTTATTAGTCCATGTCAGTATCTTAGAGTCTGAGTATTTCCAATCTGGGCGTGAGCAGTCATCTATAGCTGCTTGCATAAAATCCTGACGAGAGAGGTATGAGATATGTTTTCCATCAGGCACAAATTGAAAGAATTTCCCTGAGTTGACAGTCTCTCTGAATTGGGTAGATAACGTCTCAATAGGATTACCCTCTGCCTGCCGTACTACCTGTGAAAGCATAGCTCCTGGGAAGCCAGCTTTAAATACAGGCGCACTGGTAGCTTTTATAGGGACAAGCTGTGCAGGGTCACCAATGAAGATGACTTTAGAATCACCTAACTTACTGAAGATTTTCTCTAGTAAGTCGGTGTCTATATAACTGGCTTCATCGATAAATATTAAAGCATCTTCAATTAAGGACCTATTGGTAACAATTAATTTAGAGGTATTAGCCTTGAAGTCATTAACTACACGGAAGCCCATGAATGCGTGTATGGTGCTTACTTCCTTGTCTGTAATCTGTTGTAAGCTCTCTGCTGCCTTATTAGTAGTGGCAGTAAGCATTATCTCTAGTTCCCTCAGATCAGGTCTAATTAACTTAGCTGTCTTCATGAAAGTAGGGAGTCGTTCTAATAGATGGCGTACTACAGTGGATTTTCCTGTACCAGAATACCCTTGTAAAACGAATACCTTCTCTGCTGGAGAAAGGATGAATTTATTAATAGCAGTAATTGCTGTCTCTTGATCGGGGGTGAGTGTTATTTTCATTGGTTTATTGGGGTTCTGTTAATAAGGCTGCTTGACGGGTACCTGCTACTAACTCGTCATAAGTAACTCCAAGTATCGCTGCCATTTTGTAAGTTATGTACTCTTCATGTGACAGCACTCTGGTCTCTACACTTTCGGAATTAATAGCTACAATTTTCTCTTTCTTGTAATTCCCTTCTATTTGTTCTGCATGCTCTAGTTGTCGCATCAGAGCAACACCTGCCTTATAAGGTAGGACTAAGTTAGTAGAATAATTAAATTTAATTAAGAGGAAACCTTCTTTATGTTTCCCCTTCTCAGCAGTTGCGCGGGCAGTGTCATATTCCTCTTGTGAGTAAGTAGGCATGGTGTTTCCTATAAGGTGTAATGGATTACTTTCCCCCATGGGGCAGTAAAATTAGGGTTACTGTGTATGCCCCATATGGTGTCTATCTTGGAGGTTACTCTTGGGTTGAAATCAAATTCTCCATCAGAGAATACTAATAGTATTTGTGGTTTATGCTCATTAGCCCATTTAGTTACTGGAGTGATGTCTGTACCCCCTCTTCCAGTAAATTGAAGATTCATCAAGTCACGGGCACTGGTTATATTATCCACAGACTTAATTGAAGAATCGAATTGAATTAATGTAATTTTCTCGGGTTTCAGATCCTTAAGTATTCCGCCTGTTTCAGATATAGAACGTAGGAACTCAGCATCATCTACTGAACATGATGTATCCACGGCTACGGTTACATCTATCAAACACTGGCTTAACATAGAAGGGAGATAATGCTTGGGAAAGAATCTCCTATTAGGTCTCTTGAAGGTGTAGTCATTCTTATTGAATTTCTGCATGTACTTCTGCAAAATACGCTTCCAAGGTAATTTAGGATTAAGTAATTTATCTAGGAATATTTCAATATCTCCCGGAATAGTACCTACCTTATCTCCACTTATTTTAGATTGTGTTGCTGCACGCACAAGAAGGTCTTGAATGTCTTCGCGTAGCTCATCCATTCCCTTGCCTTCACCGCATATGGGCGTACGTAAGTCCTCCATAACAGAAGCCTCAGGATCGTCAGGTAAGAGGTTATATACTTGGTCTGCTGACATTCCTGTAAACTGCTCGTCTGCGTAGCCCTTGTGGTCTCCTGTGGGCATCCTGAACCCTCTCGCAATTAGTTGTAAATTAATTACATGGTCTGCTGCTATGTTCCATCGCTTAGGTAATTTCCCTTTTACACGAACTGGATCCATGTGCAGATATGCTGCATGCATTGTTTCATGCAATAGGAGGAATACTCTCTCTTCATTATTAGCGAGGGCTAAGAAGAAATCAGGATTCCAAGATATAATCTTGCCATCACAACAAGCAGTAGGGATCGTTTCATCCCAAATGTGTCTCATACTAAAACACAGGGTAGTGAAGAATGCCGAATCTGCTTTACTCATAAGGTGTACTTTAGCTTTGCTTAGTGCTTTATCAGCTAATGTGTAATCATAATCCGACATTCTGTTATTCCCTTTTATTATGTTTTTGGTCGTTTCTCTGGATAGAGCTTATATAATGCTTTACGTATCTGTACTTCAACTTCTTCTGGGGATACGCTTGCATCGATAGTTATGTTGTCTACTGTATTTGCTGCAGCAATCTGGTCATACATATCGATTACTCTATTAAAGAATTCTTCTCCTTTAGAATCAAAGTAATCAGCTTTGTTATCCAGACGTGTATTTGCACGGGCTAGTGCTTGTTCATGGGTTACCTTGAAGTAGAGCTGTAGATCAACCTTACCGGCGTCAAAGCTGAAGGATTCAGCTATTCGCAGTAGATCATCAAGATCCACTCCCATACCTCCACATTGGTATGCAATAGTAGACGCCCAGTAACGATCACAGACGACTGCCATGCCTCCATCTAGTGCAGGTTTGATGACCTTTTCAATATGATGTAATCGAGCAGTACACATCAACATTGCTAATACATCAGGTGAGAAATCATGGTTCTGTGTTTTAACAAGACCACGTACCCAACCCCCTAAATCAGTACCTCCAGGCTCTGCTGTAGATAACGAGGGCACACCCATTTCTGTTAGTATTGATTTAACAACAGGTATGTTAGTTGTCTTACCTGAGCCATCAATACCTTCCAGAACAATTAATTTTCCTTCAATCATGGGGTATTACCAGTGAAACCAAGTGCAGCTAACTCGGCCGCAATTGTATTACCGGGTAGATTACTAATAATTACGTCTTCCTGTGGAATATATTTCTCAAACTCAGGGAAGAAGGCAACAAACTTTTGGGTAGTAGTACATTCATCTAAGCATGCGGATATCTTATGTATTACTTGATTAATGGATTTATTTTGATTACTTAATTTATCATGTAATACATCTGCTCCCTTTTTGACTACCTCCCCCATCTCGTATTCTTTATTGAAGACAGCAGTGTTGTAGCCATAAATATACCGAGTAGCTAAATAGCATTTTAAATCAGGATGCTTTTTTAATAAGGTTTGGATTGGTGCAGGTAGTCCTAGGATCGCGTCAGCTTCAATAATCTTTGTTATCTGCTCCTTATAGTTAATTGTTGGGATATTCCTACGGATACCACTTATTATTTCTTCACGCATTACTTTGGTTAATCTCATTTCATTTCCTTTATTTGAATTAGTTAAACGATATTAGGCTTGATTCTATGCGCACCACGAATGGTGGCGAAACTCACCTTACATTCACGTGCGATCTTGCTACCTGCAGCATTCTCATGTAATTCCTGGAAATTCTGCCCCTTAGAGCGTGCAGGACCCTTCTTACGCTCATGACGTAATGATCCGTTACCTTTGGTTTGATTATGTAAGATAATGTTGTTAAGGCGCTCTGCTGCTGTGTAACGAGGGATGAAATTTACTGCCATAAAACTAGTGATGGAATTGAAGAAACCTTTGAAATATTCTGTAATTTTACTCATTCTATTTCCTTATATAATTGTGTTTTAGCTAATGGAGAGGTGAAGTTTGTGTAACTAGCCACAGATTTAAATGGCGTTTCCGCTACTGGTGCTGGCGTTATTAACTGGATCACACGGTATTTATTACCATATAGGCCTTGGTTATCCCAAGGGAGAGGTGTTATTCTTTTATTGTATTTCTTCAGGTATTTTACTAATTCACCAGGTGTATCTATTAGAGCCATTAATTTAGTAAGGTCTGGATTGCGATCTTCATCATAAAGGGTGAGCTTCTTGACCTTACCCTCCTCTGTAAATCGACAGGTATCCTTTCCTGCGCCAAACTCATTCCCGTTTCCCCAGTAACTATCGTATGCTATGCCGAGAGCCTGTAATTCATCAAGGAATTTCAAATCCCCGTAATCTGCATTATCAAAGATATATGTGTAATGGTCTGTTGGTGCGGTATTATCTGGAGTTTTTATGTAATTTGTTTCTTTTATCCCCTTTAATAACTCATCTAACTTAGAGGAGTGTTCAGCTAGAATTGATAAATCAACGCGTGCAGGATCCCGCATGGTTAGTGGAAAAGATCAATTGCTAATTCGTCTACCCACTTCTGAATATCAGGGTTAGACATCATATCTATATTTCTACGTACGGTTTCCCGTAAGGTGACTATCTGAAACTCCACAGGTAAACGGGATATATATATCATTAAATTTCTGGCAGTAGCATGAGTTATGTTATGTGCTAAAGCTCCTGTGAGAGCGAATAACACACTTGGTTCTTCAGGGACTGCTACAGTTAAAGGGGACATACTGATATCCTGCATTTTAGGTAAGGTCTCATAAATCTTCATGAATGAGATAAATTCCCTAGCAACACCTTCAGATATAGTACCTGCAAGTATTGGTAATAAATCCTTAGTACCTAAACCAGTATTCTTCAGATGACGATCTGTGAACTCCCACGTGCGAGGGGCAGCATAGGTTTTATCAGTATGATCAGGTTTAAAGGAGTATAGGTTTCCTGGCTTGAATTTAATGTAATCAGTGATGCGATGGTCAATCTTCTTACTAATTGCCCAATCACACCATTCATCTACATTTACTTCTAATTCAAAATGAATGAGTCTTGATTGTAATGCTGTACTCATTTCATTTACGATAGCGCCATCAGTTTCTAAGTTACCAGCGCATATGATTGCTACATTATTATGTAGGTGATATTTACCCACCATACGATCAAGAATGATTTTATAAGCTGCTGCTGCAACTGCTGGTGCTGCTGAATTAAATTCATCAAGGAATAATAAAAAACCATCATATGGTTTATTTGTTTCTTTATTAATAGGGATAGGGTCCCCTTCTATGGGAAAGGTATCCATAGGTACATACCCTGCTTTATTACCTGTAATAGTAGGAAAACCACAGCGTTATATTCACTAATACGCGTTACTGTATTAGCCGCACCAGAGTCCATGGCTCATGTGCTGCTGCATATTGCTATGCAGAGTAGACTATATCAACATCCACTAAGGGATGATTACCGTTTCGGGTCACTTGACCCTACGTCCTGTAACGGACTAGTCGTTTGGCATTTAATCAATAATGTTTTTCGGTCTATTTATTTTATATAAATCTATTAAATAATTTACATATTGTGCGGCTTCAATTTCAGTATCGAATCTTTTCTGGGGTAACATCTTCCCCATATGTTTCATAGTACCTTTCCATTTATTTCTGGAGGGGTCATATGTAACATTCCTAAAATGTGAAGATTTCCCATATTTAGTCCCGATCATACGTTCACGATGTTTTTCTATATCACGTAAACCAATTTCGAAAGCGTGCTTATGGTTTTCACTACATGTAACCCACTCAAGGTTATAAGCATCATTTTTTAGCTTATCACCGTTGATATGGTTAACCATTGGTTTGTTGTCTTTGTTCTTTATAAAAGCTTTTGCTACAACACGATGAACTGCTTCATGAAATACTTTATCTTTTATAAAAAACTGAACATACAAATATTTACACGATTCAGAGCGTATCCTTACGCTCTTAATGTGCGATTTTGGCTTACCGTGATTATCTATGATAGACTTTATCCTACCTTGGTTAGATACCTCGTATCTTCCCTCAAAACCTATCACCGGTTTCCATATTTCATTATTAATATTTAGCATAGGATTTTCCTTATATTGGGAATCCGTAGTATACACTAGGATCTTTTAATATATTAGGAGGTTCCCTATTTAGGTAATTTTCGATATGAGATTACTCTCATAAAGCCCCTTAATGGTTGAGGTCGCAAGGGTCACATTGAGATAATCTTAAATCTATAACGAATAAATTATATGTTGCGGCTATTTGACGTACCAAGTCACTCTTACCAATACCTGGGCTAGAAGTTAACATAGGTACTAGTTTTCCTTTAATACAAGCAGGTAGCATGCGTAATGCTTGTGAGCATGTAATTTTCATACTATTCCTTAATTAAAAATTAGTGACTATCGCTAAAGTTGTTAATGCTGTGATTACTACAGTGAATCCACATACCCATACTAGAGTATTGAAGGATTTCTTAGCGTAGGTATCAGCACATTGGTTAAACCAAGTAGATACTCGCAGGTCATAATCATGAAATGCTTTATCAACTAGTATTTTCATGTCTTCCTTTATTTGGGCGTCATGTGCTACGAGTGCCTTAGTAAGCATTACCTGTACATCCACTGTTTCTGGTGATCTTTTTATATCACAAGGTATTACAATTTCAGGTATTACCACCTCAGGGGGTTCGGGGGCAAATATTGAAGATATCTCTGGTGTACCAAATATGTAAGCTAAAGACTTATCTTGAGGTAGGGAACGGAACGACTCCCCTCTCACTAGCAGCTCAGGGTAATTACTTTCTAATCTATGATGTATAGCTGCGGATGTTCTTTCGTGTATTTCAGTAAGTGAATTGATACTATAGCCAGCTCGTATTCGAGTATCTAATACTACGTCTTCTTCAGTATTCCAAGCTAACCCACCTCTTGGGGCCTCAACAGTTCTTCTTCTTCTTTGTGCCATTTTCTTTAATTCCTGTGTTGTTGTGTATTAAGGGAGCAGTCGTTAAAACTGCCCCGGAGGGCAGCTTGATATTCCTGATTACTTATTATGGTATTCATTCCTTATTTAATTCCTTCAATAACGTATTGTGATAAGCCCCTAGTATTGCAAGCATGTCATTCTTATTTGTAATAGGGAGATTGGATTCAGCTAAGTCAATAACATCCTGTAGCGCCCCCATTGTGGGGAACAATGGCATAGGGCACGCTTTAGGGGGACTCTTAAGAGTGAACTTAGGTAATTTTACTAATGTAGTTTTTTTGATGTTAGACATATTATTTACTAGGTCGGCCGCGTCTTCTTGGAGAATACCCTTTTTCCCGTAGTACGTTTCTTATTGTCATAGGGGATTTATCATACAAACGGCTTATAGCCTTCTCTGATACCCCTGTATTGAATAAACGGGCTATCTCTTCTTTCTGTAAAGGGGAAAAGCATTTAACAGCCCACTCATTATTCCTTCTCTTCCTTTTCACAGTAGGTACTACCTTAGTAGGTGCAGGGAGCAGAGAATGTAATGCAGTGCCTATAGGGGCTAACAAAGCGATGGCTTGGATTGCTTTCACAAATATTGATAATAACTTTGCAAAATGAATCATGAAATGGTTTCCTTGTATTTAATATTCAATTGGTTCAGGTGTTCCTGTTAGTAGAGAGATTATTATTGCAATGGTGATTGCGGGTACTCCTATGACTATCGAGAGAATAAATATCTTGATTATTATATCTGCCATTAGTAATCCTTAATGCCTTAGTTCCGGTTAATGAGGTCTTTCATTCACTCTAGTAATTTAAGGGGGTTCCTCTATAGGGTGTACATAGTCAAAAAGGGTGTTTTTGCCCTCCTAAGTATATCGGTTGAGTAGTTTTTGAGACTTCTTACTTTCTTACTTTTTTGAGCTATCTATTTCAGCTCCCAAAACGGGAATTGCTATTACGTGTGTCGACCTAAGCAAGAACTATGTGTACGTGTCAAAGTACTTCTAATTTGCTTCCATAAATAGCTCAAAAAAATAAGGACAACCGATGTTCTGGTTGTCCTCTGATTGCTATAAGCTCTAAATCGTTATGACATATACATGCAGCTCCCTCCTCAGTATGTAATTATAAAGCATTGACCGCACGGAGAGCGGCTATGTATTCTAACTCAGAGCGTAGCTACTTCCTCTAATTTTATCCCCTAACCCTATTGATGACATATTGAATTTGCAAGGCATACCATTTATCTGAGTAAGTAGATCATCTAATAAGTTGCTATCAGCTATTTCAGCTATGATCTCTTTATAGTTATGCCTCACCCAGTTGACGTTATTAGCATGTGATGCAAATGAATCATGTACTGTAACTATTTCAAATGGCTTATACCGGGTTACTTGATTAATAGTGCTAGATAATTTCTTCAGGTATTCACTACTTAAACCATGTAAGTTAAATTCATCTATGTATGGGAGTATTACTAAGCTTACCATATGACTCCGTTGATAGAGACCTTCGTAATAGGATACTTTTGGATCATGTTGTTGTTCTCTTACCTGTCTTGTAGTACGAGAAATTAGTTCCATTTGTATATGCCCCATAGCAGTTTCTAATACACCAAGATCATAGTTACATCTCCTGTGCATCTCACGTACAACGTAACCATCACATGCATGCACTACATTCAAATGTTAATACTTAACGTTACTTAAGCACCTAATAATATTTCACTTTCCAACCTTGCTTATTGAAGCTAGAGTCTTGTTTTCTAGTAATACTTTGTTTTACATGATATCTAAGTGTTGCTTCACTAAGTTTTATATGTAAAGCCGCTTTATTAATAGATTCAAATGTTTCTAGTGCCCCTTCTGTATTTTCTAAAGTTATTGTTTGTGACTTATGATTGTTTTTTCCACAAGCTTTAGGCAATGACCTCATACGTTTAGAACGGGCGGTGATACTTCTTTCAACTGCCCCTATAGGATTGGCCGCATCAATAGAATTGAGGCATACCCAACCATTCCTACTAGGATCTGAAGTAACATCTTCTCTTATAACTTTCTGAGCTTGGCTTCTTATGGTGTTATAACTAATATTCAACGCATCTGCTGCTGTTTTGATGCAATCAAATACATGTATATTGGAAGGGTGGGCTATATTAACTAAAGTAATAGTACAGGCATTAGGGCTGTTGGCTCCTTTATGACGTTCAGCTATTATTAGTTTATGCGCTTGAGATATAGTCTTCCCTTTATGAAAAGAACCTAAAAATGTTTTCATCTCTTTTGAGTGCCTATTAGTAATTCCCTTAAATTTACTAATTCTACTAATCCCTTTACCTATATTCCCTTTACTAATTTTACTCTTAGTTTCTTGAGAATGTTTTCTACCCGTACAATCAGGAGCATCTCCACCACCTTTACAAATATTCCATCCTATATTCTCTACAGGGCGTAAATTTATTTCAAGCTGTAAACACTCTTTTCTTGTCCCTTTAAACAGTATATCTTTGATTATATTGTTATGTTTAATGAAAGCATTTGCTAAGTGCTGATTAGTTCTACCAGTACTATGGTGCCAATGTCTTTCTTTTAAATTACGTGTTACACCAATGTAACCTTCTATACTACTATTTAGGTGTTCGGGTAAATGGTACCAATACACATATGTAGTCATAATTAACCCTATTAGTACATGTTATAGATGGGTTAATTATACGTGAAATATTACTAGTTCTCCAATTTTCATTGGAGTATCGGACTATATCTTCACCCTTTATAGGGGCAAGGCGCTTCGGCTCTCACTTGAGTAGCCTATCCACATTATTGACCATATTGCTATGGCTTCTCGTGGTAGTCTCTGCACTTTCCTAATTATTACTAATTAGGCTTAGCTCAGGATTAGCATGTTAAAGCTTTCCCTGAATTCACCTTGTTCTTAACTCCCTATTACTAGGGGTTCAGCCAATATTACTTAGCTGGTAATGATAAACCAGTTTCAGTACCTTCATTTTCATACACCTCATAGGTGAAGGTAGCATGATTTAGTTCATCTACTTCAATACTTAATGGTGGATCTTGTTTAACCATTACTTTTATATGTGCATCAAATCCATCAGGTAACTTAAACTCATGGCTTAAGGCGTATGCTTGCCAACTGCTTAATAGGTCTTGTAATACTTCCCAAGCACCAGGAGCTACTGATACGAGTGCTTTATAGAATGCTGCTAACTCAGGTGTATTCTCACCAAAGAGTTGCTTAGGTACTGCTTTACTTCCATAGAAGCAAGTCATACCAGCACGTTTAGCATCCTCATCAGATACGGTCACACCCCCGCCTAAGAGGGTACTCATCTCCTCTGTAACAGTTTTGTATGCATTCGCACGCACATTAGGGTTAATCAATCCTGAGGCTTCTGCACCCTTCTCACAGCGACTTAATGCAGACATGATCTGTATGCCACTAGCTGATGCGTCCACATGCACCATATGCCCTGTAGCGATACCTGCTTGTGCCTTACGTATTGCCATTACAGCTTTAATGTACAGAGGGCGTTTCTTATCTACATCAGAAGCGAAATCCTCTAATACATCTAAGTTCTCCTCTGCCCATTTAATACGCCCCTCAAATGTACGTTTATCAAGCCCGTATTGGTTGCTTACGTCTATTAACAACCACTGCCATCCTGTATAGAATCTCATAATTGTTTGCCCTTAATAAATTAGTAAATAATAATTATCTTTTTAACCGCCCATCTATAGGATGTTTAGGGCATAACCCTTTTTTTATCCATCTTAGGTGGGTACTCTTACTAACCCCACTTTTATTTAACCAATCAGTAGTATTTTCAGAATCTTCTAAATACGACATATGGTGCTTGATACTAATAGCTACTCTTCTATTTACTGTTGTGAGTATCCTTTCTTTACGTATTAGTACTGCGGCTTCTAAATCATATCCCCCAATTTTCTTAACTATGTCATGCCCCATACCAATTTCTCGTCTAACATCTAGAGATGTACCTTTACGTTTTAGTATGTCCAAGACTACACCTTTCTTTGTTTTCAAATACTCAATACCATTAAGCTTATTTCTTTCTCCTAGAGCCGCTTTCCCTGCCATAGACATAGGATTTGCTTTATTTAGTTTAGTATTTTCTAAGCATTGTGCTGTTAATGTTTCTTTATATTCTGGATCTTCTAATCGTTTATGCGCACTAGCACGTATCAAGTCTGATATATAAGGGTCAACTAAAGGTGCTGTATAAAGTAATCCAAAGGTGTCTCTATATTCTTTCAGATCCATTTTATGACCAAGACGAATATGTACTCCTAAGGCTTTGTATTCTTTATTACAAATTTTACATTCCATGTTATTCCTCCTCTTTAGGTGTTATTAATAGAAGTAGTTGTAATTTAGGCGGTAAAGGATCTGCTCTAATAAATCGCCAATTAAATCCTTTATAAGAGGAGACAACTTTGCGTTGCCATATATTCATATGAGGCGGAAGAATGTAAGTACCAATAGGCGTATTTATAGCCTCTATACGTGTGGCTACATATAGTCCTAGTTCCTCAGTATAAATTTGGTATAAGGACACTTATTATTCCTCCTGGGAGTGGCATGGTGCAATTAATAGAAGCATCTTCAATTTAGCTGGGAGGTGGGCATACTCTACTGATCGCCAATGCCACCCCCTACTATGCTTAACGTATCTTTGGTTTAATATTCTAACTTGCCATCCCGGACTCCTACCCTCTTGTATTTGTTCGGCTAATGTCCCCCCCTGTACATATAAGCCTCGCGTTGATATTGTAGGTAAAGTTTCTACATCCCTTAAACCAAATAATTCACTATAGATTTGATACATCTAATCACTCCCCTCTGGTGTTAATAATAGAAGCATACGTAACTTAGGTGGTAAGTCTTCTTCAGTTACACGCTGCCAAGCCCCCTCTTTGCCATCTACTATGGAAATTTCTGAAGTTACTAAATGCCAGTTTCCTGATTTAGTCGCCCTTACATACATTCCTATACTAAAATCAAATGTGGTATTTAATTTACAAAATCCCCCATATAAAGTGTAAGTAAGAGTCATAATGGAATCCCCTGTAGTAGTGCTAACACCCTTAGTCTAGGAGGAAGATCCTCTATGAGAGTAGGTTCTGTCCACCTACCCTCTTCATCTACTAGATACCAGAATTTGCTTGATTGGGCTTGTATGTATTCCCCTGATTTAGCTTTACCCTTAATACCAAGATACCTTAACCCTTCGGGCTCTGAGTAAACGAGGTAGAGATGCCACGTATCCAGAGGTGGTTTATGGGACGCCATCCACTACCGCCTGTTTAGAGAACTCCAGCATTGCTTTCTTAAATGGTGCCCCCTGAGTTGATATGTGATAACCACTCGCATAGATACGTCCTCTCTTGTCTACCTTGTGGTTCAGATAGAACTTGTTATCCTGCTCAATCATAAGTAAATAGAAGTGAGAGCTCTGTTTCTGAAAGGCTCTCCAATCATCTATCTTATGTTGAGTATCTAATTCAAATGTAGGGGTCTCTTTCACTGCGGTTAAGAAATCAACATCTAACTTAAGAGCTACATTACTTATAGTATTAAGTACATCAAGACATAGGTCCCCATCATGATGATTACCTGAACCAAGAAGCAAACTATCATTGTGAGTAAGGTACCCACTACTAAAGTTATGCTTTAAAGGTATTGGCTTACATACCATAGGTGGGAGGTACTGACTACGATTAATAAACTTAAGCAATTCCCCCTCTAAAGGGATAAGGGAAGTAATTGTGAGGCTAGACATCTGGTGTTCTTTATCGATATCAAAGGCATCAGTTCTACATAACACTGCCATGAGTTCAGCAGTGCATGTAATGGCATCCTTACGGTCACTCAGCTTCAAGCGTGAGGCTATTTGAGCTGTTGCAGAGGTAAATAACTCAGCACGCTGAAAGTAAGCAACACCTACGAATATATCCAGTACTAACATATCAACATCCATGTTCTGTAATTGGGCAATACGTACATTCTTACTTTCATATTTGTACTCAGTGAATAGGTATTCAGTTACAAGTTCTACTCCATGTAGCCACTTCTGCTGCATACTTCTATTACCCTCGATAGAAGTCCTTATCTTCTTATCAATATGCTTACGTGAGTAGGACTCCTCAATACATTCCTGAGCTAGTATCTGTTGAGCATCCATTAGTACTCCCTCCATCCTTCAGGTAAATTACAATTCATAGGTGCCCCAACAAACATAGGTGCTATCTCCGTATCCGTGTATCCAGCTAAACCACAACCAATACGTGTCACCTCAAAGGTGAACTCAGGGTTATTGTTAGCACAGGTAATGAACTTATCTACATGCTGTTTAATGGCCTCTAACGGTAGCGTATGAATACGGGCACTCTTAGTAGGGAGAGCATAGCTAAACCCTTGTATGCCCTCACCTCTACCGTAGATAGCTCCATGCTCTTTTAAGGCACATAGGGCAGCACCTCTACCATGCCTTCCTGCATAATTGCTTCCAAATACAAATATTGATTTTGTCATTTTCTACTCCCAAGGACCACCAAGTTTCCACTTCTTCTCTGCAGCATTATCGTTATCAATTTCTTTCATCCCCTTCTTATATTCATCAAGGTTATGTAGCTCTTCCCGTAATACATCCCACGTAATACCTTTGTTATTAGCATCCCAAGCATTTGCTGCTGTAAGTACCTCCATAGCATCTTCATTGCTAATACCAATACGTAAGGTGCGTATGTCCTCAATACCCCATATGCACGCTACCTGAGTATCAGGATCATGCCCTAGGACTCTCATACCACTTAATACTTCATGTATCTGTTTAACTTGATCTTGGGTAACATTCATCCAATTGGTTTGGTTACTTTCGTTATCTTTCACTTGTACGCTCATAGGTATATGAGAGCACTGTACTGAAAGTAGCCTATCGAATTGATTATTAATGTATTCTTTATTCATGACTGACTTCCTTTTAGGCATAAAAAAACCACCATCAACTACCGTGATAAGGGTAGAAGATGGTGGCGAACTACAGGAGGTTACTGGTTATGCTTGACGCAGATGCGCAGTAGCTTCAGCTATAGCACCATCTGTACTGTCATCCATTGCAAATTCAGAACCTTCAGTGATTTCCACAGATTGGAAATCAAAGGTCGCATTACGAGCTAACTTCATTGCTCGGTCAGGGTCTTCATCCAACCAGTTAAACAAAGCTAATTCACGTGGCTTTGATGCCTTTAACGGGACACCTATTAGCTTACGTTTCTTGCCTTCTTTGGTTGGTAACCAGATGTTAATGAAACCGATTGCTTTTTCATTTTGGTTATCGTTCCTAGTATTACTATTATTGGTAAAAGCCATGATAATTACTCCAGTATATATAGATTAAAAGGTTTGGCAGTATTTGCCGTTCATTGGCAGAGCCATACGAGCTAACACTTACTGCACATGTATCAGATCGGTTAAAGGAATAGAAATATTCCACAAAGTATTAGAATGAACCCAGCTAGTGCATACCCACGGAATATAGGGGAATACGTACCATCAGGTTCAGTTACTACTTCTGGTTTAAAGAGGTAAGAGAAGTTCACATCATAGACACTAGTAAGGGAATTAGAATATTCACCCCAGATATAAGCACTATAGTTAGGGCAGTAACTAGTCAGTATTTGACTAACTTCATCACACGAACGTAGTACTTCATTACTTATTCCACGGATAGTCTTACCCTCCTTAAGGTATCGGCGTATGGTTTCTACTTCTGGAGGTAACAAGTCTGCACCAGTACGTGGAAATGCCCCCATCCAATGAGGAAGTATTGCTGAAGAATAACTCCCTCCTATATTAAGGTCTTTCTTAGTTTCTTTCATTGCTATCTCCTTGGTTACATTAGCCATCGACTAGTGCTAGTGCTGTGAATATTACTATTATTAGTGCGATACATAGTACTGTTCTACCTAGGTGAAACTTATGTAGTTTATTAAACATGTGATCCCCTTAGTGGAAGGCGGGTCTTAACAGCTTCAAGATGAGCTATTATGATTGACATGGGCTTCTCTGAGTTGTGGGCTAGGCCATTGTATGCGCCTACGTCAGAGAACATGTCGTAACCATACGGGTTGCCCCATATGGTAGGGTTGTTATCGGCCCACTCTTCTAAACCAACTTCTCCATCTAAAGTAAGCGTTTCGGCTATTAATTCGACTCCTGTGCTATATACCCAACGTTCGGAATAGGGAGGGTGATCATCTTTATAAATCGTAGCCATGGCATACCAACCAGCAACACACATGACTGTATTGCAAACTGTAGAGTCCCTTTCCTTGATCACACCCTCCTCAATATCAAAGCACCCCTCCATGTTAGCTTCTTCCTCTATGGATCTGAGGTTATCTATTACTATTTGCATTTGTTGCTGAGTTGGGTGGAATTCTTTACATAACCTCTGCTCCATGACCTCTGGTATAGCTGCATCTACTAAACCTGTATTTATTTTGTTCATTATTTATTCCTTTAAGTAT
>Ga0307984_1000074_pt1 | contig 36437 bp, 56 predicted proteins | sample EllFjometageno78_FD_203169 | JGI IMG/M metagenome (GOLD analysis project Ga0307984, IMG submission 203169) | Marine microbial communities from Ellis Fjord, Antarctic Ocean - #78 | ecosystem: Environmental > Aquatic > Marine > Unclassified | place: Southern Ocean | collected 2014-10-09
AGGCTGGCGTCGGTATAATCCTTCTCGTTAACCTGAAAATTCGCGTCTGCCAAGGTATTTTGGAACGCAGCATTTAACCGGCCAGATACACATAATGGCCCCTCGTAATAAAGCAAGTACTGACCGTGCAGGTCGTGGTTTGCCCTGCCATCGAAGATACCGTCAGAGCGTATTGTATTGGAGGGGAGCGCAAGGCCATTAGGGTTTATGTACTGGTCGGAGGTGATAACATCCGTAACAACAACGCCGATGCGCCGAGTTCCATAGACGCGCTCTAGGTCATGATCGACCCCTTGCCGGTGAACTTGGTTAGTTGCTTTCCGTTCCTTCTGCCTGTTCATTGCCTGAAGGACGAACGAGACCGCTATCGAGATAGCCAGATTAATAAAAAACGTAGCTACAGCCATGCTAAGTGCCCCACTCCAAAGTTACGTTATCGCTAACAGCGTCAGCCTTATCAAACGACGTGTCTGTACTGGAGTAGCGGGCAATACTGCCTCGCGTTGTTCTGAGTTCGCGCAAGGTATCTAGCTTCCCGTAAGCGTTTGAGAATTCAATAATGACTTCGTTGGTATCACGAGAGCGCGATTTAATAATGCCCTCGGTGTAGTACACGGTATCGGCGGCACTTGTGTATAAAACGCCTGCGGAATCAGCAAGATAGACGCGAGCGCGCACCGTAGCGCCATGATAGTCAGACCCCATCGCGGTAATGATATCGGTCGAGGAATAACCCGCTAGGCCCTCAGCTATAGAGATAGTCTGAACCTCTTGGGTGACATTGCCTGTCTTTGGGGGAACTTGAAGTTGGCTTAGTACGCTGGAAATATAGGCGTTTGAATTAGTGGTTATGTCAAAATGGTAGTCGGTCAGGTAGAGGGGGGTCGTCAACTCAAGATCAATGAAATTGAACAGTTGGTAGTTGCCAGACCTAATAGCGTTCCACACAGTGCTGGAAAATAACGCAGCCATTAAGAGATCGCCTCAAGAAGTTGGAAGGGGCCGAAGGTGGCAGTGATACCGCCGTCTATTCTGTGAAGTGTTCCGCCGAAATCGGGGTTTCTGAATTTCCCTAGAACACCATCGAAAGAGCCGCCTTTCCCATCAGTGCCGGAGTACTCAACGGTGTGAGATGTTGTCAGCGCCTGCCGTAAGGGCTTGGTTAGGGTGATAATGCCGGTTGTACCGGTTGATACAGCATAGGAGCTAACCCGATAGACTTTGCTTTTGTTTGAGAATCGAATGTATTGCCCAGGTTTGGGAACATTGCCAGAAACGGCCATAGAAATACTAACCGTCAAGCCGCCAACAGCCGCCGCACCAGCAACAGAAACAACGCCTGTCAGCTCGGTAGGCATAAGGTTCTGCATTGGCATATCAAAGGTAGGATTAGTCGCTAGGAATACATCGAGGGAGGCAAATTCATCGCCGTTTGAAATAATATTAAGAGGCCAGATTGAGAACCCAAAAGACCATCGAGAACCGCCCCGGCGCACAATGGCGTTCGTGTGGTTCGCGGTATCCAGATAATCGGTGACCTCATCTTCATTGAGTGCATAGGGCGTCATGATCTGGGATATGAATATTGGAAGGGTGGCCATGTTTCTCCTTAAAGACCCCAGCAACTGACGCTTTTAGCGACAACATTTGGGCAGTAGTCGAAGCTATAAAGCTGGATGTTGGTATTAATATATTTTTGGGCGCGCTCTGAATCGAACGCAATCCCTAAGTATTTGTGTATTTCTTCTAGCCGGTGATCGATCTCATCAAAGCCAACCCTCAAGCCTTGTAGTTTGTTCAGTGCTGACGCGCATCTAGCCAGCCCGCCAGCGGGAATATTCTGTTTCTTGAGGCTCTGCACCACATCTTTAATGGGTCTCTCTATGATCAATACAGGAGCTTCTGGGTATCGCTCTGTAAAGCGCGTTATGTAAAGCGCGCAGTCGCTATTGCCGATGGCGCTGTACTCGCCTCGCTCCATCCGGTCGTAGAAGTCTTTCGGGGTTACGCATCCATACATAGCTTCGTGCCAACAATGTACGCTTTTATGCGTCAGGTATTCGGAGAACCACAATGTCCGGCTACGGGGTAACCCAGTAATAAAGAATTGCTCCAATTACGCCGCTTTAAATACTGGCTGACCGCCGTTCTGGATGTTGGAACCGTTGAGCGTGTTCTGTAGCATGCCCGTTTGTATCATCTTGCGAATTGACCGCTGTGAGCGCTCGTCAAATCCACCCTCTAGGGCAAATGTTACGTTCCCGCCACCTCCGCCCATCAGTGCATCGCGATCCTTGGAGCGGTTTGGAATAATGATCTCTCCAGGCTCAAGTAGTGCGCGGATTTTGTCGCCTGTTCCTGTACCTGGGACAACAATACCGCCAGCCTTCGCTTTGTGGAGAACGGGGCCGCTACCACCTCCCGTGCCACCTCCCGCTCCACCTCCCGCACCACCTACCGCGCCACCAGCCGCAGCACCAAACAGGCCCGCTATCATCGCGCCGAACCCGCCACCGCCATCGCCGGAATTCATGCTGGAAAGTATTTTCCCAAACTCAACAACCAGAGAATTCACAGCCTTGAATGTGTTGATAAAGGCGTCCAGTGCTGCCAGTGCACTATTCCCCGTGATACTGGCAAGCTGCCCTATAGCTGAAGCTGCACTGTTACCGGCTGCGCTTAGATCAATGTTGGATTGAGTCACCTTCTCGTTGGCCTTTCCTGCGCCCTCTTCGAGGCTGTCAGCAACAATCCTGAACTTTTGAGCCGATGCCGTTATTTCCGCGAAGAAATCAGCAATTGCGTTCCCACTTCCCGACTCACCAGCATCTCCGCCGACACCAGTAAACACATCGCCTTTGCCCTTGAATTTACCTTCTAGGTTTGATTTTGGTAGCTCAATGGGCTTTTCTGGAAGCGCTGGAACACGAGTGGAAAAGTATCTGAGCTTGTCGAGTAATGCGTTAACAGCCCCTATTACTTTGTTCATAATGAAGGCGAAATTAGTGCCCATAATTTCCAGAAGTCCGGCCAGAGAATTGATTATTGTATCGGCGAAACGCAAACCGAATCTTGTAAAGTCAATCCCGTCTAATGCGCCCTTTACATTATTAAATATGGTTACTCCGAAGCCTATGGCTGCATCACGAAGGGAAGCAACCAACCCTGATAAATCACCTACCTTGATATTCGCGAAGAACCCGATAAACCCACGCAGGACTGTACCGATAGCGGTTCCAAGGTTTTTAGCTAAACCGCCGAAGTCGATAGAAGAAAAGAAGCCGATAGCCGCAGCTATACCACTTTTCGCGCCTTTGATAATTCCGTCAGCCAAGGCGAGTCCGACACTGCCGCCGCCCTTCAGGGTTTTAGTAAACGTATCTAGCCCTGCTTTGGCCTTATTGATACCGCCTCGAATCCCGCCAAGCGCACCTGTTGTCTTGTCTATCTGCGCGGAAGCCAGAGCAAAGGAGATGCCGAAGCCCGCCCTAATCTCTCCCAGCGTTGGCGCTATACGAGAGCTTTCCTCCCTCAGTATTTCTAACTGGCTGTTCAGTGCTGGGATAACAACAGAGGATATTAATTGTCCACTGTTGGCCATCTTGCGGAGTTCGCCGGTGGTTACTCCAAGCCCTTTAGCAAGAGCAATGGCTACCCGTGGGGTTTGCTCCATGACTGATCTAAATTCTTCGCCGCGCAACTCGCCAGAGGCCAGTGCCTGGGAAAGCTGTATAGCTGCTGCGGAGGCCTCAGTGGTAGACGCCGATGTAATACGCGCACCGGCGGCAAACGCCTCCACAAAGTTAGCAAGGTCTTTCTGGCTAGTACCTAAGTCCTTGGTGGATATTTGCAGGCGTGAATAGAGCTTGCCGAGTGCATCAAGGGACTGGAATTGGTCTTTGGAAACGCGCACAACATCGCGCATTCGGCTTGCTGCCTCGGTGGAGTTGTCAGAGAAAGCAGATATTCGGTTGCTTAAAGCTGTGACATTATCAGCCGCCGCTATACCTTTGCTTGCGCTTACGATACTACCGATAGCCACCGCAGCCAGTCCCGCCGCTTTTGCAATACCTCGATAGGCTGTGTTCGATACTCTGCCAGCCCTCTGGCTTGACGTACCCGTGCCACTGATATTCCGGTTAAGTTGCTTAATCTTCCGGTTAGCGTTGCGGGTATTCGCCTGAAATGGAACCTTAATAGTCATTTATTCACCCTCAAAAGTTCCTTTTAGTCCTAGCCGATTAAGCGTTGGCCTCACAACACCTTGAGGAGCCTGCCTGCTACTGCCTTTTTCCAAATCACTAGCATATGGGACGTTGTTATTCAGCCAAACTTTCCCACTAAATCCAGAATCAGAAAGGCTGGGGGTCTCAGGGCTGGCTGGGAAAGGCTCGACAGGAAAAGGCTCGCGGTTTGTGTTGTCATAATCTACAACCCAGTTCGCCCTGTAGCGACCTGTTCGCACCGGGGCAACCGAAGTCACACCGTTAAGTACCTCAATCACTGCCTTGCTCACACCCAAACGTTCCCGCTCCAGCATCTCCTGCGCTATCCGCTTCTGTGTCGCCCGTATCCCCGTCACTCTCAGCATTAGTATTTAGCCAGTTAATCAAGCGTTGTTGGTTGGTCTTGTCTGTTGATTCCTTTGACAGACGCGCATAGACGCTGCTGAACTCTGCCATTTTGAAGGGGCTAGATTTCTTTTTAGCATCACGATTAGCGTTTGCAAGAATCGTAGTATTTGCGGCCACAGCAACTTCTGTGCGCCAGCCTGGGGGAAACTTGGAGGCATACTCCACAAGAATCTGAAGCTCTATTAATGGGAGAGCAAGCATCTCTGTCGGTGTTCTGCCCCCAAAGATTTCACCGGCTGTGCACAGTAGCTCGATCTCCGGTGTTAGTTTCCCTCTGGGGCTTCCTCACCTTCAGGGGCTGCGAGGTTGTTGTATTCGAGAACCTTGTTACTAAGCTCTGTCATATGCTGGATGGGAAGCGCCAAGATTTCCTCATCTTTGATATCTTCCTCCAGCACAACGCCCGCACGAATAGCCGCGACCATTTGGTCGCTAGCATCCTCGATACCATCCATCGCCAACCCCTCAGAGGCCTTGATCTTTTTGAGCGAGAATTTCTCCCCGCCGATCTCAACCTCTTTGAAGTCTTCCGATAACGCTTTTAATGAGTCTCTAAAACCCATTAGGAGAACCCAACAGCAGATGGAGTATCAAATACAATTGCCGTTCCAAGGGGGCCGTTTGGCAATGCTTCAGGCGCGAAAACCACTGTTGCTATAGTCTGGTCATCAACAGAAAAACCAAACTTAAAGGACGCTACTTTTGCGGTGAATGTATAGGCGGATACATTAGCGGCACCCGGAGATTGCTTACCCTCTAATACCACTTGAATAACCTGCCCTGGAGTAAAAATCTGCGTACTAGTCGCGTTGCTTTCAGTGACCGTGCATGTAGTTTGCCCGTCCGTCTGAAGCATTCCATTTAGGTGTGAAAGGGTCTGAGCCATAACATCTCCAGGCTTGAGATTAATTTCAAACTCAAAATCTACTAGTTCGCCCTGCCCTACCCCTGAGCCTGCTGTTGCTTTATTAAAGCCGGGAATGCTAAATCGGGCTGCCTCATTGCCAATTTCAGGGGTTCCGCGAAGCCCTGGAACATCCAAGTAAATAGGTGTGCCTACACCCGCTGTGCCTTTGATGCCAAGCTGGGTATAAATCGCAGCACCATATTCATTTAATAACGCCATTTCGACATCCTCACTAGTTGATTAAATAGCCCACTGTGTAGACAGACTGTATATATTGGCTTTCCGTTTCGGGAGCACTGCCCCCGCGAATCGGTTCGCCAAACTGGTACGACTGAATGCCCAACTCGATAAGAGTATCCAAGGCATCGCAGTACGAATTCACTAATTTTGCGCCTGTACCTTTTGCGGTATAGACCTGTACAAATATGGTTCCTGAATGCTCGAATTGAGTACCGAACCCCAGTCGCTCTTTTGTTAACCCGCGCAGGCTAACCCTGATAAAAGGCTGGTGTGTGGCCTTCTGACCATCACTCAACACTGGCACGTTATCGAACCCCATAGGGCTTGCTGTGTAGTTGGCCAGAAAGTGAGCCTCTACAGTCTCCATCTGTTGCTGGTAGTCGGAAACGGCCACTATTTATCAGACTTCTTTTTTGCTATTTGGTGGGTAACACCATCAAAGGTGAACTGGGTTTTCCCCTGAGCTTTGTACATCGCTCGGTGATACTCCAACCATTCCGCTTTCGTTTCGGGCTTCTTGTCAGTCATGTTTTCTCCGGGCATAAAAAAACCCGCACTTGGCGGGCTTATAAACAATGTTTAATTTCGTTATAACCAGTAATCAGGGTCGAACTCTGGCGGTAATTTCAAGAACGCGGCGCTGTCTTCGCTATCCTTGCAAACCTTTTCCCTGTCTTGGGCATCTAAGGACAATAAATCAGCTAAATCTTGCCTCTGTACTGTCGCCAAAAACGGCCCCAGAGAGATAATTACTGCCGGCGTGTCGTCGCCTATCTCTGGAACGTGGATCATAAACTTAGCATCATCTAACAGCGCTTGAAATGCAGTGGCTGCGCCCTCCGCTAGCAGCTCATTTAATGCTGGGCCTATTCTGTCTGAGTGCGCAAAGTTCCAACCCTGCTCGAAGTATTTTGAGAGTTTTTCTATTCCTTCTGGATTTAGAGCCATAACTATCACCTTATATTAGCTAAACCAGATTCATAGTTCTCTACAGCCGCTAAAGACCATCTTACGGTGTTATCTCCAAGCCTAACCGGTCTAGGTATTCTTCCCGCTCGTTTCCACCTGTGAATAGAGTCACGACAGACACCATAGCGATCAGCTAAATCCAAATCCGTAAGAAATAGTTTTTGTTTTTCATTTTCCATAACTACCACCATATAGTTGTACCGATTTAAAATAAGTGTGCGGAGGCTGGTCGGTTTCCAGTTTTCGGGGGCTACCCTATCCGCACTATTTAATTATAGCTGATTATCTCCTAACCTGTATTTCATATAAAGCGACCTCATCACCGGCATAGACCGGCCCTGGCTCGACAACCTTCCAAGTCTGAGCGCCGAACGCGATCAAACCATCGGCTACAGGGGTAAACTTCAATCCCTCACCCTCTACAGCGATCATTCTGTCGCCCGTTTGGATTAATCCGCCTCTCTGGTGATCTTTGTAGTCAGTAATCACGCCTTTAAAGGGGTGGGCCAACGTTGTATCGGTCACTGTGCTGTTTGCGTAGGTTGATGTAACCTTTGTGTAGGTCATGCTGACAACGGCGTCACCGAGCTTAAGGAAGGCTTTGCGGACGTGCTTTTGAATGGAGCCTTTAACGCTCATCCTCGAACCAGCACCGCGCCTGAGATGGGCTGATAGAACTGCACCATCCGCAGCACTTGCTCGGGAATTGGGCCGTCATTAACGCCCGCTGATTCCATCTCCATTTTTAACGAGCCAATGTCGATCTTCCTAAACTCAGTATCGGTGTCGGTCGTGTCCGTGTTAGCCAGTGCATAAACAAACTCACTAGTGGCCCGCTGCAAAAACAAAGGGATTGTGGCGCTATCCAAAAGGTTCGCGTCTTTGTCATAAACATACTGGCGCGGCCATCGCAGGGAGTTGGTTGCCTCTACTTTGGCACCGTTCCAGTTCAACCCATCCAGAAGCTCTGATGCGCGCTTGGCGTGGTTCTCGACTGCATCGGTTTTGAGGCCCTGTACAAGCCCGTCAGGGTCTCTTGTGTCGAGGTAGGCGAGGATAAACTCTACAGTCGCAAAGCTATCCGCCGTGGTTCCTGGTGTGACTACAAGGGCCATTCTTAGCTCTCGGCCTTCTTGGTTGTCATCTTCTCGAATCGGCCAGTATCAACTAGCTCTTTCGCTTCTTCTTTGTCGCCGATTTCGACCACATAAATAAATTCTGGTGAATCTTCTGAGCCTACATCCTCAATGGTGCAGATATTGCCCCATAAGGCTTGCTTTGAACCCGCTTCAAGATCGCCTAGTGGTGTGTAATTCGCACGTAATTTCATAATTAGACCCTAATTGGTTGGGAAAAGGGGCGACTAGCGCCCCACATATTTTAGTTATTGATTGAAGGCAATCGAGCCAAGCCGCGACGGTTAAAGCTCGCAAAGTTGGCGTATTGCTTCACACGCCAGATACTTGAGTCTTTCGCTTCTTGGGCACCAACAGCCTCGACCTGGATACCACCAGGAACAGACTCAGGGTGGATGCCAGCAACACCGACTTTCTGACTACCATCGTCAAATACACCAGCGTAAACCGAAGTCAGCGCACCACCGGTAAGAGCGGCACCGTTAGCAGTCTCAACCACCGACAGAAACTCATTCTTGAAGATGGGTACACCTTCATACCCGATAGTGGTACGGCCACTAGGAAGGGTTACAACCCAGTCGGCAGGCGTTCCACCTAATGCACGTAACAGCACTTTGTAAGCGCGGATAGTACGAGCAGGCATCATGAGCCAATCAACCATCCCGTCCTTGGCCTTAACCAAGTCCATAAGCTCATCAAGCAATGCAAAGCTGATAGCTTGGCCTGCGGATGCGGTTGTGAACTGGGAAGCGTCAGCCATTGAGTGGAGGCTGTTCATGTTGGGAGTTGAGCCATCTCCGGTTGCCATGCCTGTCTGGAATTGACGCCCAACAGATTTAGCTTTGGAGCTGATCTCCACTGCGATCTGATCGACACCAGCACTAGCAGACTGCGCTTGCACAAGTCCGTCCATTTCTGCATCACCGATGATCTTGGTAGCAGTAAAGAGGGCTTGGGTACTGGTTGAGGCGGCTTTGTGGGTGATAGTCGCGTCAACAGCATAGAAACCGGAGTTTCCAAGCGCGTTTTCACGGTTTACCACGAGGGCCTGACCTGTGTAGCCGACGAATGGAAGCACGTCGAACATGGGATTGACTGAGATAATGTCTTCTGCGACACCCGCTACAATCTGGTTATTAATCAATTTTGCTGCTTCGGCTAGAGTTTGAGTAGCCATAGTTTTTTACCTCTGCGACTAACTAGCCCTTAACAGGCCTTGCGCTATTTTTTGAGTTGAAGTTAATGTTTCTTTACTACCACCGCCGCCAGCGTGTGAAGGAGCGCCGCTCCCACCTTGATTACTGCCCTTAATGTAACGTGCGTACTGCGCGTCTTCTTTAAGATCAGATACCAAATCTTTTATACCCTTGTACGTGCCGTCACCCTTAACGCCGCCTTTGACTCTGGCGGTTGTCTTGCCGTCTGCCTCGACGGTTTCGATCATGGGTTTAGCTTTGTACATGAGGAAATCGAGGGCGCTTTCATCTACCGCAACGCCCGATAATTCTCTTGTTAGCTCACTATCAACCACAAGCCGCTGTATCTCGCTCTTGTAGCCGTCTAGTAGGCCTTTGTTGTCTGTAACGTCTTTCTGGTACTGCTCTGACCACTGGGCCTTCTCTTCGTTATGAAGATCGACCAGCTTATCTATCTGCCCTTTATCGACGAAGTTCTGTCGATCTTTCCCGGCCAAATCTGCGCGGAGTTTGTTATAGCTATCAATGGAAAAGTCTTTACCTAGCTTCGACACCAAACTCTGCATAGGCTTTAACTCATCCATAAGTTCTTCATTTCTCGCAGCCAATCCTTTAGACGCCTCTGTGGCAGCCGCCTCAGAAAGCCTATCGATTTTTTTCTGCTCACTTGGATTTTCTTTTAAAAACTCTTCTAGATTCATTGCTATGACCTCCAGTCATTTAAGGGCACCGCCCGTTTATGCCGCTGCGCCAAAGACCTGCTTCCAGGTATCAGCTTCACGTACTCTCAATTGATCTAGGGTTAGCGATCCGCCCTTGCGATCAACAAACTTGTCCACACTTAAGCCACCGTCCAGAAACAACCGGCCCTTCTTGTCACCCAAGGTGTCTAATACAAATCCTTTATTCTGTGTTCTTAGCCACTCGCCATAGCTGATATCGGCGGGGACTTGGCCGTTCATGCTGGCTCTCGTTCCTGGTGGAGCCTCATCAAGATTAATGCCCAGTTCGCGCCATGATTTGACAATAAAGTTCATAATCGAGCGGCATTGTATGTGCGCCGGAGGCCTTGGCCCTTCATCGACCTTGTAAGCCTTTTTATCTCTTGATTGGCAAATAGGCGTTGTGCGCCCGTCGAGAGTAGATAGCCACTGCATCGCCTTGATAGTGCCGGTGTTGGCTTTGCCTAGCTCGCCCCGCGAATGGTTCGATACATGGTTTACAGCCGTTCTTACAACTGCCTCTGCTTGGCGGTTGGTCTGGCTAATTCGACCCCTAACCCGTGAAACGATGGTGCCTATAGGCTCGCCCTCAACCATGCCGATGTTAATTTGCTGCTTAATGAACTTCAGGTCAGCCGCTTTCAAATCGCCCGCCCACTGTCTGAGTAATCGACCCTGGAACGGCCTAGCCTCTACCACTGAGCGCAGTAACGCCCTAGAGGGTGATCTAATCGCCACCGCGACCGGTATTACCTCGGCCAATAGTTTGGATTGAAAGCCCACCTCGTAAGAGGCCAGCTCCACCAGCTCGTCTTTCAACAACGCCTCGAAGTTTTTAAATCCAACCCGCCGAGTCTCTGCAACGGACTCCAGAAGGTTTTGCAGCCTCTTCGCTGTTGCGGGGCTTATGTCGTATCCCCTCGCGGTTATCTTTGTCAGGCTTGCCTCGATCTGAGCGATCAAATCTGACTCGGTATCTGTAAGCATTCTTAGTGCCCTAGCAGATAATCCAGAACTAAACCGCTGCGTGTAGACCGCATGGGATAGCTGCCGATCTAGTAGGGATTCGTTAACGCTCACTCAGTTACGTCCGGTAGGTTTTCGACCTCATCCCCCATAGCGTCCTGCATTTCTTCAGCGGTCAGCTTGGTTCTAAGCCCTCGCGCCTTCATCTCTTCCACATACACCTCATAGGGTATTGCTTGGAGTGAATAGGCTTTGAGTAAGTCTTCGGCAGACATTAGATTTGGATTGTGGATGGAGAAATCACGATAGAGTGTGACCCTTGGTGGCGCTGTACCCTGCCCTCTAAGCAGATCGGTAAACACATAGGCTTGGTCTAAAGCTGATTCAAGATTGCTGATAATGCTGTGTAGTACGCTGTCGCCCTTGGATTCTTTTATAGTTTCCTCGGTTGCAGTCTTGGAGCTTCCAGCCTTGCGGAACATCAACTGCCCGCCGAGGGATTCCATCTCATCAACAAGGCGCTCCACATCAGCCTGCCCTTGAACAATCGAACCATCGCCGGACAACTCAACCCACTTTAGATCGCCTTTCTCAGATGAGGCGGTAACAATCGAGCCGGTACTAATCTCGCCGGTGGGCCTTCCCTGTTCGTCCTGGGGAATATCTACTGCCTTAGCGAACAGTATTGGAATGCGGGCAAGGTGTAGGATATTGCGCTGGTCGCTTGAACTCTGCCAATGCTCTATGTTCTTTTCAGCCAATGGCTTGAGGGGTAGCTCTGAAGCCATAAACTGCGAGCGGTCAGCCTGTGCAGCTACCAGTGTGATAACACCAGAAGCCCTCAACCCCTCATCATATATAGACCACTCCTTGGACTGATCACTGGTTTTCCGCCACACCTCGAACCTGTCAGGGTAGGTCACTCTTATCTGATCAACCTCTTTCTCGCCGAAATCCTCAAAAGGCTCCATCACGGACTCTCTCACCCGAATACGCACAAGGGTTTGAACGCCGTTGATTACGTCAATATCCCATCCAATGAGATTTTCAGCGTGTATGTGCGTCCAGTAGGGGCGAATACCTCGGTCTATCTCGTCTTGGCGCGATGTGGCTTGGCTTGAATCAATAACCGGAGCGTCAATGAATATAAACGTCATGCCTTTAGCTAGCATCTGTTTGAGTACATCTTTTGCAAACGACTCTAAATTCACACCCTGTTTGTCTACGTCCTGGTTGAACGCCTCGTAGAACTCTTCTAGTGGCTCAACACTTGCTGGCTTCTCGAAAGGTTTACCAGACATCGCGTTAACTGTGCTTTTAAACACGTTATATAGGAATGACCGCTGTATTCTGGCTTTGTACTTGGGATCGCTCTCGCGCTCATTTTTAGGCAGGTATACCGTGCCCGCCTCGCGCATAGACTCAGTGCCGCCAAGCAAGGTATCAGCCTCATCTCTTGCTGGCTGTGCCTCTGTATACGCTGTGTTTGGCTCGTTAACTGTTTTACTCAAAGTCACAGTTCCATGATTGTCATCGTTTCGCGGTTAATCGGCCACTCTCTGTCAATGCAATAGCCGATCGCTGTTGTGATATGTTGATACTGGTTCTTTTGATCTTCTTGGAATGTAGACCCTTGCTGGAGCTGTACAGTCGCCAACCCTTTATCACACCAAGGCGCGGTAACAGGGTTAACAAACAAACGTCGATCTCCGCTTGCTGTGCAAACTTTTGCCCTGACTGCGTTCTGTCGATCCTTAATAGCAGGGTGTGCTAATCGAACCTTGCGGGTATATCTCCAGCCGCTCGATCTCAATACATCTTCAATCTCAGTGTAGTCCGATGGGTGGCCATGCTTTTCGCCTGCCCTGCCTGCCGGATCGCCGTAAATAAAAACGTTTTTGTTTTTGTGGTCTTTGAACTTCTCGACAAACTCCATTGCTGATTGCCTTGATACCGCGCTAGTCAGTACGATTTCATCTAGCAAATACAGTGAGCCTTCGCGGTTAACACCAACAGCCGACGATAATGGCGTGTAGTTCTGGTCGTGCATCCACCAAAGCTGCTCGTGCGGCTCAATAGTGGCCGACGTGTGGTTCTCTTTGCCGTAGTCGTCATATATTCGACCGGTAGCGCCGATAAAATCCGCTTCGTACTCTTGCTTGTACTGCCTAGGTGATAACTGCCGCTTTGCCGCCGCGATAGTCTCAACGGGGAGTATTTCAGCACTCTTCCAGTGGTACAGCTTCCAGTCTGGGTCGTCTGCATTCTCAGCGTACTGGGCCATGTCGTAGTAATGATTAAGGCCATCAGGTACGCCAATCAACCAACACCAAGCCCTGTAGTTAGGTCGGGTGGGGTTGAACGTATCAAGCGCCGGTCTTATATTCGACTCCCACGCCTCCTGCTTTACGTCTGCAATCTCATCAACAACACCGCCAGACCAGAAGACACCTTCTATGCGCTCTGGTTTGTCGAGTCCGATTAGTTGTACTTGCGTCCCGTTGTCCAGAAAGATCATCAAGTCGGTTTCTGAGGGCGGCTTTGTGCAGATACTGGTAATACAGAGCTTTTTCATATCGGCCCAGTAAATCTTTTTTACCTGATCCCTAGTAGGCGCTGCGATAAAATAGGTTTCGCCTGGGTTGGCCATTGCCATCTTAGCCACAAACCGTTTTGCCCTTTCGGTCTTACCTGATCGCCTGCCAGCGGGAACCACTGGGAACCGGACGCCGTTTGCTATTGCCTGGACTAGTGCTATCTGGATTGGGTGCTCTATCAGCGGATACCAGCGGGCCATCTCCCTCTGCGTTCTTAGTGCTACACCCATCAATCAGGTAGAAACGATGCAAGCTGCCTGAGAAACGCTTCCTTGTCAGAATCACCACCCTCTGTAAGCTCTGGTTTGTCGCGCCATCTGTCTTTCTGGCGGTTCTTTAGCCAAAAGATCATCGACGCTGTATCTGGTGGGTAGTGCTTGATAGTCGGTGTGACTACGATCTCATTAAGAATCACCCTTATGTCGTCTTCCTGGCACTCATAGCCCATAGCTCGCTCGTAGAGTTTTTGGGCTACGTTAGCGTCGGCCATAGTCTTACCGGACTGTAGTGCCTCCATGAATTCAGGGTGTGCTATTTTCCAATTATTTAGCGTCTTTTCACTAATACCGAAATATTCAATTAACTCTTTGTCAATTAGTCCGAGCTTGCATAGCTTTTCAGCTTGGTCGCAGTATTCTGGCTTGTATAATGTTCGCCTTCCCATCTCACCCTCCAGGTGATAACACGGCACCGCCGCGCTTATAGTGTCTTACTTGTGCTTCCGCCCTTCCCATATCGAGTTAGCCCGTACTGCCAGCCATCTAGCCCAGCGCCACTGCCTAAGTATCCAAGTGGACAACTTCTTGATTATCCCAGCGTTAGGGGGCGCAACTGTGTACTCTCTCAGAGCCTCAAGGAGTAGTGCGTCAAAGGCTTTTCGGTGCTTGTAGTCCAACTCTCCTGAGTTAGTAAGCTCGCAGCCTATGTCATGGCCCATACTGGCAACGACCATAGCGGGGTCATCTAAAGCGCATGTGCCAGCGTCCCACTCATATCCCTCATATATCTCTAACTCCCCGCACTGTTTGAGTTTGTAGTAAGGCTTGGCGATGTACCGGCCAAATACGCTAGTAGTGAAGCCAAAGCCGTCTTCTAGCATGTAGGGCTTGCCGGGGTTGCGGCTCGGGTCGTAGTGGTAGTTAGGCCAGCGCATTAGCTATTCCGAAACACTTCGTCGGGGTCTAAATATTCATTCGCGCTATTCATAATCTCGTAATGTACGTGTGCACCCATTGATCTTTCGTTGGGGTATCGTTTGCGGATATCTTGGGCTATTCCTACTTCTATATTTGCCGTCACCGCTTGGCCTACTTTGGCCGTGGGGTTCACATAGAACAGTCTATGGCGGAGATTGCTGCCATCAGTGACCTCAACGTACCGCCAGCTAAGATCATCGCCATAAGGGAATCCCAGCTTACTAATGACGCCGTTAACAGGGCTTAGTACTGAAGCACCGATAACGCAGTCGTAATCTATCCCGTTGTGCAGTCTGTCGCCGCGAGGTGAATGATAATGGCCATCCCCGGCAGCGTCTGAGCGAACGCCGAGAGTAACTGTGCGTATTTGTCGAATCACTGGGCGGGCATGACTTCGATTGGGTTTCCAGCTAGAGCCTCATCGTTTGAGCATAGGCCGTTGTAGAGATTCATCTTTTTCTGTGTATTGAATTTGTGCTTGATTGTTCCGACGGGTGTCGCTTTGCATACAAACCACAGAGCGTCACTTAACGCTGCTCTGGAGGCTTGCTCTGCGTGTGTTGCTATAGCTATTTTGCCCGATTGCCACTCAGCACAACCGGTTAATACCACACACATCGCGGCTATCAATAACGTCAATTTAAAATTCATCGCTCTAATACCTCAATGGAAATGCTGCGGTCTTCAGTGCGCCCGCCGGCTGTAGTGACTCGATTGGTGACGGTGTACGATCTACCCTCTGTGCCACCTGACAACCAAACTGTGGCTGTTTCAGTCGTATTGGAACTACTCTCAATCACAAGCAAGGCATCAGGGCCAGTGAATGACCATGTGCTACCAGAGATTGTGTCACCCTGGAGCCAGCCGTCATCGTCGATACTACCGTCATTGGCAGCGCCGGTTTCTGGCCCCCAGTCTCTTAGGTAGTCCAGTACCGCGTTTGGGTCTTTGCTAATACTATCCATCAGGCGACTGTGAAGATGCCGCTAGCGTTCATGTTGATTGAGAACGTATTCGTGTCGGTCGCTGTAACGTCAGCCGGGGTGGTATCAAGTAGACAGTGCGCGATCACTTCATCTGGTGTGGCCGTAGTATCGACGATGGCTGCGAGGCGGGCTGTAATGGAGCCGCCTGCTGCCGTCCAGACAACGTTGGTAGCGTCAACCGTAGTTGTTCCGGCTGTCTCTGTGGCGCTTAGTGTTGTTGCTATACCGCCTGCCGTGTAACCGTTGGCTGTTGCAAGCTCGTTGGTTGCCGTTGTTGCATCGCTGACCGTAGTGGTGGCAATGTTCGACGTGCTGGCATAGAGGCGAACAACGAATGAATCACTGTCCATATCTATCGCATTATTGACCATTTTGAGTTTTGCTTTGTCGTGTACTACCCAGGCACCTGCGGCCATTTCTTCTACTCCTTATGCGCGTTTAACGTAAAATTTTCTAACTTCTTCCGGCGTGTAAAATGTTCGGTTTTCTTCCGGTGTGTAAAATGTTCGGTTTTCTTTCGATGCCTGAAATATTCGGTTTTCTTTCGATGTATAAAATGTTCGGTTTTGCTTCTTCGTGTAAAAAGTTCTTACATCGGGGGTTTTCGCGCTTACCGTCAGAACGGTTGGCACTAGTCCCGTGGTCGTCAAAGACCCAGCCCCAGGCGCTACACCCTGGTTGTTCGACGCCTCAAATTCTGGAGAGAAGCCAGTAATGACTACTGAGCCGACACCGGTGGAAATAACCTGCGGGTCGCTAATAGTTACCGCTGGAGCGAATCCAGTGATCAATACCGCGCCAATTTGGGCAATTACTGCTTGGTTATTAGAAACCAAGACCGAAGGCGATAAGCCCGCGATGCTTACTGCGCCCGATTGAGGCTCTACAGTGATTTCTAGGGCTATCTGTGGCGCTTGGCCTGTAATCGATACTGAGCCAGTACTAGGCTCTACACTTGTATGGTCGCTAGCAACGAAACTTGGCGCAAGCCCAGTGATCGCGATTGATCCAAGCCCAGGCTCCACCGTAGTGGCTGCGCTCGTAACTACTGAGGGCGCTATTCCTGTAATGGATACAGAGCCAAGCCCCGGCAGAACTTCTTGATTGTCGCTAGCCGCAACTATTGGGGCGATCCCTGTAATAGATACAGAGCCAGCCCCAGGTAGGACTTCTTGCTTGTCACTGGCCGTAATTACTGGCGCTAGACCTGTGACTGCCACTGCGCCAACAGCCGGTATTACTACCTTATGGTCGCTAGACGTTATTACCGGCGTGGATAGCTGGCTCGCAGACTGCAAGTTATCAGCAGCTAGTAAATTGGTATGGCTAGCCGCTGGCTTGGATAGCTGACTTGCGCTCTGCAAGTTGTCGGCCATCAAGGCATGTATGTGACCGGCAGCGGGTGTACTTACCTGGGTGGCGGCTCGTAAGTCGTCAGCCAGTAGTGCTTGTGCGGGTACATGGTCTTGCAGCGCATTATCTGTTTCATCACTTATCTGTGCAGATGCGTGATCTAATATAAGCGCCATACTTTTACTCTAGGATTCTTGCTGAAGAAAACCAATATTGAGCCGGTTCACCGAGTAACCCCTTGGGCCGTGTCCCACATGGCTATAATGTGCCGTTTAACAATAATTTCAGGTGTACTTAACTTGCGCCCCATCCAGACCTGATGATTCTCTTTTGAATAAGGGATGCCAAATAGCTCGTGAATCTCGGGCAGTCGGTCGTCTAATTCTGGAAACGGTATGGTGAGATCAGCATTCTCTGCGTAGTAGTCACGCATGGGATGCAAGGTGTGTCTAAGCGCCTCTTTGTTGTAAGGCTTGCCGTGATTTATGAGATGGTCAATCGTAGAGTTTAAGGACTCTTCCAAGTCCCTCTCCACATAAACAACAGGGGCGTCGGGCCACTTTTGCTTGTAATCGGTAACAATAAGCAAGGCATCCACATTAATTACGGTGGGGCATTCCTCCATAGCAAAGGCAAACTCCTTTGGACTACTCACCATCATGGATAGCTCATGGTGCGCTTTAACATTATCGTGACTGTCAAAGTACTGAGCCATCCAGTAGGTACGCGACCGAGGCAGGCCAGTAATAAAGGCTTGCGGGATCATTTATTTACATACTGCTCACGAGTGAAAGAGACTTCATATCCCCCATTTATAGGGTGCGGAGTCTGGCCCGTCATCTTTTTAGTCAAGCCCTGCGAGCGCTTATTACCCGCTACAAACTGAGCCGTCACTAGACTTGCGCCCAGGGTGTCGAATAAGTACAAGAAAACCAGATCAGAGTTATAAGCCTGCACCTCTGGCCTATTCTCTGCATCTTTGTGGGGTGGTTTTGCTGCCCACATACCAAGATTTACTGTTTCTCCATCGACCTCATAGAACATGACCCCAGTGATCGCGCCTTGGTAGCGCAAGACAATACACTTCGGCTTGTCGATCACAATCCGCAGCTCTGACCATGCCCACTCTCTAGCTTCAATAGAGGTGTCGATGTAGTCAGCCGTTAAGTCGGCCAAGTCTACAATCATAAAGCCTCAAACTGAGTCTGGAAGTCCACGTCTAAGTTCCCAACCATAACCTGGGCCACGCAAACGGCTTCAGTCTCAAAGCACCTTTGAACATGGGCGTGGATTAAAGTACCCAGGTTTCCCAGCTCGATATTGGTCATAGGTCGAAAGGTTAGAGTGGGGTTGCCTAAGTTGTCCACCTGCGCGCATTTCCATACACCACCATCAACTCGGTCGCCTGTGTCGATAGCGGCTGTGGCAGAAACAATTCTATTCTGGCTCTCGATAGTAGAGTCGAACAGAAACGAATCGCCCTGTACATCTACCCACAATATCCCCTCACTTTCTTTGGCCACTCGCTCCAGTTTCAACTCGTCAATACGACTGACAGCAAGCTCGGCAGGTGTGGGTTCCGTCACTATGTCAGCAACGGGAGGAACGTAGTCAACTGTGTGCTCAGTGCCGTCAACCAAGTCACCAATAGTATCCGGGGCTGAGTCTATAGAGGCCCACTCGGCTAGCACCGTAGGATAACGACTGTTGATTAGCTCGATAATAGCAGTGTCGCTCTGGTCATCAAGGTCAGAAAAGCTCTGACTTAAATCGGGGCCTCCTTCTCGGTGATACACCACGCGCATCCACCTCTGCTTAGGTAGTCTCTTGGCTATTGTGAAGTTCATAGTCTACCCTTTGTAAAGTTATGCCACAGTAAGTACGGCACTAGTTAGTTCTGAAAACCCAGTAGCGTTTTGAACAGTTGACCCAACGGCATACGCCGACTGGAAAAGGTAGATGGTGGTTCCAACTGGCGTGAAGACAACATTGTGCGACCCGCCTGTATTTATAAATGAGCCGCTTATAGCTGTGGATGACAAGCTCATTACTGCGTTAGGGCTGGTAATAGCAGTTTCAGTAACCCCAACCTCCCCACCGCCACCCGAGCCTGTACCCGATACCACCGTGTCACATACAAGCCTAAGTTGAACCCCTGCGGTTACAGTAAACGTGCGGTAGATGTAAATATATGAGCTTAGTGCAAGCTTACCGAAGGTTATACTCGTCTGTGATTTTATCCCACCGGTAACAGAATAAGCTGAGTAGTACGACCCAACATTCGGTATTGTCCACCCAGCAGTACCTGTAACTTGAGTATAGATGGCAGAGGAAGTGCCATGAAAATCACCAATAGATATAGGACTACCTATAGCAGGAACGCCAGCAGCAGCGCTGTAGTATTCCGACATAGAATGAGGGATTGTACCGCCGAACTCGCCAGCAATATCGCCTATGCTTAGTGTCCCGCTAGGTGGAAGAGCCATTCTTTAGCCCCTCCACTTCAGCCTTGAGTTCCTTAATGGCCTCGATCAGTAGGCCCACCATGTTGCCGTAGGCGACTGCGTACTTGCCGTCATCCATCTGGGTAACCACTTCAGGGAGAACTTCCAGAACCTCTTGGGCTATTACTCCAGACTGCCGTGTGTCAGGCACGACCCCTGTGTCTGGGTCGGGTAGGTAGTCGGTTCGATCAAAGGTGTAACCGCTAATCTGACAAACCTTATTTAGGGCATTAGGTATGCGCTCAATATTAGTCTTTACTCGGATATCTGAATAAGCAGTTACGTCCCCGACAGCCGTGTAGTTCCCCACCATATCCCAAGTGTGCTTGATGGTGCTTGCACTCCAGCCACCCAACTCCATCTTATTAGCTGTTGATAGGCCGAAGTTTACTGCGTATGCGCCTGCCCTATGGAATGACATAGACGCGGGGTATGTCGCGTCACCTCGCACAGAAAAACTTCCTGTATCGTTCGATGCGGCAACGGTTGTAACTGAATTGGTTCTCCCTGCCAGTGCGCCAGTCATCGTACCACCAGCTTTAGGCAGCGCCGCGTTGGCTACTGTATAGGCGGTGTTCCAGTTTGTAGAGCTACCGCCAGTAGCTGTTATAACCCCAGTTGTAATTGCATTGGTGGTGGTATTACCCCTGCCAGTAACAGCGTCTAAAGTATCGGTTTCTGTGTATCCGGTGATGTACCCAGAGTCGTTAGTCCACTGGCTGATCGCGCCCGATTTGTTGGTAAGTGTTTCGGTGCTGCTGGCCGTGATGTAGGAAAAGTTCGCTTCGTAATAAACCTGGAGCTGCGCAACCGTTATGTTCTTAAACTCGACTGCTGATGTGTCCCACACGCCCAAAACATCATCGGTTGCTGTGGTGGCTCCTGTGAGTGCTGTGTAAGTGTTAAATTTCGACATTGAGAATCAGACTTCGACCGCGTCAACGAACGTGATAGTGATTGCGTCCAAGGTAAAGGTATTGCCCACGGTTACGGCTTGGGTGGCTGACAGTAAGCCGTAGGCCAATAACACGCTGGAGCCATCAGTTAGCGCCCAGTAGGTTGCTGTACCTGTAGCTGTTACCGTGCCAGCAGTAATCGCAGGTATGGTCACGCCACGCCCTGAAGGTGATCCAGCGGCAGGCGATCCGGTATTTATCGCAGCCTGGACGCCGAGCGAGCTTGTGCCGGTGGTGGTGGCGATGGAGTACGTTGTTGGCTCCGCAGAACAAATATTAATCTGGGTGCCATTGGTGTCCAGATAGCTCAATCCACTATCGAATGCTGTATCAATCACAAAACCTGTCACTTTCTATCCCCTGCACTTTTGATCACTACTTGTCTCGGCCCTTTAGGACTGTATAAATAAAACCGCCAATTGAGCAAAGTGCGCCTACTATCATGCAGATTGCACCGATTTCGTCGTAGTACATCGATAGCCAGGAACCACCAAGAACCCCACCAGCACCGGCTGTACTCGCCTTAACGCCCGCTACCATCTGTGGTATCTGTTCCTGCTTCATTGGTGCTCCTTGGTGTTGGGGCATAGAACACCGCCGGGGAAAGCACCCCTGCGCCGTCATGTGGCTCCAGCGGGTGCGATAAATAGCCGCCATTAGGAGCAGCTAGATTAGGGCCAGCCCGCAATCAGCAGGGTTTTTGCGTTAAGATCGCAGTTAATTTTTCTGTGTTGGGGCTGGTGTTTGGTAAAAAACAGGCATAAAAAAACCGCCTCGAAGGACGGTCTAAGTATATCTGTGTCAAAAACTGTACTGTGCCTGAAACAATACCCTCCTAGTCATGACAGATCAATACTCGACAGTAATTTGTCATGACAAGCTAAAGTGTTCGCACAATCGACCCTCTACCCACGCCTTTCCGCTGTCTACTCTGCTTGCTGCAATGGCATGGTGAACCTCTAGCATCTCCCCCAGCGCTCGATAAGTTGGGTTGTACAGGTAGAACTTTGCCAGTGCATCGCCATCCTTTGGTCTTGACGCACAGAGTTTAGCGACCGCCCCATCTACGATAATAGCCTCTTCGTCATCGATCATTGCCAGAGGTGCCGTCTTCTCGTCTGAGCGTCTTGCGCGCATACGCTCGAACGATTGAGTGCTGGGATAGTTTAGGCTTAAACCTCTGTTCTGGTGCGCCCACCTACCCCAATTTATTAGTAGCCATTCTGTCGTTTTTATATCAGCCAAGCCCATAGTTTCCGCCCCGTGGAATTGTTACCAGTCCGTGTCTTTTAGTGTTTCGTCTGACTCTTCCATAACATCATCTTCTTCACCCAATGATCTGGCTCTCGATCAGAAGCTCTATATAATGTTTAGCCTTGCGTAAATCCTCAACACCGCCCTTGTCCTGCCAGCGAGTCATGTACTTGATCACATTGCCCTCGCAGTATCCGATACTGTTTGCCAGTATGTATTCGATCGGCTGAATGGGTAGACTGTAGTGATCCCCTGCCACCTGGGTGTCTTTTGCGCTCATGACTCTAATTCCTTTTGCACTTCTCGAATTCTCTTGTTGTAGGTGGCCCTGTTAGATTCCAATGTTTCCCACTCCCACTTGACCGGCTTAGTGTCCGCAGCGCAGAAATCAATAATCTCCTGGCCTCCCTCTTGTCCGAATCTTTCGATCAGGCCCACCTTGTAGCCCCTAGTCGTCCTGTTGCCCTCAATATTCGCTGATAGACCCATGTTGCAATAGCGATTGCATTGGAGGTACGTGTTGACTCTTGAGTACCTAAGTCCACCCTGCGCGCCCACGGTCTTGTAATGACCACAGCACCAGTCCATTCCCGGCTTGTTGCATGAGATGCACGTAGGGATTAACTCTCTCTGCCTGAACCATAGAAGCTCCTCAAGTACGCGCATCCGGTTAAAGGCCTTTTGCGTTTGCTTGTGCTGCCACCTTAAATCGCGCTGGTTAAACTCCCTCAAATCCTTGCGGCTCTGCTTCCCGGTTTTCGCCCTTTCGTATTTAGCTTTCTCCGCTGCCTTAGCTCTAGCGTATTTGATTGCACACGCTGGGCTGCACGTTGGCTGGGTCGTGTTGAACTGTGGCGCGAAATCCTCTTTGCATTGGCGGCAAGGCTTCCTCACGTTCTGCCCTTCTTCTCTGCAAATGCCCCTATCCCATGCTCCTCAAAGATTCTTCCGTAGCGCCTAACCTGACTGATACCACGTTTGGTGGTCTTAGCGATTTTCCCCCATGTGTTGCCGTTCTTACGCATTCGCAGGATTTGCTCTATCTGCGCTTGGGTGCAGTGGGTTATGATTGGCGCGTTCATTTCTCTCCCGCATCCAATCTCTCAGCTATTACGTGCATGATCTTTTCAATTGATTCCAGCGACTCAGCGATTGATACATGGGCATCGCGGAACTCAAGTAGTAAATCCATAAGCTGTTCCTCTGTGACTTCAGGCATAGCTCTCTGCCTCGTTAGGATTGATAAGGGATATCCCCTGCTTGCTGTACTCTCGAAGAATTTCTTCGATGTACTCTGTCGCCTGGGGTTTCTTGAAAGCGTCTGCGCTCGTAATATCCATGTGGCCCATGAGAAATAATTTATCCTCGTAGCTCATTTTCTTGATTGCCCTGTCGTAGAACTCACAGAAATCAGGGTCAACAGATTTGAGTATTGCCACGCCGTAATGAAGTTTGCAGAACTTGCGAACGTCTAGGGTCGATTGGTCATCCATTTGAATTGCTATCTGGCCGTACAAGGCATAAATCATTGAGTTCTGGTCGAGAGTTCTTTTGTCTTTGAGGAATTGAACCGTTGGGGGTTTGCCCGCAAGCCTGCGCATAGAGACTTCATCGCAGAAGAACTTCCACTTGCTGTCGTTGTCTAGCTTCCAGGTCTGGCCGGTGGCCTTCACAGCCAATCCCTTGATTCTGCTATCTCCACAGCAACACACTTCACCCCTTCCCAAGTCCCAGCGATAACGATCAGCATTACAAAGCAGTCGAGAGGCTGCGCGATACGGAAGGCTTCGACGATTTCTAGCACCGGCTCATCTCCACAGAGTGAGGTGATGGCAGGTTGCCCCAGGTCTTTGTAAGAAAGCTCGGGGCTTTTGGTAAGTTAGCTCGCCGGACATCCAAAGCCTTATATCTCAATAGCGCCTGACCGTTGCCACCTTTCGAGTTTTCGTCAACCACCTTGGCTACCTGACCGTCCCGAATAAATCGCTTTAACATGCTGTACAGCGTGTTGTTCATAATGTCCGTGAAATAGGCGTATATTTCTTTATTGGTCTTTCCGTCAACTGAAAGATATTTAAGTACATCGCTGTCTCGACCGTTGTCTCTCATATATTCAGCCCCTTGAAAAATTCTGCGCCAGCTTCCTGTGATGCTTCCTTGCTGGTCTTGTTTTCAAGCCTGCGCTCTGGCTCATAAATCTTGTGGGCTTGGCGCTCCCAGCCTCCAGGATCGTAGTTCTTACAAAGATTTCGGAACTCAATGAGGTTTGGTGGCCATTTTTCTGCACGATGTAGCAAAGCTCGTAAGCCACTTCCGAGTTGCTCGGCAGTGATATCGTCCAGCCCTCTAATCCAGGTATCGGTAGGCGAGTCGCCGTGTTGACTGGCCCATTGGTGGCCGTAGATTTCACTGAACCGAAACCACAATGTGTGCAGCGGGTGTTTCTCTGGCAGTGTCTCTTCCGTAAATCTCGGCGTGTTTGGCCTTGACTCTTTCGGCAGGGGTAGGGTTTCGTTCATTTTGGCTTGTATTGCTTCCAGGTCGATTCTGCCCATTGTTTTTATTCTCCCGACTAATCCACGTTCTAACCGCCGCTTTCCAATCTGCCATTTTCGTACCGCTGGATAACTTCCAGCCTCGGGCAGCATAAAAATCTAAGAAGTGATTAGGGTCGATGGTTGTATTTGATTTGCTTGCTAGGTATTCCTGAACCTCTGAAGATTCAGGGGGTTTGAATTGTTTGCGCGTTGTTGGTTTACCAACAGAGTCTTTATCTTTTAACTGGTTAATGGTTAATGGTTCTTGGTTAATGGTTAGCTTTGCGCTGGGTTTTTCTGGGTTAGCTAAAACAACCGGCTGGGTTTTTCTGGGTTTCTTGGGTCTGCCTCCCTTGCTGCCATTGACTCTCGCTGTTTCTGCTTTCGTCTTATATAGCGCTATTTCTGCCTCTATTCGCCCATGTGCCCACTCGTCGCCGCTCAAAGTAAAGAATTCATCGAGCACATTAACCAAGTCGGTTTCGTTTTCAGAGCCTAGGCGCAACCTACGCAAAACCCTTGGGTTATTCTGGGTTATTGGTTGCTCGTCAAGGTAATACCAGTCCATTAACTCGCGATAAATGTAATGCTCTATCGGGCTAAGGTGCTGGGTGTCCTTGCGGTAGTCAGCTATATTGAATTGGTAGTAGTGCATCGTTAAGCCACCAAACTATAGCGGGCGTAGAAACTGCCTGTATGACTCTTAACGCGCTCTGTTGTGATGGTATGGCCCTTGCCCCTAAGATCGCTGATACGGGCAGCAAGGCGCATACAGCCGAACTTATCGAGAGCTTGGAGAGGTGTGATGGTTTGTCTCTTTAGATGCGTGAGTATTTGGCTTGTCTGGCTCATTCCGTTACCCCTAATTGGTTATTTTTGACCCAAAAAAACCACCTCCCGGTGGTTAAGCTGCCTTCTTACTTGTAAGTAGCGAGACAAAATCAAGCTCGTTACCGCTGGCCTTGATCAATTTTTCTGCTAACTCTACCGACGGTCTACGGCTACCGTTGATAATCTGGATGAAGTAGCCCCAGTTAGTCCCTGCTTTTATTGCTATTGTCTCCGTCTTCTCTCTGCCGTTTAAATCGTAAAAGTCTTTTGCGTTCATTGCCTAACCCCCTATATAGGCATACATTAATATCATAATGATATTGGTTAGGTCAAGTATTGGCTAATATCAATTTGCATATTCCAGAATTATGGTCTATACATAACAATATGATCATGACGACAAAGGAATTTAGACGGGCATACCTAGAGAAAGCCCTAAAAATATGCGGGACTGCCGAAGAACTAGCGAATCGGACTGGAATCAATCCGCAATACATCTCACTAATGCGTAACAGTGTGCGTGAGGTCGGCCATAAATCGGCAAGATCAATCGAAATCGGGATGGGATGGGACGAAGGCGCTATGGATCGGCCACCACCAGGGGAAGGTGGGTCAGTAGAAATTACTCACCTGTTCAAGACCCTGCCAGAGCAAACCTCGGTAGATGCGGTGATCTCGAGCTTACCTGAGCTTTCAGATGCCGGGATTCAGAAGTTGACGACTGCACTTCTCCGGCGGCTGAACAGCCCCGAAGATTCTTAAGGATTACATCTTGGTCGGCTTTCGACAGGCTTTTTATTATTTTTTCCAAACTATCCAACGTTCCTCTCCCTGAACTGAACTGAACTGACTGACACAATAATAACGCTATATTTTAAGGCCTGTATACAACTTGGAGTCGCAATTATGCGCGAATCGAACGCCCCCAGCCCACCCACTGTCTTCTTTAATAGTATTGGTCGGCTAGACATTATTAGCCGGACTCGTGACATGCGCTTGAAAGTAGCCAAAGAAACCGCTGACGAATTTGGGAGCCATCTGGGTGTGTCAGGCTCCACAATCCATAGATGGGAAAACCCAGCAGAACGCGCTCACCCGAGTTCACGACACTTCTTCCTTATGTGCCAACGCCTTGATATCAGCGCCAACTGGGTGCTGTTCAATATAGGCCCAAAAGTCCTCTCCGAAATAATCTAACCGCAAAACCTCCGACTTTCCCCGCAGGCACACTGCCGCCTAGAATAAATTTTATATCAAAATGATACATTTACCTTGCTAATATCAATTTGATACAATATTATTCTCCTAGGCAATAGAGAAGCGGAGAGAGATATGAACGCATTAGACAAATCAGAGTTGATCAGAAGCGTAGCAATGTCGAGCGGCTGCATGGCTAGAGTGCGCGCAGCACAGAACATGCCGAGTGAAGGCTACTTCGAGGAAGAGTTCAAGGCGACCCCGTTCAGTGTGTTGATCAGAGGCTCCTGGGGGCTAGACCTTAAGGGCAAAACTGCTGTTGAGTTCCATGAAATCATCGTTGGTGACGAAGCTGAAATTGAGATTATCCCAGCCTACGAGAGCTACTACAGCCAGCAGATCATTGACCGCATTGAGGCTAAAGCATGAGCACGCCACTAGAAATGCGCGATATGAAGCGCCGAAGATTCGACGATCAGCCAGAGCTTTTATTACTGGCTGCAATGGTCATCACAAGACTGTCGTGGGTAGCGGGAGGTGTAGTGCTTTTGTGCATCTTCACATTGGGGACGCCTGAGTTTATCGAGCTGGTATTAAAACTTACAGGGAGAGCGTAATGAAGACTAACAACCAAAGCCAAACTATCTATCTCCACGAAGTCACTCATACAGACGGCCATACTTATCACGTCATCAATGACAACCGAATGGACACCCAGCCCACTTACAAAATCATCGATCAGCAAAACGTCACGTTTCAATTACCTTTTGTCGAGGAGGCTGTATGAATCCCGAGCGATTAAAGGAACTGCAAGACGAGTTCAGCGAAGAAGCGCGCTGCCCAATGTATGACGAGATAGACGGTATGCGGGATTGCCGCGATGGTGTAGATCATCAACCAGGGCGCGGTAGTGAGTACGACAGAGGCTATAACGCGCAGTACGCCAGTGAGCAAGTGATAACAGCGGGGAGCATGCAATGAGCGATATAAAGAGCGGGCTAGAGATACCCTTCCACCCCAGTAAAATACACTGGCGGGTAGGGGCGACCAACAAAGAAAAGACGAGCGGTATTGCGCTGGCCTACCTGAATGCCCGTGATGTTATGCGCCGCTTTGACGATGTTATGGGCTTTGACTGGCAGAACAAATACACGCTTTCTAATGACGGTTTGTTGATTTGCGATATCGGCATCAAGGTTGAGAGCGAATGGATTTGGCGCGCTAATGGTGCTGGGTCTTCTGACATTGAAGCGGAGAAAGGGCAAGCCTCGGATGCGTTTAAGCGCGCAGCCGTCCTATTTGGGGTGGGCCGGTATCTCTATTCGCTGGATAATATATGGGTGCCTCTAAAACCCAAAGGAAAATCGCACGTAATGGCAGCACCACCGAAACTTCCAGCCTGGGCAACACCGGAAGGCTACCAGCAATTAATGGATCAGAGGAAAGCGGCATGAGTACATTACGAGAATTAAGCAGCGATTTAATGGGCATTAATGATATGGCCCGTGATCCAGAAATTGCCGTTTCTGATCTATCCGACACCATCGAAGGGCTGGAGGGTATGTTTGAAGAAAAAGCCCTAAAGGTTGTTCATGTGGTAGCGAATAACGAAAGCGACATAGCCGAAGTAGATGCCGAGATTAAGCGGCTGCAAGATCGAAAGAAGGTTATGACGAACGCCAAAGACCGACTTAAAGAATATCTACGATTCAATATGGAGGCGACTGGCATCAAGAAAATTGAATCACCACTGTTCAATATCACACTCATCAAGGCGCGGGATATTGTGCTTATCAGCGATGAGTCAGAACTCCCCAGCGACTACACGCGCACAACGATAGCGGCAGACAAAACACTGATCGGCAAGGCTCTAAAGGACGGCTACGCAGTTCCAGGGGCATCACTCACGAAAGGCAAAACAGGCATAAGGATTAAATAATGAAAGTAGGAATATCAGTAAAAATCGACGTTACAAAGATACTCAAAGAGCGAATGTTTAAGGGTGAGAAGGGCACTTATGTTGACCTAACAACCTTTATCGATACAGAAGTTACCGACAAGTATGACAACCACGGCTTTATTAGCCAGTCGGTTTCCAAGGAGGAGCGAGAGCAGAAAGTCCAGACTCCGATACTGGGCAACTGTCGAGTGTTCTTCAAAGGCGAGTCAGACGCTCAGACCGCGCAGGGTTACGACAAGGGTATGGAGCAAGTTAAAGCTGCAATGGCTCCTGACTTCGGTGATTTCAACGACGACATTCCTTTTTAGGTGGCATGAGATGATGAGTACATTGGTAACTCCGCAAGACCTAGAGCGAATGGGCGTTGAGCTTGATCCTTGGGTTAGCAAGAAACTCTGGGCGCAACTTAAAGGCATCTCTCTGGACACAGTGAGCGGCTACATGCGCGACACAGCGACCCGTAAAGGCTGGACTTCTGGCGTGGAATACGTTGTTGTTGGCAGGACTACATTCATTCACAGAGTGAGGGCGATACAATGGTTAACAAAAAGAAACCAACTGGTATCAGGCCAAGTGGAGCGGGAATCAGAATCACCGTCTGGTCAAAAGGCAAGGCAGTCTACGACAAGACGCTGCCGGGAGACTTCCACAATAAGAGTGATCTCGCCAGCGCGGTCAAACATCGCGCAAAGATTATCGCAAGAAAAGAGTACGGCCTGCCAATCTCAGAAAGAGACACAGAAGCCAAGAAATTCATCTTCAGTACAGCAGCTCAAGACTTTCTAGTGCTAATGACCGAGCTGAAGCCGTCTACCGCTTTCGGCTATGAGAACATTATAAACCAGCACTGGATGCCCGCCTTCGCTAACTGGAGCCTGTCAGAGATTACCCAGCTTGATATTCTGCGGGTCATATCTCCATTGAAGCTAGCACCGCAGACGAAGAAGAATTTACTACACCCGCTTTCAGGCATATTCGAGCTGCACAAGATCGCTCCCAACCCTGCTACGGGTATCAAGATCAAAGCAAAGCAGAAAGCCAAGGTCGATCGATACACTATTGCCGAGCGATCGACACTACTCCAGCGGCTAGAAGGCCAGCACAAAGTCTATTTCGCCATTCTATTTGGCTGTGGCCTGCGCCCTGGTGGCGAAGTTGTTTCGCTTACATGGGACGACTACATCGGCGAAGAGTTGAGCGTGAGCAAGATCATCAGCCGGGGCCAGTTGCAGGACTCCACCAAGACGAACAAGGCCCGCATGGTCTATGTGCCAAGCTGGGTTCGAGAGATATTAAACGCGCACCCAACAAGGTTTCAAGGAGGCTATATATTCCAGTCGCCAAGAGGTAGCCACTATGCCGATGGGAAGCCCTTCAATCGCGCGTGGAAGGTAGCGCACCGGGAGGACATACCGTATCGGATTCCTTATACATGCCGCCACACGCGAGCAGCGGAGCTATTGAGCCAGGGTATCGAGCCAGCAGACGCAGCGGATCAGTTGGGGCATAGCGTGACCACATTTCTAGGCCGCTATTCAGAATTTAGAGATGAGTATTCCAAGAGCCAGGATAAATCGAGGTTTGAAGGTGTGGGTATTGGTGTGGATCGGGAGGGTGTGAAATAAACTTTATTTATTTTCTATAAACCCTTTACATCTAGTCGGACTAGTCTATACTTACTTATATTGAAACAGGGGAAATAAGATGAAAATTACTAGCGCACAAATCGAGGTTTAATTATGAACACGCTAATCAAAGAAAGCCCGCGCGCAATGGCCTCCGTAGTATCAGTACTTGAGCATGCTGGAATAGATCACCACACCATGACCACCGACGAAATGATCGATAAATCAAGAGGACTTAGCGCCCCCTGCGCCCATAACTTTGACCGGCCCTACAGAGGGCGCGGCACTAGGGAATGCACCAAGTGTGGAGGCTTGCAGGATAACTAAAGTGCATAAAAACCAAGCAGCCCACACTCGCACCCTCCGCGCTAAGATGCAGGCGGAGGGAATGAAGCAAATTACCGTCTGGATTCCCGCCGATAAAGCCGAAGAGTTGAAAGCCTTGGCTGAGAAATGGCGAATCGAAACCAGCGCGAAACCAGCGCGGATCGACAAATGAGGCTTGAAAGCTACTGTTTAATGGGGTGGCCGACGGGTCTTGAACCCGCCCTGCTACGTTTACCTACCCCCAGTGCCTATATAAATCAACGACTTAGCGGCACTCAAAGTCAGTCAAAGGCTATACACCAGCGCAAATACCAGCGCAAAAATGAACAAGCGTTCATTCAGGCTGGTTATATATGAGCAAATTAAGAGTGCTCGACCTGTTCTCTGGCATTGGCGGGTTCAGTCTTGGCCTTGAGCGAACTGGCGGATTTGAAACTGTCGCGTTCTGCGAGATTGAAGACTACCCCCAGAAAGTATTAGCTAAACATTGGCCGGGAGTGCCTATTTATGACGACGTTAGAGAAGTCACAGCAGAACGACTTATTCGGGACGGAATTGGGGTTGATATCATCACTGGAGGGTTCCCATGCCAAGACATTAGCGCAGCAGGAAACCAAGCGGGAATCGGGGAAGGTACTCGCAGCGGCCTCTGGTCAGAGTGCGCCCGTTTACTTAGGGAAGTTCAGCCAAGATACGCCATATTTGAGAACGTTACAGCGTTGCTTAGTGGAGACAACGGAGGATGGTTTCAGCAGGTTCTCTGGGACATTTCCCAGGTCGGGTATGATGCGGAGTGGCACTGTATCCCAGCTTCCGAACTTGGCGCGCACCACCACAGAGATAGGGTCTGGATTGTGGCCTACCCCGGGGGCGGCAGAGGCGAAAAGCGACACCCTGAACATACAAAACAGGATATCAAAAGGGAAGCAGATTATGCTATGCCATGCAGTGAGGATGGTGCCAACACCCACGGCAACAATGTACAAGGGAAGCAGCCCAGCCGCGCTAACCAGGAAGAACGGCAGGAGCAGAAAGAACGACCGCTTAGACCACTTCTTACAAGCATCGCAGGGAAGTGGGAGCCTGAACCCAGCGTGGGTCGAGTGGCTAATGGGATTCCCAAAAGATCACACCGACTTAAAGCCCTCGGAAACGCCGTAGTCCCTCAGATACCGGAAATAATCGGCAGGGCAATACTAAAGGGGGCGCTGTAATGTACCAATACCTCGCAAAAGTAACATCAGTCTACGATGGCGACACAATCACCGTTGATATTGATCTAGGCTTTGGGACTTGGCAGAAAGGGCAGAAGATTCGGCTGTATGGAATTGATACGCCAGAGGTTAGAGGCGACGAGAGAGCCGCTGGATTAGTCTCTAGGGACTGGCTGAGGAATGCGATACTTGACACCATTATTGTCGTTAAGACTCACAAGGACAAAAAGGGGAAGTATGGGCGGTGGCTGGGCGATATATATCTGAATCAGTATGATGATACATCGCTGAATGTGATCATGGTTGAGCTTGGGCTGGCTGAAGTGGCCGAGTATTAGATTTCCGTCTGTGTACGCAAACGGAAAACAAACCCCGACTATAGACTAGACAACCGTAACTGTAGGTGCTAGGCGAGTATTAGATTTCCGTTTACTGAGCAGACGTCAATCAGCCTTGGCTATCCTCTTCTACCACGGGTTTAGCCTCAAGTACTTCAAGGCGTCTTAGTAGTTCTTTGTTCTGCGCCCATAGGAAAGGCACCATCTGTTCGAATGACATTGTTTGGTGCAGTTCCCCATCCCTGTCACCCTGCACGACTTCTATATATGGTAGAGCATCCTGTACTTCGTCTGCTATGAAACCTATCTGCCGTCTATCGTCAGATCGCCATGCGTAGTCTCGTACGTTAACGCTCTTCAGTGCGGCCATAGCCTCTGTCGGATCGTAATCCTGTATGTCGTACTTTAGACGTCTGTCAGAGTTGTTAACCATTGCTACGGTTGTTGTAGTCACGGCACTCGCCCAACCAGCTACAGTAAGGCCCGTACCGTGGATCAAGGATATGTTTCTATACCCGAATCCCGTATTGTAGCCTTTGGCCCGTAAGGAGCCGTACGTCGCGTCTACTGATGAAGTCTCCAGCACGTTACTAAACGTAGCAGTAACACCACCGTTGTAGTACATGTAAGTTTTCCCGGTTCCGCCAACTAGGCAACCGAGTTTAAGGCTCTTATTTGCCGCAGGGAATAGTCGCAAACTATCTGCGCTGTCTACATCTAAAGTCCCAGCCCTAGCTGTACCTGCCACGTTTCTTAAGCTGAGCTGTGCGCCCTCTGTATTAACTCCACCACGACTACCGAGATCAAGGTGAGATGAGCTAAGAGTCGCACATAGGTCGCCGCTAGAAGAAAACCCAATCTGCCCCGCACTGTACCTGTACATGCCGGTCGAGGCGTCCCCGTCGAATATGTACGCGGGTGTTGCAGCCGATCCTGCGTTCATAATAGAGAGGCCTGCGCTAACCCACTTCGACCCCATATCCAAACCAAAGGCATTGACCTCGCCAATGAGGGTTGCACCGAGAGAGAACTCAACCCCGCCAGTGGTGGATTCTAGCCGCTTTGCGCCGTTGTAGTTAAGCCGAACGCCTCCAGCGTCATCGCCCTCGATGAGCAGGATATCGCTTGTGTCAGCTAGCCCGAAGTGGCCAAGAAAGGAGCTTAATTTGAACCCATCCGAGAAGCGCAGGAGTTTTAACCAGGGGCTATCGCCGTACTGCACAGAGGCTGCGGACAACATATGCTGATACGCGACCTGCTTCCACAGGTTATGCCCCTCCTGCGTCATGTGGATACCGTCGATGTAGTTCGACGTGGGAATGTTCCAGATATCAACGCCTTTCGCCACAGCGGAGTTAGTCACCCACTCGCGAATCGATGTGATATTGGTTACGTCAAAAACATCATTGAACGAGGGCAGAATGCAGTGGACTTGGTAGCCGTCATCAATGAAATTCTGAATCAGCGCCTTGTAGTCAGTTTCAAAGGTGGCTTGAGATATGTTTTCGCCGTCACCGTTAACGTGGCCGGAATCATTGCCGCCCAAATGAATGACTGCTAGTTGTTGGTCGAAGGTGGCCGCAGGTGCAGCGTAGACATACTTGGTTGTTGATACCGCAACAGACTGGCCGTTTGAGGCGTCTATGGTCATCGGCACTTGGTCGTCGTTGTGCAGCTTGAACGCCCAGGACGCGATTGTGTTGGAATCAAGCCCAGTACCTACGCTCACACCGCTCTGGCTGAGTGAAAACGCGCCTAGCTGCTGATCTAACGCCCCGCTCGTAATGACACCGGAAGCATTCACCGTAAACTCGATATAGGCCCGCGCCGTTCCATCTCGCAGCATGTACAGGAAGTTTTTCCCGTAGCCCGTGCCGCCGGTAGTCACCGTGATCCCTGTTACATTGCCGCTGCCGTCCGTATTGTAGGTGGCCGCGCCATCATCGCCGCCATTGGGCGCTGTCAGTGAGTCGCCAACCAAGTAGAACTTGGATATTAGCTGTGTCGTAATATTGGAGCTTGGAAGCCCTTGATCGCTCCAGTCCGTGCCGTTGTAGATGTACTCGATATTGTTTTCAGTGGTCGATACCCAGCGGTCATTTGATTGTAACTGCCCTACTGGAGAGTCTGCGTCTACCGGCTCAACGGCTTGGACAAAGGTTTGGTTGCCCTGAACAATCGCAATACGTACCCACGCAGAACCGTCATAGCGGAAGTATTCAAAGGAGTTGTAAGGCACAAACCATAGGTCGCCAATGCCCAGAACGTCTGTCGGGTTGTTGGGAGCGTCTGCGTCTGTGGGTTCGCTGTAGTAGAAAAAGGTGTGGCAGCGGCCTCTAGTCCTTACTGCGGAGTCAGCAGCGCCACCAAAGAAGTTAGCGAGCTTGTAGTTAGCAACATCTTCCCAGATTGTGCCGTTATAAATCCAGAGGTTGTCGCTGTCATCTTCATCAAACCACTGATCGGTTTTGTGCTCACCCTGGCCACTCGGTGCGGCATTTTGGTAGAAGCTCGTAACGACGAACGCTTGGATGGGGTCAACGATGGTCTCAAAGTATGCAGGGATTCCCATAAACCGCAGGGCTGACTTTGGCCGTATCCTGAAGGCGTAGACTCTGCCTAGCTTAACGTCCGGCACCATAGCGGATAAAGTCGGAGTATCGGCTACTTGCTGCCAATATAGGTCATCATCGTCTAGCAAATCCCAGTTTGCATTTACATCGGGAGCTGCCCCGCCCGCACTGATCACGGTATTAGCCTTCCAGTGCTGGGTGTTATAGTAAACCTTTTTATTGTTAGGCCATGCTTCTGACCCATGCCAGACCCGCTTGTGGGATATATCCATCACGTAGGAGGATACGGTCGCATTCGCGGGGGCGTCCCACGTAACAGAGCCTGGGCCTGATAGATCGTTCGTCAGGTCTGGTGTGTAGGCTAGGTTTAAGACAGGGCCAAAAGTGCGGTATTCGGGATCGACATTTGTCGTCGAGTAAGATTCCACTAGAAAGGTAAAGTCTTCGGTTTCGTAGCGCACCAGCTTAACTCTAGCGGTCGCGTCCGTCTGGATGGCAACCTCACCCACGCGCCATAGCTCTGCGTTGATATTCATAGCAGGGTCGGACACTCTAACCAAGTCGTTAGGCTCTAGCTGTAGTGATGTAATGTCCAGATGGTAGGAGATGTTATCTGCGCTTCGGCTTTGCCTGACCACAAACTCCGCGAAATCCAGCGCCTTTTCCTGGTCTGTGATCGAGTTAACACCGAGGGTTTGTATTAACGGCTTGCTATTATCTTCGGCGAGAAAGGTTGTTAACTGTGAGCTGCCATCAGCAGGCCATACTACTTGATTGCTTTTGTACTTGGTGAACGCATCGGGGAACTTAACCACGCACTGGTTAAATCGGTCGTCAAGAGAAACACCGCTAAGGCTAGAAATAGTCCTATCGTGTATCCGGCAAAACCGCAGGCCGTCAGAATCAACGTCTGCGTCGTAATCCAAGCCCAAATCCTCGGGGGCTGTGACGATGTGAAGTACTGCCGCCTGCCCTGGAATGCCTGCCGTATTGGTGCCGTTCTTGAGATAGCTGATTTCTATTGTGTCGCTAGAAATTAGCGGGGTAGTGAAGGTTATCCCGATATTTCCAGTGGGGTCTGTGCCTGTTGGTGTACCAGCAACCCCAAGCGTGGATAAGGTCGTCAGTGTGGCGCTAAGATTCAGTGTGAATGCAGAGGTTGAGACCGAGTTCTTAGTGACCTCAATGGCCGCTGTAGCGTAGTCCATAACATAGGGGCCAGCACCTGTCTGGCTTGTAATGGTCTGCGTCAGCGCGTCCTCGTGCAGCCATGCGGGGGCTATTGCCCACTTGCCCAGTCTGTTCTTGAATAAGCGCGCTCCACGGCAGGCACCGAGTAGCTGTTCTGCATTCTCGTTTAATGCGTCCTCGGTGGTTAGCGTGATATTGGATTCCAGCATATTGCTAGGAACGTATTTTTTGACTTCAGTAGACGAGTTATAGCTGCCGAATGAATTGTTTGAAAATGCCTTGAAGGACGTTTCTGTTTTAATGGTTCCGACAGGGGTATTCCCGATCTCAGCCATTAAATCAAAGGTGCTTAATTCAATCTCTGCAACCGATACGCCGAAACCAAAGTCAATGTCTAGCATATAATCGAGAAGCTGAAGCCCTGGGTTATCGGCGCGCCCCGTCCATGTAGCAGAATTGTCTACCGTATCGCCAGCGGATGGCCAAAATAAAAGGTTCCCCGTTACATCAAAAGTAGCCTCCGGAATACCGCTGTAGGTGATCTCCTTCTTAATATTGAGGGCGAATGCGCACGTTGCTGATACTTGGTGTGCAAATTTATTTTCAGGCCCGCCAAGGCCAATAGAATCACTAATAGAGTGCCGGACGCCGCCGTTTAGGGATAATTCATAGGCAGCAGGGAAGGCTTGCCGACTACTGGATTTTAGGCTGGCGTCGGTATAATCCTTCTCGTTAACCTGAAAATTCGCGTCTGCCAAGGTATTTTGGAACGCAGCATTTAACCGGCCAGATACACATAATGGCCCCTCGTAATAAAGCAAGTACTGACCGTTCAGGTCGTGGTTTGCCCTGCCATCGAAGATACCGTCAGAGCGTATTGTATTGGAGGGGAGCGCAAGGCCATTAGGGTTTATGTACTGGTCGGAGGTGATAACATCCGTAATAACAACGCCGATGCGCCGAGTTCCATAGACGCGCTCTAGGTCGTGATCGACACCCTGTCGGTGTACTTTGTTGGTTGCTTTCCG